>Ga0268246_10000107_pt1 | contig 76366 bp, 59 predicted proteins | sample AgamicOrSfe_FD_200242 | JGI IMG/M metagenome (GOLD analysis project Ga0268246, IMG submission 200242) | Agave microbial communities from Guanajuato, Mexico - Or.Sf.e (v2) (version 2) | ecosystem: Host-associated > Plants > Phyllosphere > Phylloplane/Leaf | place: Guanajuato, Mexico | collected... | reverse complement strand
GTATCTTCGAGTGGGCAAAGGAGGAAGAAGGAGCATCGCCTGAGCCGTTTGATGTTTTGGAAAAACAAGCAGACTTCTTCTGATCGTGGTGGACAGAGATAGGTCAATTCCTGAGTCGTGTCACCTCGCCACTGCCACGCCCATGATTGTCACCCTCTCGACATTTACGTTCGCCAACTGAGCAAGGAGCCAATTGGCCTACACAACGCCCACGTCGGAACATTACATTACAGCATTGGTCAAGGAAATGGACACAATTATCGCATAGAGCACGGCGTAATTTTTGTTTTATGGATTTAGAGTTTGGTCGCGACAATCTTCACTTCTTCTTCTTGCTGCCCAGTAATCGACTTTTGTATTACTGGGCAATTTATCTTTACCTTGGGGATGGTCTCCACGATACCTTGTCGCGCCGGGGACTTTTGCAGCTACAATTTAGGAGACGACAGACTTATTTACTGCTGAGAAAATTTGGAACGAAGGCGAGGTTCTAGCATACCAAGGCTGCGCAAGGAACATGTCATGGCAATACCTTCGCTAGATAGCACGATAAATAACAAAACCAAGCATCGTTATGCAATCACAAAGAATCTCGTTCAAGCGCCGAGACCAGTACATTAGCAATCTCATAACAGCCAGTTTTAAGCACACAGCCACGCTGGGCCGGTCAACACCGGCAAAGCACGATACGTCAGCAGTAGACCAGACATGCACGCCGAACCAGCAGGGATTGTTTCGCAATAGGCGGCCCCAGCCATCTGAAGTTCCAAGCTGTGGTTTCTCAAAGACGGCAAATGGTCCTTGTCTCTACGATCTTCATAAGCTCAATTTGAGGACGTGGGAAGGGGCGTTCCGGGGGACGCGCTAGACTCGGCTGGTCATTGCGACTGCCGTTTGGGTTTGAGGTTTCTCCAGCAGTGGCGTCGAATTGTGATTGTTTGGAGTTTATTGTTGATGGTCGGGGCGAGGCACGCCCTGAGGCTTGGCGACAGGCACACTGAATGAATGAACGCGCACGCATTCTGTCAAGAATGTCGCCGCAGACTGCCGTACCTGCCTTAAACTGGGGCGTACCTGCCTTGCGGCTCCTGGGCGGAGGTCGTGACTGGCCGAGCGGATGCGGGAGGCGGAAAAAAAAAGGGGAGCTGCCGCCGCTGAGTGCTAGCGGTGCCAATCACATGCAGATCTTGGTATTTTGATGGCGACTTGATACAATCATTTGTACTTGTACCCACATCATTACCACTGCACCTCTTAATCCCTTGTCTTTCCTGTTCAACCACTGCACTCTTAACCCATTTACTCCGACCTCTCAGCTGTCGTTCCTTTGCAGCAGGTTTCTCTAGCAACCTTCTAATCTACAACCACAGGACTCGTCTCTCACTCACTTGAGACTCTTCCACATTTAGTTCGACCCGGGCTTTGTTTACGGTTGCACTTTCGCTATTCGGACAGGACAGGACAGGACATACCTTTTCTCACACATTCTCCTTCGACCGCTTCGTCAGGATAATCATAATTCACACAATGAAGGGCACAGCATTTATTGCCGGTGCCATTGGCCTGGCTTACTCAGTCGTCAGCGCTACTCCCTCTCCTGCTAAGATTGAAGCCAGAGCCACTTCTTCTGCGGCCGCTTCTTCTGGCTCAGCTCTTCCAACCGTCACTGTCAGAGGCAATGGTCAGTCATCCTAGTCCAGTCCACTCACGACTTCGGTCACTAACAACTATACAGCATTCTGGGCTGGTCAGAACAGATTTTACATCCGTGGTGTAGACTACCAGCCAGGTGGTTCTTCCGCTGCTACCGACCCTCTTGCCGACGAGACCACATGTACTCGCGACATTGCCGAGTTCAAGAAGCTGGGAATCAACACTGTCAGAGTTTACACAGTTGACAACACTGCCAACCACGATGCATGCATGGCTGCTCTCTCGAACGCTGGTATCTACTTGGCCTTGGATGTCAACACTCCAAAGTACTCCATTGACCGTGGAACACCTGCACCATCCTACAACGCTGTCTACCTCCAGAGCATCTTCGCTACCATGGATGCCTTTGCCAACTACTCTAACACCCTCCTCTTCTTCTCTGGAAACGAGGTTATTAACGACAACACCACAACCGATTGTGCTCCATACGTCAAGGCTGTTACCCGTGACATGAAATCGTATCGAACCAGTCGTGGCATGCGTCAAATTCCCGTCGGATACTCCGCTGCCGATGTCACATCAAACAGATACGAGATGGCCGAGTACATGAACTGTGGTACTGACGACCAGCGCTCCGACTTTTTCGCTTTCAACGACTACTCCTGGTGCGACCCAAACACCTTCCAGGGTTCCGGTTGGGCCGCCAAGGTTCAGTTGTACAGCAACTACAGCATTCCGCTCTTCCTTTCCGAGTACGGCTGCATCCCAAACCGCCAATTTCAAGAAGTTTCCGCCCTTTACAACAGCGAGATGACCAGCGTTTACAGCGGTGGTCTCGTTTACGAGTACAGCGAGGAGGGTAACGGATACGGTCTCGTCAACATCAACGGCAACACGGTCACCGAAACGTCGGGCTTTACTGCTCTTCAGTCACAGCTCGCGGCCAACATGCCACCATCAGGCGACGGCGGATACCAGAGCAACAACCAGCCAGCCACCTGCCCTGCCACCTCCGACACATGGCAAGTCACCGCCTTCACCGGTGATGCTCTCCCAGCTATTCCATCTGGTGCTGTTCAGTACATGAAGAACGGTGCCGGTAAGGGACCTGGTCTCACTGGCGACGGCTCCCAGAACGCAGGTGGTGCTTCATCAGGCACCGCATCCGCTGGCTCCGGATCTGCCACCGCTCAGGTCACCATGGCATCGGGCACAGGCACCTCTTCTTCGACCGCCAGTGCCTCCAAGGGCGCCGCTGCCGGCCTCACACCACCACAGACCGGCTACGGCGCTTTCGCCACGATCGCCGTCATGGTCTTCTCGTCCCTCGTCGGCGCCGCTCTTTTGTAAGCGGGATGACACGTTATGTTTGCGCGGAAAAAAAGTCCTCACAGGATGATCATTGCTTGGATGTTTAGAAATGCAACAAGCACGACGACCGGCGTTTTTGTTTTTTCTTCCAGAACTATTATTCATAGTCTGTAGCATGACAGGCCTTGGCCGTGTGTAAATATAGTTTCGAGATATGTTATTCCTCTAGCCTTACGAGTCCTCGATCATGACATTAGTGCTCGGCGTTGATTATCTTTCCTCCACCACGCACCGCTTCCAGCGCCGTGCTTCAGATCATTCAGCATTTATATATTACTGTAGAAGCCCAACCAGTACGTACGGCCATAGTTGCTTGAGAACACTGGATCCCGTCCGCTCTCCACACGTTAAGCAAGCAAACGCTCGATTAGTAGTTGCGTGGGTGACCAGCAGCGAATCCCGGGTGCTGTACGATTTTGTTCTGCTGCCCTTTTTGCACTGTCGGTAGCGATGCGGCAGCAGTCTTTTTGCCATATCATTCATCAGCTTGGGACTGATCTTTTGTCGTTCGTGGTCTAGCGATGATCTTCTTTCGTTGTTGTTGTTGTTGTTGTCGGGCTGCTACCTCAAATGCCATTCTGCTGAAGCACGTACCTGTGGTAGTTGATCTGGCTGTGCAGCAAAAGCTTGAAGCTCACTGCACGGCTGATATTTCCATGGCGCCTTTTCTTCATGAGAAGGGCTCTGGTCATTAGGATGTCAGATGGAGGTTAAATTACTAGTTATCGTGTTTGTTCCATTCGGAGGCTTGACTTCTTGCCATCAAGCAGATCTAACTACTTCCTGTTTCCATCCCCATGCTCCGCTTTCCCATATCTCCTGGCCCCAGTACCATATGACCTTTCCCTTCTTTCCACCGCTCTACATCCCTTTATCGGACCCCAATCTCCGACTACTGCACACCGATAGCCCTATAATAAAGCCCAGCGACTCTAACGCCCTGCTTGACAAACGCATCATCGACGACCGGCAACCGCTTGAGCCTCTCATCACTCATGACCCTCTCCTCCTTGCCCAACCGCACAACCTCCCTCTTGACCACCTCCGCCATCTCCGCAAGCGCAACCCTCTCCTCCAACGATCCCGAGCCGCCGTTGGTCTCGCGCATACCGGGCAGCGCGGCACCGAGCCGTTTGAGGATCTTGTGTTTCTCCTCGCGTGACTCGTCGTCGTCGCCGCGCGGGCCGGCGATGTCGATCAGGTGGATGAAGTCGAAGTAGACGGCGCCGCCGGTCCGCCAGTTGGCGATATCGGGTGAGATGCCGTTGTCGCCGATGAAGGTGCCGAGCAGCTCGCGCAAAGTGTCGTATTCTTGGGTTATGATCGCGGATGGGCCGACGGTTGTGCAGAGGACGTCGTGCGCGGATGATAGGTCGCCTGCGGCTAGAAGGTGTGAGACTTGGCTGTGATGGTTCGCGGTAGATGCGGCGTGGAGGGCAAGAGCACGGTGGATCCATGATGCGGGGATGTGAAGAGTTGTTTTCATAGTGTTGAAGATCGTGTTCGTCGCGGTGCTGCTGTGAATGTCGATGTTTGGCAGGGATGGTGCGCGGCGACTGAGCAGATCTTTGACGTAGACCTCGCGTGCCTTTGGGTTGGAGAGATGGAGAAGGACGGCGAGTGCAGAGGCGGTGGAGTCGTCTGTTCCAAGGTTCTCGAGCTGAGCAGCGAGTGAGACTGTTAAGTCATCAACGATGCCATCAGACAAGGTACCTGCGTCAACGACATTCTGTGCCCGCATCGAAGTTGCGAGCTGCCAAGCCAGACGGGCATTGATCGGATTGCCAGACACTGCTGCTGGGTCAAAGAGATCGCGAACTGACAGCTTAGCGGTGGAGTTGGACTGGGTTGCAACGTAGAGGCGAAGCAGAGCGATCAGCGTGTCTTCTCTGTCACTGAATTTGCCGTCATTCCAACCAGGTCCAGATGTTGGAACAGGCTTGGTCTTCTCCTTGCCTTCTTGCACGTCTTGAATATACGACTGTACGGCGGAGACCAGATCGTTCTTGCAATACCACAAGCGTAGGCCAAAGGCCTGCTTCCAGTCCAATCCGAACTGTTCAGTAACAGCGAAGGTGGGAGCTCTATCCTCAGCCGCACCACTCTTGCCTTCGCTGACGCACGCATTGCCCGCTGCAATCTCGTACAAAGCACGAATAGCCGGAGACATCTCTGACAATACATTCTGTGAGCGCCAAGCCTCAATCTGCTTGTGCATCATCTGCTTGGAGGTGTCGTCGCTGGGAAGCTGAGAGATGATTGTAGCGAGTCTGAAGTCTCCGGCTCCTACCAATGCCGCGCATGCGCCCTCGATATCACAGCCACTGAGGTAGATCAAAGCTTTCTCTTCCGGCGTGCTAACATCTCTCGCTCTCATGTAAGCCTTGGTATTGCAGAGATCGGCCCAGAACCGACAGACTGCGTCACGTCGAATCCTCGACTCGAACTCGGGTAGTTGCTGTTTGGGTACTCCGTTAATTAAGTCTGTGCAAGAAACATCAAGAGGGTCGAAGAGAACGGAGGCAAGCTGCCAGACCTGTCGCTCGTGCTGCGCTGTAGGATACTGAGCGTCCTTTGAATTTTCTGCCAGTATGGAGAAAGACAGTGACTTGCTGGTTTTTGCTGATGGTATGCCATCCTGACCAGCTGTGGTCGTGGTCTGTGGTTGCGATAACTGTGCACGAAGTGATTGAGTGTCGGTCTGCATGGATTAGCATGACACAGTGGCGAGTAATTAGGAGATTAGCTTACATCCGCAGGTGCATTGATCTTGGCAAATCGAATGTCCCTGCCCTCGGCGACCACACTCTTGCCAATGTTCGTCAAGAGATCATCATCTACCAGAGGAGCATTGCCCGCGATGGCATAAACCAGAGTTCCGTCGGGCGTCCAGGTCGGCTTGACGGAATCATGGAAAGCTTGATCGGATTCGTTCATGTTGGAGAGGTCGAGATCAGGGTGAGTGTTTCTATCGTATGGCCACTAAACGGGGAGAAAACTTTTAGCATTCGTTCTGTAACTATGTATGTGTGCTAGCTATGGCGCAGCTCGTTCAACACCATAAAACGTGAAGAATTCGTAGCGTGTGATCGGACATTCGTGCAAAGGGGAAGGGAAGTCAAACCTCGAATCCTTTTCCACCAGGGGTGACACCTCTACCTCGGACCGATGCATTCTTGGGTTGCGCCCACAAGGAGTTCATGATATCCATTGTTGTGTTGAATGGTTGCTTATTCGTCGAGTGCTTCATGATGGAAGCCGTCGGGATGCCGCCGTTGTCGAAAATGTTGTTTTGCTGTTCGCGTAGAGCGCGACGGTCTTGTTTCTTTGGACTCAAGGTACGCTGAAGCTGCTCTGCCCAGCCGTCATTCATATCAAACTTGGCCTTCACTGGAGTTCCGCCGAAAGCTGCAGGCTTCAAGATTGATTTCGGCATGTTGTTCTCAGGGAAAGATCCGGCCATCTCCTGCTCGTCATCGCTGTCAGGAACAGTGACAAGCGCATTGTTGTGGTCTGCGTGATCGTGGTCGACGAAAGGATCATCAAGAGATACTTCAGCCTCCATATCGCTACCTTCGTCTTCGTGAGTAACGTCTTCGTCCATTTCATCATCTTCAAGAACTGACTGGTCACCAAATCCACCCGGAAGACTCTTCTTGTTGCCCTTCTTGAAGTCGAACGTGTCGTCCGGGTCGGAAAAATCCGGACTCATCATTGATGCATCTGCGGCAACGCCAGTAGCATCGCTAGATTGAGCAGGAGGAAGCTGAGCTTTTGGAGTGCCTTGACCAGTCATGGCTTCAGTTGGATCCATCATGGTCTCATCGTCGTCGTCGTCGTCGTCGTCGTCGTCATCAAGTCCGTAGGTCGTAAAATGCGGGACGCGGAACACCCACTCACCAGTCTCCGAGTCGTAACTGATGAACTCGGTGTTGACAACACGCTTCAGACGTTCGATATGTTTCTCGTACCTGACACCCTTGTTGTCGTGAACTGGGAGACGACCACCGTGAGACCGAGGCCATGAGTTCTCGAGGGTAATAGTTGATGGCACATTGAGTCCCTTGCCTTCTGGAGGAGTGTTGACACCGGTCTCGTAAACGGTGGCAGAGCGCACGTTGAGCTTTACGATGTCTCCCAGAATACGATCGAGAGGGACAGCAGACATGTCCACCTCGTCGAATTCGATCTTTCCAATACCGACACGGCCAACCGTGAACCCACTCACGCGCTTGAGCCTCTCTCTAGGCATGTCGCGAAGCTCTTGCAATGAGGGTGAGATGTAGTACTCGCCGGGCTCTTGGTCAGCCTGGGAGCGCGGGGTCTTGCGAGAGGCAGGACGAGACTCGCTTGCTGAGACTTCATCTTCCGGCACCATAGCCAACTCGTTGCCTCGAACCTGCTCCATCTCTGGCCGACTCGTAGTACCGTTAGTACGGTTGTCCTTTGGCTGTTGGCGAGGAGCGCGCAACAGACCGAGCTCTTCTGATGAAGGCTCTGGTCCATCGGTTTCTGTACGGACAAGGGCGTTGCTTGATCCGTTGGAGGCATCACCGTTAGCCTGATTCTCCTTGACACCATTTGCGCCAGCGCCATCGAAGCTGACACGCTTGCTGGGCCTATCAGCAATACCGTCAGATCCAAAGAGATCGGTGCGCAAGCTACGATCAATCTTCAGACGACGAACGCTGCTTCCACTGCTGTAAGGACGGGCGTTGGGTGTGAATGCACCTGGTGCCAAAACGCTGTCCTCTGCTGATAGTGATGTGCGCAAGTTGCTAGTCGACAGACTCTTACTCAGTGGACGACCAATGCTGCCAGAGCCAAGGATGCTGTTACGACCTGGGGTGAAGCTCTGTGCACTTCCTGGGGTACCGTAGGTGGAGTAGGAGAAGCCGTATGCATTGGACCGCTTTTGTGGGGTGATCAGACGCATGCTTTGGCTTGCATTGATCTTGAATGCTGGAAGTGACGGGCGCTTTTGTTTGTTCGCACCGGACAATGGTGTCGCGATCGGTCCCACGGATGGAGGAGGTGTGCCGAGATTGGCAAAGAGCTGGTCGTTGCCGTATGGGTTTTGCAAGAGCGAAGCCATCAAACCCTGGTTTTGTTGTTGGGGCTGTTGGTTCTGCTGAGAGCCTCCAAACAGGCTGTTGCCAGAGTTCTGGTTGTTTTGACTAGTATTAAAGAGACCTCCGCCAGACTGGTTTTGGTTCGTGCTCTGGTTCATACCGCCAAATAACCCACCGCCAGTGTTGTTGGTAGTTGTCGAACTGCCAAAGAGACCACCCGGCTTCTGCTGGTTGTTCGTGTTGCCGAATAGACCTCCGCCCGTGTTTTGATTCTGGTTTGTGTTACCGAAAAGGCCCCCGGAGCTGTTGTTGTTCGGCTGGGTGCTGCCGAAAAGACCTCCGGTTGTTGCTGGCTTGCTGCCAAAGAGACCTCCAGATTGTTGGTTGTTTTGTGAGTTACCGAACAAACCACCGCCAGACTGATTCTGCTGAGGTTGTTGGGTCTGGTTGTTCCCGAAGAGACCGCCACCTGTACTTGCACCAGTGTTCCCGAATAAGCCGGGCTTTTGCTGGTTCTGGTTGTTGTTGTTGTTTGTCCCAAATCCACCGCCGAAGAGCGAGTTACCAGTGTTGTTCTGCTGTTGCTGCTGGTTGTTGTTAGAGCCGAACCCACCGAAGGCGCTGCCACCGGTTGTCTGGTTCTGCTGTTGTGCGCCACCAAATGGGCTGTTGGTCGCAGGCGCTGTAGAACCGAACAAGCCACCACCTGTATTGGCAGTGTTCTGCGGTCCGAAGCCACCAGTCGTGTTGCCTCCGCCAAAGCCAGTGTTGCTAGTGGTAGTACTGGAACCGAATCCTCCAAAGGGCTTGTTTTGCGTTTGGTTCTGACTGTTGTTGGAGCCGAACAAGCCGCCCCCAGTTGTACTCGTGGTATTGTTGTTGTTGCTACCAAATCCTCCGAATCCGCTGTTGCTAGTGGCAGGTGCAGCTGTACCGAAGAGGCCACCAGGAGTTGTGCCACTAGCAGCAGGGGTGGAACCAAACAAGCCACCAGCAGGTTTGGTTTGGTTGTTGTTACCGCCAAAAAGTCCTCCGCCTCCACCAAATCCTGAGCTTGCAGGCTGTTGATTCTGTCCAAATGGAGAAGATGTCGCGTTGCTACCTCCTCCAAAGACCGATCCAGTGTTTGCAGGGGTCGAACCAAATCCACCAGTTGTGTTTGGGGCTGGAGAGCCAAAGCCTCCAAAGCCCGTGGATTGGCCAAAAGCACCGGCCTGACCGTTGGTGTTGCCGTATCTGCGACCTGAGTTGTAATCGGCCACCCTGAGTTCTTCGAAAGAATAGTTCGAGTATGGCTGCTGAAAGGTTATGCTCTGGTAGAGACTGGTGTTGTTGGTGCCGGTATCCTTCTCTTGATGCGCGGCGAAGGGTGTCGCGGCGGTTCCTGTGTTTTGAGCCTGCGACTGGGCCTGGTTTTGCTGACCGAAACCGCCAAAGCCTCCAGTGGTACCGCTCCCACTACCGAAGCCGCCTGGTGCAGTTGCACCACCACCGAACAAGCTCCCTCCGGTGGCACTAGCACCGAATGCGGGCTTGTTCTGGGCTGCTGGCGCAGTCGTTCCTGAACCACCAAATCCTGTTGATGTGTTGTTGGTGCCGAATCCACCGAATCCGCTTGTGGTATTCGTTGTGTTACCGCCGCCAAAAAGACTGCCGGTGTTGCTTGTAGTCGTAGCTCCAAAGGCTGGCTTAGCGGCACCGAATGGTGAAGAGGTTGCAGTGTTGCTTCCAAAACCTAAGAGAAATACGTTAGCTCCTGCTTCGAATGTTGTCGTGTCTCAGTCGCGCCGTCGCATCAGACATTGCCGTCGAACAAGGAAGGTGCAAGACATGAAGGCTGAGATGGTCTCAAGTAGGGGTTGAGGCCGCATGTGAGACGTACCTCCTCCTGATCCAAACCCACCGCTTGATGCATTGCCACCAAATAAGCTGCCACCGGTATTACCTGTTGTGCTTGCGCCAAAACCAGTCCCGGTGTTGGTGTTGGTGTTCGAACCAAAGCCTGCAAGAGCAGAGCCATCGTCAGCTTTGTTCGAAGGAATTCTTGCGTCTCGGATGTCCTGATCGATCCTCGTCGAGTCTTGAGATTGAAAAGATATGCTTACCCCCAGTCGTAGTTGTGCTTGCGCCAAAGCCACCGAATCCAGTACTCGGCTGGTTCTGCTGATTCTGCTGGTTGTTGGAGCCGAAGCCTCCGAAGCCGCCGAAAGACATGATGCTCTTAGTTGTCTTGGTTTACAAAGAGATAAACTTGCGCTCGAATAATGTCGAGGTTTCAATGGAATAGAATAACGCGCGCTTTGCGATACGCTGGCTGAAGTCGAGGAACTGCGTGAACGTGACCTCAGTCGATCTCTTGCGCGAGACGAGAAAAAGCGTGAAGCTGTAGGCGGGACTCAAAAATGGCGGATCATGCGTATTTATGTCATCTGGCGCTCGAAATGAAGAAAGTGAAGTGAAGGAAGTGTTGCGTGAGGTAGACGCGAGTTGAGAATGTGATGCTTGTCGAATTTATAGCGGCGGGTCTTGCACGGGATCGCGGCAATTCCCGCGCGCCAGGCAGCAGCAGCGGCGACGCACACCACTGCGAATCACCTCATAACGCTACATCAATCACTTATGGCACAGGGTACTACTAAGCTTCCGTCTTCAGTCTCTCAAGGTATCCATCATTGGGTATCAAATTATCGAAAAGTCTCAGCCTTGATCAAATGTTGTCCAAGCTCACGCTCAGTTCTGAAAATCGTCCCGTCCAGACAAAGCATCAAACCACACGCTTTCTTGCATCACCGTATCCCACTCCAGGCAGCCAAGAAGATTCAGGTGAAGTTCTGCCTTCAGTCCGGACATCAGTGTCAGCTGACGGTGGCCCCTGTGCTGAAATACGTCATCCTTCTTCTCTCCATTGCCCAGGCCGCTCAAATCAAGCGTCTCTCCTTCGCTTGCCTCTGCGCACGCCGAGGGAGCCTGAATAGACTGCAGCTTGCGCACAATGTTGATGTGGGAACAGCACTCGTCCAAGCCCAGGAAATGATAAAACTCTACCCGCTCTCGGAATTTTCCACCATTGAGTGCCTTGACTTGCGCCACGACATCCGCCGTCAAGCGCCTGTGTCCAAGGTAGTCTAGAATGACGATCTTTTGCAGACCGGGGTAAGACTGAGATTCGGAGACCACCTCACCCGAAAACGGGTACGCAAAGCTGTCCCGGTTCCAGTGAGCAAGTTCCGGTGTGACGACAGCCCCATGAGCACGTAACACATCTGCGATCGCAGCGTATCTAGAAGTCAAGCTCTCAGAAGCTGTTGCTTCGACCGCGATGTAGACGACAGTGTTGCTGAGGGCGCAAGAAGTGTGCAGACCTCTGGTAGCATGGTCGAGATAAGCACATTGACCTTGAGCTGCTGGCGGGAGACCGATTGGTGATGATGGCGGGGCTTGCGGCAAAGCTGAAAGATCGCGTTCCATCTGAGGTGAGTGTACTGTCATCTGATTTGTATTGACGATGGTATTCAACGGTTCAGGAGAGCCGATTGTCATCGTGATTTGTCGCTTGCTCGGTCTATTGTTTGTAAGAGCGGAGTTTGGCAGCCATTTTCTTGTTTGAGAGGAGATAAGTCGTTGCATGGAACGAAGGCGGAGAGTTTTGGTAGACGTCCAATTCCGGGAATCGATCTGCGCAGGTGAAGAGTGAGGCGTCACTTGCTCACTTATATCTTCACCTGCAGCAAACCCGTCCGCAGATTGACCATCAAGATCTGTTTGACGCCTGTCGCTGGTAAGACCATGCAAGCCTAGCAAGTCCTGCATACCCGCGAAAGTGGGTGAAGATGTCGGTGGCGTCGGCAGTAAAGGCGCAAACTGCACCGATGGACGGCCTTTGCTCTCGAGACCAGCGGCGGAAGCCTTTCTCTTCTTGGAAATGCGGTTGTGCGCAGCAACAGTCGGACTCCTTTGAGACACTTCGTTTGCACTAATTTCTTGCAGCGGGGCTTTCTTCCGCACAGAAACTGGGCTGACGGTGCTCCTTGTCGCTGGTGTAGTTTGATTGCTTGCCCGGGCAATCTTACGCCGGCAACTTCTTTCGATCTTGTCCATCCATCGAATGTTCTCTTGAGATTCTGAATCTGAAGGGACTGTTACAGCTTCTTGGGCCATGGCCTGCAGCTCCTGAAACGATATGCAATCTCTCCATGTCCTGTCTTCATGCAGCTTTTTCACTCTGGGGTGCCTGAGCATCCAGAAGTCGGTATCACTGGCCTTGTCAAATGAACTGCCCAAGACTTCAAACACAAAGGGTTCGTCTATGATGGTATCGATGCGGACAGCAGCCACATGGGTGAGGTCAAATGCTGCAGGCTGAATATCTGCGCGATATGGCTTCCCAAAGATTCGCATGAGGTTCGACGCTTTGTCCAAAACAGGTAGAGGGATGCACTGCTCAAGAGCGATAGTCGCTACGTATCTGAAACGCGGCCTCGCTTGGAAGCGCTCAACTTCTTGCTTATTTGTCAGGCAGCCAAGATGAAAATGAGTGAATGATCTTTGCCGGCCTGAAGATTGCAGTGATTCTTGCGCGCTGTAAGAGGCGCCAACGACAGCAAAGTCTGCCTCATCCCCAAGCCCGGCAATGTAGTCTTTCTTGAGCTTTATTACAGGTAAGTTATGACCAGTCTCGTCGTTGGCGATGGCAAAGTAAGGCTGACCACATGGCTTGAGTACCAGCCCTTCGTGTCTTGCAGCCACGGATGCGGCCAAATGCGCCATCAGCTTCCGCCTGGCGTCAGGTTCTGCAAAGTCCACCACCTTCGATTCAGCAGTGACTGCTCTACCTTGACGCTTCTTGTAGATGCTGTTCAGTAACTGTTTTCGCTCCTCCAACGGTTTGTGCATCAAGAAATTGTCATCAATCAGCAGCATATCAAAGAATACAATCATGAGATGCTCCCATTCGTGAGGCTGAGAGTCTTTGTATGTCCCAAGAGAGACGCCAGAACGGAGAACATGCTTGCGGATCTTGTGAAATGGCAATATCTTTTTATCCTGATCGCTATACACGACCATTTCGCCAAGTAAGATGCACCGCTCTTTGATCTTGCACTTGTCAGTTCCAATCTGCAGGCATTTTCGAAGCGTACTTCGAAGTGCCTTACGATCCGCAGTAGAATCCTTGCCAGACTTGGAGAATACCTTGAGCCAGTCGTCTTTTTTTGACAGATCGATATGTATCTCACAATACTCGCCGTCGTATTTTCGTTCGAGCATCCATCGTCGGCTGTTGGCAATCTTCATGCATTGGTCAATAGAGCGAGCCTTGCAAAATTCCGAGCGTGCGACTTTGATTCCGAGTGTTGGCCGGAAAGAAGCAGACACAAGCTTCCTGAGTAACGAGCCGGATTGGGGGTCAGGGCAACTCGGATAAGCTTTGAACGGTCCCCGAAGGGTGGCTACAGCGGCATCAAAGTCTTGCTGGAAGCGAAGGATATCAGGCAGCAGAAAATGCACTGAACGTAAGACAACATTCTCTTCCAATCTGACTGGCGCAAAGTCCTTGAGTATGAGCCTTACGAGCCATTTCGCTTCACTGGGGTGCAGTCTGCGAAAGATATTGGCCAAGGATAGCTGATGTTGATGGCTGTCACCGCTCGGTTGGAGTCGAAGGGCTGGATCAGAGAACTGACAAGATCTCGCGAGACTGATAAGAACACTGTCTACCTCTTCTATCGTCACGAAAGGCAGCGCAGGAGGCCCTCCATCTTTCAAGACGCGTTCGAGGCAGGTTCCGAGATCACCATGTCCTGGTTGTCTATAGGCCGACAGATCTCTTGATTTCGAAGCCGACAAACCGAGGGTCCGAGAAAGCAGCCTAGTCAAAGTTGCTGCTTGCAGCCCGTATACACGCCCGGTTCGTCGTTCGGGAAAGAGACAAGACAGAAGAGCGGCTGTACTGGCTACATCGAGACTGTCTATGGCATGGCGGTGTGATCTGAACCAGTCTTTGGTCTCCAGACGTAGTCGTTCTCTACATTCCGGCGGCAGCAACGGCGGATCGTGGGTTACAATATGTTCAAGGCTGGAGAGTAGGTTGCAAAGAGCGGAGAATTTGAGAGCCATTTCGCGCTCGCCACGAGCTATTCATGTTTGGCTAAAAGTTCCTCCAGCAGTGTAGAGCCAAAGTAAGTATGAAGTGATATGCAGCAAACCAATAGTGCTAAAAGTGATAATGTAGATGAATCGCGGTCTGGTCTAATCGATGGAGACGCGACGCACAGCCAATTGCATATCGGCGCGTCTGCCAAGCGCCAAGCACCAATCTATCTTGGACGATGGGCTGGAAAGCCAGCCGCGCCATAACTCACCAAGCACTCAATACCAGACAATCTGATGTATTTTCGCTCTACTTCGCTTAGATACTCTGCGAGTACCAGCTCGTCTAGAAAGATACTCCTGCGATACTACCCGCCAATCTGTGGTAGCTTCGGTACTCACTAGACCTTGGCAGTGTATATATTCGAAGTTACTGAGCACGACAGGCGACGGACATCTCCGATCAGCTCGCTACTACAAATAAATTGCATATGGTAGGACTGCGTATGGAGTTTTGGAATCACTGTTCACCCTACTTCATTCAATGGCAGCAGCTAAGCTTTACGCCGCAACCGTGCTAAAATTGTCTTCATCATGTGTTTGAAGTCTTCGGACCTCGAGGCGAGATCGAACCATGATCCAATCCGAGGACTAGTCGCCAACACGACCAAACCTTTCGAGAGAGGCATACAGCTCTTCAGGTCAAAGTCTGAGGTATAGCTGTTCTTTTAATCCCCGTCCTCCTTCATGCGGTAAGTCGCTCTATTCGTCCCACGCCACAATCAGAAAATATTTTCCCGATATGGTCAACTTCTTTTCCTTCAAGGCGGCCCTCCTGGGTCTCGCTATGTCTGCTCTTGCAGCTCCGACTCCGGTAGACACTGCTCCTCTTGCTCGCCGCTCTGCCATCCACTCCGACGCTGTCATCGGTTTTCCTCAGACGGTCCCGAATGGCTCACTCGGTGCTCTATACCTCAAGTATCAGCCTTTCCTCTATACCGCAAATGGCTGCGTTCTTTTTCCGGCTGTTGATGCTCAGGGAAACACTAAGTATGTCTTTCTTTCGAATTCCAATCTTGTTCAAAGGCTGACCAGGAGTAGCTCCGGCTTGGCCCCAACTGGTCCTCCTAACGGCCAATGCAGCTCTTTGCCAGGTCGGATCTACGCTCGCTCTACAGCTTACAACGGCCAGTCAATCACGTCAACCCACCAATCTCATCTAAAACTCACACCACGATTGCAATTCTTACGATGGAATTCGTTCCGCCAAGGCATCACGAGATTCTGATGGAACTCGCATGACGATATGAGCCACTGAGATGGCATCAGAACCCCGATATCGAAGCGGAGAAAGAATACACTGTCGAAATCTTCAAGGCGAGTGGATTTCATGTTATGAACAAAAAAACATCGAAGGACGCAGCACGCCGCTACGTGGCTGAATTCAACAGCATGAATCGAGTCGACGTACTACCAGTCAACAGAGAGAACGCGCCAACTTCTAACCGCTCCGATGCCGCGTCTAAAGGAGGTCAGCGTGATGAGGGAGAGGGCTTGCTGGCTGGAGTCACGCGTGATTCTGGAGTGAAGGACAACAGTACGATCACGAAGCCGTCAGCAGAGGGCTATCCGATCGAGAAATCCATGAAAGCACGATCACCTCTGGCGAGAGCACGAACACAACAGTCGACAAGCACGTCGTCGAGAAGGTCGGACAGCAAGCGAAGAGACCACTACAGTACGAATTGAGAGGAGGCCCTCCGGACAAGAAGAGACGAACTGCCGGCAGCGAGATGAACAATGAGCAAAGTGGCACCTTTGATATCGGGCGACGGGAATGATAATGCGAACGATACACGTTTACTACAGGACTCTTTCAACGTTCTACCGATAGAACCAGTCGACCCAGATAGTTCTAACAGGATCACCACAAGGATTACAACAGAGGATGCATTGTTCGTGAGGGGAAGCTCGCCAGTGAGGGCGGGCGAGGATGACAGCACGAACACGCCCAGGCAGCTACCACTTCCGCCATATCCAAGCTCAGGACATCCACGTCTACATCAACGAACACAAGCTGTAGACGAGGGTTCTAACTCCGGAGAATCTAGTGATGACCCAGAGGGATGCGAAACGGATGTGATGCAAGTCGTAGAGGATTCATCCCCCTATGCTGCGGAGGTTTGTCCAATGTCATAGAGAGCCAAATGCTCAGTGGATATTGACAACGCGAAACAGTATCCCGACTTTGAGTCCCTACGGAATAATCACGCGGGACCCTACTACACGGAACTCACAGCAAGCCCAAGTCTCTCCGGCACAAGCCCTCTGGCCGAGTACATCAGCTACTTTCCTCTCGATTACCAGCTTGCGTCCACCAGCACCGTCGGTGTCAAGCAGCCACTGATCGCTTGGGAGAGCCTGCCCGCTGTAGCGCAGTAAGCGCTGACCAATACCGACTTTGGAGATGCCAACGTACCATTCAAGGACCCCAACGTCATGGACAATTTGGCAGAGGCTGAACTGTGAGCGATAGTGCCGTTTCGTTAGAGGTCGAAGTACGACCTGACGTGAGATTATCTTCATACATAACTTCAAATCTATGCCCATCTTCCATAGACGTCTAGTCTATTCTCCATTCGCCGTCTTCTGTGCGAGCATGTACCGCGGATTCGAGTCCGTATCCACAATCAAGAGCTTCTCCTCCGCCCTTCCCAGCATATCATAGATCTGAACTTCCCCATGCCGTACCTTGATAACACAGCTGCTACCCGCATAGCTGACCACTTCCTCCCCATTCTCGTCGACCCCTTGAGAGACACCCGCCACCTTCCCTGGCTCCGAGCCAGATCTATTCGCCAACACAACAACCACATCCTCTCCCACCTCTCTCTCAGCTTGTAACAGCGGCTGAAATCTCTGAAGCCAATACATAACCGTATCCAGATCCGGCCTCTCCATCTGACCGGGAGCGGTCAACTCCGCCGGCGCCAGACGAGTCAACCACGCCATACTCAACACCACCGTCCTCGCGCCCTTCGCCACACAGTGCGTAGCAAACTCACACATGCCCCACGGCGCCTCGAATTTGTACGGGTTGATATCCATACAGATGCCCATGGCGACGTCGCCGAGCGCGCCTAGACTGCCGAAGAAGAACCCCTCGTCGCCTTCGGACGCCCACGTCTCGTCGGTGTAGTAGAGGAACGATTTGCGGTAGTGCGCAATCACGTCGCCCGTCGGCGAGACCGTGACCGTCGAGTTGTAGTTCTTCGACGGCGTGGAGATGCTTCGTTCCGGGTAGCCGACTGTGACGTGGCAGCGCAGGCGGCGCGCCGTGGCGATTGCCCATGCCGTGGTGCGGCCTGATGTTGTTGGCTCTAGGTGTGGTGTGATGGAGGCTAAAGACGGGTAGTTGTAGCCTGTGAATGCTAGTTCTGGGAGCACGAGGAGGTCCACGGTTGATGGTGCTAGGTCTGCTATGAGAGAGTCCGCCTTGTGGATGTTGCTCTCGAGGGAGTGGAGTTGAGGCGCGAATTGCAGGATGCCGATTCTCATGGTGTGGACCGGTTGACTTGCAGGTTGCGTACGGTATGGTCGGAGGCTCGATATGTCTAACTAGATGAATGGTGTCGAAGAGGGGGAGAAGGTCGACCGAGCAATGCAGTTTAGTAGGAGCTCGATGTTGGAGTTCTCTGATGGGGCGGATTGGATGTTGGAGTTACCGGTATCAATTGATGGTGTGGCCTTGAATTCAAGTCATACCATCTGACGATCCGTCCCTAGCAGACACTAATCTAGTTGTAGCAGGAAGACATTGAATGAGTGATATACAGCTTGTAGACCTCCTCGAGACCTCGGTGCCCAAATTATGAGTTGTGCTTCATTTGGAGCGGATCGCAACTTGAATTTAGCCAGTCACACAGTCCTACCGATAAATGAACCACGCGCCGATACACACGATCCTGCAATGTGTATTAAAATTCATGCAGATCAGGTTCAACAGACATAGGAGCCAAAAAAAAAAAATTCAATCTAGATGTAGAACTGTAGATTAGACTCATTATTGACCCTCTATAACCCATATGACCATACGATTAGTCTATATCTTCTCCCGAGCCATGCCAGATCCAAACGCCGTCGCCATGCATCAAACCGAATCAATACATCCTCGACCTCGTGCCGACTTCAGGACATACCCATGGTCATCAACCGCGTAGTCCTACGTTCCAAATCCCTCTTCGGGCCAAGACCACCCGCACTCCTAACCGCGGCGAACGCATGACGCTCACAGAAGACCTTCCCACCAACCTCGAAGTAATCATCACCAAGCACTTCCTTGCATGTCCCACAAGCCAAGCAGCCCGGATGGAATTTCTGCAGCGTCTGCGTCTCTAGATATTGGCCCTCGATGCCGCGGCCACAACCAGTGCAGAGACTGTCGTTCAGAGAGTGGTAGTGGTGCTCACAGTATGGGTCGTTGTCGAAGACGTAGAAGTCGCCGGTAGTGAACGGGGAGGAGCAGGTCTTGCACACGAAGCAGGATTTGTGGTAGCGGCCTGTTAGGCGGCCGTCTGCGGCTTTGACACTCTTGCCGATGATGGGTTGGGCGCAGCCGCGGCACGGGTGGGAGCGTTTGCCTGTCGCTGTCGAAGGGCGAGCGATGGGGTCCGCAGGCGTGGTGGTTGGTTGCGGCTGTGACTGTTGTTGTGAGGGTACTCGCGGTATCGGATCGACGTTTGCAAAGTAGTCTTGCTGTGAGTCTTGTGCGGCGTTGCGAGAGGCCATGGGCGTAAGGCCTGCGCTGGTAGTGAAGTTGGGTTGTACCATCATTGGGTCCAATGGTGATTCAGGAGGTGAAGCGAGCTTCGCGTTACGAGGTGTGCTAAAGTTAGGTGCGCCTTCGGTCGCTGCTCTGACCAGAGGTGCGTATGCTCGCTGTGGTGGCATCCATTGTTTCGTCTCTTGGATCGGTGGTGTCGCTTGAGCCGTTTCGTCTCCATGGGCTGAGAAGCCTGACATACTCGACGCTGCAGACAACGGTGGACTTGCGCTTGAGGCGCTGACGGCAGATAACGACGACGAGCCAGAATCCGATGGAGTGTGGTTTACGTGTTCGTACTGTGCTGTCGAACCGATCGGTGCGAGACCTTGTGCTCTGACTTCTGGTCGGTGTGCGTTACGGCTGGGATTGCGTGGTGGCGGTGACCTTGATGCTACCGATGTCGAGCTCTGGTATGGCATAGTCTCCGCCCTCACTGGTGGTGCTGGTCGTACATTGCTGCCATTTGGTGCCGCTGACCTCTCTGGTGCTCTGAAGGGCCTGCTGAACTGATGGACTGGTTCCGACGGTCTTCTTTGTACTCCTGACTCTTGCTGTGCCTGCGGCATCTGCTTGGTAGGAAACGTGTGTGATCGCATGTCTGGTCTTATCATGTTAGGCGCTGCTCCACTTCTTGTTGCCTCATCCTTCATTTTCACCAAGAAGCCGTCTACGTCACCAGGCCTCGATGGTCGACCAGGCGGTGGTCTAGTCCTGTTCATGTCTAGAGGTCCCGGCATCAGATTGGGCGAGGTGTTCTGCGACGTGGGCGGTGACCGAGCCGTGTCTGTCTTGTGCTCCTCTTTCGACTGGGTCCTTTGCGGATAGCTCCTCTCCTGGATGTTCTGGTTTTGAGCAGTGAATCGAGCATTCTTCTGCTCCTCTTGCTTCCTCAATTCTTGCAGACTCGGCTCTGGTGGTGCTGGACTCCTTGACTCGGATCGGGATCCGGCGCTGCTCAAACTTGCTTGTCGTGGTTTGCGGAAGCCATCTGATTCGAACATACTGGGAGCCTTTGGACTTGAGACATTCGACTTTGGACTTCCAGGATGGCTGGGTGGAAACGCTGGTGAAAGGAAAGGAGGAAAGGCGCAGTCCAAGTTGGATGAAAGTAGTGGTGATGGTGGTCGAGCGAAGACGCTTCGTGGGTTCGGATTCGTAGCACTGCGTGTAGCAGATGGTCTACGTGGATTACCATAGCCATTGTCGCTCACGGGAGAAAGAGGTGAGTCGTTCGTCTTGATGCCGAGGGCTCCTGCACCCTGATACTCTCTTTGTGCATACGGGCGGTCTGTGTATTGTTAGACAGTTGCTCGTACAGTCTTGAGTACGCTTCCACATACTGGCTGCCAGAGGGTCAATCCTTGGTGGAGGTGCCCTGGTTGTTCTGGTAATCGGCTCGGAAACATTTCTTTGGGTCTGCGGAGCGGCCTTGCGTGTCGGTCGAGCGAATGGATGTTGTGAACTTTTCGGACTCAGTGTGGTTTGTCTGATTTCTGCGAATCGGTCAGCGTCTTTTATCCGGACAACCAGCTGATAGAGCCAGATATTACCATTGTGTTGTTTTGTGGTTGAGCAAACATGGTCGCCCATCAACGATATTTGGATCTCCTCCCCGCAGTTGGCGCAGTTGATAGTGGGGAGGATGCTCGACATGCGCATCTCTGCCACTGCCATGACTGCGACTCTTTCCAAATCTGTCCTCTTCTACCGGATTTTCTCTCAAAGATTGATGTATGTTGTACCTTTCGAATATGAAGAGTGACAGACACACGACCAAAGAATTGATAGAGCTCGCGGTGAACGATCGATCAACGGTCGATTCGGCTCGTGTTCAGGGATATGTCTGACCGTTGTCGTTTACGTTCTGGCTGTACAGTAGAGTAAGGAGCAAACTGTATATTCAAATTTAGTTCCAGTCGTTGCCGGCGGCCTCGACTCAGTGTCAGAGCGACGTTGACGGTAATGCTCGAGTCGAAATTAATGATTGATAGGTAGTTGAAGAACGGATTGTACGTGTAGTCGAGATTTTGGGCTGCCACGTGCTGTACAGTAAAGAATGCAGGCGCGCGCGCAAGCAAATTAAACAATGGTCGATGGGAATGCGATCAGAGCAAGGAGAGAAGATAGACAAATTGTGTATAGACGACAACAGAGGTCGAGATCTGCAGAGAAGAGTCGCAGAGCAGAGGATGAAAGAACGACTTCAGTTCTCAGCAAGGTGGGCGGTGTCTACCTCAATGCCTTGCATCTTCTCGTGGTCTCTTCCTCCAAAGATCGACAGGTACAATGATTACTCGTATGCCGCACAGACTTACCTCCATGTTACAGTCCAGCAGCCTTCCGCAATCAGGCAGAGACGCGCTCATTACGATAGGCACACGATGGACTTGGTAGAGGCGTAGCAGATCATAGTCTAGCACAAAGACAGTAGGTAGTTCCAAGCACTACGAGGCGCGGCGTGTGGCAGTCGAACGCCTCGAACGCAATTGGGCCAAGTCCTGGAGAAAGCGCCACTACGGGAAATTTGATGATATGCTTGCGTCCACAGCTATCAGTTATAAGTCAGCGCTACCAATCACTGCTTCTGACGAACGGCAAACGTGCCGATAAATCGCAGCTTTCGACCAGTTGTTGGTCGTTTCGCGAATATCCATGGCTTTCTGGAAGACCAAGTGGCCAATCAAGGAGGCTGAAACGAGGTATAATAATCTATATACACGTACTGTATACCATCTGGTTCTGGATCGTCAGGGGTTCAAAGCGTCGATTGGTCAAAACACGACAAGTCGAACCTTTTTTCCGCGCTATCCACACTGTCAAACATCTGTTCAAGACATCAATCTTTTGTTGATCAGAAGGTGTGAACATGGTATGGTGCATGACTCTGCATCTGCCATAAGCATTACCGTGTAGGGACATACTGGCGAACGTTGTATATACGCCATCTCCATGGTGGAGCAATTGTGATTTCATCATCAAGCCTATCATCCATATCCCTATCAGCGTTGAAGGCTTGCTGTAGAGACCGGAGGCGTGTTTAAAATTAACCATATATGTTGTTTGTTGTTGCGTAGGTGGTAGGACGCCTAACGGCTCTCTCCTTGCCGGGAGCCTCTGACGCCGGCGTGCAAACGGCAGTCGAAGAACCACGGTTCTGATGGTTTCGAAGTGTGCTCTTCGCATTCTCTTTATCAGTACCTCTGCTTGTAGATCTTGCTCAAACACGGTAACACGCGACAGCACGGAGATTGACTTGTCTTACTACTGTAACCTTGACGCGCTCTGCAGCGCGTGTCGTGATGTCCTACAGCCCGGCTTAAGGATTTTCCGGCCGGAGCAGAACCAGGGTCCACCGGTCAGACTGCACGCGCTCTTACTCCTACACACTGAATACAAGTCCCCACGTGACCCATCAGACTCTCGTCATGATCGCCTTGAAGTTACTGTACAATACTGCACTGCACGAGGGGCGTGCTACCAAGGCTCAGTCAACTTCGCATGTCGCGACTCGGATCCAATACTTTACTGTCAGGGAGAAGGGGCTTCCTAAGATCGGTCACCTAAAGGCTCATCGATCCATCAGGAAATGATTCCAGTCGTCTGACATGATGACTCGAGCATACTTCGCCAGAGAAGTCGATGCAGTGTCATACCGCTACTGCCACTTCATCAAACGTTCTTACCCGCTATACTAGACCATTTCAATGGTTGGAAGGTGTGCCCTCGGTCCTTCGGAGCGCCCAGCACTCTTTCGTTGTATTGCCGCGAAGCACACAACATCATCATCACCTACATTGCCTCACAATGTCAATATGCCAGCCACAAGAGGTCTCTCATATCAAATGTAGGACGATTAATGGTAAGTTCATTCCAGTCGATTCTTGCGGATTGCAGGTGCCCTCCCGCCTCTCCAGATACCCCGGATTATCTATAACATGCTTCAGCGAAGTTCATCATCCCCTGGAGAAACCATCCCTCCGTTCCGCTTCCTCCAGAGCGTTGACATATGCATCTTTGACGACTACGGCGAAACAAAGATGCGCGTTAATTACTGTATCATTTCCGTCTCACCGCTACTTGTTCTATGTAAACTATCGTCTGCGCAGCCTTCCGTGAGCTTCCGCTATATAATCTCGTTGCACCCCTCCATCTTTCCACCCGTCATACAGTACAACACTATTTCTCGATTTTACCAAGGTCCTCCGAGACCTAGCTTTCAAGACGTTTTCCAATCTCCTCAACTCGTAAGTAAACTCACTATGCCTTCCGAAACTTAATGCTGACAAAAAAAGCCGCCATAACCAATACGCAGGCCGTCGTGCTTCTGCATCTGGAGGCTCGTCGGATCATCCTTATACCAAATAAACCTTTCTCACAACCACTTTAAACCACACTCTCACCACCGCCATGGCTCCTCACGCAGAAGAACTGCCAACCTCCTATGCGCCTGCACACGCCTCTGGAGAGCCAACCTTTACCGTCACCTCTCCCAACGTCGTCTACTCTGACACCGAGATCCGCACCAAGTATGTCTACAGGACCACTGCCGTCTCCAAGGGGTCCAATGGCAAGCTTGTTGCTACACCAAAGCAGACCGAGTATGACTTCAAGGTCGACCGTCGTGTAGGCAAGGTCGGTATGATGCTTGTCGGATGGGGTGGAAACAACGGAACCACCGTCACTGCTGGTATCCTTGCCAACCGCCGCGGCCTCACCTGGGACACTCGCGAAGGACAACGCAAGGCCAACTACTACGGCTCAGTCGTCATGTCATCCACTGTCAAGCTCGGCACCGATGCTTCGACCGGTCAGGAGATCAATGTCCCTCTCCACGATATGCTCCCAATGGTCCACCCATCGGACTTGGTCGTCGGTGGATGGGACATCTCCAGCATGAACATCGCCGAGGCCATGGACCGTGCCCAGGTTCTCGAGCCAACTTTGAAGCAAATGGTCAGGAAAGAGTTGGCACAAATGACACCTCTTCCAAGTGTTTACTACCCAGACTTCATCGCTGCCAACCAGGAGGACCGTGCCGACAACGTCTTGCCAGGTAGCAAGGCTTGCATGGACCACGTCGAGAAGATCCGTTCCGACATTCGCGAGTTCAAGCAGAAGAACGGATTGGACAAAGTCATCGTTCAGTGGACTGCCAACACTGAGCGTTTTGCCGATATCATCCCAGGCATCAACGACACCGCCGAAAATCTCTTCAAAGCTATCGAGCAAGGTCACGCAGAGGTCTCTCCGTCTTCCATCTTCGCTATTGCTTGTATCCTGGAGAATGCTCCATTCATCAACGGCTCTCCACAAAACACCTTTGTCCCGGGTGTCATCGACCTTGCTGAGAAGCACGGTGCTTTCATTGGCGGTGACGACTTCAAGTCCGGTCAAACCAAGATGAAGTCCGCCCTTGTCGACTTTATGATCAACGCCGGTATCAGACTCACCTCCATCGCGAGCTACAACCACTTGGGCAACAACGACGGCAAGAACTTGAGCTCGCAAAAGCAGTTTCGCTCCAAGGAGATCTCAAAGTCCAACGTCGTCGATGACATGGTTGCTGCAAACTCTGTACTGTACAAGGAGGGCGAGCACCCCGACCACTGCGTCGTCATCAAGTACATGCCCGCTGTCGGCGACAACAAGCGTGCCCTCGACGAGTACTACGCCGAGATCTTCATGGGTGGTCACCAGACCATCAGCTTGTTCAACGTCTGCGAGGACTCTCTTCTTGCATCTCCTCTCATCATCGACTTGGTCGTCATTGCTGACCTGATGACCCGTATTCAGTGGCGCGCCCACACCGACGCTGCTGGAGATGATGGCTACAAGGGCTTCCACAGCGTGTTGAGTGTTCTCAGCTACATGCTCAAGGCGCCATTGACTCCACCTGGTACTCCAGTCGTCAACGCGCTCGGCAAGCAGAGATCTTGCCTCATCAATGTCCTTCGTGCTTGTCTTGGTCTTGACCCGGAGAGCGACATGACTCTTGAGCACAAGTTGTTCTAGATATGTTTTGATACATTGCGATTGTTTACATTCAATGCTGACATATTACATAATAAATTTACGCGCACATGCTACAAGTTTTTTTTCTTTCACGCGATCCTGTTGCCTAATCCTGATTTGAGTTTGGTACCGGACAAAAAAGGCAGGCACGTACAAGGTGCCTTCCCAAAGCGGTAAGTACAACATTTGACAGCCAGCAATTGTATTTCTTTTCTCATCGTTCTCTCCATCTTCTCTATGTTTTCAACATTGCCTTGTGGTGTTTACTTGTCGAGAACCATTCGTGATGGCGTCGTCCACCCCGTCGATTCAGTCCTTCTTCCACAGTCAGTCATCGTCGCCACAGAAATTGTCGCTCACACAGCCGGACGATGAATCGACATACTCACAATCCCAAACCACGGTCGGATCCCTGACCAAGCAACCATGGAAACCATCCGCAGACTATATCCGGTACGAAACAACAGATTTGCTGCCTGGACCTGGACGTGTATGCGTGCAGGGTCGGATTGCCAACATCTTCGATCTCGGATACCTCTCCAGAATGCCATACGGTGCCACAGGATGTCTGACATTATTGGTCAAAGATGATATTGGTATCCTCACTGTCAGACTGTGGTATACCCAGCCCCCGACTGATCTGCATCTCGGTCGGCTCGTCACTCTATGGGCTGCTCATGTGTCAAGTTCTGAATCAGGAAATATGCCCTCTGCGACATTGAGCACTGCATTGTGCATTACTTTGTTTCCGGCTAGAGATCGCAGCTCTCATCTCGAGGTCAATGAAGATCAGAAGAACTGCGCTTTGTACAGGTTGCCTTCGGGTTGGACCAGTGAGCCCCGCCAGCTCATGTCCCTGCGAGAGTTTCTCGCCGGTGGGCACGAGAAACGGCATGCAAAGATCCTCGTTATCGTGAAGAGTATCGGTAGCAGGAAGAAAAGTCAGTCCGTGGCCTTCACATGCTGACGCAAACTGAGAAGCATAGTGGCACGCAAATTCGGCACGCAAACGCACGTTGCGCACCTCGGCATCTTCGACAACACGCAAGAAGCAGTGCTGAGCCTTTCCGACGCAGCCAGCAACTCGGCCACGTCGTTCCAGCCCTCTCACACCGTCCTCCTGCTTACAGCAGCAGGCTGCAACACCTCCACCGGCCAGCTAACAATCTACTGCAACGCGTCCACGCTCATCGACGTCGACCCCTCGATCCCAGAAACCACCTACCTCCGCCGCCTCGCAACTCGGGCAACCAGGAAAGCCGCCACCAACCCGCCCTTCCCGGCGTCAGTCTTCGACCCCGAAACAACGGGAACCGGCTCCGTGCGCGCACTCTACACACTCGCCGACCTCGACGAGCAAGCCCGTTCCGCCGACAAGTCGTTCGCAGGCTACCTCAGCGTTCTACTCACGGACGTCGCGCTGACGAAACTCCACGCCCGCGGTGGCCTCATGTGTGGCGAGTGCTGCAACGTGCCTGTGTTCGAGAACAAGGCGCTGGCGATCTGTACGCACTGCGAGAACGCTGTTGATCTGCGACCGAATCCGCGTGTTGTTGGTGCGATGGTCGATGAGACGGGGTCAATTGGCGCGGCTGGGTTGTTGTGGTCGGATGGTGCGTGGCGGGGACTGTTTGGACGGATGCCGGATGAGGTTGCGAGGTTGGGGGTCGGTGAGATGGAGAAGATCGAGAGGAAGCTGGTGTACAAAAGAGTGACGCTTGTTTTTGGCTGGGCCGAGGACGTTGGTAGGGTCGCTATTGCGAGGGTCCTGTGATGAGGAAGAGATGTGGCAAAAGAGGTAGGAATCGATGGAAGAGAGAAACTGTTACACTTTCTAGTCTATAAAGGTCTAGGACTCCTCGAGCCAAAGTCTAGCGTCCTTACACAAATGCATCGCTGATTAAAACACACCCGGCCCGGTCGTTGAGGATATGCCTACAACTTGGCTCTGAATTTCTGGTTCTCCTTGGCCAGCGGATCCGCCTCACCATCACCCGTCTCGTTCGGCTTACCGGGCCTCGAGCTCTTCTTCGGCGCAGCATGGTATCCACCTTTGACGTTATCCACATTCGTGATCTCGCCCTCCCCATCCCTCGCGATACCCAACTCAATCAACTTGGCAAACACCTTCGCAAAGTCCGCGAAGAACCTGTCTTTATCCTTGGCATACAGCTCGACCCACGGCCTGAAGTGCGGATCGTCACGCAGAGCCAGGTCCGTCGGCAGCATCATGAGCTCCTGCTCGAGGTCCTCGTCGTAGTTGACGAACTGCTTGACGCCGTTCTCCAGCGTCTTCTCCTTCCAGTCCAGACTCATCATCAGTCTATAGTAGCTATTGCTGAACCGCGTCGGGTTCTGCACCCACGCGCCCTCGAACCCGGATCGGTCGGTATGGCAGCGGCCGAGGTTGTGTGCGCCGCTCAGCGCCACGATCTCCTGGTCGCTGAACCCCATGCGGCCGAAGATGAAGCGGATGTGATCGGCGCCTTGTGCGCCGTCCGGTAGACGGCCCCGCGGTGGTAGCTTGCTGTCGTCGACGTAGTCGGTGCGGCCTGGGAGAAACTCGATGTCCGGACCGCCCATCTCTTTGACTGCGACGACGCCGCCGAGGATCCAGAGATCGGCGTAGGTTATCCATGGGTGCTTCTCTTTCACGGGTTCGAGGAAGACGCGTGCGTGTTGTAGGCCTGCGTTTGCTGGGTCGCCGCCTTCAGCTTCGTAGCGCATGCCGGCGCCGTTGGAGCCACCTGTGTCTGTGTCGGCGCAGTAGGTACCGCATGAGTGCCTGTGGGGTTGATCAGAAGGATCCTGGAAAAAAGTTGATGAGGACTTACCATGCTAGACGCACGAGAACTGGACCGGCGCTGCCATCGTCATATTCGGGCTGATGAAGCAGTGCTTGTATGTCCTTGCTAACAGCTGCGTAGTCACCCTTTTTCGACATTGTGATTGTATTGTGATATTATTTGGCAAGGTAAGGGGAAAGCGGGTCGAAAGGATGTCAACCTACATGTACAGTCAAGAATGCGGGTATACACTTACCGATAAGGCATGTGGCAACCAGTGCCATCTTCACCGAACCTCGGGACGTTTTCAGGGTCACTAATTGTTCGGCGGAGCCCCATACTCGAATGGGAGAATGGGTCCGTCCACGTTCCCACCCGACGAAGAATCTCGCGCCGAGAAGACGAAAAACAGTTGTGATAAAGACAGCATCATCACTCTTGATAAGCTTTCATGTATGCTCCGAGGCTGCAGCATTAAGGCTGATCTCGCTGCAAGGCACAGCCGCAACCGCGGGCTCCTTCTGTTTGTCGCTGTTGTAGATTGAGCCGAGGCCGGACTGACTCATGATCAGAAGTAGATGAGATAATCACGACTCATGCAATCTTCACGTGAACACGCAACGACACTTTCTAATCATGACGTCGACATGCACACTTCCATCCACCCAGGAATTATTCTGGATTATGAGGCGTAGATGTAAGTAAACAACGAGTTCGTGTTCTTTCGAAAGAACGTCGACGCGATGGGTAAGCTGATCTCTTACCCGTACTTGGTCAACCACATCGTCCCCGGTCCGCAGTCGTTGACATATTTCATCGCGCTCTTTCTGTTGCCCGTTCCGTTGTTGATATCTCCAACCGTTTTGTCCCATCGAGCAATATGCTTCACCTTCTTTCCAGTTCTGGTGGCGTGCTTAGCACATGCGTGGTATATCATGGGCGGCGTAGACGTCATCTCAACCGATGTACTCCTCTGGAGTCTCTTTCTCTGGATAATCAAAGACCCGCGACGGGAGTTCAGGATGCTGGTCAAACGCAAGCCCGGAAGTCGACATGTTGCAGGCACGACAAGCTCAAGTGAGAAGAAGAAGTCTCTGTCCGCCGACAGTCTGCCGAAGCAAGACCACCTGGAATATGACGTCGTGCCCTGGCCGCAAGACATCCTGCACCGCATACCGTGGGTCACATCGCTCCTGATATCAATGCGCCTCGTCGATTGGAAGATCAACGAACCATCGCAAGACAAGCGTCAGCCAACACACACGACCGGCAAAGGGCACTTTGTGTTCATCCGCGACGCGATCCTGCGCCAACTCATCGGCTACGTCGCCCTGGACCTGACGTCCTCCTTCATCCAATCCGACGCCTATTTCCACGACTTTTCCGTCTCAATACTCTCTCCTCTACCACCCTACCAGCACGGTCCCGCCCTCCTTGTAGCGCTCTACAACATCTCATCACCTCTCCTGATCCGCACAATCGCCATCGCGACTCAAGCCTACTGTATGATATCCTCACAGTACCACCTGCCTATGATCCCGCTGGTCCTGCTGCACTACCTCAACCTCTGGCCAGACGACTGGTCTCCACACCTGTGGCCCACCTATTTCGGGCCCGTGACTTCGATCCTGGACCACGGCCTCGCCGGGTTCTGGGGCACGTACTGGCACCAAGTCGTGCGCTGGCTGGTATCAGGTCCCGCGCCCGCCGTCGCGGATTTGCTAGGCTTCAAGCGGCCTGCTCCACTGGACCACAAATCCAACGGTGACGCCAACGGAGGCTCCGCAAATGGTCACGCTACAACAGCAACCAAAGACCCGTCGCCCACGAACGCAGAAGCGGCCGCAAAGAGGACAAAAGCGATCCGCTTCGCAATCCTGACACTCGTCGCCTTCTTCAACTCAGGCCTCGTGCACCTGGGCCTCGTACCACCCCGACCGCTCTGGTCAACCCACAGCGCGAACCACCTTCGCCTGCTCGTGGGCGGTTTCTTCTGGATCCAGCCACTCGGGATCGCGGTCGAGATGGCGCTGTCGCACGCGCTTGCGGCTGTGCTGCCCAGGACCTGGCGGGAGAGCGACGCGGGACGAATGCTGAAGAGGATGGGTAATTTGCTCTGGATTGCCGCCTGGAGCTGTGTTTCGTTTCCGTTGCTGGGCGAGGCGGCCAGACAGTTGAGGTGGTGTGCGTATTATACTGTGCCGGTCAGTGCGTTGAGATGGGCGAGGGGCGAGGAGTGGGTTATGTGGCCTTGTCTGAAGTAGGATGGGCGGCGGAGGCTTGTTGAAAAGATTCATGGGTAGATTAGTGATACAGATTATAGACTACTCGCTACGATGTCCTACATCAGTGGTTTCTGTTCGTTGTTGATTGCGACTTCTCACTGTGTCTGTTCGTGATGGTCGAGATTGAGAAAGGACTACAGCTGTTTGCATTATACTAAACACAATTCCTATACTGCAACTCCTTACATCTGCTTTCGCTCCGAGACATCTTTTAGTACCACTTCCTATGGTTCAACTACGTAACCCCACTTCCCTCTCTCATGCCTTCGCCCTGCTCTTAGTGCTACAGTATATATCACTTCCATCGACTTCCTCCTTCCCGTCTAACTCTCTCAACCTCCAGACACAGCACCTTTACGTCGTCAAGAATCCATCAACATCATACAAACTCCTCGGGGTCCCGGCCGCCACCATACTCTCCCTGACAGACTCTCTACCAATACCACCATCCCTCTTCGGCGTACTCGGTGCCTCAGCCCTCAACGCCGCGATCCTGCCCTTGGCACTTTTCCCGCCCTTATCGTTACCATTGCTACCTATCTTCGCAGCTGCCCCCAATTCCTGCGTCAGAGACACTGCAGGTACGGCCGGGAGCGGGCTGAATGTGATATCGCGGAATCGTTTCCTCTCACTGCCGCCGCCGGAGACTGTCCGCGTATCTTTCTGTGCAGAACTTTGGGGCTGAGCTTGTTGTGGAGAGAAGGTCTCTGGCATAGCGGTCGACGAGGGCAAATTGTTCCAGTAGTTCTCGCCGTCATCCCAGACTGTGGAGGGACGGCGGGTGAGGGCTGGTGTGGTTACCATGGTGGTGGTAGGTTTGCGCGCGGAAACTGGTGAGCTGTGAATGGAGTGCGTGTTGCTGAGGGGAGAGTAATTCGATGGGGAATTGAGGTTTATGGTGCTGTACTGAGTTTCCGCTGGCTCTTTGCTCGTGTAGGTCGTTGAAGGGTCGTGGTTCTCGATGTCGATGAAGCCAAAGTCGAAGCCTTGGTCTTCTATCGTCTGGTCGTCGCGTGTCATGTGGTTGGTTTCGTCGTCAGATGTTTGTTCGTATAACAGTGATTCATCAAAGTCATCGTCACCGTAGCCGGTGAATGGCAATGACGGGCTGGCTTCTCTGCCTAGCCTGAGGTAGCGCTGTCCACCTGCTTTGTCGTCGGCCGGGATGTAGATCTCGCTGTTCATGCGTCGCAATTTCTCGATTTGATCCCTCATGCGGAGGGCTGGCTGAGCCCGCGGGCCGAGAAGACTGGCTTGTCTTGAGTGCGCGCGGGTGTGGGGTGTTATGGTGATAGGGGGTGTAGCGGTTTTGGTCGAGTACGAGGGGACATCCATGAAGCTATCTGAGCCCACTTGAGGTGTTGCTCGCGTCGGTGGGTTGGAGCTCAGTGGTGACTGGTGGGCGCTCTCGTGCATAGAGATAGGGTCGGACATGGTCGATTCTGGTAGAGGGATGTCTTCTGGTCTGACGGGTGATAGGGGGGGTGGCGATGAAGGGTACTCGGACATGTCATCAAAGTACATTGGTGGACAAGCCATAGTCATTGGATCTGAGCAGTTAAAGACAAACTCTTTTGCTGCACGTGGCAATGACTTCGGGCTGCTGGCTGGGCTCGGATAAAACTGTGTCGGACTCAGAGGATCGTATCCTTTCGCTACCTCTTCGATCAGCGGTCCCCAGACTGGGTCGTAATCCAGGTCTGCAGAATGGCTGTTGGTCAGGGGAATAGTAGTGTGCTGGGGCAATTCAAGAGAGTCATCTACGTCTTGATCGTCATCTTCCGGGGCATCCAGGTCACAAGACGGCCTTGTCACCTCAATGGCTGGGGTCGTTGTGTCTTGGTCAAATGTTGTCGTGTCTTGATCAAACGATACGTCGGTAAAGCTCGCCATCTCTGGAATACTAAACATTGACGACTCTCTTGACATTTCTCTGTCTTCAGGTTGAGCAAAAACAACTTTGTTCGGAAAGGAAAACTCAGTATGAAATCTCGACATAGAAAGCGTAGGAGAGCTTGGCGTGAGTGAAGCCCTCAGCCTAACTGTCTTGACCGGATCTGTTTTTGTCGGGAAGCCAACTTTGGCTGCGGTTGGTGGTTTCAACTCGGGTGCCGCCAGACCAAAAGTCGCTCTGCGCTCTCCTCCTTCAGGTGACTCTTCGGCGATACCCTCAAGTGAAGGGCTCACCGATCGACTTGGGGGCGGGAAGAATTCTACAACAACTTTGGATATGCGAACGCAATTTTGTCGCCTGTGCCCCTTTCTGGCGGTTGGGCTGCCTTTCATTGCTGATGGAATAATTGATTTTGGTGTCGAGGTGTTGCTCTTTATGCTTCCATTGGAGTTTCTTGCAATTGAACCTTTACGTGAAGGAGTCAGAAGGCAAGCATTTCCAGAGATCGGTAGTAAAGTCGAGCTCTTCCGTCGTTGATCTGGTGACCCAGTAATGGAAACTCTCGTTCCGCTCTTTGGTCGTGATGTGTTGGTAAGCTTTGGCGTGCTGGTAATGCGAAGACTCGCGTCGCTCGCGAAAGAGCCAACAGACGAAACGCGACTGATGCTGATGCGATCTGCCGTGGCAATTCTTGGTAGAGACAATCTGTTGCCTGCTTCGCCGAGAGACGGAGTCAGGCTGCTCACAGAGTCCCTCTTTCCGTCTTCCGAAGTCGATTCGAGACTCAACGTGTTCTGTCCGCCGACAACTCCGCCTGTTGCACTCTGCCAATTGAGCTCCGGAGCAGTCCTGTTACCGACTAAATCTGAATAAGCTCTGTCTCTTCCAGTTTGCGGAAGAATGACATCTGTGATTTCTGGTGTTCCTTCTCTACTGCTATGGATCTGGGAGTGAAGACCTGGCAGTGGTGGAAGTGGACAAGTGGGTGCAGGACCTGCTGTTGTTGCTCCGTAGCTGATGGATCTCATGTGTACACCGACCGGTCGTTTTGGCATGTTTTCAAGGTCAGACAGTAATGGTGGGAGCTGATCGGGTAGTACACCAACAGACTTTGATCGCGTGGGCATTGGTCGATGGATTCCCGCAGGTTCGGTAAGCATGAGACGCGGCTTCTTGAATGTCGGACATGATTGTGGTGGTGGCGGCGAGATGGAGTCGTTATCAGAGGCATTCTGGACAAGTCGTAGGAAGCTTCCACCGGACTTCTCGTTGTATACACGCAGATCGGTTAGATCGGTAGTCGATGCAGAATCATGTATGCGAACAGTACTCGGATCAAGCGCTGAGCGTGCACTTCTTGGACTCTCAATGATGGCCGACAATGCTTTGACACTGCTGCCTTTGACTGTAAGGGCACGTCCCAAACGTACACGTTTTGACCTCGGCGAGACATTGTTGGCTGGATGATTGTTGGCAGGAAAGGCATAAGCAGAAACGGCATTCTTTTCCGTGGACGATGTGGACGAGACCCGATTGATGGACTCGTTGGAAGATAGCGAGCTCCAGCGTGCAGATCCGTAGGGAACAGGAGGTCCAAGTTTCTTCTTCAAGAGATCCGTTTTCGAGGTGGACCGTGATGCCGTTCGTACTTTCTTGCGCTCTTGCACCGCTAGACTTGTCAGGCTCTCCAAGCCACCCTCAATCTCTCTGATGGCGTTCTTTCGTCTAGTGTATGTGTAGAAGATCAACCCGCCTAGTACCAACAAGACAAGCCCGCCAATACCGGCACCAATTCCTATCGCTGCAAATTCGGGCAATCCAGATGGCGCTGAAGAAGCCATTATGATAGTCGACAGACGCGAGTCGATACCAATGTCGCTAATGCCTCCTCTCTATATCATCATGTCGAAAATGATGATTGTCGATGCCGGTGGTCGATCTCCTGTTGGGCCACTATGTCGCGACCGTCTGACGTTGTCTGACGACTATCGAGATGCAAAGTTTGTGGTCGGCTGGTCGTGCAAAACAAGGGCTGCATGTGGAATGCAGCCGCTAGACGTGAACACCTCGACAACCGGGGTTCCGTGAAGCAAGGGGGTGAAATTCCTACCATGAATCGGGTCAAAGCTTCAACCAGCCGGCTGCTGAGATTGTCTGTTTCTATATCGGCATGTTGGGTGCCCACATAAACAGACTTTGTCTAGATTTCTCCAGTAATCGTCCGAATAATCGACGGTAATCTCCTCATCTACTTCGACGCCTTTCGACACAAGGACAATACGCTGCGTGCCCAACCAATTAAATCTCTCGAATTGACTGTTGGGTACGCAAGAGTGATTGACGAATTTGGTGTGGTTCCCCGCTTGACCTTGCCAGATCTGATAATCACCGATATCTGTTTGGCCCTGCATGACATCTGTGTTGCGGAGGTTCTTGGTGATCAACCCGACAAATTCACCAATAGCTTGTCCTCGTTCGAAGGGGAGACATGCGATGAGACCATTATTGCGACCATTAGGTGTTCTGTAGACCTGAGTCGGGCTAGCCACCTTTATGCCACCATAAAGATTGGGGAAACAATGGCAGACGTTCAACTCCGGCTGATCAGACTGTATCTCGTTGCATCGCGAGCACATGAAGACAGAATCAGACTGAGCGGTGAGCGTTCCGCGAGGATCAATGTCGTTCCATGAATCCCCATCGATGATTGACTGGTCGAGATGCTCAAATTCCCAGTTAGGATTCCACCGGAGGTAGGTTTGCCGAAGCGACAATGGACCGTTCGTCTGACTGACGACCCAGTCGTGTGGATGCCCGTTGTATTTCCGATCAGACGACTCACCGACGACTGTCAGAAGCTGACGCCATTTGGGATGAATTGTATCAGCAGCAACCTCGAAACGTGTCTGAAGCCTCTGGAGATCTTGCATGGCGGTCTCGGTGAAGCAGTTACGGTATTTGCAGAAGCGGTAGATGCCCATTCCTGCAAAGACTAAGACAGCCCAACCTCCGGCATCTTTGAGTTCTTTGTAGCCTCTCCAGATAGCCCTATGAATGTTAGCAAAAGACGATCCGGCCCAGAACGGATAACTACATTTTGTTGCGCATCTCCTTCTCGGTCCAGGCAAAGTCACGACAAGCCTCTTTGAGAGCCATCATCTTGGCTTTGGTGCTGGAAAGGTGAGTGTTTTCGCCCAGAAGTGTTTGAACACGAGAGTCGAAGCATTCGGTCCATCGAGCTTGGACGATAACTTCGAGGGCTCTCGAACATCGACTGGCCTGGGTGATCTTGCGACAGAAGACGTTCATTTCGCTGTAGCCGACTTGGGTACCACCATTGGTAAGTAGGAGATGAGGTCCATCAGGGCGATCTTTGATGAAGCGATCTCTTTCCGAGCCGTCCATCTGCGGAAGAAGTCAGCCAGGAACAAGCAGATTCTTGCATGATATCTACGTACCAGCTCTGAGAGATCAAAGTTGGCACCACCATAGATCTGCTCCCAGATACCGTGGACCAACTTGTGCAAGCTGGTCGGTTGAAGGGCAAGGGGGAGGTCCTCATTGCGGTTCTTCTTGCGCTGAGGAAAGTGTCGAGCATCGGTTATCCGTCTCGAGGTATCATCGGCTTCAGCTGGGACATCTTGGCCAGAACCACGTTTACGAGAAGTGATGGGTCGTAGTCCTCCAGTAGCCTTTCGTCGGGCGGATTCCGTGTCAGATGAGTTGTTTGACGAAGCTGGTAGACTTCGTGGCACTCTCTGTCGCAGACTACGTCGTTGCGTATCACGCTCTAAATCCGGTGATTCGGCATCCTCGGAAAGCAGAAGACTGTTATCTCTACTGTCGTCCGCTGGAGGTGTGGGTATATATGCTCTAGCCAAGAGCTGCGGTAGGTCGATTGTTCCCTTGTAGTTGTCAATATGTGCACTTTAGTCAAGTGGAAGGAGTTTCGTACCAGATGGATACGTCTGTTCTCTGGACCCGAAGATAACAATCCTTCCAGTCTCAAGGTGCTGCCTTGGAGTATGTCACCAGCACCGGCATTTACATAGCCGGCGTCGCGTAATTGGGATTCAATGACAGCAGCGATTTGAGTCGCAAGCGCGTGATGGTCCACGCTTCCGACGGTCATGTCCTCGTCCATCAGTGCACATTGTGTAGCAATCAAATCGTTGTTTGCTCCAGTTTCTCGCGATTTTCTGTACAAAGATCACAAGTGAGGCAATTGTCTGGCTGTCAAGGAGTCGGAAAACTCGGAAATGCCGTCCTGGCTGACTCAAAGACGTGCATCGCGAATGCATTGGCAGACCGTCTTGGTGCTGCGGGAAGTGCCCCGACTGGATGAACGTCATTTGGAGATTTTGTCCATCTCTGCATAAACCATCAAACATAAATTTATAGCCGCATTCAATCAACAATTACACAACAACATGACGATACCGCAAGCGACACTATCGCCTTTGAGTAGAGCAGATGGCTCGGCGACGTTCTCGCAATCAGGCTACACTGTAATCGCTTCCGTCAATGGACCTATCGAAGTGCAAAGGAGAGATGAATTACCAGAAGAGGCCGCCATAGAAGTCAACATCAGACCAGCCATTGGTGTAGGCAGTAAGTCCTTCCCGCTATCGACAATCTCTCTTCTTTTTCTCTCACACGATGCCTAATGCTAACGCAATTTAGGTCCAAAAGAGCGCCACCTAGAGCTCATTTTGACCAACACCCTCCGCCACATAATCCTCACACACCTACACCCACGCACACTGATACAAATAACCGTACAAATTCTCAGCGTACCCGAAGACGTCTCCCTGACGCGCCCCTCATCACACCTTCCTGCCCTACCCGCACTACTCCAATCAGCCGTCCTCGCGCTTTTATCCGCGAGCATCCCGCTCTCACAGACGCTCACCTCGACACTGGTCAGTCTGGACTACGACAACAAGCCCACCGTAACGCCGTCGGCGAAGCAGATCGCGGCCGCCAAATCGGTGCATGTTTTTGCATTTTCGTCGTTTGGGGACGTTTTAGTGGCGGAGAGCGAGGGCAGTTTTGGCGTCGAGGACTGGGAGCAAGCGTGTGAGGAGGCGAGACGGCTATGTGTCAAGGAGGGTGAGAGTGTTATTATGGAGGAGGATGGCAGGGTTAATCTGAGTGACTTCGTGAAGGGCGCTGTAGGGGGAGAGGTGCAGAAGGCGAATGCTTGGAGGAATGCAGGATGAAGTACTATTGGCTTCGAGACCGGTGTATGAGCCTCGAACTTGCCGAAGTTGGGGCAATGCGGTATCGCGGACGGCGGATGGTCTCGCTACGCGACTGGGGACAGTGCAATCACATTTGCATTGCGTGGAGATCGCTACGACTTGTTTCATTCAGGACCCGGCCGACTGACAATTGGACGTGGTGTCGTTTCCCTTGCGCAGCTAGTCATCACTCTGCCATCTCAGAGACAGTCTCGCTGTCATCGTCTTCCTCTGTATAATAACGAAGAAGCCTGGCCCGTTCCCTGAAAGTCCTGGGTTCAATGAGTTCGTCCAAAGCGAACAGGAGTGCTTCGATGCTCTGCATGATCTTACAATGACCTGCGTATCTAGGCAGATGGACCAGATGAGCTTCGAATTCAGAGTCAGGCATGATGTCGGCAACATCCACTTCGCTTGCAACATCGTCAAGGTCCTCTTCCTCACTTCCTGCATCGCTGATGCTTCCCTCGGGTGTCGACCATTCGCAAACGCAACCTCTTCTGTTACCATCGATCCAACTATGCTCGGCAGTAACCAAATCTTCCATCCATAGGCTGTGCACGATGTCGAAAACTTCAAGTAGATCCTTTGTTGCAAGAGTATTGCTGATATGCTCAAAAACTTTCTCGATTTCTGGATCAACCACGAAAACGAAGGTGAATTCATTGAGGAATTGCTCGACTTCATGGATGTCAAGTACTCTTTCAGTGACGCCATATTTGTGTCCCAGGTCGAGCAGCTGGCCTGCGAGCCCTAATCAAGAAGAGTCAGCTGAGGTTAGAGAATATCAAGGCACTAAATCGCTGACAAGTTTCCCATTCGTATCTCTTGTTGATTCCCTGTTTGATTCGCTCCACTTGATCCATGTTTGAGAGACGCCACGGCTTGCTTCTATGCTGCCCTCAAATAAAAGATCGACGAGTTGGGGGTATGATGTGCTACAGAGTTGTATATGCGCTGGCCGGAGGTTGCTGTGTTCAAACCAAGAGACGAACAAGATAATTCGCAATAGTGGGAGAAGATCTTGTGAAGAGGAATCTGAAGAAGTGTGAAGGAAGCAGTCGCCATTTATACCGAGACTCCGCGCTATGAAGCCACCAAAAAACACCTTCACCTGCACCTATGCCCACTAACTTCACTTATAGTTGCTGCCGTGACACTCAACTCCGCTCACAAGCCCAGCCCCTTCCTGACATCCGACCTCACCCTCTTCTCAAACTCAGCCCTTCGATCCCTCCACATCCTGGCCGCGTCAACGTTGGCAGGACTCTCGTCATTCGGCTCCGCGAGCATGCTCATAACACTGATCAGGATTTTCTCGACCGACTGGATCGGCGACCACCGCTCCGAAGCCAGTTCATAGTGATTCGGGTCGTCGCCAGGAGGGTGCAGGATAGATATGCAGACCACGCCGTTGGGGTATACTACTCTGTATCAGCTCTGCTTCTTCACCGACGGTATCTCGTCCTTTGGTCCGTGATCTTGTGACCGACACGCAGGGCTACGCACCGTTTGGATGCCAGAGGTCGCACAGGAATCGCATTGTCGGCGGCATGAGAGGGTAGTCTTTTGGAAACTTGAGTTCGGCGGGGAAGATGCCGCCTTCGAATGGTGTGCCTTCCGGTCCCTCGATCAGTGCCTCCCACACGAACATGTTATCTTCAGCGACGGGGCCTGCGGTGATGCCATCTGGTGGGTCGTTGGTGAGATGCTTGTATTCCGAGAATAAACGTTTTGAGGCGACGGAAGTCATGCTGGGCGGTCGTGAGGTCGTGTGCAGGATGTACCCGATGTATATTTAGTGAAGAGGATTGCGTAGTCTTGTTTTGTAGGATGAAGGGGGAATAGTGGCCTCGATGGTACACGATGATTCAAGGTGTACGATTGAAGCCGCGGCTGCCTGGATGCATCGGGCCGGTGATGATGACTGTGGAGCCGACAAGCCACATTATTATTGTCTCACTCTTTTAACAGCATGTGATATTCCAATCTATCAATATAGGTCACACTGCACAGGAAATAGTTATTAAGGAACGAAACGGTCGGTGTCATGGTACTATTATTATCATTATCTTCTATATACTTTCTTCATATTCATATCCATACCGACATTCCTTCGATATCAGATGGTAACAAGGACAGGCAATGCAATTTTGTTCGTATAGGCAGCTCGCTGGTAACATCTCGGGATTGGATCATGCCCAGGTGATAGCACCGTTCTTGCAAGCAGTACCTGGAGCGACGGCTTGCGAAATGGCGCAGCCGTTGTAGTTACAGAGACCGAAGTGAGCCGCGTCAACGCAGATGAATGCTGAAGAGCATGGAACACTGCCAGCAGGGCAGCTACTGACTGGTGCGGTCGTTGGCTCAGATGCTGGGGTGGAAATAGTGGTAGCTTTCTTGGTGGCCTGCTTGGCAGCCTTGGTCTTCTTGTTCTTCTTCTGCTTCTTTGTCTTCTTGGTGGTTGTCTGAGCAGTGGTGGAGCTGCTGGCAGGAACGGTAGCTGTGACGAGGGTCGACGGTACCGTGGTAGCGTTCAAGAAGCTGCTAGAAGCGGTGGACTGAGATGAGACGATGGATGAGGTCGAGGAGGCAGTCGAGCTAGATGAGCTAGAGCTGCTCAAGCTGGATGGAGATGATCCGGATCCAGCATTGGCAGGGACGCCACTGCCTGCGTTTGACGGACAGCCAGTTGGAGGGCTAATCGGGTATTGAGACGTGGCAGAAGCAACGTACATCCTCGAGGATGGAGTGTGGATGAGGAGATATTGGCCAGGATCTGGGAACTCAACATTCTGGTTTTGTAGAGTGGCGCAAGTAGCGGCATCACCCAAGTAAGCGGCGTCCAAGTTGGCAACAAACATGCTTGGAAATTCGTCCATTACACTGACGTCGTCTTCACCACCAGTGATGTCGACAGCGACGCAGTTCATGTACATTTCTCTGTTGCCGACAGCGTTGAACCAAGTCCAAGCGAGTGTGGCCTGTCCGTTCGCGACACCTTCTGGGATCGAAAAGTTGAACTGGTTGACACAGTCAAAACCGTTCGTGCGTGTGTCGTTGCAAAGGTAGGAGCCGGAGTAGGTGCCAGTTGGGCCTGTGTAACCACCGTCAAGGTTCCCCGGAGAGTTTGTCGGACATCCTTCCTCGATACTGTAGATGACCCTCCAGTTTGCTGGATCTTGGATCGCAACTGGGTCTGTCTCATACGTCAGACTGAGTTGACAAGATCCACCTCCGTGTACGGCAGTGTTGTAACCGCCTCCAGTGTCGAACGAAAGGAGCTGCTGTGATCCAACTGGCATGACCTGTCCACCGGCTCCAGGAAGAGCGACACCGTGACATGGAAAGTTGGAACCGTCAGCGACCAAAGGGTCCTTTGGCGCTGAGCCAGGGATTGGGCTTGGCGAGCTGATGAACATGTGTGCATTGGCGACCGAAATGACAGCAGCCACCGCGAGGGTGGATCTTGCGTACTGCATCGTGATTCGGGAGCTGAACGGCGATGCCAAAGTGCGTATGAGGATGCTGTAGAGATTCTCGATAGAGTGCAAGACCTGCTATGCAATGTACAAGGTAAGAGTCTGACCAGTCAGATGGAGATGTGTTGTGAAGATTGGTTTGCGGGTTTAAGAATGCAACAAGCTCGTGATAACAGCTTGCTAGCAGTGGAAGGGATGAGTATGAGATGATGAGTGATGATGATGGATATCAGCCAAGAAAGCTGGGCGACTTGGTCCTTATGAATCTCCTTCGCGTTCGAACAAATCCAGAGCGTTCCTAAAGCAACGACCGTTGGGCTTGAAAGTCCATGGTCAGTCGACGCGTACGGTTTATCGGCAAAGGGGTTAAGCAACAACAGTGGTTCTCTTGTCGATAGGAGAATTGAACAGCCCGCACCAGGCAACTGCAGGTGCACAGTTGAACGACTGTGTGCAAATTGATGCAGCATTAATTGAACCGGGATCACTGAGGTTGAAGAAAGGCCCAGGTCCATTGGGCACATTCCTGTGCTTACATTCCAAAACAAAAGCTGATGAGATTATATCTTGCTAGAACTTACCACCAATGCTTACACTTTTCCTGTTCGCTTGAAAGTCCTGACTTGCGACAAATGGACGCATGGCTGGCCCAAGGACTGAAGTGTCCATGAAGCCATCGAGGGGGAGATTCGTTGTAACGGTCAACCGTAGCGGAAGCGTTGAAGAACACCAGAGTGCACGCGAAGCCACAGCAACGGTCATCGACGAAATATGGTGACCTGGGAACGCGAAAGATATCCAAGACAATGCGCGTTCGTAAGGAGAACCACTGCTATAATCCCATCCGTAAGCTGGTAGATGTTGTGCCGCAGGTGCCGTCAGACGTCGGGCGGTCAACCATAGCGGTCTGATATATGGCAGCGATATATCTCATTCGCATCTCTCTTGTCTCAAGTCTAGCAGATGAGAGGTGATAGTGCGCTTGTAGTCGTAGTAGATGCTTTTGGCTAATGTTGAGAAGCGCGGTCAATGGACTGCTGTAGCGCAACATAGGCGATCTTCAGACTCCATCGAATGGCTGCACTCAATCTTGAGTTCATTGTTTATGAAAGCAGTGAGCCTATGAGAAGGACTCGGGTACCAGAACGACATGGAGGCATAGATCTGTTGTAGGTCTGCCCTTGTATGCGCGTGAAAACTGGAAGATGCGTGTTAAGGGCTTGCCACAATGTGGATGATGAACTACCGAGCGTTTGTTGATGGTGCGCTTGATTACAGTGAGACTCGTGATCGGTCAAGACAAAGATGACTAGAAGTAGACTTGATGAATGTGATGAGCGCGTGGTCGGTGAGGATCAATCATGTCAATATCTTTGGCAGGAGTGAGAAGTGCCAAGCCAGCAGAGTGGTACATGGCGATTGCCGTCCGAAGCCCGGGAGAACCACGGCAAAGTTTGCTCCCACAGTGCGTTTCGAAAAGCGCAACTCCAACTTCGTGCTGGTTTGAGGATTTGAGGTTTTGCACGACGACACACGACAAACGAGAACCGCCGACAAAATGACCACCCGACCAACCGTCACCATCATCTCTGCCGATGGCAAGGCCAGCGATGCCACCCACCCATTGCCAAATGTTTTCAGGGCCCCAATCCGCCCAGACATTGTCCAGTACGATTTCACGAATCTGCGCCGATGAGGAGGAAGGGAAAAGTCGCTAATTGACACATCAGGTCCGTCCACACTGGTATGGCCAAGAACAAGAGACAGCCATACGCCGTGAGCGAGAAGGCTGGTCACCAGACCTCTGCTGAGTCTTGGGGAACTGGTACGTGATTTTTCGATTGAAAGGACTTGGCGACTGCTTGGGCGATATATAAGAGATGGGAGCGCAATGGACAAAACACAGATCATTCTAGAGCCAATTCTGACAATGGCTCTCAGGTCGTGCCGTCGCACGTATTCCTCGTGTCTCTGGTGGTGGTACTCACCGTGCTGGTCAGGCCGCCTTTGGTAACCAGTGCCGTTCCGGTCGCATGTTCGCCCCGACCAAGGTCTGGAGAAAGTGGCACCAGAAGATCAACCTCGGACAGAAGCGCTTCGCTACTGCCTCCGCTCTCGCCGCCTCGTCCTCCGCCGCCCTTCTCCTCGCCCGCGGTCACCGCATCTCCACCGTCCCAGAGGTCCCACTTGTCGTTTCCTCGACCGCCTTCTCCGGCGCCGCCATCGCCAAGACCTCCGCCGCCGTCAACCTCCTCAAGGCCGTTGGCGCCGGTGCCGATGTCGAGAAGGTCAAGTCCTCGCGCAAGCTCCGCGCCGGTCACGGTAAGTTGAGAAACCGCCGCCACAAGCAGCGCCGTGGACCTTTGGTCGTCTACAACCCAGAAGAGGACGGCAAGGACCTCGTCCGCGCCTTCCGCAACATCCCAGGTGTCGAGACCTCATCCGTCTTTGCCCTGAACCTCCTCCAGCTCGCCCCAGGTGGCCACCTCGGCCGCTTCATCGTCTGGACCTCGTCTGCCTTCTCCGCTCTCGACAAGGTCTACGGCTCCACCACCGAGCCAGCCGCGCTCAAGCGTGACTTCCTCCTCCCATCCAACATCGTCGCCCAGGCCGACATCACCAAGCTCATCAACAGCACCGAGGTGCAGAGCGTGCTCCGCCCAGCCAAGGGCGGCGCCGTCAGCAAGCGCGGCGTCGTGCAGAAGAAGAACCCACTGCGCAACAAGCAGGTCATGCTCCGCTTGAACCCATACGCCGCCACATACGCCAAGGAGGGACTTGGTCACCAGAAGCGCGAGGGTGGCAAGCCTACCGAGGCCGACGGTACCTTCAAGGGTCTCCTCCACGAGAACTAGGGGAACGGTTCGGTATGAGGCGTTGCGTTCATTTTCAGCAGTTTATTAGCGGATCATCAAGGATCGACACAAAAAGATATGGTCATTCATGGTTACGTGGAGGGGAATTGTGCTTGCTGCTTTAGCTAGCTAATGAACAAGCGATTCTCACTTGATTTGCATTTCTTCCCATGACAGCTTGTGATGTGTACGACGTGCAGTGGAACTGCTCATAATCGACAAGTTTCAGGCCTTGTGTTCGAGTAGTGGGTTTCGAACACTACACTGCTTTTCCGTGACCGAGCGACCTCATTGAGCACAAAACGCGAGATCAACGACACGTTCATGTGTTCTGGTCTGAAGTCGCTGGAACTGCCATCTTACATTGCAATCACGACAAGATGTGTACTTTGGCAGCAATGCTGATACAAGATAAAATTTGGCACTATATGCATGCCCATTAGTGGCGACGTTATAACATCTCAATGCCGTGGAAGTCAACCGCTCGATAACAGCGATGACGTCTTTCCACTACCGTTGATGGACTTCTAACATATCTGTTCGGTTAGGAAATGCATTGGAACGATGGCCAGTGTGCGGAGTCGTAGATCGGTCGTGGCATAAGGCACGAGCTGTGGTTACGCGTGACTTCCAGACTCAGAGGACGACAAGACAGTCGAGTGCACAAACAACAAGTCACCGAGCAGTCAATGAGGGTAAAGGTCGAGAGGCATCTCGCCCGATAGATTTAATCAATCAAGCCTCGTGTCGAGAACCTGCTCAATATGGTATCGCCGTCAAATGCACCGAAAAGAAACCCAGTACCCGAAAACCCAAGATTGGAAATAAAAATCCATGATGGCCACTTTTTCCGCTCTCTCAAACGCCGTGATCGATGCTAATTAACTGCTGAAATATGCCCAGAGCGACTGCTGAACATTATGATGATATATGCGGTTGATCTGCTTCGAGGTATCTATCATTGGTGGCTCGTCATAAGCAGAAGTGTGTTGTCGTGGTCTCGTTAAGCGCTGACGCTGTCGTGGTATAAACGACATGCATCGTTGTGACGGAAGACTGCGTTAGATCGTCTAATTCGACGAAGGCTTCTCTGGTGCAGGGCACTTGCGGCCGTCGGTACCGAATCGATTGCCTGGAATAGCACAGCCCTCGGTCTTGCGTTGCCAGCCGGAGAAGTAGCCAAAGAGACTGTTGTTGTTGTTTGTTGCGCCTTCCCTAGGAGTGGCACACGGTGATGGCATTGGTGATGTAGCGGCGCTGTTGGTTGCTGAGAGCGGCAGAGGGATGTTCTTGGGCTTGAGGCTGTCCTTGTCACCACCGGCGGCATTTCGCTTGTTGGCTGCGTCTAGCTTTTTCTGCTCGGCACGGCGTTTTGCTTCGTGCTCGTTGAGCTTTACTTCCAGGTAGGCTGCTGGGCAGGCGTCAACGGCAAACATTGTGATGAGATTTGTGAGTGAATTGGTTTCGGGCGAGCTTGGGATGAGATGGAATCGGTTGAAAGGTTCAGTATTTTGACAATCAGAGATTTCAGAGATATTGTTGCTTCTTCGTAAAGGAGGAGGCGGTATTCAGCGGATGGTTTTCTCCTGCGTAGGTTCTAACGTCGCAATCTGAAAGATGATGTCGTCTGAATCCGAGCCGCAGGTTTCTGGATAACTGCAAGCGAGTGTGGATAACAGTGTTCTCGCGATATCTTGCTCAAGATGCAGAACAGACTCTATGACAGTCGAAAGGCAAGAGGAAATTGAGTTGAAGTGTGATGTGAGAGAGGAGAATATTCTTTAAACGGGCGTTTGTGTGGAGGTTGATAGAAGAGTGGGTGCGACGATTAGCAAGCACGCACTGGCAAACTGCACTGCACTGCACGGAGAGAAAGTGCAAGACAATGGGGCGAGCGTCGGAAAGCGGAAGCAGCAATCCAGAATTGAGGACAGGAGTCAAGAGTCCAGGCACTGCAGCCTCTGCTGGTCCCAGCTATTATTATTGTGGGCGGTAAGCAGAGAAAGGCAAAGACCGACACGGACGAGCCGGGCACCCGTTGCGAGACACGACGCAGCGCGACGACGCACGACGACGCAAGACGACGCAAGTGGCATAGATTCCGGCGATCCAGCACAAAGCAAGACCCTGAATCCGGTCTTTTCGTGGTCGGTGAGCGCGGCTAAATGCGGCATGCGCCTTCCAAGAAATCAGAGCTTGCTAGTTCCCCGCATAAAGAACGTTCTAGCGCCACTCGCTATCGCCCAGGCTAGCAGCCTAGCATACCGTAGCCCCACGAAGGCGTACCTAGCTGATCTGCGCCAACCTGGAATCGATAATAATAATACTGCCGATCTTGACCCTGCAATGGCCTATGAAGATTCGTGTCTTGTGTTTACTGGAAGATGGATGTGCTACCTATACATAAAAGTCACTGCTTGACGATAACAAATCCTTGCTGTTTGTATGGCAGGCTGTTCCTTGTTTCTGTCAGTCCGCCAGTCATTTGTGGCTTGCGTGTTTCGAGTGCCGCTGCGGACCGTGGCATGGGGAGCCGTCAAGGTCATCTGGCCTTGTGTTTTGCGACGGTCCGAAGAAAACAACCTGACAGGGCACCTTTGTTTGCTGTAGTGATATCGTGGGGTAGCCCCTTTGGGTCTGGTCCTCGGATCTGCATGCACTTCATGTACCGACGACATGGATCTCTCCGGACACGTTCTGCAAGCACTCGCTTCAGCCGGCCTTCTTGCACACCACGACTTGGTATCTCATCAGCTCATCAGCCCAGCGTCTTCAGAAGAAGAAGTAATCGGGCGCATCTATTGGAAATGACCCATCGTTCTGGAAGTCGAGCCATTTGTCCCAATGCTCCATCCAGTTATTGTTTGCGCCATAACTTGCTGGCGCACCATTCATGGGGATGTAGCTTGCCGCCATTGATGTCTGAGGCTGTTGTTGGTCAGGCAACACAGGTAACGAATGTGCCATGTTCATCTCGTCCGCTGCAGCTCCTGCTCCTCCGTTCGAGCCAGGCTGTGGCTGTGATTGCGACTGTTGCAGCTGCATTGTCATCGAGTTCGCTAGTGTCTGGTTCTGGGACTTGTTGTACGCCTCTGCCTTTTCGACAAGAGGAAGTAGCAGGCTTGCAAACGCCGTCATCATGTTTGACGGATCCACGTCCATTTCACCAAGGGTCAATACGACCGTCTTCATCAATGCCAGTGTTGCCGTGGGTATAGCTGTGAGGCCTACGGTCTGCGAAGGGTTAGCAGGTAACATGCTTCATCAAGCTCGGTACTCACCCTCAGACAAAACACAATACTAACGACCAAGCGTAAGCAAGCATCTTTCGGTAGATACCTTAGCTGTCCACAATCGTGAAGCCCAAGTGTGAGCTCCATCATCTTTCCCACGGCTTGGGGGACCTGAGAATGTCAAATCAGGCTCCTTGTGCGTATTGATCATATCTCACCTCTGCTATATTTTGCAGATCGCGCTGCGACTGCTCCAGGCTAATCATATCCAGATATTTGAGATAGCCTTCGGTAGTATCGGTCGAGCCCGACTCGGTGACGGTAGTTAGACGTTTCGTCAAGGCGTGCAATGCTACCATACCCGGCAACGCTTGGACGAAGTGGTAATGCATTTCTGTGTACACTTTGAAAGGTGATGCAGCTGTATCATCATCAATATTCGCGCTCCCAGCAAACAAGCACGACTTCCTAGCACTTACCGGATTGACCATGTTGTGCCTTGAAGTCATTGTACCATTGCGACACGACATCTTTTGCCGTCGAGATCAGCTGTATGTATGCTCCCGATGCCAGAAAGTGATTCATAAGCTCCGGGGATGACTTTAGCGAAGAGTTTATGACTTTGTGGCTCCTCAAGAGCATGAAGTTGGAATATGCCATATCGGGAGGATCTGGCTTCTCCGCTGAAGAGACGTCGTAGTATTGCAAGCCTATACGTTGCGACTCCATGGAACTTTCAAAGACTTTGGGCCAGAAAAAGTAAAGGAGACGTTGCCGGCGCCGCTCGTCCGCCATGTCGAATGTCGGTAGTTCTACCTTCTCCTGATTGATGGGTATCAATTGCCATTCCTCTGCAAGGGTAAGGGCAATCTGCATTAGTCGCCCAAAAGGTAGTCAGTGAAAAGATTAGAACTCGTGCTTTAGGAAGAGTAAGCATACCAGTCCGATCTGCCTTGCTGTGTTATCAACTCGTAAGTGGCACCAGCATCAGCTCCTGTAATCGATCAGTATGACATTCTCTTGGGTTCGTGCTGTGTAATACCATCGGATACTTTGCTGAAGATGGTACATCTAGTAGGGTCGGCGGTATCTGGCCGCTTGATAGAAGTAGCGGTCTCCTTGCCGATCCCATTCGAGGTTCTGGGCTACAACGCCTCTTAGTGACCGTGGAGTATCTTCGCAAGCGTACATACCCATTGTAAGAGAAACAGCAAGCTCTCGATGACTCCAAAAGGGATACGCTTCTGACTCTCCTGTGTTTCTAAACCGAAGACAAAGTCCTGGATGATATTTTGTGCCGCTCTCAGCAGCCGTGTAGCAATCTCCAAGGATGCTCCTCGGGAGATTTGATTCGTCGACCAGGCATATCGCGCAGCTACTGACAAGACAGTGGTGCAGAGAAGAGGCTCTTGGATAGGAAAGTGTTGTTGCCGTTGTGGATATGTCCACTCTTCACTAACCAGAGGCCAATGAGGATGGATATAACTGAAGAAGCTTTGCGGGCATAGTATTAACAACAATATCGACCTTCAGAGGAGATCAGAGGAACTCACAACGATAGCAGTAGATCTGCTTGTTGGTATGTCAAGAGTCCGCTCTGACAAGGTCTGAACGTTGACCAGTGACTTCCCACATTACTGATTACTTGTGTAGGCGTGGTTGTGATAGGCGCTGCTGGAGAAGTGGATTGTATGCTCGACTGACCACTGCTCACGACAGGACTGGTGTGAGATGTCGATTGATCACCAGTCGGGTCAGCCTTGCCTCTACGTGGTGGGCCGAAGACGCATTGCTGCATCAACCGCTGACATCTGATACATGGTGGTTTCGGGTTGATGGTCGAGCCCAATTGACATCGTATTTTTTGTTTCTGGCATCCAAGGCAGGCCTGATAATTTCTCTGTCGCTGCGCGCGGCGACTGCTTTCCTCGGTCTGGTCACTCATCGCGTGAATATCCAATCATGGATTACTCTATTGGTCGAGTTCGCGCCGATGCTTCTATTTCAGCGTGGGCAATTCATGTCGAAAAATTGATGGGTGTCACATGTAGGTGTACAAACCTGTCTGCACGATGTACCGAAATAGAAAAAGGCAATGTGTGAGTATCTTACTACCTTACTGATGATGAAAACGATGTAAGAGATGTTGAGACCAACACATGGCAACCTAGAGGCTTGGCGGTGGTACACATCATTAAGGAACATTGGGAAGCGCTCTCTTATGCACATATACATACAAATCTATTCAATCAATTCTAGTCTACTTCAACTCTGTCATCTCCTCCTCGAGCATAGCCTCGAAACTGAAAGGCTCGAACGGAATACCTTCTCCGACAAAGTGCTTACTCATAGCCTCAACCCAGTGCAGACGCAGCGAGTGAAGCATAGCCGAGGTACCTTCCATGACGACTAAGACTGCGATGGTAAGGAAGAACCAACTACGATATATTAGCAAGACTGACATGAAACGCAATGGCAATGGAAACTTACACAGCGAAGAAGACGAAGATGGCAAAGACACCCATGGCGCCGGTGAAACCGAATGAGTTGGCGAGGGTCATGCTCCAAAGCACAATAGAAAGCTGCTGGTGAGCAAGCGACAAGGCCCAGAGACGGAGGTAAGAAGCAGTGTGAGAGACACAGTTGAGACAGAACTCAATAGTGTGGATGACCTGATGGATCATGACTTCGGAGAACTCGAACTCCTCGTGCTCATCGCCGTGGCCGATATCCTGGGTGATGAGAGCGTCGTCGCCTTCGCTCTGGGCGAAACTCTGGCGGCCGCCACCGTTCATGTGGCCGTCTTCGTCGTCGTCGTCGTCGAGCGCGCTGACGTGCGATGTCTCTCCAATACCGCGGTAGCCTTGCGCGCGGGCACGGTTATGCTCCCAGCGGAGGTAGAACGGCTTGAGGAAGAGAAGAATTGGTACACAGCAGACTGCGGCAAGAAGAAGGAAGACCTGAACGTATTCTTGGCCGTTGTAAAGGCGCTCTTCAATGGTACCTGGCGACAAGAACATGTAAATCAGCATGTTCAAGAGTCCTGGTGGCTGGACGCCGATCGCGTACCAGTCGATGGACCACTTGTAGATGATGCAGAAGACAAGGTATCCGAAAATCGACTGGAAGAAGATCATGCCTGGAATAAAGTTACCGAAGATATCGATCGGCGACTTGAAGTGACGAGCGTTGATGTAGGAAAGGCAGAGCGAGTAGGTCATGTGAGCCCAACCCAGGATGATACTGAGCTTCATCTTGTAAGAGTTGGAGAACAAAAGATCGTTGTCGGTGTCGTGCCATCTCCAATCGATACCGAATGGGTACACGTAGCCCTCCTTCCTCTGGAAAGTAACGTGGTCGCCGGCTTTAAAGTTGTCTGGTGCTTCCCACATGGATGGGAACAAGGCAAGTTCCTTGGAGAAAGCATCACAGTAGATGAGACCAGTGTACATGGAGAAGATACCCATCATAAGCATGATGTAGCGACCGAAGAAAGCCATAGAGAACAGCTCATCCTGCTTACTGCGCAGAAGAGGTTTCTCAAAGTAGATCATAGCGGCGGCGGCGCAAGTCATGATGAAACCGTGACCAAAGTCACCAAACATGACGGCGAACAGGAAAGGGAAGGTGACAATGGTAGGAAGACCAGGGTTAACTTCTTGGTACTTGGCGGTACCGTAAGCATCAATGATGGTCTGGAAACCAAGAGTGAACCTGTTGGTCTTTACGTAGGTTGGTGGTGTCTTGTTGGTCTTGATCTGGTTGACAATGGTCGGAACAGACAGACCGGCACGGTCGTTGACGTCCTGGAGAGTAGATTTGATCAAGGACAACGCACTGGTAGGGCACCAGGCCTCGGCGATCAACGTCTTGCGTTGTTGGTCGTATGAGAAGCGGTTGAGAGTCTGGTAGACAGCCTTCTCCTTCTTGATAACGATCATCCAGGCAGCCAAACTGCGACCAATCTGGGTCAGCTCGGCGTCGAGCGTACGTTTGGTGTTGCCGAGGACGTTGGTGAGATCGCCGAGACGTGTGTTGACCTCCTGCATCTGGTCTCTTCTAAGCTCGCTGTTCTCGTCGACGTTGTAGATGTCTGCACCGAGGGACTCGGAGATCTTCCTAATCTTGGCGATAATCTCCTTTCCGTGGGCGAAGATGACGAAAACATTCTTGTGGGTCTCCTCGTTGTTCTCTGGGTTGACGATGGGCTCCGGGATCTCAGCCTGGTTCATGTAGAGGTTACCACGAAGGGTTCTCCACAGGATGCGCTCGAAAGCGGCGATGCGCTCGCGTGGAATAACACCAGCAACGAAGCCGATGTTCATGACGGAGAACGAACGGTCGGCGTCACCATTTTGGCCCATCTGCTCGACATCGCGAAGAAGTGGAGCATCGTCCTCCCCCTCGAGAGACTGACGGATTTCCTCGGTCTGTCCACGAGCCCTGTCGAAGAAACCACCGGCCTCCCTCAAGACATATCGCCATTCGGTCAATTCCATCTCCCGCTTCTTCAAGGTCTCGTAGCTGTCGTTGAGAGACTGAATGCGCTGCTCAAGGCTCTGACTCTTGTCAGAGAGCTCATCGATTTCCGAGGCAGATGGCGCGGCCATGGTGTTTGAGAACTCGTAGATAGAACGCATCGGTATCGAAGCCTTGTCCATCTGAGTCTGGAAGTATCTGAGCTGTCTCTCGACATTATCCAAGCGGCGGATTTCTTGAGTAAAGGTACGTTGGAAGGCAGAGGTTTCTGAGTTGAGCTGTTGAGCGGACAGTTAGCATAGGTTCCAGAAGAAGTTTGCCTTGCTGTCGAGTCCAGCTTCTACAGCCAGTTGGCTCCGCTCGAGTTGCTGGTTTACCACACTCAATGTCTGCTGGCAAGCTACACCACGGCCGCTCGCTGTCGTGACTGTTACCGATGGCTGTTGGGTACTTACGTCGCGGAAGTCCATGTTTCCAAGCTCTCCTAAGCTGCTGACGACTTCTCGTCCGATTTCGTTGGACATGTACAGCTGGACCAAGGACATGTCCGCAGAGCGGAACAGTGTGTCCTGAGAGGCTGCCATGTTTGCGGTATTGATTGCGACAGTAGTTGGTTAAGCAGAGTCGCCTCAAAGCTGGCTGTTAACATGAAGTCTGGCTACATGTATCTTCAACCAGCGTCACTGCCACGAGTCTTGGCATTTCTTGATGCACGGACCACATTCTACTCCTGACCTCTACACAATGAGACAAAGACCGCCGACACAGATCAATTCGATGCATTCTTATGATGATCTCATTCAAGGCTATATAGAGTGATAAGTAATTCAGTACTTATAGGAAGTCAAGTGAAGAATTTGTAGTGCGACTCCGACGGCCGATGATTTCTGATCAAACAGCTCATGGGTGCTGGCCATGGACACCCTGCTCGACCTTCTCTGGTCCTTCGGCCTTGACTGGGCTATCATCGCCTGAGTACCTGCGGCAAAGTTAGTAACGTTCAAAAACCTGTGACTTGCACTTACTTCTTGATGATCCTCTCAAAGCCATCAAGACCCTTCTTCAAAACCTCGATCTTGGGACCATAGCTGAGACGGATGAAGTGGTGGCATGGCGAGTCGAAGAGATCTCTTCTCTTGCTCGGGTTTAGATCAAAGAAGATACCTGGTACCACGATGACCTTCTCCTTCAAACAAGCGGCAAAGAAGTTCAGACCGTCGTTGATGCCCTCTGGGAGGTGGGAAAGATCGAGCCATAAGTAGAAGGTAGAGTTTGGAGTGAAGTCGAACTTGAAACCCATCTTGGTCAGGCGATCCAAAACGTAGTCGCGCTTGTCGCGGAAGTGGTGCTGCAAGGCCTTCATCTCGTGTCTGACCTTGGTGGGCTCAAGCATCTGTACGGCGGCCTCCTGGAAGGGAACGTTGGTACCACCGTCCAAGTAAGAACCACAGGAGCCAATGGCTTTGATAAACTCCTTTGGACCTACGATCCACGCCACGCGCCATCCAGGAAGACGGAAGCGCTTGGTCAGACCATCGATGATGAGGACGTCGTCTACATCGACATCTTCAACATTGTCGGCAGCGGAGATAACGGTGCCGTCACAGTCGGTGGTATAGTTGTATCCGCCATAGAATTCGTCCATAATGAGGGTTGCACGTTCGCGGCAGATGTCCTGGATCTTAGCAAGCTCGTCGCCAAGAACGACTCGACCAGTGGGGTTGCGAGGATTCGAAGTCAGAATGACAGATGTGCCTGAGAACGTCAGTATACGTCAACACTTGGAACGATCTGTCTACCTACCTCGAGCGATTTCTTCGGCGATCTTGTCAGCATGAATGTGGTAGGCATCCTCCTTGGACAGTGGAATAGGAATAGCTGCAAAGTTCTTGAACAGACTCAACATCTCGTTGTAGGCGGTGTAGTCAGGAATGAAGAAACCGAGGTAGGCGTTACCCAAGACCGCTGCTATTCGGATGAGACCAGCTCTGCCACCTGGAACGATACAGACGTTCTCCCAGGTGTACTGGCTTGCTTTGCCTTGGCGATGATGTGCGTTGTAGAGCTCGGCGACGGCTGTCCTGAGTGGTTTGATGCCGGCAGTCGGGCCCTGATTCGTTGTCAGCGCGTGAATTTCCTGCGGCCGGGAGGACGTACGTATTCACGCCCGGTCATAGTAATGTCGATGGAGTGAGGGCGCTCGAAGCACCCTTCGATATCATCGTCGACTTCTGGAGCACCTTGACCCAGGTTCGCCCATTCTTCTGGATGATCGGCGAAACCATGCTCGTATGCTCGCTCTGTGGTCCAAACGACACCGGTAGAAGCACGAGACGGATCTAGCCCAGCGCTGCAGCAGAAGTCAGCAAAGCTTCGGGATGTATACCATCATGGCAGACTCACTGCGCGCGGTGGCCCTCATGAGCATTGCGAAATTGACGATGGATCTTGGAACCCAATTCTATACCAAGATCATTAGTGCTGAGTCAACTAGGCCAAGCTCGGCGCCAACGTACCATTGTCAGAAGGATTGGAGGTAGAGAAACGTCTTTGAGTGCCCGATTTGGCCTTTTGATGGGTCAAAGCATCAGCAGAGAAACTGCCTCTTGGTCTGTTTTCGCTCATTTCGATGTTTTAGGATGTTTTGTGCAGTAGATGAATTGTTCTTTGAATGTGGTGTAGAGTTAAAGGAAGTTGGCAGTGGCTTGGCAAAAGTTGTCACCTTCGTTCGCTGGTGCACCGACCTTGAAGCGATCACAACGACAGACGGGCAGCACGGTGGGTTGTTCATAGCGGTGAACACAATAAGAAGCACGGTACATACGAGTTGGCTTGTTCTCAGAGGAATCGGGTTATGTTCATTTTCATTATTCAATAACCCAGACCGTCGCTAATGCTAAAGTACCTTATGCATCCCGTCCCATCCACACGCTATGCATTTTCCACAGTGAATACAATAAAGAAAGTCGTCAAGAAAGATCGAATCCTGCCCCGGAGTTGACGGCATACAACAGTTTGTCCCTGAGTTTCGACTCACTGGTATAACGAGGCAGCTTCAGCAGGTTGACACACGTGCTGGTCGTCGGGATTCTGGCTTCATCATCGCCGGCATCTCTGATACTGAACTTGGGGTTAAGACTACCAAAGCCGAGCAGAGGTGCTCGCGGCGTGCTCGTGACAAATTTGAGTAGTTTTCTGCGGTCTTCGTCTTCCATACCTTCCAGGACCCTCCAAAACATCTTGATTGTTGGGTGTTCTTGTTGATCGTCGCCAATGACATAGACGCCTCCGTATAACGTGCTGCGTCTCAAGTCTTGAACGTCGATTGAAGATGCGGCCCCACCGATCAAAGTCTGCAGTTCGGACTGGTTGAACATGCTAAGCCAGCTCGGCTGAATGATGGTCGAGAGCCCTTTCAAAAAGGCGTGTGTTTGTCTTTGAGACTGTGTTTGAAGCCTATAGCGGGCCATGCGAGAAATGTACACGAGTCGGTTTTCGTTCGTGACAGCTGTGTTCGAACCATTAGGTATGAGATCATGCTCGACCGCTCTGCTGCGCCCGTCGTAAAGTGGTACCTCGTCCGTGACCGTAAACGTAAGGCCCATATCTTCAACATTCCCTGGGTAGTTCTTCAGAGTCAGCAACCCCTGATAGAGCTCCTCGTCAAGGTCGCGCAGATCGTTGATATTCGCTCGATAGCCAGATTCTCCAGCCGCATGATTGTGTCCACCAAATAGAGCCCATTTGATAAGAAAGAACCCGGCAAATCCAACATCGATCAAAATTCCTTCGTACAGGCATTTGCCGACAATGCGTCCAAGAAACTCGTACCGTTGGAGGAGACCCGTGCTTGCCGCTTTGAGAGAATGATTGGAAAGATCCGCGCAAGTCAAATGATAGTTTGCGACAAGTGAGTCGATTTTGCTTGGGTTTGGATACAGAAGATGCTGGCTGTTGGTCTTGAACAACCCCATTTCAGGGTTGAAGGCCTCGCTCGTGATACTCGTCAAGAACTCTTTAGTAACACCGCCTCCATCGATACCCGCTTCAACGATATCAAATTCGTCGACGAACGTGATTTGAATAGGCTCTTTCAACTTATCTCCCATGTCATAGAACTGGTCGTAAGCGTCGTCGAACTCGTGCTGTCTCCGAATTTTGGCATGATGTCGCATAAGCTCCTGACGCGGATCTTCGGAACGCATCATGACTGATTGCCGCCACATGTCGGGATCAGAAAAGCCGTGCCTCCGCTTGTGCATGTCGATACTGACAAACTCCCTGAATATTTCGACGCGTGTCTCGAAGGGAATGATGTAAGGCATATTCTGAAGAATCTCGAGTCTAGGCGTGACCGTCTCGAGGCGTCTCTTCTGATTCGATACCACTTTGCTCGGATTACTGTCATCGTACCCATCGTCCTCATCCTCAACGATTTTCTCAGTATAGTCTTCCCCCTCGATCAAATGCCGAACCTCCTCTTCAGCCACGACCGCTGTGATGAAGTTTGACATGTCGAATCGCGCTGTCATAAGCCAGTGTCCTTTCGGTAAGAACTTCCTTCTTGAATCTCTTTCGTAAATGGCTCGCAGAAGACCAGTAACAAGACCTTTGACATAGTCAATACTCATTCCTCTGATTCCACCAACAACTACTGGTCGGTGAGATGGTATCAAAGTTGGTTCTGACCAAACGCCGCCCCCTGCAAAATGCCTGCTGATGCTTGGAGTGCTTGCGGCGTCTCGAGAAGGGTTTAGAGCTTCCGAGATCTGCGGAGCATGATAGTACATTGCGAAACCGAGATTCTTGAGAAATACTGTGAGCGACTGAACTGCGTCTAATGGTAAAGCATTACTGCGGGCACGATTGTCGCTATTCGTATGACCCAGGAACTCCTCATCATCCATCAGCTTGAGGACAAAAGTGTAAAGCTCGAAGAAAATCATGATGATACGCCAATCGTCGGCGTGGTTGTTTGGAGGTTGAGAGCTCGAAAGTGGCTGCCGAGTCGATGTGTCGGCACTCTTGTTGCTTGTCAACAGAGCAATAGCTTCCTTGGGTTCTCGACAGATAGCATGGAAGACGCGTGTCTCTTTTGCTTGCTTCCAGAAATACGCTACTGCAGACACAGAACGCTCAGTCCGAGTAGGGCCCAGGTACATCCACATACGTATATCGTCTGCGTGCTGGGGGAAAACGCGAAGAAGTGTCAGTGCATAGCCGGCCAGCTCATTTGAACGTGAGGCCTCGTCCTCGGTCTGACCGTCTGATTGCACTAACAACCATCGAATAGCATCTTGGTCAACAAGCCTATCTAGCTGGCGCTTTAGGAACGTATTCAGTGGTAGGTTCGAATTTGCAACTTCAGGTCTCGGTGTCGAATTGGTTGTTGATTTTGATGGCGCAGTATTGAGCCGAAGGATTTTGCGGTCGTATTCGTCGTTTTCCATGTCGATCACCCGACCACCAACATTTATGAGATCTGTCACCATGGCAAGGAGCCTCGAGACTGCGGATATGTATGCTGTATCACGAGTGTATGAAGCTCGATCGACAGAATCCAAGGGTGCCTCGGTAACGAGATAGACAAGTTGTGCCAATAACCATAGACTCTTGTATGTATCGAGCTCACTCGTTCTCGTCGCACGCTCTGCGCCCTGTATCAGGGCTCTTCGGTCCACAGCAGGTGAGAGTCTCTCCAAAATTATCGACGAATGCGGTTGTGTAAGGAAAGCTGCTGCAAAGCCCTCATGCACATGCGTGATCGGAGATGCATCTTTTAGCGCCCCGCGTACTGTGTCAAGCACCGGTTCTGAAGGGGTCAGCTTCTGTACGACAACGGAGAAGACACCAAAAAAGTCCGCGATGAATTCGGTTGTCAAGCGTTGTCGAGACACCAGATAGCTGAGCAAGCGGCAGAGGTCCTCGACCGTTCGTGTCGTGAGATGGGAGCTCGTAGTCTTCATGTTCGTCTTTGCGATCATACGGAGGGCAGCCAAAGTGCACCGTGCCAAACGCAGATTCCAGTGTGCCGCCGACTCGTTCGTCTCTTCCATCCGTAATCTGCCATAGCGCAGCAGTCTTCCAATATCTGCCTCGTTTCGCTCGCTGTAGAACAGAAAAAGCATCTTCTCGGCCGCCAGCGACTCCTCCTCGCTCTTGAACGCCCCCGCATCTACCGCTTCTTGTACATCAGCGTCCCACTGTGATCGCCATTGGTTCTTGGTCTCGGTACGACTGCGATGACCTCGCCATATCTTCTGAAGGCTCTTAGCCGCGTTGAGCTGGTTTCGCTGCTGTTGCCGCGCAGCTCGTTCCTGCTGAGCACTTTGGAGTGCTTGCTGTGTTCCCTGTCCTTGTCCGACGCTTGCAAAAGGATTCGGTTTCCGTCCGGAGAGGTTGACCTGACGAGGCCTCCGGGAGGCGCCAGTGAAGGTTTGATGCATCCACACGGAAGACCGACTGAAATTCGCACTATAGGGTGACCCGACCTCCCCTCAACTATGTGTCGTTACTATGGTATGTGGCGGTCGTGGTTGTAGATATTAGTAAGAGCAATCAGTACAATTAGCTCATAGTTCCTTCTATCATCTTCCGTCATCCGCAAACGACCGGACGGCTGGAAGCCCGACACATGCGATCCCCGCGAAACCTTCTTTACACGGACGGCCAAATCGACCAAAGCGCAACGTCCGGCGAAACCGTCCGACTTCACCAATTCCCAAGGCCTTTTGATGCGCTGATACTCGGTATAGCGGCTAAATTCCACATCCGGCAAGCTGACTTCAGCTGTCCGTATGAGCTGAAGTTAGCCTCGTGCTTCGATAGAGTGCCGAGATCAGCCCTGAGAGCTGATGCAGACGGTCGACTGGCGGCACAGCTAGACGTTGAGGACGCAGTAGGCTTTGGCAGCGTTGATTACTGTCCTTGTGTCGTCAGCTATAAAGACAGTTGCGATTCATCGTGCGCATGCCTGATGGTACCAAGTTTTGAAGAAGGGAGAGCGAGCTCAGACCGTCTGCTCTCTGAACGTTCTGGCCACGACAGTAGAGATCTTGAGCTACAGCCGAGTCCGCCGAGTCTTTTGAGCGATCACACCACAATGGACACTCCTCGAAAGAATTTACCCTCTTCCACTGTACTGGAGCCACGACCTGCTGATGCCACAGAGGCTGGAGATGAAGTAGAATCGCAGCAGTACCGCTCTTACAAACGGAGGTTCTTCGGTCTTGCTGTACTGGTCCTGCTTAATATCGTCGTTAGTTGGGACTGGCTCACCTTTTCAGCAGTATCAACAACATCGGCCGAGTATTTTCACGTGTCCGAGAATGCGATCAACTGGCTAAGCACGGGGTTTCTCTTCGCTTTCGTCGTCGTCTCTCCATTCACAATGTGGACGCTCAATAAAGGAGGACCGAAAGCAAGCATAATCGCCGCTGCTTCGCTCATCTTGGTCGGTAACTGGATACGCTACGCCGGGGCGCGAGCCACGGAGGGTCGTTTTGGAGTCGTAGTATTTGGACAAGTCATCATCGGTTTCGCTCAGCCATTCTGCCTCGCTGCACCGACACGGTATTCCGATATGTGGTTCAGCGACACAGGGCGAGTCTCCGCAACCGCGGTCGCCTCCCTAGCCAACCCCCTCGGAGGTGCCCTTGGCCAGCTTATCGGCCCGCTGTGGGCGACCTCCTCCTCCAGCATCCCGAACATGGTTCTCTACACTGCAATAATCTCGTCCATCGCCTCTCTCCCGGCCTTCTTTATCCCCTCACGGCCACCAACACCGCCCTCAGCCTCCTCTTCCGCCCCGAAGCTGCACTTCCGACCCTCCCTCTCGGCTCTCGCGCACAACACATCTTTCTACCTCGTCCTGGCTCCCTTCGCAGTCTATGTCGGCTTCTTCAATGCCTTCAGCAGCCTGATCAACCAGATCCTAGCACCATACGACTTCAGTGAGACACAAGCGGGTATCGCGGGCGGTATCCTGATTCTCGTGGGTCTGATCGCCTCTGCAATCATCAGCCCTCTCATCGACCGTACCAAGGCGTATCTCATCGCCATCAAGGTCTTTGTGCCGCTCATCGCGGTCGGATATCTGATCATGGTATGGGTGCCTGAGACTAGATCGGACGTCGCTGCGTATATTGTTTGTGGCCTCATTGGCGCCGCGTCGTTTGCGCTGCTTCCTTGTGCACTGGAGTATCTGGTCCAGATCACCCATCCAGTCAGTCCTGAGATCAGCAGTGTGGTGTGCTGGGCTATTGCTCAGCTTTTGGGCGCCATTTTTGTTATCATTATGGGTGATATGAAGGGTGGTTGGAAAGGTCAGCCCGAAGGTACTCTCAAGAGTGCGCTTGTGTTTGAGGCGGTGGTTGCGTGTGCGATTGTGCCTCTACCGCTGATGCTCGGATGGTTCAAGTCGCAGAAAAGGGATCTGGATAGAACGGGTGCGCCTAGCTTAGGCGCCAGGGAGCGGGTCTCTCAAGCGCTGAATAAAACGAGGTCGATGGGTGGATACACGGATGCGGAGGAGGGCCCTTCTTCATCTAGATCATGATTTCATGCTATTTACTGCTGCTTTTGTATATGATGTAACGATCACGCGACCTCTACAGTCCCAATGGGTGCAGGCTGCCTCAATCTTCTCGCGAAGAACTGCATAACGGGCATCATCTCATCACGGCTTTGGGGCATCGTGTCGCCCTTCCTCCGATACCGCGAGAGCTGGACGTGCTCAAAATTCTTCTTCAGCTTCTCCTCCGCACTCGATGTGACCCATTGACTGTCGACTCCGGAACACACGATGACGGGAGTCTTGCTTTTGTTACCTGATGAAGCAGGTGCTTCCGCAGGCAGTGGGCCACCTATGCTTACGACGCCTCCGAGCTCTTCTTTCATGTTGACTGGGATCCGTGAGTACATGGAACAGTTTTGTAAGCGGGACACTTACGAGCTACGTTCAGCGCGGCCATACCTCCTTGGCCAAGACCGAAGAGGACAACATCACGAGGCTTGTAGCTGCATTTTTCTATGAGACTCTTCTGGATGATCACATCTGAGAGTAAAGCAGTGCTGAGTTTGAAGCCGCCGTCTGGATCAAGGCCATTGGACGAAGAGTCGAAGATGACATCGTCGCACCAGTGGAAATTGGTAGATTCGAAGGGAAGAGCATTAGGAGCCTTGATCGAGATACAAGCTGTGTTCGGAAGATTCAGATTTGTGCCGAGTCCAGTAAATGGAACGTGGGTGCCACCCAAGCCATGAAGTAAGATCAAGATGTTGGTAGGCGGTTGGTTATTTGGTGCTGTTTGTCGAGAATCAGTGAAGCTCGTCGTGGAGCCATGATAGCCAAGCAGATGGAAGTGAGCACGCGATTGGCTAAGAAGTCCATGGTCATAGTACGAGCTATATTTGGATCGACTTACGCGGAGTTACTGTCAAGGTGATGGAGCTTGGAAAATCAGCAGCGGTAGGTAATCGCTTGCAATTCTCCATGTCGACCTTTGCACAAGCGAGCGAGCTCCAGAATCTCTTTCCTGCAGTTGAATGGACTCGGTGCTGTGTTCACCCACAAGCACTCGGCGTCTCCGTGGTGGCTTGAATCTGGCCAAGGGTCTTTTACGATGATCAGGGACTGAGTTTGCCCAGAAGAAGTCCGCAACGAAGAAGTCAGCCAAGACGAGGTTCAGATCGCTTGTGCAAAGCTTCGCGCGCCTCAAGCTTCGTTGCCCAGGCACAAGTTCTGGGCTTTTGTTGACCGCTCATGGTGACGTTCACGTGTTCCAACTTCGCTTTGAAGCTGTTATTGACAGCTTTGCATGTTCTGTTGCGTCTCGGAGGATACACCATGATGTAGTCCAAGACGGCAGAGTGCACAGATCAGGTCTTGGGTGGTGGCTGATGGTCGAGATCGCCCACGTTCTGTGACAGGAGAAACACAGCCTCGCAAATTGAAATTGGACGAGGGTCTCCAATGCCGCCGAGGGGCATGCTGAGCCACAATTCTGTTGCTTCAATGATGAGATATGTCCAATCAGAGTAAACAGACCACGATTTATGATCTGGACTCCTTCGTTTCAGCATTGAACGAGGGTCGCTTGTGCCTGACTGTCAGTTGGACGCTGACCGCTGGTTGCAAGGTTGCAGTACCCGCTTTCGTCATAATCCTGCAGGCAGACGCGCGAAATCCAGCCCGAATGTTGAAACTCGATGCTAATGGTGGGCCAACTGCATCATGCCCTGTGTTTTCAGGGTCCACGAGGGGAGCTGCTGCATCTGTTGTTTGGCCCGGTGTCCTTTGGAGCTTACATATAAAGCTCTCTTCCTTCACTCTTTCCCCTCACTCACACCACCAATTCATTCAATTGAACCCAATACCCTACATAACCCTTTTCAATACAAATAACAGCCAAGATGTTCGGTTTCGGTATGCTCCACGACCATATCGTTGGCTTCAATGCACTTGCTGACTGCCCCTACCTCAGGCGACGCCCAGGACCAATACCAACAAGTCTACAACGACGACGGTCAGCCAAAGAACGAGGGCAGCTTCGGCCACGAGTTGATCGCCGGTGGTGCTTCCTTCGCCGCCTTCAAGGCCTTCGAGGACCACCAGCGCAGTGAGGGTATGCTACATCACTTCTGCCATCACTACTACAATCATTGATTAACATTCAACAGGCAAGCCAGTCAGCCACCAGTTCGCCAAGGAGCTTCTTGCTGGTTTCGCCGGTGCTGAGGTCGACAAGCTCGCTGAGACCAAGGGCATGGACGAGGTAAAATATCAAACCTTTCGTTCAAGCAATGCAAGATGTTGACATATATTGGTAGTACGACCGCGAGAAGGCCAAGCACAAGGCCAAGCAGAACGCTGAGCAGGTGAGTTCCTCTCTACACGTCTACGCCGGGGACAACAGCTAACATTAACCCAAGATGTACGACCAGCACTACGGTGACTCCGACCAGTACGACCCAAACCAGATGGGTCCACCACAGCACATCCAGGACCAGTGGGGTGGATACTAAATGCATCACGACTTGACGAGAGCATACCAAGCTCAGCATTGAGCTTTGAAGAGTCGGCTCGTTTGATGATTTGCCTGCTTCAATGGCATGGAACGTACACGGGCCATACCTAGATATCGCAAAACAATGAAGTGATACCAATCTCATCTTGTCCGGATCATGATTGCGATGACAGTCTTCGTCCAACCACCATCCGAATGGTCATGGAGAGGTGATAGTCGTGCATCCGTTATACGTCCTTACGAGTTACATCTCACTATTCTCCCGATAGCTATACTGTGGTGCATCAAGTCCATGAGCAGCACAACAAGATCAAAAGAAGTCGCCGTGGTCGACGGCTTGGACAATCCAGTCATGAAAGGGCACAGCGATTTGGTCCAAAAAATACCTTATATTTGGAGCCTTCCAAGGTTAGCACGACAGCAAGAGTGCGGGGTTGCCAAGACGTCTTGCCGTCACATGTGCGATGGCCAAGCATTGGGGGCAGCCGCGAGTCATTTGCGATCCGCTAGGAGATGTCTCCGTCGCAAGTAGTAGATACGGAAAAATCACAAAGGATCGAGACCATCGCTGCATCCATACTCCTAACATCGCGCTGTCACTGGCGACAGACCAGGACAAACGCTGTGTCCCAGCATGTATCGAAGAACCTAAAAGCCTGCATGGTAGACAGCAGTCATGAAATTTGCCAAGTACGAGATTTGATCAGCTTTTAAACCTTGCGACTCAGAGGCTAATCGCATTTAGGGAGCTCGATCAGGAGCTGGTTCCCGAATGGCGCGCCAAATATCTCAACTACAAGGCATGTGAAGCAATCTACACAGTAGCACAGCTCTAATGTCCAGCAGGGCGGCAAGAAAAAGCTCAAGGCCGTAGCGAAGGCAATTCGCAATGCTGGAAAGACACCTGCCTCAGGCAGTCTGAAGGGCAGGTCTCCTTCCGGATTTCCATCTCAGTTCTCGGAATTCAGAGCTCCAGTCTTTAACTACATCAATCGCCCACAGTCGAACGAGCAGTTGCCTGTAGAAGATGGAGGTAGGCGCTCGCGTTCTTTCCATGACGTCCCAAGTGGGGACGCTGAAGACATACTCTCTTCGTTGGCTCTGCCGACGCCCGCGAGAGATCCGACAGAAGAAGATGGACTACAAGGGGATCCAAGATTCCCGCGACTAGGAGGCCGGGGAATGACCAGATATGGTAGCATCATAGGGAGTCCTCCAACCGACGACCACAGCTTCACACCAAGTCAAACAGGAAAGGCGCCATCACTGAGATTGCCTGGACCGGCGCTGGCATCTCAATTAACAAACAGTCCTCAACCGCCAAAGCAAGCTCATGGTCTCGGACTGAAAGATGGAAACGCTCCAATAAAGGGTACAGAAGAATCTCCAACTCTTGATCGAAAAGCCACGAGGCACGCATCTCTGATGCCTAGGCACATAAGCATATTCCAACCAAAGCGCGTGAACTCCATGCCTGGGCCTACGTCTAATCGACAGCGACCGCTAGCGCAACGAATGTTCTCTAATATGCGACTTGGCACTGGGACTCTTGGTAGCCCGGAAAGTATTGCCATGGATGCGTACAAAGAGATCGACGTACGACAGGCCGAGTTTTTCATGTTTCTGGATTCTGAGCTGGAAAAGATCGAAGGATTCTTCAAGCAGAAAGAAGACGAGGCTACCAATAGACTCAAGGTTCTTCGCGAACAGCTTCACGTCATGAGAGATCGTAGAATGGAGGAGGTCGCGCAAGCGCAAATGGCAAAGGACAAGCACCACTCTGGAGTTCCTACGGAAAGGCAGAACTCTAGAAGAAGCGAAGGCGACCCATTACTCTCTGGTGATGGCAACAACAGTCACATACCTTGGATGAAGCCAGTCAAACGTGCGATCACGAAATCTAACGCACCTCACATAGGGAAGCAATTCAACGCTATGAAAGAGCTTGGAACACCTGCAGCACCATTGCCCATTGATCATGACCGAGGAGACTACTCAAGGAAGCCACAACACCTACCCCCATACAGGCAGGCTAAATCCAAGCTCAAACTTGCCATGGCCGAGTACTACCGCGGCTTGGAACTCCTCAAGTCGTACGCAATGCTAAATCGCACTGCCTTTCGAAAGATCACCAAGAAGTACGACAAAACTGTCAACGCTCGTCCTTCTGGTCGATACATGTCAGAAAAGGTCAACAGGGCCCACTTTGTCAATAGCGAGATCATAGACGGACATTTGCAAGCAGTCGAAGACCTCTACGCGCGCTACTTTGAAAGAGGTAGCCACAAGATTGCAGTCAGCAAGTTACGCGCAAAAGGTGCTCGAGCCGGAGACTTCACTGGTAGCGTTTTCCGGAACGGCGCGCTCCTTGCTATTGGCTGCGTCTTTGGTATCGAAGGGTTGGTCTATGGATCTGAGAAGCTCTTTCACCAGGATCCGGTCCTCTCGACCACGACCAGCTACTTACTACAGGTGAGAAGAACGATAACGAGAGCAGCATTGCTCAGCTAATCACCTGCACAGATCTATGCTGGATACTTTCTCATGCTGCTTTTGGCATTGTTCTTCTGCTGGATATGCCGTCTTTGGACCGTGTCCAAAGTCAACTACCAATTTATCTTCGAATTTGACACTCGCCACAGCCTCGATTGGAGACAGCTAGCCGAGGTATGCTCCGAACACGGAATCACTCTCGGGCAATGCTGACAGACAATAGATACCCAGCTTCTTCACCTTCCTTCTCGGTCTGACGCTCTGGCTCAACTTCAATATGATTGGCGGCCAAGTCATGTATATCTATTGGCCTGTCATTCTTATTGGCGTCTCCTTCTTGGTCCTTTTCAATCCGCTGCCTATCCTCTTTCACCGCAGCCGATCATGGTTTCTATATTCTGTCGTGAGTCAGACCCTACGAAGCCGTCTTTTTGTCCTCTAACGCTCTTATGCAGTGGCGGCTTTCCCTCGCAGGCCTGTATCCCGTTGAATTTCGAGACTTCTTCCTCGGAGATCTGTTCTGCTCCGAAACCTATGCTTTGGGCGTAAGTAATGACACGAAGTCAATTAGATTGCACAGCTGACATTCGAGCAGAATATCGAGCTTTTCTTCTGTCTGTATGCCCAACATCCTCCCTGGACAATGCCTACATCGTGCAACTCGTCACATTCGAGATTGCTCGGATTTTTCGCTGCACTGCCGGGTATTTGGCGCGCTCTCCAGTGTATACGACGTTACAAGGACACTAGGAATGCCTTTCCCCATCTTGTCAATTGCGGCAAGTATATGTGCACAATACTCTATTACATGAGTCTCAGCATGTATCGCTTCAACCACGGCTACTCCTACAAGGCATTCTTCATCTTCTGTGCGACGATCAACGCTATCTACTGTAGCTTCTGGGATGTCATCATGGACTGGAGTTTGCTGGATCCCCATGCCAAGTACAGATTCCTGCGTACGACGCTCGCCTACAAAAGCACATGGCCCTACTATTGTGCGATGATTATCGACCCACTTATTCGTTTCAATTGGATCTTCTACGCGATCTACACAGAAGACGTTCAGCACTCGACCATTGTATCCTTTCTTGTTGGCCTGACAGAAGTCTGCCGTCGAGGAGTGTGGGTCATCTTCCGAGTAGAGAACGAGCACTGCACCAATGTTCACAAGTTCCGCGCATCGAGAGACGCGCCTCTACCGTACGAGCTGGCTTCATCGTCCACGACGACATTGACCAGTAACTCACCGCAAGGGCCGACAGCTCAGACTGCCGAAGGAATGCAGTCGAATACCGAAGGTCCAGATTTGGCCCAATACCGACCATCACCAGCAGCCCAGTCACTTCAAGCGACGGGTACGGACCTAGCAAGAGCCCAATCCCTCTCCCAACGGCCTACCGATGCCTTGCGCCGCAGGAGGACTGACACTCACCTCGACTCACCTGTTGCGCGGGCCATCAACCGTGTCGGAACATTGCTTCATACCGCTCACGCGCAGGACTTTGAGAGAAAGCGAAAGCCTGAGCTTGGCACCACAGTTGCAGACGAAGATGACGACGACGACGAAGACGACGATACTGAAAGTGACAACGAGCGACCAGCGTCCGCTTCTGGAGTGATGCCCCGCCCTCGAGCTTATCACTCGGACACCGCTCGACCTGTTCAGTCGGATGACAGCGATCTCGAAAGAGGACCTATGGATGAACGTATAGCACGCGAGTCGACTCCAGACCAAATACCCAGTGATGTGGTGCCGATCGAAGGACTGCGACGAGCTAACGAAACACTGGACAGAGCCAAAGCTTTACCATGATCCGCCTGGCGTGCGAGCTGCGTTTCAAGCGTACATAATGATTGATGAGGACTGTCCGTATATCTAATACCCTAGAGTCTATATAGCATAAACAAAGGGTTTTCTTTGTGTAATGCAGATCAGAGTGCACTCATGTAAGCGATGTCGTGCAATGATCGACCAATATAGAGTACTGTAGCGCTTAACGATATTATAGTACTTGCATGAGCCGGCGCGGCTCGCGTCTGTTTAGTGTTCATCTTGTGTGGAGAAAAGGGTCCAGTCTTGATCGTCCCTTCGCGCGTTTCAGGGCTGAAGCGCGCAACTTTATTGTGCTTACCTACATGTCTTAGTTCAGCCAGCCTTCTCTACACAACAATCCCCTTTCAGCTGCTCTACTTGACTACAAGTAGCCAGCGACATTCGATATTGGTCACCCGTTGATGTGCGCACGTCAAATCGATTCCTTCTCTGCATCGAAAAACAATTGCGCAAATACATCATAGCAACTTCTGGCTTGATCCGTCAAGCAGTTAGCTATGGGTTTCCTGAAGCATCTCAGATCGAAGTCACGGCTGAAGGACGAGAATAGCCCGAAAGGCTCACGGTTCAGTAATCCAGCTCACTATGGACGCGATTTTACACAAAGGCTTCCCAATGACTTGATAAAGATGATTCTCATCGAGGTGTGTCCTCATACACAGGACAACTCATACATTCCGAGCGAGAATTCGGCGTTGGGCGAGGGGTGCATGCTTTGCGACCAGAGGGATCTTGCGAAAGCGGCTTCGGTGTGCAGGAAATGGTATAACATTGCACAAGACCTTCTGTAAGTTCTCACGTGAGCAATGCTAGTACTATTTACTGACTGCTGGTGTAGATACTCGTCCGTTCGAATCGATGCCGTACACTTCTGTCAACTCGAAGAGACCCTGGCTGAGAAACGCAAGAGAAAGTCATTCTTGAAATCATCGGTGGAAGCTGGAGAGGTGCCTGCAATCCGTCTATCGCTATTCTGTCGCACGGTACGTGAATCGCCAATTCTGGCGACAAAGGTAGAACTCCTGAAGTTACCATATATGACAAGAGAGACGTGCAAGGGGGATCTGGCGAGAACAGTATCGGCTCTACCAAATCTACAGTATGTCGACCTTCCAGACGGCATTGCGACAGGAGATCCGAGTTGTCAGACCTTGTTGGTCGAGCTGCAAGCGAGGTGTCCAGAGATCAGGCGGATGAGTTTTAGGTCTGGTTCTGAGCATACTTTCGAAACACTACACAGGGGATACTGGCAGAATCTGCAAGTGCTTGAGGTCTCTGGCCTTTCAATGGAACCGAGCTCATTGCGGATCATCCTTGGCTCTTTCCCAGTCTTGCACGAACTGTGCTTATCCGACCTGCCATGGTTGGACGACACGATCTTCATGTCTTCTCCTATGCTTCCAGAATTCCCACCATTACACACGCTATCTTTGGAGAACACCCCTTTGATCACTACGGCCGGTCTAACGACGTATCTTTCATTACCACAGAACCGCGAAGTACTTTCTACGCTCTCTTTGAACGGCACCGGAATAGCAGTGACCGACATTCACGCTTTCCTTTTTAACGCGCCAAACCTGGTCTATCTAGCGGTCTTCGACAGCGTCTCTCGTAGCATCGCCCTCAACATTGCCGAAATGCCCACTTTGGCGTCTATCAGCCTCCAAACAATCCATTTCGAAATCACCGACAGCGACGACGCCCACGGCCTACAACGGCCATCATCATCCTACTACGCATATCTCGCGCGCTCCATTCACACAGGCAAATTGCCCGCCCTGCACTCTGTCTATGTCCGAGACGCCGAGTTCCCTGAAATGCTGCTACTTCCCCAACCTCGCACCTCGCCCAAGATCAACTCACCCAACCCAACCGCCTCGCCAAAACCGCTCTCGACACCCCATCTCCTGGCACAACACTTCGGCCCCTCAGACTCCTCCTTCACCCAGCCCCTCTCGGTCTACACCAAACCCCTGGACGAGCTCGACTGGATCCACACCCTCGTAACGCCCCCCGCCGACGGAAAACAAGCCCGTCTCTCGTGCGCACGCCCACTGAGCCAATACGCCGCCGCGCGCGGCCTCGGCCCACAATGGACCGACAACGGCAGCAGGAAGAGCGTGATGGTAGGCAACGGCTTCGGCGGGTTCCTCGCCGTGCCGGCCGAGGACGCACCATTCCCGCGCCCAGTGAGCGCGGCTAGTAACCGTTCGTTCGGCAGTCTGGGACAAGGCCAGTGGGGCAGTGGCGCCAGTGTGCACAGTCTCAGCCCCAGTATGGGCGGACTGAGTATTAGAGGGAGCCCGGCGATGGGCGCGGAGGGATTCTTGAGGCCTGCGGCGGGCAGTGTGGGCAGTGCGACTGCTAGTAATCAACGGGCGAAAGGCGGCAGGAATGATCTTTGGCGGTAGGTGGTGGGGTGAATGATTACGACTCTTTTGTTGCGTCGCGTTGCGATGCTTCTTCGTTAGGGCAGGAGCGATGATATGTGCTTGAGAAAGCAGGGAGGGAAGGAACAGGCGATTTCATGATGTAGTCTTTGATACCCAAGCGAATCCAATACCAGTTAGTGCAACATTGTCATTACGTGCGCGACCATCACTAGCAGTGATTGGGTCAACATCTACATGTAAGGACAATTCTCCATTACCTAGGACCTGCCTTGTTCGAGGACTTCATCGAAATGACGTAAGATGCATCACTGGCTCTACAGAATGCGGATATATATAAGACCTATCCCCCCGTTCCTTTCCTCTTTGTCAGCAGGACATCATCTGCAGCTCCGTTCCGCCCCATGGCTGGCGGAGCCCCTAGAATTTCATCGTGGATCCTTCGCGATGCTGTACATGTGCATTCTCGCACACTTCAGCAGACTGTTCTTCAGACAGTTCAGTAGACACTTCGGGGTACTCAGTGGGGGACTTTTCAGAGGGCACTTCAGGCAACGACGCGCAGGACAGATCAGCAGACTGCATGGCGAACTGTTCAGCCAACACTTCGGCCCACATCACGGAGGACTTTGAGGGGCCCGGTTCGGACAACGACTCGTCGGCTAGTTCACTAGACAGCCTTGCGAACTGTGCAGCAGACACTTCGGCAGGCGATTCGCAGGCAGATCTCTGGGCGTTTCCGCTTCTCCCGTGCAGCGACTGCACCAGTACCCACCGCCAGGATAAGCAGTAGGTGCATTCCGCTTAGGAACGCGCTGGTTGTGTCTGTCATTGGGATAAACAGTGAAGACGGCTATAACCCTGAAGCCTGAGAAACTTTCACTTACAGCTCACACGCGCAACACATGGGAAGAAGCGTAATATGCAAAAGCCTCGCGGGCAGGGGGTATTTTCATATCTACAGTCCATCATCAAATCAGACTCGTCCTCAATCCACCTACGAGTTGGCAGCCACAGCAGCGAGACCAGCCATTAGGGCCGCGACAGCGGCGGTCACAGCATCCGTACTCAGAGGCTGGGCGTTCTTACTAGGAGACGCACTCGCCGGGGCAGCGGCGGCTTTCGTCGCGGTCGGCGCCGTAGACGCACTGTTCGTGGCGTTGACGATCTTGGCAGGCTGGATGGTGACGTTGGCGCTGGTCATGAGCGCCGGCGCGTTATCCACCAACAGCGCCTGCAGGACTTCCAGAGCCGAGAGATCTTGACCCACACCCGAGGAGCCATCGTATGAGCCCGTGTACCACTTCTGACCGCACTGTGTGCCGGTTGAGCCACCGGAGCAGGCTTTCGCGGCGCCGTTTGCAGAGGCACGCAGGAGAGGCTGGATGGTCGCGGCGGTGAATGGGGCTACGATGCTGGTCTTGCCCATGAAGCGAGACAGGTAGGCTTTGAAGCTGTACTGGTCGTTGTCGCACGTTCCTATCGGTTCGCAAGCTTCCTCGTACATGATGTCAGTAGCGTTCTTGTAAGGGCTGAAGAAGGTTTTTGCGGCGGCGTTGACGAGGCCGGTGGTGCGGTTGGCCCACATTGTCTTGTCGGTGCCGTTGGTGTAGTTGTACATGATGGCGGTACCGTACATGAATATGGCGGGTTCGTAAGACCATTGAATGTGGTTCAGACTGGTGCAATTCTGGGTGTCGTCGGTGCCGTCAAAGACCAGGTAGTCAGGACTGATAAGGCCTACCCTGGTTGTCCAGTCATATATGGTGTTTGCCCAGTCGGCGTAGGTGCTGTTACCGGTGTAGCGGGCGAGTCTGGCGGAGATCTGGAAGAAGGCACCATTGGAGACGGAGTTCTTGTAATCGTAGCCAGCGTTGAATGAAAAGATCTGCCATTTGAGACCACCTCCGCAGCTTCCGGAGCCCCATCTTGGAACCATGGTATTGAAGACATTCTCTGCCAATTCCAACCAAGTAGGAGAACCCTCTGGTGCCTCTGGGTATCCGTATTCCAGAGCAGCAAGCACAGCAAAAGCCCAGAAAGCCTGATCGTCGTTGCCCAAAGATGAATAGTATGCGGTAGGCATGTAGTTGTTGTCTTGGCCGACCTGGGCCATGAGGGCTTGTGTTACTGCAGCATTGTTGGAGGAGTCGTTTGTGTATGCCCAGTAGTCAATCATGCCTCCCCATACAGCTCCTGCTTCCCACCAGTAGAGAGGTGCCGGAAGGGTGCCAACCTGAGTTGCAGGGATTCCAGTAGCGTTGTTGACATATTTGCTCATGAGGCTGTAGGAGACGATGGAGGTGGCATTGCGAATTGATGCTGGAGGAGAGAGACATTAGCGGTTTGGAATTTGGAGAATAGAACCGGAACATCCGCTACCCACCAGAGGAGTTGGTATCAAGCTGGATAGAGACCACCTGCTGCAGACCGGCAGCGACAAGCAGGGCAACACTGGTACCACGCATTATGAATGACTCGAACCAAGAAGAAAAGAAATGCTGGAAATGATAATGCGGAAATGGGTATCCAGAAAGCAAAGGAAGCAAACGCTACAAATGCAAATGCTGTGTGTTGGTGAAATAATGTAATTCACCGGCGACCAGTAAATAAAGTGTGAGATGTGACGCGCACTGTTGAGTGTTGATTCCGGAAGCGCGGCTGCTCAACTGGGCTGTTCTCCTGGGCGGCTCGGCGACGATGACGATCTTCACGTGCAATGATAAGGTACCTAAGGTAATAATCAATCTCTTTGTCCCGTCAGGGGTATCAAGTAAGAAGGAACATTTTTATCTTATTTAGGAGCTCGTCAGAAGAATAGGAAGTGACAACAATAGAATGAAACACGATCATGAAACAAACTGCCGTGAGGTGCCCTGGGCATCACGAACTCCGACTGAGACATGCGGAGAAAGAAAGCAAGGAACTGAAGCTTCCAAACATCCAAGGTTTGGCGCCTAGAGTTGCTGCTACCGTAGGCATTTTTGTCAGACGCGTCGAGCGCACGATTGAGTCCGTTGGTCACGAATGTGGTGAGAGTACATGTAGACGCTGAGAAGTGGTTTCTTTCAGGTACTGTATGAGAGGAAGGCGCGCCTATACTGTAGTAAATACTGTAGTAAGTCTTTCCGCACCTACTGGATTCCGGAGTCCCGCCTCGACCGATCGACAGCAACAAATGAAATAAAGTGTACAGGGCCCATGCTGACGCCCGCTTGAACTCATACGAGTATGGGACGAGGAAGGAACTGCACAGGTTATCGGATCATCTGAAAGATCACATCCGAAGCCCTAAATTAGATACCTACCTTGCCCACCACAGCTGGAGGTCTCGACCACCTGCACTATTCGCAGTGATGGACACAGAGACCTCGAAGCTGTGATGGAAAATTTACAGATGTCGGTTTCACAACGCAACGGGCAGCCACGCTCGGAAACCCATGCATGATGCGACTGGAACTTCCTCTGCGGTATTCCTCCGTTCAATCAGGCCACGTTACTGGCGGCATGGTAGAGTCACACGATCAAGGCTACAGTACATGTACTGCTGCATCGCGTACGTCCGTAGGCCTGATTTTAGAAAAGTGCATGCCATGGTAAGGTAATCCCATGTCACGCGAGGAACCGAGGCATGACGTAGACTGACACCGTTATCTGTAGCTGGCGCACAACTTTTTGTACAGCCCACCGTGCGATGAATGGTTGAGTGTGCGGTACTGTAGTGACGGTACTGTACTGTACTGTACTGTACCTGCAGACCCTGCGAGTGTTCTTTAAGTAGCTTCGTGGAAGGCTGGAGAAATCGCACCAGGGCAGGGCAGGGCAGCTGCTGATCACGCTTTCTTTTCGGCGTCATCCGATCCATCACTCCTCGGCGTATAATTATATAAAGCGCCTCGACCCTGCACGCTGTCAAACGTTCTTAGAACTCTATCGCACCACGATTTTATGTCCTCCTGCTTCACCAAAACCAGCATATTCACCTTCACACCCCTCAGGAGTACTAGCCTGGCGATAGGATATACACCCTTCATCACCACCACCACCCGCAAAATGTCGTCCGCAACCTCCTTCCACGACTTCAAGCCGCTCAACGCGATGAAGAAACCCTACCCGCTCTCAAACCTCAAAGGCAAAGTCGTCCTGGTCGTCAACGTCGCCAGTAACTGCGGCTTCACCAAGCAATACGCGACCCTCGAAGCCTTGTACAAAGAGATGAAATCCAAATACCCCAACCAGTTCGAGATGGTCGGCTTCCCGTGCAACCAGTTCGCGGGCCAGGAGCCGGGCGAGGACGACGCCATCCAGGCCTTCTGCACCCGCGACAAGGGCGTCACCTTCCCTATTCTCGCCAAGACCACCGTCAATGGCGCCGGCGCTGAGCCCGTGTGGGAATGGATGAAGGCTGAGAAACCCGGTCTGTTGGGCTTGAAGATGGTCAAGTGGAATTTTGAGAAGTTTTTGATCGGGAGAGATGGCAAGGTCGTCGAGAGGTTCAGCAGTCGCTGGGATGCCCCTGATCTCAAGCCGTATATCTTGAAGGAGTTGGAGAACAAGGCGTGAACGAGGATTCGTTTAATACCAAGGGTAGAGTTTGGATACCTTGTGCTACTGTGTGTCAGAGGGAGGAGAGAGAGAGAGTATGTGTGTTACCGAGCTGGCGTGTCTTGGTTCGCCGATTGAGTAAGAGACATAAAAGATACCCTGTCCAATGCATTTTTATTTCAGGACATTCCGGTTTTGTTTCGAGATCTTTGCTTCCATTTGACCGACCACTGGACAAATGTCACGACCGCATAACTATTTGCGAGACATACAAACTCTACACAGGCTCTGCAGTGTTGAGCCAGTCAGACAAGGACAGACCGGAAACGACGAGGTCGTGTTGAAGGAAAATCAAATACAACATTCGAGGAACACAAACTACAAACTAACACGTCCAACAAAACCAGAAGATACAAAATTCAGTGCTCCAGTACTATTCCAGAGATAACCGAAAAGAGGGTCGTAAAGTCGTGAGTCGTGACAGAACAAAGCATTCATCCATGTTCCAACCAATGTCCTCAGACGAGAACTCCAGAAGCGTTATGGGAGAAAGCGTTAGCCGCGTGGCCGATCCTGTCGTCCGGTTCCATGGTCTGTGGTCCATTGCCATGACGATGGCGTCCTTTTTCCTTCCATGCCGGGGCACCATCACGAATATACAAGAGAACTTGCGCAATAAATCAGAGTCAGTAGGTCGCTGTCCAAGCCAAGCCAGCGTTTCCAGAAGAGTTGTATCCTCGATTTATTCACCACAACGAGCCATGTCTTGGACATCAGCATCGCCTCTTCTTCGACCCTCCGGCACCACTGACTCGCTTACCCCTCCCCTCCTTCTCTTCCTTCACGGTCGTCGCGGCGACCTCATCACTCGACTTCTTGTGCACACGCTTGATGTGGTCTCGGAGATTATAAGCCCGTGGAAACCCGCGCTCTGGTCTCGACCGATCGCAGTCGGCGTAAGGGCACAGGTTCGGCTTTGTGCCGTGGCCGTGTAGACCGTGGGCTTCGCGCTCGTGGCGGAGAAGACACGCTGTGCTGCTGAATGAGTAGTCGGTGCAAGATGTATGCTTGCATCTGAACGGCTTGAGGTGCGAATCGATGTATTTACTACCGTGTGTGGTTAGTAGCCGAGAATATGCCATAGACGTTCCATATGAGACATTGAAGACTAGAATGAAACTACTTTACGTACTCGTAGTTGCATTTCAGCGTAGCTGGTTCATGCTTGCATTGTCCTCTGATACGGAAAGGACAATGATACAGCTTGTCGACTGCGTGAGGGTAAGCTCTATACAGCGGATCTGTTCGCTGGCCACTCTCGTATTTGCTGCTGCTGGAGTGATTGGTCTGCACTGAGTCGCGTCTTCTGCCCTCATCGCGCGGCGCGAGTGGGGGCATCATCTGGAGCTCTTTATATGACGATGCTTTCTGCGACGAAGAACGACCTCTCGTGCTTGATTCTGCCCTGTCAGATGGTATCGGGATCAGACGCGGCCCTGTGTTCGATCTGTAAGCACGAGAAGAGGCAGTCACACGAGAACCAAGAGCACTGGCGTTGGCTCTAATCGAAGCCATGTCATCCACTCGTGACGGTAAGACATTGTATGTGGTCCTGGGTTCATCCTGGGGTTGTGTCGCTCCTTCCGGACGTCCATGGATTTGTCCTTGAGGATATAAAACCTGGGGATAGAAACCTGGTACGAGATCCTGGAAGTCCTGCTGAACCTGGTCCTGGTATGGTAGGTGGGGGTCCTGGCGGTGGTGGTCCTTATATCCATAATGGACTGATGTGGATCCGAAATCCATATCATTACTTACGAAACCTGCCGTTCGGGACGGGACAGGCTGCACGTCAATACTATGAGACATGTTTCCTTGGTAATGAGCTCGCGTGTCTGGTATCAGACCTGTTATGGTGCTTGAAACATCATTTATTTCAGCATATGAGCCAGCATCCGAAAACCCGGAGAATTCCATTGCAGGCTCCGAAGATGAAAGTACACAGTCCTCCTCATTGATGGCCTGGTTCCAGGTGTCTCCGGGCAACGACCAGTTCCTGTGGCCCTGGTAAGAAGGAAGTCCAGAAGGATTCGAGTACGGGCCATGTCCAACCGAAGTCGGACCTTGTTGATGTGTCTCATGATAGTCCAGGGCTGCACCAGTGTGGATCCACTGCGAGTAGTCGAGGTCATCGCCAGTGTCGGGGCAAGTGACCGCGAACCTGGTAGGCCCCTTGTACGCATCCGCGGTCTCGGGATATATGTCGGCACTCATGTCCTCAATCGAGTTCAGGAGCTCCTGCGGCCAGCCAAAGTTACAGAAGCTCTCAGGTGATCCTTGGCAATCGGAACCGCTTTCCGGTGGAGAAAAAGAAGAACAGTCCAATGCCCGACTCCGACAGCTCTCAATGTAGCAGTGTGTTGACCACGAAGTTGAATGTCCGGGCGATCGTAGAAGGTCACTACAGAAAGGAAGAATCAGCGCTTGGCCAAAACCAAACATAACGAAAGTGGGAAGCAGGATTGGCGATGCAGTTGGTGAAGATCAGGCGTGATGGCATAAGCACGAGTACAGATCTTATGAGCCGTTAGTAAAACAAGAATTGTGTTGAGGCTGGGACAACAAACCACGCCAGAAGCAGAGTTTGACCGGCCTATGGGGTGGTCAAGACTGACGCCAGGTTTACTGTCGTAAAGTCGCATCTATCTCTATTCCACCAGTACTCAAAGGTGGAGTCGTCCTGTTCGGATGAACATACAGTCCAAGAAACATAAGAGCCCAAGAGATAAGCTTGAAT
>Ga0268246_10000106_pt1 | contig 76459 bp, 75 predicted proteins | sample AgamicOrSfe_FD_200242 | JGI IMG/M metagenome (GOLD analysis project Ga0268246, IMG submission 200242) | Agave microbial communities from Guanajuato, Mexico - Or.Sf.e (v2) (version 2) | ecosystem: Host-associated > Plants > Phyllosphere > Phylloplane/Leaf | place: Guanajuato, Mexico | collected... | reverse complement strand
AGGGCCGTTCTTGTTCAGGCTCACGCCGAGCTAGTCGAGAACAACGAAAACGGCGAGAAGCATGCAGAGCGACTAAGGTCCGACGATTCGAAAATAGGATGGATGAACGATTCGACTGTACGCTGGTGTGTAAGAATGATGCGATTACTGGGCAGAGAGGTCAAGGACATTGACGAGGAGATCAACATCAAAGCTCGTCGACAATTCGAGATCGAAGAAGATGATGAAGCGGCCGACGCCGGTAGCAGCATGCAATGAGCCAGAGTCGTCCTGCGTGTACGTGTCCATTCAATGCATAAATAAATCTTCCGCGCAAGGACCTACATTACCACTTTGCAAGATGCGTATCCAGTAATCTACTGCGTTCATACTGAATATCCGTGCCATCTACCTTGTTTGCTCTGGATATCGGAACGAGCATAAGTGTATATTCCGGCTCGGAGGATAATCGATACGTCGATCAGACATGCGATGTCTCTAGCTCGCGTGCTCACAGCAAAGCTGATGCCGCATCGATCATCAGAGTGGATCCTGGTAAAAGCAACTTTAGAACGGCGCGAGTCCTGTCGGCAGGGATTACTGCCAAAATTTTAGTACAGTATAACATTCTACCCTATCAAAAGTGGACTGCGACTCCAGATGAGTCACGTCTGCAGCTCATATACGTATTGCTTGCATGCCCAGATCAGTGACTCAAAGACACAATAGAATATTCGGGCTAGAGAAGATGGAAATAAATAACTTTTGGTACGTAATGTAGGGACCCACCCATGCGGAACCAATCAGAGTTCACATCCACTTTCTTAGCGGATTTTCTCAAGGACATCAGATTCAAACGGTCTGCGCTCTGCGCTCCCTCTCTTCATTCTTTGCACCCCTCACTATCCCGCAACCCAAGACAACGAAGTCGCCATTACAATACAGCCCTTAAGACATTTATACCACTCAAATCAATCGTCGAAATGTCGCCTCAGGCCATCGTTGAGCCTTGAATCACCACTGGAGCTGCCTGAACGTAGGCGCTCCAGTGGTTCCTTCAAACTCCTCGAGAACAACTCTCATCTTCGACGATATTCTAGGATTGTCGTCGACAAAGCAGTCGACAGTACATCGTCTTCGATACCCGGTTCTGCCGACCAAACCAAGCACACGACATTCATAGCTAACTTTGCCGATCCCGATTTTTTTTTTACGACAGGCCGACCGAGGTCGAACACGACCAATCGAGCATTATATAGCGGCCTTATCACACCAATAACATTGATTGAGCGATAACAGAAAACCATACACCGTCCCTCACGCAATAATTCACACCATGTCTACAGCACAAAAGTCTACCGTTGCGAGGCCGCCCAATTGGTCACCCATGGCATCGTCAGTCGCTACTGCAACCGTCTCCTCGACTGGATTAGCCACGGCTCAATCGGAACAGAAGCAGGGCGAGCAGGAAGAAGCGGACGAGGATGAGAATACCACAATTGCGAACGAGCCAGCGGTGCCGCGGCACCTGTCAAAATCTGGAGGATTACAAGAGTCATTTGACACTCCAACCAAGCAACCAAGAGAGCTCCTGGAATCGCTGAGACTACAAAGCGCACAAGCTGAGCGGGTTAAAGATTTTGCAATGAAGGACGCTATTCAGCGCAAAATTTCCGAGCTTGAAGAAAATGGATGGGCGCCTGACGACGAAGAATTTCCAGGGCTGGATGATGATGATTACAACGACGTGGACTTGATCCATGATCAGGATGAAAGCTTCAAGAGTGCTAGGCTGGAAAAGGAGCGAGCAAAGTTTCTTGCTGGTGAGATGGATGCGCAAGAGCAGTCACAGCTGGCCAGGCGTCTCAGCTTGAACACAAACGCGACATCCGATCTGGAAGAGATGGACCTCACTATACTCGATGAACTCGACTTTGCGCCGGGCGACGCCAACTCTTTGGGTTTCTTTCTCGACCAGGAACACCGGGCGAAGTATGGCGAGTCTGGAGAAAACATATTCTCACCAGACTCGGACGGTTCATTCTTCGAGCAAGCAGAAACCCAGAGACGTGTCCGTTTCGAAGACGAACTGGATGGATCCGACGCTGGGAGCATCGATTCAGACCAGGTGGCAGAGACTTTCCCTGATCTCTTCATGGAGGCCCATCAACTCGGGCCGCTCTTCCAACATATGGCCAATAATGAGCTATTTAATGACGACGGTAGTGAAACTGGATCTTGCTGGGACTTTGAAGGAGATGATATGGCTGTCGATGCGGAAAGTGAGGAACATCAAGAAGATGATGAATCGGACGAAGAAGTCGGTGCCTCGAGCGGTTATTCATGTAGGTTATTGAGCGATCTCTCGCCTTTTGCTGTGCTAACAAATGTATGAAGCCGATGATGGTGAAACTACGGACGAAGAGGCTCCTCCAGACCCATCATCCGTGCGTCGCATCATTGAGCGACGTCCATCTAGCTCCCACAGCCGTGCTGAGAGCGTGGCCACATCCCAAAGCGCAACTTCAGCAAATCGCGTTACCAAACGCAAATCCTCTACTGCAAGCAGCGGTCCTCGTATGCCCACTGCTGGCACGTTCATGCTCGATCCACGCCGCCCGGTACTTCTGGTCGACGGCGCTGGCAGGCATCAACGGAATACATTCTACCCAGCCAAGATTCAGAGCCAAGCAGACAAGCAGTTCTGGCTCCGGCTCCATCAAATGTACCGGACCAGAACTTCTGGACCTCTCACATCCGTACAGCTCACACCCAGCGACGAGAGTGATTTTGACCCCATGTCCGGCCAAGGAACGCCGAGTTCGTTCTTTGATATGTTTGGTACACTCCGTGGTGATCAAGTCATCGGTCCACCAGAAGCCTTTATGCCATTTACCAACATCGAAGCCGCAGGTATGGTCACCGAAGACAACATTCCTGATTCCGAGGGCGCTGAGGAGGAAGATGAGGATGACATCCTAGCACTGGTCAATTTTGACAGCAGTTCAGAGGACGAAGAAGCCGGTGATGAAGATGACAACAACGAGTCTGCTTGGCAGACGACGGTCGAGTTCCCGTACCTTAGTACTAAAGGACCGAAGAAGAGTGGCGATGACCTGCTTGCCCATCTCGACCGTAATCGTGGTCTGGTCGGTTCGTTCCGTCGCAATCAGCACTATGCCAAACAGATCGGATCTATGGCTTCACATCCGACGGCACGCGCTTCCACTTCGGAAATGAACGCCATGCAGGCCGGTCGACGGTCAGCTGCCAACACACCTATCACGCCGCTGCGGAAGAAACGTATCGGCAAAGATGTTGGCTTCAGGACTTCTCCAGTGGCGAGTCCTGCTCCAAAGACCTCGAACAAGAGAAGAGGTCCGGTAAGAGGAGGCTTTGGCAGTCGTCGTTGAGATATTCGACACCTGCCACCTCCTTGACGATACCAAAGACTTGATGATTCTATCATGACTCGACGAGGACACGGCTTGCTCGTCCTTTTGTTTGTAGATCTCGTTCGTTTTATTGAATGGCTTTCTTTACGCATCTTGTGTGGCTTAGTACGTTCATGGCACCAGTTTCAGACCTGACTTATAGTGGATTCTTGATCCTGTAGAACGTTCGTTGGTACATCATGAAAAGACGTGGCGTTAGAGGAATGGGCATGGATTAAAATCGTTCTTTATAAGTTATATACCTTGAAAGTCAAGCAAATTCTTCATGCCATCTCTCTAAAATATGTAACCCGCAAAGATGGACATCGACGCCCGAAGTTGCCAAATGTGGACCCCGAAACACCACCTGGCTTCCCCGGACTCACGAGTCGTACACGATAATCTGTCCCCTTGTATCCGACTATCGACATTGAACTCTCGCACTTACCTCAATCACAACTCACATCAACGACCATGGCGACACGAAACAAATACTCGGTGCTGCTACCGACCTACAATGAACGCCGCAACCTTCCAATCATCACGTGGCTGCTGAACCGCATGTTCACAGAAAAGTAAGCTCCTGCCCTTCAATTGCGGATACCGACCTTCTGCATAGCAGGGACCATTGCTCGGCAGCAACTAACGTCCTCCTAGCAAACTCGACTGGGAACTCATCATCGTCGACGACGGCAGCCCCGACGGCACACAGACAATCGCGAAGCAACTGATCAGCGCATACGGCTCGACACGCATAAAGCTGTACCCACGAGCCGGCAAGCTGGGTCTGGGAACAGCCTACGTCCACGGGCTGCAATACGCAACGGGCAACTTTGTCATCATCATGGACGCCGACTTCAGCCACCACCCCAAGTTCATCTCGCAGATGATCGCGAAGCAAAAGGAGAACGGCGCCGACTACGACATCGTGACGGGCACGCGGTACGCCGGCAACGGAGGCGTCTACGGCTGGGACCTGAAGAGGAAGTTTGTCTCGAGGGGCGCGAATCTGTTTGCCGATACGGTGTTGAGTCCCGGTGTCAGCGACCTCACGGGCTCGTTCCGGTTGTACAAGAAGCCGGTGCTGCAGGAGGTTATCAAGAGGACGGAGAGTAAGGGCTACAGCTTCCAGATGGAGATGATGGTCAGGGCCAAGGCTATGGGCTTCAGTGTCGCCGAGGTGCCGATTACGTTCGTGGATCGTGTTTATGGAGAGAGCAAGCTTGGAGGAGACGAGATTGTCAATTATGCCAAGGGCGTGCTGGGCTTGTGGTGGAGTGTTTGAGGAGGAATGATTGATAGTATGGCGTTCAGGAAGGGCTGGAATATCAGGAAAATATCTATTATGCTCGAGCCTTTTTAATGGGACAGTAAGGGTAAATGATACGCTTGAAAATCGTCATGCATAGATTGACTTGCAATTTATATGCGAGAAAGCACCAATTGGTATATCTGAAACAAATCGCGCTGCCGCGATAAATCAAGCCAGCATTTCACTCCTCAAGAACTGCGCAAACGAACCATCTATGCTCGACGAGAACTTGACATATCTCGCCATAGCAGTGCTCATAGGCGGGGGACAATGCTCCACGACAGCAGTGACATCCAGCCTGTCGAGTCCATTGATATTCAACAGATCCTGAACCCACTCCATTCCGTCCATCTCCTTTAAAAAGTGAAAGTCCATTTCGTTGTAGGGGAGAACATTGGTCCAGCCATTCGCGCTCGGCTTCCCAGCAATAATACCCAGCGAGAGCTGCTGGACCGGTACGTTCTCGGCAATATAGTTGATTGCATTTGACCACTCTGCTCGGTCGAACTCTTTCTCGTAGGGCAAGGCTCGCTTGACGAGGCGGATCGAGCGGATGCATGATCGCGCAAAGGGCGTCAGGTCGCTGAAGAAGGGGACGATGGCCTCAATGTGCGTGTCAAAGTCAAAGGTATACCGGGAGAACAGGATCTCGGCCGCTTCGGCGTGGATGCGCTGGTTGGCGCAGAGGATCAATGGGTGCAGGCTTAGGTTCGAGACCAGATGGTATGTGGTGTGCATGCATCGCGCCCTGAAGCGGTCGGAACGGATCATGAATTGACTCCGTCGGTGTTCTGGCTGTCGCTGAGCATAGCTCTGAGGGTCTTCAGTCCGTATCTTCAGGGTATGAGAGAACCTTGACGTCGGCGTGACGCTCCCTGATCCGGGCCCCTCATAGTCGTAGTAGTCCGGCGCGGCTGGCAGGATTTGGGGTGTAGTTGTCTTCGGGATTTCTAGCTCGTCGGTTGACCTCAGGAGAAGCAGATCATAGATGATAAGTCGGACTTCGGTCGGTAGACGAAGGAACGGTGATATTGTGTTTGCATCATCAGTCAACATGGTCGCCGCCATGTCTGCTGCTGCTACGTTCATGGTCGCGGACTCGAGGCAGTGGTGTGTAACACTGAAAAAGGTCGGGGAACAGGAAAATATTGGCCAGGGGTCGAGGAATGCGATGAAATGACGATCGTAGACTTTTCTGAGGTACCTTGATGATGATAGAATTTGGAATGACACACCCTTCTGCGCAATACAATCTACCGCTCTTTTCCAATTTATGGCGGTCACCTACCTTTTGTACATTGCCGGGAAGATACGGGCTGTCTTCCAGAGAAAATACGACACCACACGTCACCGTGAATGCCGTTTCAATTGCGATGAGACATGGGATACTCTCATCTTCATCGAAAAGTACAAAAGTACAAGTATCGCATCATGATGTGCCGTCGAAGGAATACAGTAGATATAAGGTTCAAGAACGATAGGTGGATCGACCGATAACGCGATAACACTCGTTTTAGCCGCGGTTCAATCACGCCAAGCCCATCGTTCGGTCCTCGGTGGGCGCCGTTCACGTGCTCGGCCAGAGATGAGTGATGAATTTAGAGGTAACCTCAAAAAGTAGAGATTTTTAGGATCTGCAGAACACGAAACATGGCGACAAGATCTATCATGCAACCTGGAGCGTAATCATTGTTGAATATTGTATCTCAGTTCTACTACCATGAATGTAGCATCCCGAAGCAATATTTGCCGAGGTTGACCAAGAAGGGAAGGCCGTGCCGGATCATCTACAATTGGGTTCATACTTCGATGATTCTCTGGACCACGAAGGTAGAGCATCACATTCCTGACCACCGAAGTCGTATCATTCCTTTCATAGGCTTGTATCGTTGTGTCATGACGGCTCCGTCTGCAAGCGTGAGCAGGTAATAGTATGAGCGGACAAAATGGATCATCAAATGACCATGAACACGGCGACAGAAATTTCAAGTAAGATCTCATAACTTGCTCTGGGAGACTAATATCATTGTTTGCTGGTTTTTCCTTGGAACTGGCAGTCACGAATATTTGCACATCCTGCATCCTTGCAAAAAGACTGACGGAGAAATGATCATAGTCCGGTAGCCTTGTTCGAAATAGCGAAGCAACAGAAGAGGCCGTTATATGGTGTGCAAAAACTCGCACCATGCTTGAACCTGTTCTGGAGATGCTGATTTGTGGCAGTCTCGGCACCTATGGTCAGATACAGCAAGCTGGCCTTCCGTCTATTGGTACAAGATTATGGCGTTGACATCACTTATACGCCGATGATTCTGGCTCACGAGTACGCACATCGACACCCATAGCCAGATGGCGATGCTCACGTCTTCTCAGGTTCCTCCGTCATCCAGTGGCACGCGACTCGGACTTTTCTACTCACCAGAAGGAGGGCTCTCTGATCGCACAATTCGCCTCGAACAATCCTACCGAGTTCGCCAGGGCCGCAACACTCATATCACCTTGGGTCAACGGCGTAGATCTCAACTGCGGCTGTCCACAATCGTGGGCCATCAAGGAAGGTCTCGGCTGCCATCTCATCTCAGACGCGGACAAGGTCGCAGCCATGGTCGTAGCAGCGAAGCAGGCATTAGGAGCGAACAAATCAGTCAGTGTCAAGATCCGCATCCACAAAAATATCGACGAAACGATTGCGTTGTTGAAGAGGGTTCAGGATGCAGGCGTGGACTTTGTCACTGTCCATGCTAGGCTCAGAAGTCAAAGATCCAGCACGCCACCCGATCTTGCAGCACTCAAGGTTATCAAGAGCCATTTCCCTGACCTTCCAATGCTGGCCAACGGAGACGTCAATACCATTGCTGATGCTGAAAAGACTGTGGCCATGACTGGTGTAGAAGGAGTCATGACTGCCAGAGAGTTGTTGATAAATCCGGCTCTATTCGCAGGGTTCGACAGCACGCCGAGAGAAGCGGTGGAGAAGTTCATGGCGTATGCTGTGGCTACCGGCCTACGATTTGAGCTGATCCTGCACCATGTAAACGAAATGATGAACAAGATGGCGACCAAGAAGGAGCGAAGAGCGCTCATGGATGCCAGAGATGTAGTCGAGGTGATTGACTGGTTAGACAGTAGATGGAAGGTTCAGAGGTATCGAATGCCATCATGATCCTGATCATCTTGCCAGCCAATTGGAGCAATTGACTTCTTTGATACATCTGCAAGAAATATGCCGGCTTTGACGATCACTGTCTGTGCCGCGCAGTCTTGTCCGTGGAGGGCCGTTGGTGACAGTCGTTGGTGGCAGAGACTGGAGTGCAGTGAGTCAGTGACCGGCTGAGAAAAGTCCAGAGCGTGGGGAGGTGGAGTGAAGTTTGTTTTGAGAATGATCCATGTGGAAAAGCCGATTGGGCAAACGCAAGCCAAAGTTGCCAACAGCATCCTTGTCTTGCAGAGCCATTATCGAAAAAGTGTCGAAAAAGTGGGTGCGATTCGCTGCAGCTAGACGCTTATTCGGAGGACCAAACAGCCACGAAAAGAAAATCTCTCGCGCGTTGCCGACAATGGAAGCTGAGAGCGGGAACCTCTGCAGCGGCACGAGGATTGTCACTGCTCTGCATAAGCAAGCATCATGATCCTTGTCAACCGAAGACGCCGACGGACTCGACCTGCTTGATTATGCTGCTGAGTGACGCTGCTGGCGGAGGACACGCTATTCGATTTCGGACTTGATGTAGCTGCAGCGCCCACATATCATGCTCTGCCCTTCTGCGTGACTTTTGCCAGCACGCGTCAAACGACAAACAAACAAAGCACGGTTTGTTGGTATACAGACGAAAGTGACCGTGCGCCCGAAGTGGTACAGTGGTACAGCACTCGTAAACAGGGACTGGTTGAAGGGACTGGTTGAAGCGAGAAAAGAGGTACAAAGCGGAGAAAGGCTGGACCATTAGAAAGTCTGATACATGAATAATGGAAGACCAAGAAGGACGAACCGTGTGGGCGACCCTGGATCCAGCAGTTTGAAGGATGTGATTGGAGACGATGGTCTTTCTCAGGTCGATCCACAGATCCATAGATCCACATACAGGGCCCCTGCGCGTACGGCCCGGCCTTAGCAAGACCTAGTCTTGTTTCCTGTTCATGAACGTGTTGTTTGCACGCTCCTCAGATCCTCAGAAAGAGCTGAGGCGTCGTCCGCTCTCCATATCAGGTCAAGAGCCTACCTAGGTACAGGTAATGCCAATGATCGTCGTGCCCGAACCACTGATCATTGCGGGCTATCTTCCTGCAGTAACAAAGGGTACCTGTACCTGGTCCCATCGGACGCGGTCAGTGGAGCGTGGCCTTCTACTTGTACAACTGTATATCCCCTTGTCCTTCGACTTCCTCTCCACCCTCGAAACGTCTTTCTTTTGCTGACCATACCTCTATCACCGTTGCTTGTTGCTTCTCCTGACTTCACCGTCTCGTCACTCCTTGACCCTTTTCGGCTTCCAGGCTCGTCAAGCCACACTCATTGACTTTGCAATTGACGAACACTCCCAAACGGCAGCAGTGTGCTCTGTGAATCATTAACAGTCACACATATTCCACAACACCATCCTGACATTCCTTCTCCATTCACTTCATTTCACAATACGACACCAGACGACATTATAGTACTGTCTCACTTGATCAACCATCACTCCGCATTTCATTATCGATAACTCAAACCATGGCGACCGTTTTCACAGCCGCGGGTACCGGACAGCCCTTCCTCGACCTCATGCCCATCAACACTTCCTTTCCAGAGTATCAACCTCACACCGCTGTCCGCTCAGCTCCAATATCGCCGCCTGTTTCTCCAAGTAGTCTTGCAAGGCCACCTACCCCTGGCCGTGGACCGTTGTCTTCGCATCCTGCTACGCCCGTGACTGGCGGTAGTTACTTTCCTTCATCACACTCATACAAGAGCTCCGGCTCTTCCAAAGCGAGCAGCGAGACTACAAGCACCAAGTCGACCCAGCAAAGACGAGACTCGATCCTGTACTCATCACCATCACCGTCGTCACGGAAATGCACCACTCCTCCACAACCACAGCATCGTCGGCGCGAAAGCGCTTCCGTCAAGAGACTACTCTCATTCGCAACCCTCCGTAAGAGCTTCATGGGATTCGGCGGCACCGACAACACCGACAGCACAACGTCGCTTCCAATCTCGCGCACACCAACCATGGGCTACGAGGACCTTTACACCGCCAACCCATACCCCAGCCAAAGCCATCGCCCGTCTACACCATCAATTTCCTCCTCAACGACGAACAGCTCCCTGAATGTACCGATGGTGATCCACACCTACATTCCGGCACCACAACCACGCACCGAGCCGGAACTACACAAGAGGAAGAGCGCCTCGTGGTTCAGACGCAAGAGCGGGCTCTTCATGATGGACAGCGACTTCACACAACTGCAGAACGTTACCGAGACCGCCCCGTCGAGACCAATGTCGGCCATGGGTTTCGAGCGCATGATGTCGCTGGCGCCCGTGCTTCCCGACATCGGATCCCTGCGAGGAGGAAGATTGACTGATGGTGCCTTTGCCGGCGAGGACATCTTCGGTGTTGGACGATGAAGGGGATGGGATTGGTGAGGAGAGCTTTTCACGTATCTACGACTCTAGCCTTTTGGCGACTTCTTACTCTCGTTAATGTCCTATCTATGTATTTGTATATAAAAGCCACCGGTACAGGTTACCGTGTTTGACCTTTTAACGTACTATCTCCTCGCGTAGTGACACGAACCAGTATCGCCGTATGAATGCATGAGGCAGGGAGTAATACCGATTGTGGGTTCACGATCCGAGGGTGCTGTCGCATTACACAGCCATACAGCAGTACAAGTGAGAAAATTGTGTATTGTAAACTGAACGTGATCGCGTTCTGAATAAAACATAAAAAAAATAAGAGTAAGTACTGTTCAGGGTATACCATTCTCAAAAAAACGAACTCCAGACTCCTCGGTAAGCTTTCCGCCCCCGATCCATAAACCCCCAAGCTTGTTAGGCCAAATCGTATACCATTCTGAATCAGCAGCCTCCAGACCCCTCGGTAACCCATCCGCCCCCCCATCCCCAGACTCGAACCTCTGTATCAGAAGTTCGTAGCCAACTTCGTCGGATCCCTCTTCAGCCCGCAACAGACGAGCGCCTTGTTCATACACTTCTTGAAACACCCCTTCAAACACTTCCTGAAGCTATGCTCCCCGCCTTTCCACTCGCTGCAGACGCAGGCGACCAGGACCCTGCCATACGCGTCCGTCGCCGCCCAGCCATTGGTGTCGTCCGGGAACGGCGTCGGGACCCTCTCCAGCAGCAGGTAGTTGCGCGCCGACCCTTCCTGATGAGGAGTCGGCGGCAGGAAGAACTCCGGCTTGCGCTCCCTCGTCTCCACCACGATGTCCCCCTCGAAGTCGGCCGCGTAGGGGCTCATCACTCTGTACGGTGATGAGGCGCGGTAGAGCTCTGGCAGCGGCGATTCGTCGGCGGTGCCGGAGAAGTCTTCCGCGTAGGGGTCCCGGACTGGGTACGGGGATGGGGCGCGGCGGAGCGGGGCACCGAATTGGGCGTCGTCACGGGTTGGGCAGTTGCCGAATGTGATGGCTGGCATCGTGACGGTTTGGTGGTGGTGTTGGTGGTAGTGGAGGAGGAGGTGTTGGTGGTGATGTCGTGGGTGTGGTTGAGTGGTAATTGGTGGGACACCTAGGGAGACTATTAGCTGGCTTGTGAGCACTACAGTGTGGTGTGCGGTACCGTGTGCAGGGTGTTGGCTTGTATGGTGTGTAGTGCGGTGTGTAATGTGTTTGATTGTGTGGTATGTAGTGCGGTGTGCAGTGTGTTTGATTGTATGCAGTGCGATGACTTCAAGGAAGACTGATGTGGTGCTTCATGCTCTTCCCATCGCAGATACTTATACAAATCGGCGTCCATGGTGCAGAGCATATTCGCGTCCAAAGTACCATGATGTTCTGCGTCCAAAGTACCACGATGTTCTGCGCATACCTGCTCGTGCCTCTCGTTGGACCCTGGCGTCGCGACATCAAGGTGATTATAAGCACCCTGATAGTATACTCGACCGACTATTGGTTGAAAGATTCGTATTGAGTTTTCGAAGATCTTATCGGATCTCAGTCTTTCGCCGCCTTCTGCTTCGCCAACTGTTCTTTCAGCCTCTTCTCAGTAAGCATGAACTCGCGAATCCCGATCGGAACGTCTGCAAACAAATCCTTCTCTTTCCCTCCGAGCTCCACACCTTCTTCCCAATTCGTTTCTGATCCACCTCCGTCGTCATCCATACTACTGGCCACGTGACCCGGCATGTCTGCGCCCGTATCTTTCTGCCTCTGCGCTTGGACCAACTTCCTCGCCTGTGCACTCTTTTCCGCCCAGTCCTCCAGCTCGTCGCGGTATTGATCCCACACGCAATTGACGCAGCCAGACATACAACAGTTGTCGGGTTCAGTCGGCTTCGGCGGTACGAGTACGCCCGCTACGTTGATCGACTTGTCCTCCAACTCGCGCGTTCTTTCGCCCGGTCCAGCAAGTTTAGAGCCAAACACAATGCGAGCTTTTTCTAGAGTCTTTTCCTTGTCCGTTTTGGGTAGAGAGGTGGGCTCTGGGGGCGCGGGCGCAGTCTTAGTCGCAGGTGCAACTTTGGACGAGGGTTGGGAAATGAGTTCGGCATAGTATCCTGTCAATGGCATCGCTTGCGACTCTTCTTTACTCGAATTGGACCGACAGCGGAGTTGGTAAGACAAGGCATTATTGTAGGCTGCAGGGGAATACGGGCGAAGAACAGCATTGATGGTCCTGTTCGCGCGACAAGGCAATCGCTGCAGCGTACTGCTCATATTGGTGTCAACGAGTCAACGGTGTAATGGTTCTTAGAATGGTAAATTGATTGTGGTGGCCGATGTGTTATCCATCAATCTGCAGAATAACGTCATCGGTCGTCGGCCTTCTGTCAGAGTTCCTTGGTCGCGTGTCAAATTGCCGGAATTGCCTGTCTTTGGCATGTTTTACCATAACAGCAGCATCCGACATCTTCACAATGATATCTTGTCATTCGTATTTCGTGTTATGTATAATTCGATGTCGTGTTCATGTGTCTTTGAAAACAAAGATGCCCTTGCCCGACCTGAATCCACCCAAAGTGCCTTGCACAGCGTCGACCAATTCCTCCTTTTTTGTGTTCCAATTCCACTCGACAGGCTGTAGGGGAACATCTTTGAACTTACCTTCCCTCATCAAGTCGAGGACATGCTCAACCGCTTTGATCTTGTCCTCTGGATTCTGCTCACTCCATTTGCTGACCCAGAACCCGTCAAATGAAATGTTCTTGAAGATCAACTGCGCAGTGGGGAGAGTGACCGGCTGCTTCGACATGCCGCCGTATGTCACGAGATGTGCTCCTTCTGACAGCACTCTGCTCATACTTGTGACAATCTTGCCTCCAACACAGTTCAAGCCAAGTTTGACCTGCTCCTTGCCTCCGCTCGTCCACTCCTTGACCTGCTTGGAGAACGACTTCTCCATGGCCTCTTCGTCTGTCACCACAATGTCCGCGCCCATATCCTCAAGCTCCTTCTTCAACTCCTCTGTGCCAGTCTCTCGCTTTCGAATGATGTTGATGCTTTTGTAGCCCCACAGCTTTCCCAATTGAATGGCAGCTCTACCGACTCCCGAGTTCGAGGCATTCTGGATGAACCAGTCTCCTTCCTTCATGTCTGAGAAACCTTGTAGCATGCGATAGGCCGTACATGGGTTGATGCTGACGGTGCCGGCCTGAATCGGTGAGATGCCGTCCTTGTTCTTGATCAAGACCAGGTTATTGGTGTTTGTTTGTGAGTGCGTCCTCCATGTTCCAGACCCGGGCGCTTTCTGAATAACCCAATCACCCTTCTTGAATCCCTTCACTCCAGTCCCGACACTGATGATCTCCGCGACACCCTCATTCCCCCCTACTGCGATTGGGTCCGCTGTGCTCAGGCCTGTGGTGAAGGTAGGCTTCGATGGGTAGACGCCTTGTATCTGATTGATGTCTGCAGGGTTGATCGGACTCGCAAGGAATTTGAGGGTGACCAGATCGCCGTGAGCAGGAGAAATCGAATGGCCGTGGAGGGTGAGTACGTCCTTGGGTTCGCCATAATCTTTGAATGCTAGAACTTTGGCTTGCTCATAGCCATAAGCTGATATGCATCTTCGCTGAGCCCGAGGCACCGCGATACGAGCAATTGGCCGCGCAGCCCGGAAGTAAGATGTTAATGTCGCCATGATGGGTGTGGTGGTCAAGTGGAATAACAGCGCAGGCTGAAAAGCTGCTCTCGAGTTGTTTCGACAACACTGTGACGTACGAAGCGTCTAGAGCTTTGATGGATCCCGATCGTTTGGATACGCTAACGGAGCCGCAAACTCTAATACGAGGTCGCTATACCACTCACCGTTCGACCTCAGTTTGTCAATACATGTGATCGATCGAGAAAACTACTGTACCATTGGCTAGAGATTATCATATGTGACCACTCAGCAGTATGGAGGCCTTGTGGCGGTAACCTCCAGGGTTGCATCTGAGTAGCATCTTTTAATAATAATTCGAAATAGAAAGACGCGCTGCTTATAACAGTGTGGATTAGATTGTATTCTTCTATGATGATGCATTTTTACCTTTTCCCAAACTCCGAGGTATCTTCCCAAAAAGACTAAACCACCAACCCTGAACCCCGCTGATACAAGCAATCGAGCTGTTGAATGCTTGTTACTATTACGTGCCGGACCTCGAGGTCGGCTGAATCAGGTTCATCTCATCGGTCTCAGTCATCTCGACAACGCGGGTTTGGATGATACCACCGAATGCACCACCTTTCTTGACCTCCTCTTCGCTCACTCTACCGCTGGAGCCTGGTGGAGATGGACCGGCCACCACACCTGCACGATGTCCCATTTCCATGTCGTCCTCTCCTCCTCTCTGGTATTCGCCAAGCTGGGATTGCATCATCCTCGTACCCTTTGATCTTTGTGACTTGTCGGCACGACTGATACCCTTTGAGTTTGAGTAGTCGGAAGAGTGCACGCCGTTGGGGCTGTAAGGTCCCCATCTCCAGAAAGCAGAGGAAATGAGTGGGCGCAGAATGGGGATGTTGACTGTGAAGATTGCGATGATCTAAAGTAACGTTAGCAAATACAAACGGAAACTTGTTTCTAGAATTGAACTCACGGTCTCGCGAATACCCCACGCGTTAATGTTCGCGGCGGAGGGCGTGGCGTCAAGGGAGAGGACCAGACGAACAAGAGCGGCGGCGATGACGAAGAGACCAGAGGAGAGGACGAGACCAATGACAAACTTCTTCCTCAGTGGAATGTTCAGCTTGTAAAGCATTGGAACAGGGATCGCGAGGAGTAGAGCGTCGGTAACGATGTTCAAGACCGCGGTGCCAATAAAGTTCTGGGTCCTGAAAGAGCATTTCCATGGTGCGATAGGACTGACTTGCCAGTTTTTTTGGACTGGATAGCAACCGAAAGTGACGACGAACATGTTTGCGACGTAAGCGATGCCGACAACATAGAATAACCATTTAACCATCAAGGCGTGCCAGGAGTTGAAAGTGATGCGCTTGTAGAAGAACAACATGGTGAATTTGAGCGTGTAGATGAGAGAAACGTAAGAGTACCAGGCTGTAAGTTCGTACTTTGAGCCGACGGTCAAACGATGAATGTCGGCTTGGGTAAGTTGTGGTAGCATGTCTTCGGTGATATCGATGTTCTGTCCTTTGTGATCTGCAAGTGTTAGTATCAATCTATGGGTTAGGCAGCGGCAATACTCACAAGCAATGGTGACTGTGGAGGCGTCAAGGATGGTAAAGGCTATGGTAAAGAGGACCATGGCATCGTCACCCTGTAGACCTTTAATGCCGACAGTCCTAAGACGGACACAGTATCGCGTAAACATGATGAAGAGTCCAAGACCAGTAAGACCCCATGCCTCGACCAGGTACTGTGGCCATCCTAGGCCAACACCAACACCGGTGTCCACGTCCATGATGTGAGAGAGAGTGTGTAACGAAGGAACAAAGCGAATGACAATGAGTACTAGACCCGAAAAGAACGGCAGTTCGAAAGGAATGTGAGTAAAGAAGGAATGAATAGACTGCAAGAGATCGACCCCAGAGGAACCAAAGGGTGGGACCTTGTTGAAATAATGTACTCCAGATACAGTGGAGGTGTTTGAGATCTTCCGTTAACCTTCAATTCCACATGGCCGCCTCGCGAAACGCTTCGGTAGGCTACCGGTACCTGAACGGCATTCGCTATAAAGGTTCAAGCGCACAGCTCGGCCTGTAATCCAATGCTTTAGCGGTGTACGGGAGAAGAAACAGTGAGCTGCGGCTGAGCTGCGGGTAGTCAAACATGGGCCAGAAGCGCCCAGGAATACAGAACTAGCGAAGACGTCCAAGTAGTGCCGGTAGTTCTCAAACGATGCATTGGGATGACGACGATCCTACCTGCACAAGCTGAATACATGTACCCTGCCTCGGTAATTCCGAAGAGCAGAATGGCTCTTGACCGTGGCGGTACCTCTATCGTCCTTTCTTCGTGCTCGAGCTGCTACGTACTTGTCTTTTGCTTTCTACTGATCTATCTCTTTGATGGCATTGTATCAGACAGAGTTCTACCACGTTGTAACAAGGATGCTCGAAATGGCAATCCGTTCAACAGCCAGTGACGGAGCATGCTGGATGCTTGTCTTACGTGCGAGAGTACAGTCCCTGGACAAAAAGGTTGGACCCCCCCCTCATGACTCGCTCACCAAAATCTGGCACATATTGGTGGTCGCCACAGTGGAGGGGGGTCCAACCTTTTTGTCCAGGGACTGTATACGAGACGTGGTCGCTTAATCATGCCGACCGAATGTAGTGCTTAGTGGAAGCTGAAACGGCGGTGAAAATTCGCGGGTTGCCTAAATTTCGCTGAATATGACGATCCCAGAGCCTCAACTCGAGCGATCTGCACACCTAGAAGGGCCGAAGAAGCGCCTGAACGGTCACGTGGCTGGCTATACCAGGTGTCTTCTCCGACATCAACGTCTAGATTTCGGTCTACGACCACTTCTGTCATGATACATGTATGTAAGGTAGTTTACCCACTCTTCGATACCTTTGATTAGATGACATACCACTTTACTTGCTTGAAGAGGCAATTCCAACAAGAAGCTCCATAAAAGTTTTGCTCCGCTCAACATTTGCTGTGCCGCAGAGACGTTGCCAATTCCTTCTATTAGAAGCCAAAGAGGCTCACCTAAACTTCAGCTTCTCAACGGCCATGCGGAACGCCCGGAGAATTACAGAAAAGCACCTGCAGACAGCAACCCGACCGTTGTGCCCTAGATAGACCACATACCGGAGCGAACGCCGCCCGCATTTGTATTCATCTCTGGGCCACGAGACATGGGAAAAGACGATCGCGCTTCCTAACGGTGGTGCACAAGATGGGAATGTTGTCTGAGGTCGTAATGTAAAATCTACGTCCTCGGCTTCGATGAGTAATGGGTACCTCGAGATCTTGCTCCATGGGTCAGCCACAGATACTGAGACCACTGAAAGACTAGCACAAGCTCATCAGGTATAATGTCCTCGGCTTATAGTCCACGCCTTATGGATACCTTAACATCAGCCAGTCTGCGATCGAAGGCGCAATTCTGACGGAATGCTGATGACCCATTGCGTGGTACGGCACATATCGTTAGTTCTCCCGCAATCTCGGAATGAGAAGATGCCTTCGGCGACACGAGCCCGACGTTATGAGATCGAGCGTTTACAACCACGGCTCATTTGGGTACAGTAATAAATGAATCGCGGCCCATCGGTCAACCAGTAGTACACCCAACTACCATCGTCTCCCTGCTATGAGTTGAAGAATTCGTTGCCAATTAGGCAAACCGAGCTGAAAGTTCAGAGCTGAGCGCGTAATTCTGTCTCATTATCTCGGTTCGCTGCTGATCGAGATGAAGATGCTCATCGCTTCCTCTATCGTTTCCTATTGAGCAGCGCCGCTTCTTCGTTATACGGCAATTTCATGGTCGTCACATGCCGTCTACGCTTGCACAACAGCATAGACGAAAAAGCGTTCAGAGAAAGACAAGAAATCAATCGGGATCCATTTGCTTCCGAGGTATCTTAATTCAGACCCTGAGACGCCATCGCTGAATGCACGCAAACAAAGCATCGTCATCCTTTCGTACTCATCACTCCTCCAATTCTCCCTCCTCACTCGCGTCCTCCTTGTCCTGTATCGTTCTAGATCCGTTGTCCTTGCCGTCTGTGCCGTTCGTCGATGGAGGTTCAACCTTTCGTCGCTTGGGCGCCGGGTCGCCGTTCGTATCTTCTCTCCAGCTTGGAGTCCTCTTGCCGGTCTCGCTCATGCTGCTCTCGGCACGCCGCGTGCGGTCCAGATCGTCGAGAGAAGGCTGAAGCGGCGTAGTAATGGCCTGTTGGGAGGACTTCAGCCTTGTTTGCTCCCATGGTGGACCCTCCCCTTCCGCATATTCGCGAGAAGGAGAAGAGACATCTTCTTCAGAAGGGAGATCGAAATGGAGACCTACGTAGATGCTTGCTCCACCCTCGGCGGCATTTCCATTCTTGCCCGGTGAGTGCTCGTAGTTCTCACACATGTAATTGGCCGCCTTGATCATATCCCGCAGCTGCACACGTTGCTGGTCCCACCATGGACGACCTTGATAGTCCGGTATCTTCACGTCGTAAAATCTTGCACTCGCGTAGAGTGCTGCCGCTGCGATCGTCCGGCTGTTGCAGAGAAGACATAGCTGTGTAGTATTACTGTCGGTTATAAAAGCCCATGCTGCATTGCGTAACGCTTTGTGATGCTCGAGGCGATAGTATTTGAGCATCTCGAATAGCTGCTTATGTGGTGCCTCGATGGTAAGATCGAAGCAAAGAGTCTCGAGTAAGACATCTTCGTACCCTGTTATCGTGTCACGCCATCGCCAGTAGTCTTTCGATTGCTCGTCTACGACCAAAGAAGAGTTCTTCTGTGCAACGCGACAACAAGCAATCACGAGGTCCTTCATCTTGCGGCAACACTCCTCGACCTTCGTGGCAAGGAAAAGACATGTTGCGCCCAGCGTCTGTCAACGTCAGCTCCTTCACTCTTCGGGACCCTGGCCTGTCCGACAAAACGTACATAGTGGTGCAGAGCTTTTTGATCAGGCCGGTCGACCAGACTCATACGCATAAGATACCGATTGAAGAATATCGCGGCTGTCGACAAAGTGATCTCGGGTAACTTGAGCATGATGCCGACCTGACGGATGAAATTGATCCCCTTGGCACGCGTCTCTTTCTCCTTCTCCTGCGACATTCCGGCCTGGACAGAAGGTGTGTGGGCGAGTTCCTCTTCATCAAATATCCATTGCTCTTCCGCTTCTGCCAGTACTCTAGTCGGAGACTTTGGCCGGTGTCGCGCGGCAGGCTGACCGGGCGGTAGATGATCGTTCAGTGAAGGTGGAGGCATGGTGATGGACGCTGTGGACGTAGTTGATGCAGGCGAGGTCCGACGGCTATATTCGCGCGTTGTAGCGATTGAAGGAAGCCTCGAAGTCTACGAGGTGTTCATGTAGAGGGTGTCGAACGTGCAGCGCAGCGTGCGCATTGGGTCGGAGCAGTCGCGATGTTCAGCAGACAGCGGCGCAATCGCGGAGTGTGAACGTAGTCGCCGTAGATAATTGAAGGTCGAATATGGGTATTTGAATTCACCATCGAGGTTAAACGATGATCCTTGCCTGGTTTGACGCGGCCTGCGCATCGAACCAAGCTTTCGGTTCTGGAAGGAAAAGCGTGGAGGAAGTCGGCGAATCAGGGTCCATCAAGCAGAGCCGCAAAGCATCGAGAACCGCAACTTATTCGTATAGTAAACTTCCGCTTTTCGACAGACACCCCACCATCCCCTCCATATCACATATCGCAACAATGCCTTCAGGACAGGGCGGTGAGTTTCATACATGGTGTGTGCTTACGCGACAACTACTCATCCCATTATAGCGGGTACCAACCCCATCCACAACAAGAAGCCAAAGAAGGAGAAGAAGGAGGACGATGATGAGGACAAGGCGCACAAGGCCAAGCTAGCAGCTGGTACGACAATTATAAAATACGACAAGCATTGGTCCCCCCGACTGACACATGGACAGACAAGAAGGCCCGTGAGGAAGCGGCAAAGAAGGCTGCAGGCAAGGGTCCGATGGGTGGAGGTGGAATCAAGAAGAGCGGCAAGAAATAAATGGCTGAAATGCACGCGAGAGGACATCGGTGGATAACGACTTGGTCACGAGACGAGTGTTAATTCTGGAAGATCGTTCTTGTTCACATTATACTTTACAATTAGCGTTCCAGCGCTATTCCTAAACCCGGCTTGATACCCACTGGACATTATCCATATCGCTTGCGCCGTGCTTCCAGGACCTCTATCAAAGAAGTGCGTCTCGGAATCACCATGGATCCCTCACTGGCACGTTCCGCGATCCCGGAGAATCTCTCACTGTCACGTTCTGTCTCCCATCAGGCTTATCCAGTTACCCTGCGAACCCAAAGCCCGCTGTCAACTCCCTCCTCTCGCTCAGCCTTTCTTCTGGCACGAGCAAGCGACCTGCCAACCTCATGTTCCTCACGCTCGACTTCTTCCAAGCACACCTTGAACTCTTCCAGCCGCTTGAGGTTCGCTTTCTTCGTACTCCAGTCGACTTCGAGCGGACTAGCTTTATCGATTTGCTGCAGCTGGTTCATTATCTTTTCGATGTTTCTGCGCTGAAGTGATAGGTCGTCTCGCTGAGCCACCAATGCATCTACATGATTCATGGTCCTTGAAACTGTGGGCGGTTGCGGTAAGGACTTTTCTCCAGACATGTGCTTGTGCTCTGGAGGGTTTGGCGTTTTGTCTTGCAATTGTTGTGCCTGATGATTCGTCTTCCAAGCTCTGCTGTCCAGCGGTGGCGGGAATGGAGGAGGGCTCGCGGGAGGGCTGTCCTGCTGGTAGGTTGCTGCAGTGTTGACCGTTGTCCAGCTGAATCGACTCTCTGAGTTCTGCATCTGGTCAGGGCCCACCGTTCTCGAAGTGCGGCTCGTGTTGACGGAATCTGTGTCGGAATCTGTCATCGTAGCCCAGCTGAAGTGGCTGTTTAGTTGCGCAGGGATCTTGTTCTCCTTGTTGTGGTGTGGAGCAGAGCCCACCGGCTTGCGAATTATACTGCCGCCTGACGAAACGCGTTGCATGTTTGCTCCAGAGTTTGCTGCATATGTCTCGAACCGTGAAGTTGCTTCTGCTCCCGTAACGATAGGCGAAACGTCCTCGTTGCCGTACTCGCGCATCAATTCCGAAGGCATCATTGGACTGACCGAATCAGGATCTATTGGGCCAAGATATGATTCAATCTTGTTCGCATTCGACCCGAGAGAGTTGTCGCTCTCGCTGTCGGTCTGCAGGTTCTTCACAGCAGTGTAGTTGTTACTACGGCTGTCTTTCGTAGAATCCGCTCGAGCAGTCTTGCCAGTACCACTTTTCCAGGATGACCGCGTGTCCAGAGAAAGAGCATCCTTGCCGATCTTGACCGCCCGTTCACTCCAACTAGTCTTTCTATGCTTGTCCGACCCACCAGATATTGTAACGTTGTAGGATCGGTCGTTCAGAATCGCCTCGTCAAACGTTGAAGGGTGGACTTGACTAGGTCTACCGGCTCCGTTCCGCGTAGGCTCGCCTGAATACTCATCCCAGCGGGTTGCTTGTGCAAGAGGTGGGCTGGGTGTTGATTTGACCAGTTTCGAAGCTGATCGTCGGAGAGCAGGAATATAGGCTGCGAAGGACCCGGAACGATCGTTGTTCGTGTTCTCGGAGTTGGATGAATGATCGCCGACCTTGTTCTCCCGGGTAGACCGCACTTGAGATTGTATAGAGGAGTTCTTGCGAGCCCAAGATGAGGCAGGCAATTCATAAGGCCTGACGTCGTTTGACAGAGAGTAACTCGCTTGCGGAGCTGGACTGCTCAACATTTTGATCGTAGGTTTCTCTTTCTTAGAACTTTCCCTGTGATTTGATCAGTCTTGTCTGAGCCCCTCTTCTGTTCGTCTTACGGTCGTGGTTTGGGTAAGGCTGTCAGTTCCGGTTCCTGTGGATGATCTGCACTGTGTCTTGAAAGCGTTTGGCCTTTTCCCAGGGTATCACCGGACAAGTTGCGCGGTGTATCGTACGGTGCGATAAGATCGGAATGTTGTGGCCGCCGGGGCCTGAGGAGGTCTGGCATTCTGCCGTAAGCGTCCGTGGGAAGCAAGGACGCGGTAAAGGAACAAGGGTGCTAAGCGAACATTACAAGCAGCAAGGAAAGCTCGACTGTACCTTGTAATGGTTGTAACTATGACGACGATCGATATGTATAATTCCGTGACCGGTCTGCGAACTTGGAAGTACTCCAGGCGGAGAGAGTGGTAAGCAAGCAATAGTCGGGGTGATGTACCAGATACGAGGCTGTCAACTTGAAACACTAACTAGCAATATGCCAATACTGCCTCAGAAATACTCGCGAATAAATCAAGAGCGCCAGAGTCAAGAACAGGGATGATATAGAGGTCATCTTCAATAAACGCGAGCTTGCAGGTCATGTTGTTTCATTTCGGGACCGTTCTGAAACGGCCGACTGGCGTATCTTGTGATGCATTCCGACCGACATGTCAAACACCAAACCGCCGCCGCATCTGCGCGTTAAACCTTTACAGTTTACCCCCGCATTTGATGATCTATAATTATTCACCTCGTATTATCTACATGTCGACAGCGACAAGGTCTGCATGGAGTCTGAGAAGTAATCTGAGCTTTGCAGCGGCTCATAGGATTCGACAAATAATCATCGCGACATTCCAATTTACCAGGAATGTGGAAAGGTGGACGATTCACGCCGGATGTGGAAGACCCGTGACGGCTCAGGGCTCTTGCCGGAAACGGTCCGGTTTGGTCTCTTGACACACGAGAGCCGCTGGAGACGGAGACTGCCGTACAACGTCAGCAAACCTCACCCAAGCTTCATGTTCTTGCTCACTAATCACTCACTCATCATACTCATCATATTATGCCTGTCAAATCCTTCGCAGCCGTTATCATCCTAGGTTCAGTCGTCCTTGTTGTTATCACTCCTCTTATTCTCGCCACATAGTATCTAGAGAAAAGACTGTGCAAGGAAGAAGAGGAAAAACGCCAACACGCGTTGCTTGTATCCCTCTCTAAAGACCGCCGGACCCTCAGCAAACCACACCGAAGAATCCGAAGAATCTGGGTCACTGAAATCGTGGACGAGTTCAATACAATCTGAGAACCGAGCTTCCTACCACTTCTCGTCCTTTCTATACACACACTTCACTTGAGCGACAACTAGCGACCATGGATTCAGGTATTTTCGACGCCAATGGCATTCCAAAGCGCTAGGAGAACTAACACCGAGCAGACACGCCGCAAATGGCAGTACAAGCGACTCAAGTGTAAGCCTCACTACTGCGCATGTCACCGGATTCGTACTCACACCCATAGCGCGACCATCGCGACACCAATCAATCTCGTTCTCCTCGCCCTCTTCCTCGTCCTGGTCTACTACCGTCTCCGTCCCAAGGCCGCAGTGACCCTCCCAGCCCCTCCACCACCGACTGTCTTCAAGATCTTTACCCCACCCACGCTCTTCCCATACAGCGGAGAAAATGGCATGCCGGTATATCTCGCCGTCCGCGGCAAGGTCTTTGACGTGACATCGGGCAAGAACTTCTATGGCCCAGGCGGTCCTTATGCCAACTTTGCCGGACGAGATGCTACCAGAGGATTGGCTTGTGGCAGCTTCGACGAGGATATGCTCACTAAGGACTTGAATGGACCATTGGACACGTTATCGGGTCTGGGCGATGAGGAGATGGATGCGCTCAGAGGATGGGAGGAGAGGTTCAATGAGAAATACCTGGTTGTGGGAAAGCTGGTGCCCGTGGGTAGCAGCGAGGCTGACGAGGCTTGATGGCGAGGCTTGAAGATACGTCGTAGCGGATACCCTGGAGCGTTGTTTTACTCGAATAGCAACCATTAATGACTGACACATTGCGCTGACAGATCAATCAGCACATGGAAAGAGTCTTTTCACACAGCACTACTTTTACATATGTCTCGCAGAAACCAGTAAGTGAAAAATTGCATAGTACGACTAGGTATATAAAAACAGCGGATGACACGTTTATGCTGCTCAAACAGATTCAAACAACATAGTCCAATCCCTCTTTGACTCTCCTCTCGGCCTCTACACTTGACTCCTTGATTCCGTCATACATGTTCTTGACAAAGTCCGTCATCTTTGCAATAGTAGCGCCAAGTGTCTTGGCCGCTGTGCTTACGACGGGAGTCGCAGCAGGCGCCGCTCTGGCCATGAGAACAGTGGTCGCCTGTGGTACGGGGACTGCCTTGCTCGCGACCGTGCTAGAGGTTGATACAAATGTTGGCGCACGTGTAGGAGCTGTGCCAGCCGTTGAAGATGGGGTGCTAGGAGCTGGCGTCATGGCTGGGCTCGGACTCGCGATCGTGGACGAAGACGAGGACGAGGAAGAGACGGTGACGTGGGCGCCTGGGACAGCACTGCCGTGGTGCGAGCCGAACTGCTGGTCGTGCTCTGACTGGAAACCGGAAGCCATCTCGTACTCGTGGGCTGAAGGCATGTCGGTGCGGAAGTCCATGGCGTCCTCGTCTGGGTAGTAGTAGTACTCCTCGTTCTCGTAGTCGTATTCGTCGTATGTGTACGGGGCGTACTCGTAGCCATAGTCGTTGTCGTGCTCTTCGGTGCTGCGAGCGTAGACGCCAAAGGATGGTCTGTGATGGGTGTGGTGTACGTGGCCGGCACCGTGGTAGTTGTCTTCGACGGAGCGAGCTGGAAGGGGACGGCTTTCCGCTAGGCCGGGACCTATCTCAACCTTTGGTGCCTGGGTCTTGATTGGTTTGGCGATGACAAGCTTTGGCTTGACTGGGAGTTTGACCTCTGTTGGAAGAGCGGCCTCGATAGGAGCAGGGGATGAGCTCGGAAGGGCGTGTTCTTGTGCGAGAGCATGGCCATTGACCGGCGAGGGCCAATCCCAGCGCTTGGAGAAGTCGCGATCGTGTGATGGGTGAGCATAGTCCATGGCCTCATGGCTGGCATCAACCGAGCGCTCTTCGTATACATCTCTTGCAAGTATCTCTGGACGGTGGCGGAACCAGCGTGGGAGAAGCTCAGGTCGATATCTATAAGCATCCCTCTCGACTATTGCATGGTCATATTCATCGTAGGCGGCGGCGGCATATGCAGCGTTGTCTTCGGCATATTTGTCTTTCGGTCCAGAGTGAAGAGCCTTGAAGCCTGGCAGGCTATTGACGTCGACACAATGCGCTACGGTAGCGAAGGCGAGCAGAGTCGCAACTGTGACGGATGGGAAGCGCATCTTCAATTTGGTGTTTTGAGTTTAGGGTGGAAGGTGTCGTGAAAAGGATAGGAACAATCTTCCCACAGCGCAAGTTGATAAGCTCGAACATGGTGCTATTGACAGACCTCATTCTCATTGTAAGTGGAAAATGACTTACCGTCTTTGTACAGTTTCCGCATTCGTCACTTTACCTCTTTGTCTCGACTCTGGAGAAGAATGCTTTCCTACTCTGCAAACGCTACAGACAACTCGACCGTATTGACGACATAATCCGGTTCTCAAGCTGCCTTCGACGAGGCCTTACCGGGCGTTTCGTCTCTCGTGTCGTCGGTCGTAGATTAAGAAGTGAGGGGCTTGAATGTTGGGGGAAGGTATAAGTCCGTACAAAGAAGCAAGTTTAGCCTGCATTCCTTTGTGCAGAACCAGCCACTCGGGACGACAATACTCTGCCTGGTAGGCTTGACCACGCGATGGTAACGTGATCTGGTCTTCTGAATTGTGGTCAAGTTGTGGTGGGCTTGATGGGTTACTGAGCACCTTTTAAGTCTTGTACCTGGCTGAAGAGCACGCGACACGTCGTTCAACGCCAAGCAAGAGCCATCAGTCGCCGACCTCAGGCTTCATCCATAATTATATCCCGACTCATTCCACTCATAGGTAATCCCAAACACACAATGGCGACTCCTCTCCGACCTTCGACATTGCAGCATTGCACAGCATGCTTCCGCCGCTTACGAGCCGACCTCTCCGATCATGCCACAAGCCCACAGTATCAGCTGCAGCTCCGGGGCAAGAAAAAAATGTTCCGCCATCCAGACGTCGCGACCGTACGCCTTCTGCAAGATGTCCCTACCTTTGGCCGTAAAGGCGCTTTTCTGACCGTTTCCGTCGGTATGATGCGCAATGAATGGTTCCCAAGTCGAATCGCAGACTACGTTCCGTATACGCAGAAGAAGGAGCTGAAGGCCAGCGACATATCTTTGGAGCGTGACTTTGATTTCATGGCTGAGAAGCCAAAGGAGGAGTCGGATTCGGAGGAGCAGTCCATAAGGGATGCCGCTGCGCAAGAGCTGGAGGCAAGGCGACGAGAGTTGATGGACGTAGAGAGGGTTTCGGTAAGTCCTTAGCTCCGGAGAGGTAGTGGGCACCATACTGACGGCGACATAGCCCGAGAGATCGATTGAGTTGCTCGACAGGCTTTTACCACCACGATTGGACTTTTCGAAAGAGGTCATCGAGTCAGGGTCGAAAGACGAGGATACATCGAGCACGTCTGCTGCGTCACAGGCGCTCTTTGGCAGCGTTTCCGTTGCAGATGTCGCTGCGAAGATAAGGCAGAACTTGTCGGAGAATCTTGAAGCATCCATGGTTTCTGTTGCAGAGGAGGATGTAAAATTTCTTGGTGTCAAGGAGAGTGACAGGGTTAAGCACGTCGGAGAATACCAGGTGGAGATCAGGATAAAAGGATCAGATGTGGTAGTGAAGAGAGCGGTCAGGGTGCAGCCTAGGAAGGCCTTCTGATAAAGTGATCGGATACAACCCCGACGAACCGGGTGTCCGCGATCTGACCGACAAGCCGTCCGGTCTGTGTAGCAATATTTACATGTAAGGCGTGTATGGCATCGCGAGCATACAACACAAAGCCTATTCAGACCTATTTTGAGAGGTTTTACTATACAAGGTCTATAATATACCTTTCCTAAACTCCCACGAGACATGACCAGTGACATAAGCCACATCACAACCAGCTCATACGTCGTAGAAGGTATTATCGACCAGCAGAATTATTGATGTGTCCTGCTCGAATCATGATCTCCACTTTGACGTATGAAACTTTTCATTGATATATCTGAAGAATAGTCGTGTCGCAAGTCGATCCAGGGAGTCGCCGATGCCCTATCATCCACCAACTACCTCGGTCGATGTGTGCCACATTTTTGCTGAAATGCAGGTCCGGCGTAAGGATAGGATCTTGGTACCATGTAAGCGCGCGATCATAAGTCATGAGCGCATCTCAGACACCATCCACATGAGATAATCCTCAAACACAGGATTGGTAAAGAGACAATAGAATGGTAATTACCAGTAACCCCGGCGGTCGTAACCGCTCTCATAACCACGGTCCCTACGTGGAGGAGGACTTGGTGGACGACCATAAGGCTCGCGGCCATGTCCATTGGCGTAAGGATCCTCTGCGTAGCCACGGCGCGGTGGTGGAGCTCCGTATGGGTCCTCTGCATAGCGAGCGCCGCGAGGAGGTGGATAGTCGTCGACGGCCGCTGGAGGTGGTGGACCACGACGCATTGGTGGTGGTGAGCGAGGTGGGTAGGGCTCCGGCGCGCGGCGGTCGTAATAGTCCCGAGGCGGACTACGCCTACGGTAATCATCACGACGCGGGCTGTATCCGCGTGGAGGGCCACGACGATCGTAGTAGTAATCGTCCGGTGGAGGACCGCCGTAGCCGCGGCGTGGTGGTGGAGAACGTGACCGGAAGCGGTCGCGAGGAGCTGGTGGCGGTGGGCCTCGTGGGACCTCAGACTGTGTGTCAGAAATGCAGTTCACTGTGGCTCCCTTGAAATCCTGGTTGTCGAGTTTCTCCACAGCAGACGCGAGGTCGTCGGCGGTCTCGTACTCGACGAATCTAATTGCGTGAGCGAAGGCAAGAAGGAACCAGTAGCGCTACTACTTACCCCTTGGCAAGATTTGGGTTATCGCGATCGCGAGATACCTCGCTGTACACGACATCAAGACCTGGTTGACGAGCAAAGTCTTTGAGATCCTACACAACAATAATCAGCATGTGGTTTAAGGCGTGCAGCAGATGAAGGATGGTATCTCATCGTTGGACCCTCCGGATTCATTCCGCCGCGTGGATCATTATATCCTTACCTGCCACGAGGTCTCTGATGGCAGACCGTTGATAGTCATGCGGTGCACTGTACGGCGTGGGCGTGGAGGAGGACGATGACCGGGATGGTCGAAGTCGCGAGGAGGACGATTCGAGCCTCGAGCGAATTGAACTACCAAACGCTCTCCCATCATTTCGGAACCATCTGTTATAAGGTAAGAACGGCAACAAGCAACTCTTGACACGGGTAGGCTTACGGAAAGCTGCAGAGTCGTTAGCGAACGTTCTACTGATACTTAGTCGGTAGCTGTACTGGGATGGGGCTCACCAGGGACGACATCGCGCGCGTCCATGGCATCCTTGTACTCAAGGAAGCCAAATCCATTCATGAGCTTGATTTCGGCAATTTCACCCGTGCCGTGGCTAGCGAAATGGTTTGCGACATCCTGCTTTGTGGCTGTGATATGTTCCAGTCAGTCCTGTGCCATCCGGAGAAGTATACAATGGTAGCTCCAGTCATGGTGGTGCGCATGAGCAACCAGTCCATCTGTGCCAGTGGACGAGGAGACAATCCATTTTGAGACTCCGAGTCCTCAGTCCAGCCCAAGGGTATGATGCGTACCGGATCGTGGAAGATTGCCCAAGTAGAGACGGGTCGCCGACACGTCACCCATGGTGATTGTTGTAAAGCGCGATAACGCGCGCGAGAGAGGGAGTGTGTATAAGCGTCGGCCGCTGTGATGATAGACCAATAAAGATTGAGAGACCGACACGAAGATCGTTGAAAGTCCGGCTAACTCGAGGTGAAGGATATTGTGAAACGGAAGATATAGATGTGATGAAGCTTGGTCGAAGTTGCACAGCGCGCGTTTGTGATGAATGCCAAGTCTTGGCACGAGCGTCCTTTTCTGCGGGGGCTAGCCGCGGGAGCGACCGTACCGTAAATGGCAGTCGGCGAATCACATGCTTCTCAATGCGGTTTCTCCATAGTCGTCTTTACGGACCGAGGTCGAGGCGAATCTGTGACGGAAATGTCCATCATGCTTCACTACCAGCTCTCCTTGTCTCTGTAATAGCCATCGACACCATGTCGCTCCGGTCAGCATCTTCTGCTCGGCTCACGACCAGCATCACACGAGGTCTTCGCTCTGCAAGCCAGCCAATTCGTCCTTCGGTTTGCAGCAATGTGATCACACGACAAGGACTCCTGCAGAGCTACAGGCCTGCAGCTATCCGAGCTGGACAGAGGAGAGCGTTCACAGGATCCGCAAAGAGACTACTTGCAGAGATCAACGAGGACTTTGATCCGCGGTCAATAGAAAGAGAAAGTGATCAGGTGGATGTCTGTATCGTCGGAGGTGGTCCAGCTGGACTGAGTGCTGCCATCCGGTTGAAGCAGCTTGCGAATGAGGCTGGCAACGAGGACTTCAGAGTACTGCTGCTCGAAAAGGCTGGTGAGCTCGGTGATCACATTGTATCTGGAAACGTCGTCGAGCCCTCGGCTCTGGCTGAGCTTCTCCCTGACTGGAACGACGAGAACAACCCAAACCGCTTCGAGAATGCCACACCCGCTACCGAAGACCGCATGCGCTTCCTCACTAAGAACCGGGCTATACCCATCCCTGCGCCACCTCAGATGCACAACCGTGGAAACTACATCATCTCGCTAAACCAGTTCACAAAGTGGCTCGGTGAACGCGCTGAGGAGGTGGGCGTGGAGATATACCCAGGGTTCGCGGCATCGGAGGTATTGTACAACAGCGATGGATCAGTGAAGGGTGTGGCGACGAACGATTTGGGCATTTCAAGGTCTGGCAAGCCAAAGGACAGCTTCGAAAGAGGAATGGAATTTCACGCTCGAGTGACTCTGCTCGGCGAGGGCTGTCACGGTAGCTTGACCAAGCAAGTCATTAAGAAGTTCGACCTGGCACGGGACAGTCAGCCACAAACATATGGACTTGGAATCAAGGAAGTCTGGGAGATTGACCCTGAAAAGTGGCAAAAGGGTCTGGTCGCTCACTCGTTGGGCTACCCATTGCCCAGTGATACTTACGGAGGTGGCTGGATGTACCACTTTGGCGAAAACTTGGTCAGTATTGGTCTTGTCGTGGGACTCGACTATCCAAATCCTTGGTTGGCACCTTATGGCGAATTCCAGAAGATGAAGCAGCATCCTTTCTACAAGCAATACCTGGAAGGTGGCAAGGTAATCTCGTACGGAGCGCGTGCTCTGAACGAAGGCGGCTTCCAATGCATTCCCAAGTGTGCATTCCCTGGTGGCGCTCTCATTGGTGACACTGCTGGCTTCCTCAATGTACCAAAGATCAAGGGCACTCACACCGCCATGCGCTCTGGCATGCTTGCTGCCGAATCTGCCTACACCGCTCTCAAAGAGGCAGACAAGGAAAGCTCCATCTTCCTTTTCGATTATGAAGACAAGCTTCGTGCATCGTCGATCTGGAAAGAGCTCAAAGAAGTCCGCAACATGCGCCCGTCATTTCACTCACCGCTTGGTATCTATGGCGGTATCGCGTATTCCGGTCTCGAGGCCTTTGTGCTCAAAGGCCGAGTCCCTTGGACGCTCAAGCATGGCCAAGGTGACCATCTCGCTACAAAGACTGCCGATCAGTGCAAGAAGATCGAGTACCCAAAGCCGGATGGCAAGATCTCCTTCGACATTTTGACCAGCGTCAACCGAACAGGTACAAACCACGAAGAGGATCAGCCATGCCATCTGCATGTTGAAGATTGGGACAAGCACGCAGAAATGAACTACCCCAAGTACAAGGGAATCGAGAACAGGTTCTGCCCGGCTGGAGTGTATGAGTACGTCGAGGATGACAGCAAGCCGTTGGGTGTCAGATTCAACATCAACAACCAGAAGTGAGTTCATCCTTATTCTACTATCCGACGATGACGTACTGACCACATATAGCTGTGTCCACTGCAAGACATGTAGCATCAAGGTGCCGACACAAGACATCACATGGAGGACTCCGCAGGGTGGTGAGGGACCGAAGTATGTCATGACTTAGACGAATCGCATGTATGGAATACCTCGGATTGCTGCCAATCACATTGCATATCGATCATAGCATATCATTGCGCTGTAGCTGTATCACATCGAACATCGAAAATCTCACAACATTAGAGTATCTCTAACCGCTTGCATGAGATCTGATACTACACTATCACTATGCTTGATATACCCCCGTGTCAGGCATCAGTCCGTAACTCTGTCGCACGTTTGTGAGTACCTTTACTGCATTGGTATGCCGGAAGAGCTTGCACCACCACCCTCTAGAAGTGGCGGAGTGGGAGTACCGCTCCTAGCTCTGATCGACAGCCCTGTGGACAATCGTCCAGCCGCCAACGCAATCGAAGTGTCTCAGATAGGTACCGGTCCATCCTACGAGGCATGGCTATCTGTATTCACAGCGTGTGTGTTTTTCATTCTCCCTGGGCAGTCCTTTGGGCATGCCTCACTAGGACTCGTGGCCTTCGCGGCGATCCATCCTAAGCTATATGTCAGTATGCGACGCATTGTGGGATCAACTCGATGAGAGACATGAAAGGAGTATTTACCTCGCAGAAACTCTTTTCGCCGAGACGAGTTTTCCCAGCTCGGGCACTTCGATGAGTTGGGAGATGGGTCTCCAGCAGGACGGATGGTGATCTGAACGACGGGGTCCTTGGTGCAATAGCTGTCGTAATGGAATCTGATACTCTCGCTCGAGAGCAGTCGTACTGCAGGCTGAATGCTTGCAGAGGAGATCCAGAAGGAGTATTCATCGACCTCGCCTTCAAGTTTCGCTAGGGAGCGGCAGACTCTGAGGTTGATGCCGCGGCTTTTGATCGTGTCGATGTCGGTATAACCGACGTAGAAGTCTTCTGGCGTTCCTGACATCTGCTCGCGCAGGAAAAACCAGGTTTGGGGGGCTGATGATTTTGTGGGGGATGCCATGATTAATGTGTGTCAGCGAGCGATGGTGAAGAAGGAGGTGCAGATAGCGAGTTTGTATGATGGTGACAGAGGTGGGTGTTGAGGACACTTAAATAAGCTGTCGTGTAGCAAATGAGTCAATTTGAGTCAATATTCACCTTGATGTCAAGATCTCTCTTCACGTTGTCCTAAGACCCGCTCGTCTGAGCCGAGACACGAATTTCTCGTCTGCAATATCCGCCTTGTCGATGCCGAAGCACGAGAGGTAGACCGGTACCATATCATGAGGCCCACACGGTCGAAAATCACCACCAGGCCGCCGCTTCTCAGAGAAGTTTCCGAGACTGCTGCTAATTGCTTGCTCCAGAGTGGTGATACCGGCGCTCGCGCTCGTGTTGACGACTGTGTTCTTCACTGCGGCGGCTTCTTCGGCAGAGAAATAGGGTGCACTGATGTAGTGGGGATCTGTGGTTTGTAGAGTGCGGTTTTCGCATGCTTTGTCCTTTTTCATGTTCTGCAGGTCGTAGATCAATACGCGCACCTTGTACCATAGGTCGCCGTTGTTGCGCAGTTCCATCAAGGTGAGGGTGGACGTCTTGGGTGGTTTGACATCTGCTCTGGCGACTGACTCCTCGATCTGGTTTTTGTTCTTGGCCTTTGACTTGGCCATGTTTGTGTGCGTCTGCTTTGAACGATGCGGGCGGGAAAGTGCTCGTGGTTTATTGGATGAAGGAGAGGAACAAGTAAGGAGATGGGACACTTAGATCTACTCACGCACATACATTACCGCTTTGTGAGTCAAAACCACCTTGATGTTCGTAAGTGAGCAGGTAAATGTTGATTTTATACTCGGTGCGGGTGAGAAATTGCTCGTGGTTTATCGGATGAAGGAGAGGAACAAGTAATTAAGGTGCGGGAACAATCACAATCTCCACCTCTACTGGAGGCATGTCCTCGTAGCAGCCCAAGTATGCCCAGTCATTTCTAGGTATATTTTTTTAACTGATTCCCTATTCAAGCACGTACGGCCATAGTTGCTTGAGAACACTGGATCCCGTCCGCTCTCCACACGTTAAGCAAGCAAACGCTCGATTAGTAGTTGCGTGGGTGACCAGCAGCGAATCCCGGGTGCTGTACGTTTTGCTCCTAGCTTCATCTGATTAGGAGAGGAGGCTACTCTTTTGGTTTACACTAATAGAAGAAACGATAAACTCTTACGCGCGATAGAATGGCTGAACAAAGCTACCGTGGAGTGGTATAAAGGGTGAAGTAGAGAGTGTCTAGATCACCGACTTTTTACCTCGTGAATACACGACGGAGGCGTAGTATGATCGCATCACAATAAGACAAGATAAAGAGCAACAAGTCAGGAGGTAAAATACTCGTGATTAGTGAAGAGCAACGAAGGCTCAGTCTATATAACTATGGAAATAAGAAACAGCAAGAGGTATCCGGTTTGTAAGTCCCATCAGAAACGCCAGCTATGCAATCAGACTGCTACAATGCCCCGCATCAAGCAAGGTGAATTGTAGAACCAAGTAGACTAAGTCTTACTCAGCAATGGCAGAGGTGTCCTTGCCGCCCATGTGGACAGGGTTGAACTTGTCGTCCTTCCACTCGAAGTTGAAGTCCTGGCCGAGCTCCTTCTTCATGGCGGTCTTGACGGCCTCGAGGACGTTCTTGAAGACACCGAAGGAGGCTGGGTTGTTCTCGTCGTTGTCACCGCCCTGGAAGACACCGGTGCGGACAAGGCAAGTGTTCCAGCCGTACATGTTACCACCGACAATGTCAGAGGCTGGGTTGTCACCGACCATGTAGATGTTCGATGGCAGACGCTCGTCGTTGTGGATCACCTCCATCCAGGAAGCAATGACCTCATCGGCGTACTTGTAAGTCGCGAGTTCTGGCTTGCCGTAGACGACACGCTCGAGCTCGACGCCGGTCAAGGCCTTGTACATGGCCTCAAGACCGATACGGAAGGTACCCTGGGACATACGTGGGATAGGGTGCTCGGTTGGGCAGAGCATGTCACCCTGAGAGAAATAGATTGGAATGCGCTGGGAGACGGGGTCCTTGGCGACAGTGTGGAAGCGACCGTTCTCGGAGCGGAGCAAGTCCATGATGATCTGCATGTCGGTAGCGTAGTCGCGGGAGTCGGAGAAGACCATGATGGCCTCAATGTTGATCTTGGAGAAGTCGCGAGGGCGGGAAGTGGCACGCTCGGCGTCGGTGAAGACACGGTAAGGAGCAATGGTTGGGTCCCAGGCGATGATGTCGTTTGGAACGACAATGTCCTTGAAGCCGTATTGCTCAGCAACTTCACGACACTTGTAACCCTCACCACCAACAACAAGGACAGTGCCGTAGTACTCGGAAAGAGCCCTCATTGGGGTGTGAGACTGGATAAACTGCTCGAGAGAGATTGGCTGGTGGAGAATCTTTGAGAGCTGGTCGATACGGGCGGCCTCTGGCTTACCGCTACCGTTGGTGAGGAAGATGTGGGGAATCTTGATACCGAGCTCGTTGTCACCGTTCAAGATCTCGAGGGCTCGCTGACCCTCTGGAATGAGTCTGTCACCGTGGACCAGAACACCGTCAATGTCAAAGACGAAGGCCATGTCCTTGGCAGCGCGAACACTCTCACCACGCAGATCCTGCATCTGAGCAGCCAGGATATCACGGGATGCCTGAATTGGTGGCATACCAGGGCGAGCTGCCTTGCCATCTGCATATGCGACGGAAGAGAGGCGGGACTGGCGCTTTGAGCGAGGAATTGGGAGAGAAGCACCGAAAGAGTTGCGGGATCCACGACGGTCTCTCATCGATGGGGTGAGGGAGAGACTGTGCATTTTGTCCGAGGTCTCGGCCATGCTCTTGCGAGTAGCCGGGATTTCGATCGGGCCCTCGTTATCCTCACCAGGGACCGCCAGGTTGTGGGAAAGAGACTGATTCCATGAGCCAGATTGGCTGCCGTTAGCGGCGCGACTGTTCTGCATGTCTCTGGACTTGGTCGGCGAGAGAGGGGTATTGACACCAAAGTCGGAGTCTTCGAAAGCAGGCATGATGTTGTGTAGTGAAGAAAAGGTCTATGTTGTGGTGATTTGAGGATCAAGTAGGAATATCAAAGAAAAGAGACCTGCTCTAAGATGTGACGTCGCAGAAAAGGGTAATGGAGAGAATATACCAGCAAGGAACCTTACCTTGGCGGGGCAGTCATTCCTTTTATTCGGATCGAGAGCTCGGCAGACTCAAAGACGGTGAGTCTGTCGTCGGAGACGGTCGACAAGAATCGGGAAGACTGCCTTTTCAGCGTATCCACTCTTCCATCATCACGAGCAAAATTTCAGACGACGAAGAAATGGTAAAGCGGGCCGTAAAGTGGCGCCTGAGTCTCAAACAGCTCAAACAGGGCCAACGCAATTAACCCTGGCGAGAGTCTGCGTAAGAAGCAATTGCCGAAGAAGGGCAGAGCCGGGATGCATGGAACGTTGGAGGCACATCGTTGGACAGGACCCTGAGATGATATGACGCTATGCCGGTGGTTCCTGAAGATGAAACCGACAGCAAGGAATCGTTTCGAGATGGAATGGCTGAGGTGGATGAAGTGGGTTCGAGTCGAGGTTGCGAGTGGCAGAGAGTGGCAGCGAGTGTCGTTGAGACGACGAACGCCGGTTCAGGGTCAACGCCAAGCTTTTACGAGCGACGGTCGCTAAAATTAGGCCCCGAAGGCGCCGTGGTTCGCCCATTCTCTGGTGGAAAGCGCGGCCCGATTCTGCAACGGCTTGCCGGACGGGGCTACCGCGACGTCATTTCGAGGATTCTGTTAAAAATATGCGAGTAAATCGCCATAAATTTTATCAAAATGGCTTTGCTTCCAGAACGGCCGCAAGAAAAATCAAGATCGGACCCGGCGTCAGGGACAGACAGACAGCTCCACTCGGAAAACCCCACCAGTGCTCAAAGAATTGAAGGACCCGCTCAACATGTTGCACACGTTCAGTCTCCTGTCCCCAGCGTCACCCTGCCATGAGATTGCGGGACTGTCGGCGCCCATGACGTTGATGTCAACAAAAATCAATTGTGAGTGAGTAAGTGAGCTGACAGCAAGGTTTTCTCGCCGGTCGAAAGATGCTCGGACGCGGAAACAGTGACGGCAAGTAAGAAAAGGACCGCAGTTGTCTTCAACAAAGCCGTGACCTTTTGCACACTTCGTGAATTGCTTGAATATACGATAACATCACAGCAAAGACTCGGAACTCCATCTGACCACAGCGAGAACACAATCATGTCGTCTGGAACCACATTCACTCTCGAAAATGGCATCAAGATGCCGGGTGTCGGCTTTGGCACTTTTGCCAGTGAGGGCAACGAGGGCGAGACCTATCGCGCAGTCATGTGCGCCCTGAAGACTGGTTACCGTCACCTCGACTGCGCCTGGTTCTACCAGAACGAGGGCGAGGTCGGCGATGCGCTCAAGGACTTTTGCAAGGAGAACCCATCTGTCAAGCGCTCCGATATCTTCATCTGCACAAAAGTCTGGAACCACCTGCACGAGCCAGACGAGGTCAAGTGGTCCATCAACAGTTCGCTCGAGAAGCTCAAGACCGACTACATTGATCTTTTCTTGGTTCACTGGCCAATTGCCGCCGAGAAGGACGAGAACATGATGCCAAAGTTGAACGAGAAGGGCCAATACATCATCAAGGAGGGTCTCACCAAGAACCAGGAGCCAACCTGGAGAGCAATGGAAGAGATCTGCCAATCCGGCAAGGCCAAGGCCATTGGTCTCTCCAACTTCACCATCCCACAGATCAAGGATGTCCTCTCATACTGCAAGATCAGGCCTCAGGTCAACCAGATCGAGATCCACCCATTCCTTCCAAACACCGAGCTGGTCAACTTCTGCAAGCAAGAGAAGATCCTGCCAGTCGCTTACTCTCCCCTCGGATCCCAGAACCAGGTCCCATCTACCGGCGAAAAGGTCAACACTAATGAGACGCTTAACAAGATTGCCGAGAAAGGTGGCAACACTCTTGCTCAAGTCCTCATCGCATGGGGTCTTCGCCGCGGATACGTCGTTCTGCCAAAGAGCTCTACTCCATCCCGTATCGAGAGCAACTTCAAGTCCATCGAGCTGTCAGACGCCGACTTCGAGGCCATCAACAAGGTCGCCGAGGGCAGACACACCCGCTTTGTCAACATGAAGGACACTTTCGGCTACGACGTCTGGCCAGAGGAGTCATCTAAGTTGTAATGGCAAGGGAAATGCAATTGAGCGATTAAGGTGCTTGATTATGGGAAGAGAATGATACCCTGTTTACACACATAGCCGAGCTGGATCTCGGTAGCGCCATTGATGGATATCCATCTGGAGGAGTTATATGCGTTTGGAAAGTTCAAAGTCGTCGTATAGATGGACATAGAGATCAAAGAATAGCACAAACTTCACAACATTTGCTTGTCTTTCTTTATATAGAAGTGATGCCTCCAAAAGAATCAGATGTCAAGTGTCGAGAGTTGTGAACAGCATCCGGTGGGGTGAACACTTGCACACCCCGCCATTGACACATCACGATTCAGATTCCCGTTTCCACTTTCGTAACATCAATTGTGCATTCTTGTAAATCTACACTTTCTCTACAGTACACTGCTGTCTGCACCATCTCAGCACCAGAGAACTAGAACCTCGACAGTCCAATTGCTCGCGTGCTCTTCTCCGGCTCCAACGGTCTCCCCCGCTCCTCCAACCTCAAACATGGCGGGCAATGTGCCTAGTGTCTCGTCACTGAACGACATCTACCCAAGCGACGCACTACCAGCGCAGCGAAAGCGATGGACAGACCTCCTCGCTTCGTTCAAGAGCACATATGGGCGGTCAGTAGACTACGTCTCCCGCAGTCCGGGCCGAGTCAACATCATCGGCGAGCATATCGACTACTCCCTGTATGAAGTCGTTCCAATGGCGGTCGAGCAAGATGTGCTCCTCGCCGTCGCACTCGCACCTGCAAACGGAAAGCCTCGAGTACGGTTAGCCAACTTGGACACTACCAAGTTCCCGGGCCGCGACTTCGAGATCACCAATGATGGCCTCATTGAGATCGACTCGACTGTTCACGAATGGACAAACTACTTCAAGGCCGGCTTGCGCGGTGCGACGGAGTTATTGCAAAAGCTAGGGAACAAGGGAGTAGGAGATGTAAGTATGGACATTCTGGCAACTGGTTCTGTGCCTAGTGGAGGTGGCATGTCAAGCAGCGCAGCCTTTGTGTGCGCCAGCGCCCTTGCGTCAGTCAGGGCAGCCGGAGTGGACAGCGTAGATAAGAAGGCGCTCGTCGAGACCGCCATCGTCTCCGAGCGCAGTGTCGGCGTTAACAGCGGCGGCATGGACCAGAGCGCCTCTGTCTTTGGCGAGCCAGGCTCAGCTCTGCACGTCTCCTTCTTACCCACCCTCTCCGTCCGCGCCATCTCCTTCCCGGAAACGCACAACCCGCTCACCTTCGTCGTCGCCCAATCACTCGTCGCAGCCGACAAGCACGTCGGTGGCCCAATTCACTACAACTTGCGCGTAGTAGAATGCAGTCTCGCAGCCCTCGTGCTCGCCAAAATCACCAAAACGCCCTCCCTATCAACCGACAGCTCACCTCTCGGTGTGTCCCTGCGAACATTCGCCGATGCCTTTTTCGCCGCGAAAAAGGACCCCGAACCAAACACATCCGACGACGCACTCACGAACCAAAAAGCCCAGCTGCAGAAACTGATCTCCATCGTCTCAGACTACCTCCCACAAGAAGAAGGCTACACGCGGCAGCAGATGAGCGAACTTCTCTCGGTCCCCATCGCCGAGCTCGAGGAGAAATACATGACCAAATTCCCGGTGCGAGCAGAGCACTTCAAGCTACGCCAGCGAGCGCTGCACGTCTACACCGAAGCGCTGCGGGTGGTCGAGTTCCTCTCGCGCCTCGAATCAGCGAAGCCGTCCACCGAAGCCGAGTCCGAGGAGCTGCTCAAGGGTCTAGGCGGCCTGTTGAACGAGACGCAGGAATCGTGTCGCGATGTCTACGAGTGCTCGTGTCCGGAGCTGGATGAGTTGTGCACGCTCGCGAGGTCGGCGGGCGCATATGGCTCGCGCTTGACTGGTGCCGGATGGGGCGGTTGTAGTGTGCACCTTGTGCCTGCGGATAAGGTTGAGAATGTCAAGAAGGTCTGGACCGAGAAGTACTACAAGAAGAGATTTCCTGATATCACGGACGAGAAGCTCAAGGAGGCTATCGTCGTGTCGAAGCCGGGCAGTGGGTCCAGACTATTCTTGGTCAATGGACGTGAAAGCTTGGCTTAGGTCACCGGTATCTGGGTACTGCCGAGTCAAAATGGGTGGTCATGTAGTGGATTTGCAACATAGTGTATATACACCTGCAGATAAATCATAGAGTGGCGGCCATGCCTGCGAGAGTCTGATATATGTTACGAACACCACGAAACCGATTAAAGTAGAGAATAGTAATCAATATACATTGAATCACTGATAAAGATAGAAGATGGACGGAGACGTTGATGGATGATTTGTACTCTTAAGCTACCTTCCATGTAGTAGGCGGCATATACACACACCGCATAAGGAGGACATACAGCAGTTTCACAACACCAAGCCCTCTCAGCCTTCAAGGGGGAAGTGTTATTACATCAGCATTGGAAAAGACCTCAAAGACCCAGCATAGTGGTCATATCCTGTAGTCACCAGACACAAACCGTTCAGTATCGTTGGACAGCGTCAGTATTCCACCCTCTGCACCACCACAGGCGCTCCTCCCCAACCATCTTCTTCCTCGTCGGCAAGGAAGACCGCTACTCTCACCACCCCGAGGAATCGCCGTTGTATGTCGTCGGGAAACTCGGGGTATAAGTAGGAGCCGTTGGAGGGCTGTATAACGGCTTCGCTGGATGCTTCGACAAGAACCACATAAGAACAAACGCGCCAATGAACAAGATCAGGAGTCCGATCATATCGGGAGGTGTAAGCTTCTTAGTTTCATCTTTCTTTTCCTCCGCAGATTGAGTATAGGCCTTTTCGTCTGTTGCTGACAACATTTCCGGCTGTGGCTGAGCCGCTTGAGATAGTGATACTTGAAGTTCGGGTGGAGATTGTCCTGATGCTGATCGGTGTATTCGAATAGTGATCGTTTCGATCGATGACAGCTTCACTGTCTCTGAGCATGCGGGAGGCGCTTCTTCATCTTGAGCAGGTGAGATGGATCGCATACTGAAGGAGTGCCGAAGACTGGATTCTTCCATGAAAATTTTGATTGTCAATATGTTGATGGTTGGAATGGTTCCTTTTGTGATCTGCAGGCGTACAGTTGATGTTTAAATGTTGGAGGTTGGTCAGCTTGCAAGGGCGGTTTAAGCTGCTACGTCCACTGTGTTGATACTTGCGGCTGAGCTGAGCCTCCAATATTGGTCACCAGGAATGCCAAATCTCCTCAAATGCAGTTTGATGTGCTTGCCGTAGACGAAGACGTTACCTATAAGGGCCGTCGAATTGATGTCTAACGCCCGTAAGGCTACCTCCCTTCCATACCAGGCGTTCCCTCCAAGCCCCCGACCTCCTTGATGAGCTCCTCAAAGTTGACGCCTTGCTCATCAAACGCGGCCTTGACCTTTGCGAGTGTTTCATTCTGTCTCTGCACCGAGAACTCGCCAGGGCGGCTAGTCTCGTATTGCACAATCTCGATCCACCTGAAGAACAGACTCTCCTTGCCCATAGCCGTAAGCTTGTCCTTGAGCTCGACAATCTTCTTCCTCTGCTCTTCCTCTGCGCCAACCTCGTCCATCTTGTAGACGGGCCAGTATAGCCAGCCGAGTGTCGCATGGTGCGCCCAGATGGTCTTTTCAAAATCATTGGTCTGCAGCTTCTTTTCCTTGATCAGCTTGTGAGCCTGCGTCATGGCATAAAAGTCGAGATCCCAATTCTTGTCCATCATCATATAGCCAGTCTTCTCCCTGATGTATCTCTTGTCAATGGCAGGCATGATTCGGGTCTTGAAGAAAGGACTGTCTTCGCCGGTCTTGACTCCTCGCATCAACTCTTCTGTTCCCCACTTGCGGCTCTCTCTGACCACAATTTCTTCGTTCTGGAATCCAACATTGAACCGCCATGACGTTGGGTTGCCAGGTTGTTCGAGGAAGAAGGATATCGGCCAGGGGAGGATAACGGTCAGGAGGACAAAATCGAGCATGAAGTTTAAGCCACGCTTGAGCCCTATCCACGCCAATTGTTTGTAGGTTGAAGAGGCCGTGTCAACGTTCGCAGAGGAGATGTATCCGAGGATCGAAGAGAGCATGGCCATATAAGTCGGGACGATGTACCAGCCGCGCCATACCAGGAATAGGACGATGGCGACATTGAGGATGACGGGAACGGTGAATATGCGCTGCTTGAACGCGGCAGGAAAGCGATCTACATGAGTGATGTAGACATGGGTTATGTCGAGAGTGTCGGTGAATGCTTCCAGGCGCGGAGGTGTTTCGACAAATGGCGGTGGTGGTTTGCCTGATTGAGACCTGGCTTTTGCAGCTTCGTATTTATCCACATCCTGTTTCGATATGCGCTTCACACGAGTCATATTTAGGGGGTGGGCCGAGCAAATGTCGTGGTGTTGAAGAGAGGTGCAGGTGTCACGGTTCAGATTAAAAGTTGACCAAAGGCCGCTACGCTTAGTCATCCATATCTTCACGGCTGCCGACACAGCAACTAATGAGTACAAACAGGAGATAGGAACGATCAGAGATCGATAGTGAGATGCTTTGAGCTTTTGCTATCCTAGATCCCAAAGACATATCACGACCTCCCTGCCGAAACCAACCCAACCAAAGTCAAACTTCTCAGCGTCCGGCGCTGTCGCCAGAAGCCAATCACCGCCCCTTCAGAGCATCCATTGACCATTGCAATTATGTCAAAGTGACATACGTGGGCAAGCTCAAGACTTGTTCCTGCCCGAGCGACGAGGCTCGCCGGACTCGGTAGCAGCCTTTTTCGGCTCCTTCTTTGGCTTGGAGGCGGTCTCATTCTTCTTAGGGCGACCAGGCTGTTTCTTCTTTGGGTCCTCCTTGGCCTTGGTGGTCTTTTGCTTCTTGGCTGGAGGGTCCTTTGCTTCCTCATCTTCTTCTTCTTCGTTTTGGTCTTCGGCTTCGTCCTCACCGTTGGCCTCGGCATCAGCTTCATCATCCTTCTTCTCCTCCTTGGTGTCGGCCTTGGCGCCCTTTGCAGTGCGCTTGTCGCCAGCTTTGGCGTCTTTGGCGTCGCCGTTCTCCTTCTTCTCGTTGGACTCGGTAGGCTTGTCGTCCTTGGACTCTTGCTTCTTCTCCTCGTCCTTGTCTCCATCGTCCTTGGATTCGTCCTTAGATTCGTCCTTGGAGTCGTTCTTTGACTTTTCTTCGTCCTTAGCACCACCGTGGTTTGGGCCAGGCTCGTCGACGTCAAGCTCGGAAGCTCTCTTCACAACATCGTTACCCGGGCGCGAAATGTGGACGGCTGGGTTCTCGGGATCCGCATTCTTCTTTATCGTGTTGCCCTTCTTGGACTGAATGGCGATCTCGCCCTCCTTTGCGACTTCGGCGGCTTCACCTCCTGGGCGGCCACCAGACCACTGCCATGAGACTGCGCGATGGTGTATCAGCGAATGTTCACGGCGCAAGGACGCGACAAGCGCAGCGCGAGCCGTATGACGCAATAACGCGCCAGGACGCGGGTAGGTGAATGCAGGTCAGAAAAACAGACACAACTTGGTGTACATATAGGCGCGTAAATTCAAACCAGCATGAATGCGACAGCAGAAACACGGTATGCGACGACTGACCTTGGTCTCCCTCCTTGATCTCCTTGTCAGCCATACTGAGTGTAAAGCTCGTGGCTTGGATGAAGGTATGTGGAAAAGGGATTAAAAGCGCGTCAAATTGTGTGCGACTTGAATCGCGGAAGGTCAACGAGCCGAATGTGAGATCGTGAAATTGCGATGAAAGAAGATGGAAGAGAGAGATGGTTTAGAACTTGGAACGAGAGAGGAGCACCTTGGACCTTGAGGCTTGGATTGAGGTTCGTCCCCGAGTGATCGACGCTAGCGACTAGCCAGTCTGGGGTCAACTCAATTGCAGGTGACAATGCACTGCAACTTCCGCTTGCCGTAACCGTGAGTGACAAACGGCTGTTGCGACGACCCAAACAGCAGCATTGTCAGACGCAACCTGCATCTATAGTAAGTATTGACGTCTTAGTGGCTAATCACGACGTGTGCGACAATAACAACAATGATATTGGAATTGCTGATATTGAACGCTTCGAAGAATGGAGGGCAGAATGCAGGCGCAATGGAACACTGTACAATATGGGCGGCATGACCCGAAGCTAGAGTGAGGTCTCCGGCTGCTGCACGTGATTGAACTCGGAGACGTTCCGCACAACCGTCTTGCTCAACTCTTGACTCTGTTGTCCAATAATCTCCGCAACATGAGCACTTCATGCTTGGTCACGAAAAGACCGTCCCCTGTCGGGCCACCCAGCTTGCCGTTCATCGCGCCGTCCTCACCGGCGTCGTCAATCGCGGCCACGAGATCTCGTACCTTGCTTCCCTCCCACTGCCCCTGCTCGTTTGTCCAGAACACTCGCTTGATGCCGACATTGTGCATATACTGTATGCATCGGTAGCACGGCCGTGAGGCGGCGACATCGCACGTCCCGTTATTGTCCCTCGAACGAGCAGTAGTCGCAACCTCAGGAGTTGATGCGATAGTGAGCTCATCGAATAGTGAGCCTGTGTGAGGTGCATTTTCAGAGAAACCACTGCGCGTCTTTGTCGCTGCGTGGCTTTCGGAAGCTTGCGAGATTACTGTCGTCTGCAGTTCTGTCGTGGTAGAGGCAGTATTCCTGCCAATCCTGGCGACATAGAGATCTGCTCCGTTTAACCTTGGGTCTTTTTTGCGTTCCTTCACAAAGATGTTGCTGAGCCTTCTTCTATCGATCGAGGACGGTATAGACTCTGTGAGCTTTTCCATGCAGCGTGTCCTCGTCCTGTCCGAAGCAGCCCGCTCATTCAAACCCGTGTCTCGACTTGATCTTGCTCTGTCAGATAAGGAGAAATCCAGATCTAAACTGTCATTCTCTTCAACCCGATGCCGCTGCCCACACTGATTCTTCTTCTTCCCTTTCGCAACGTTCTTCTTCTCGTTCATATTCCCACTGTTGGTCTTGTTGTTCGACGAAGACACCTGATTGATATGCACCCGCTTCAAAACCGCACTCTCGAACATGGACCTGGCCGGAACTTGGCGCGGCCTCGCAGATGCTGTTGACGTAGGCTTGTAGGCGCTCTTTACGTTTTGATTTACTCGATGATTTCGAGACCGGTTTTTCGGTAGACAGAACTGTGGACGACAACGTGCGCGAGACGTTTAGAGCAGACAAGACCGCCATCATCTCGGAATGCATAGACAGTGGCGCATTGGAGAACTGGCCGCCGCCAAAGGATTCGAAAGGTATGAAAGATACTTCACTTCGCTCGTCCTCGGTCTTGAGCGGTCCTGGCTTACTCTTGTTTTTGAGCTTCTGCTTCAACTCGGCTATCGCGGGGCCATCGCTGGCAGATGAAAGGCGGCCAGTCTTCAGCACACCGCCATTATATCCGGGTCTATAGTCGTTGAAGCCCTGGCCGATCACTTTCCCGCCTCTTACGATCACGCAACCATGTCGGAAATGCAGAGGTGACTTTGCAGCCTGCTCAAGGCAAAGGTTCAAATAAGTGTCCGTCTTCATTTTGGCTGATGCGCAAGGATATCTGGTACGAGTGTTGTAGAGATGAGTCTTAGAGTGCGAGATGAGTGTGCGATCTTCGATGCTTGTAAAGTAACTTTCGAGTACGTTTCCAGCTATGTGAAATCGTTCGGATTATGGAAGATGCAGATACATGTATGTTATGCAGGCGAAGATGGCATTATGGCTCATCAATTGCTAATGGCTTGGCGGACCGTCGGTCACGCCGCGGCGTCGGGATATCAGACACGTGACTTCAACGTCCAATTCAAACCCACTGGTTCCATTCGTTGTGCTAACGAGTGTTAGACACAACCTGCCAAACTATGCTTGTCAGATCTCTTACGAAGCATTCATTTAAGCAGTTACCACATCTGCCGAGATGCGCCACTTGCAGGCCCATGGCCTCGTTGCGTCCGGAGCGGCAGGAAAGACTGCGTAGACGGAAGGCTGCAAAGGAAGCCGACGCAGAGTTGGACTGGGCTGCGGACTCACCAGCCGACGTATTAATGCAGGTCCCGATACGACAAGCGGCAGGGTCTGAAGTATTGCGTACGTCCCCGGCTACTGATGTTCGCGCATCCGAGTCACCAGCACAAGCGGCATCAGCAGAAGACACAACAGAAGAGGAAACATCCACAGAGGAATCGTCCACAAAGGAATTATCCACAGAGTATTCATCCACAAAGGAATCATCGACAAAGCATTCACCCACAGAGCAGGTCCCTCTGGGATTGGGGCCGCTTCTATCGTCAAAGGTCCCACACATAGATTTGCGAGGTCTCTCGGCACACACGCACTCAAGGGTAGGTGTCTTGGGCAGCGTCTACAACGCCTATGCCAATGCGCCACTGAGAGTTGCAGATGGGAACAGACCATACTGGGACGGCCAATATTTGAAGATGCGCCTCTCCGACAGTAAACTTAACCTTCACGAGCATTGGCTTCGGGATCATTGTCAATGTTCTCAATGTTTCCATCCTGTTACTAAGCAGCGCCAGATTAACATCTTCACATTGAAGGATGAAGCTTCATTCACCATCTCGAATTGCATGGTGGGAGATACGAGCGTCGAGATAGACTGGCAGGATGGACATCATAGTCATTATCCAATCGATCTATTTGGTAGGTTGGGGCTGGGTAAGGAAGCTTATCGAAGAGGCCTCGACATGAGCCCTAGGCTCTGGGATGCGTCTGTAGGAAAACAGCCGCCGGCTGTTGACTACGGCAGCGTGCAGAGAAATGGAGTGGGAGAGCTGCTGCGTCAAATCCGCATATTTGGTTTCTGCTTCGTCCCTAATTGTCCTGTGAGCCCCGAGGCAACGCAGTCTCTACTAGAGATGATCGGGCCAATACGCAATACGCATTATGGAGGATTCTACGACTTTACATCCGACATGGCTTCTAAAGACACGGCTTACACTGATCTCGCCCTTGAAGCCCATACTGACACGACGTACTTCTCCGAGCCGGCAGGTCTACAAGCATTCCATATGCTATCCCACACGGGCGGTGAGGGGGGAAAATCGCTCCTGGTTGACGGGTTCAATGCGGCAAACGGCCTGTTGAACGCAAACCATCAGGATTACAGCTGGCTCGCCACAACAGGCGTGTACGCTCATGCCAGTGGCAACGAAGATGTCAGCATCCAGCCATATACCGCGTTTACGGTTCTGGAGCATGACCAGTTCCATCAAGGGCATCTGTACCGTGTTCGATGGAACAACTCGGATCGTGGTGGGTTCCGGTTGCCTGTAAGCCTCACGAAGCCATGGTACCGAGCGGCCGCGCGTTTCAATGACATACTGGCCTCTGCAAAGAACCAGTATTGGTTTCAGCTGCAGCCAGGAACTCCCCTGATCTTCGATAATTGGCGCGTCCTCCATGGACGTTCGGCATTCACTGGCCAGAGACGGATGTGTGGAGCATATATCAACCACGACGACTTCATCTCCAAGTATAGACTGACGAACTACGATATAGAAGATGTCATGGCGACCACCATCACCGGGTGAGAAAGGGAGTGGTTGCTTGGTCAAGCGGGATCTGCTCGAACAGGCTCGTGAGAGCGAGCCCAGAGTGAGCCAAAAGCGGTCAAAGGTACTGGCAGGCCGGACTTAGACAGGTTTGGGGCAGTGTAGTGCATATCGAGCTCTTCTTTGATCTTATACACTCTTCTCAGAGAAGACGTGTGGTACCAGCATACTTGGCGGTATTCGACAAACCAGAGCACACCATGCAAATGCCAGACCAATTGTGTACCTTGTCAGATTATGATGTGATGATCCTGTATGAACGGAAGACGACCACGACCCTGCACCTGCTGCGTCAACTGCAGTCAAGTGCTGCTGCTGCCGAAGATTGACCGCTAGAGACAGGCGGCCAAATGCGCAGCGACGTCCCGTAACGTCGGAGCTCACATGTCATGATACTGCGGCCTACCTTACGCAAATAGTAGCTACCTGTGTACTTTTCACGCCAGAGCCACTTAATCATATACCATCCATTTAGCGACTCCTCGATCACCTTGAAGCACACTTCCACCTCACTGAATTCCAACTCTCCATCACATCGTCAAAATGGCATCGCTCGAAGATCTCGATGACATGGAGCGCGAGGAGGACAAGGACCAGAAGAAGCAAGGCGAAAACGGCGATGCGGAAATGAAGGACACTGACGGCGAGACAAAGCAAGAAAAGAAGGAAGAAGATGACTTTGATCCCGAGATTCTGAACATGGGCACAAGAGACATCATCACCAGGCGGCGACTACTTGAGAATGATTCAAGGATAATGCGGAGTGAATATCAGCGCTTGACACACGAGAAGCAAGCCATGAACGAGAAAATCAAGGACAACATGGACAAGATCGAGAACAACAGGTGAGTGTCTGAAGCGCGTTTGTTTAGACGACGAACGGCGATGACTGACAATCACTTCACAGACAGTTACCGTACCTTGTCGGCAACGTTGTCGAAATCCTTGACCTAGATGTCGCCGCAGAGGCTGCCGAAGAAGGCGCCAATATCGATCTTGACGCCACTCGCGCTGGAAAATCCGCAGTCATCAAGACATCTACCCGACAAACCATCTTCCTTCCCCTCATCGGTCTCGTTGACCACGAGAAGCTCAAGCCAGGCGACCTCATCGGTGTCAACAAGGACTCATATCTCGTACTGGACACACTGCCCGCGGAATACGATAGCAGAGTCAAGGCCATGGAGGTCGACGAGAAGCCAACGGAGAAATACACAGACGTCGGTGGTTTGGACAAGCAGATAGAAGAGTTGGTCGAGGCTGTTGTGTGGCCGATGAAGGAGGCAGAGAGGTTCAAGAAGCTCGGTATCAAGGCGCCCAAGGGTGCGCTCATGTACGGTCCTCCAGGTACCGGCAAGACACTGCTCGCCCGTGCATGCGCCGCACAAACCGAAGCCACTTTCCTCAAGCTCGCTGGTCCTCAACTGGTTCAGATGTTCATCGGTGACGGTGCGAAGCTGGTTCGCGACTGCTTTGCGCTGGCCAAGGAAAAGGCTCCATCCATCATCTTCATCGACGAGTTGGATGCTGTTGGTACGAAGCGTTTCGACAGCGACAAGAGCGGAGACAGAGAAGTACAACGTACCATGCTGGAATTGCTGAACCAGCTGGACGGTTTCGCAAGCGACGATCGCATCAAGGTGTTGGCCGCGACGAACCGAGTCGATGTCCTTGATCCTGCTTTGCTCCGTTCGGGACGTCTTGACAGGAAGATCGAGTTCCCTCTGCCAAACGAAGAGTCAAGAGCGCAGATTCTCCGCATCCACAGCAGGAAGATGACCGTGGACGATGCCATCAACTGGCCTGAACTGGCACGAAGTACCGATGAGTTCGGTGGTGCCATGCTCAAGGCTGTCTGTGTCGAGGCTGGCATGATTGCGTTGAGAGGTGGCAAGACCAAGATCAGCCACGAGCACTACGTTGATGCCATTTCCGAAGTGCAGGCCAAGAAGAAGGTGAGTTTCACATATCGCAGAGTTTCTCGAATCATGCTAACATACTGCAACAGGACACGGTCAACTTTTACGCATAGACGACTTTTGACGGAAGAGGAGCGCTGCTTGTGTGGTGGTCACGCCTATTGGAGGCACGATTCTAGCATAGCGAAGGATCTAATATGAAAGTCTTCAAAAACGCGGTCCTTTCTATGTAACCGTGACCGCCGTGAGCCTGATCACTCTTCACCACTCGTCAATGTTTCCGGTAGTCTCTGTTCTGCTGACTGTCTACACGCCAGAGCTCTGGTTGTTTGATGCGGTTTGGTGGTGTAGTAATCTTGAATTGCATGAGGTGCCTCGGCATCGGCTTCTCCAACTTCTTCCCCGCTCACCAGCAACGTAGTGGAGTGGTATACAAATGTCGACTGCAGCTCGTGATCCCATCTGAGTCAGACGTGCTTATAATTGACTTAAAGAGACGAGTATAGCAACAGCGCCTTTTGGATTCCAGTAAATCAATCTCTCACCAAATCAATTTCACCCACATCCTACACTCCAACAACACCACATCCATCTCAATGCCCAACCCAGGCGAAGGCCACGCCTACCCACCGCAACCAGTAAGCTGGACAAAACGAGACCTCCTCCTCTTCGCCGCCAGCATAGGCGTCTCGCCGAGCTCACTGCACCTTCTCTACGAACTCCACCCCTCCTTCGCCGCCTTCCCAACCTACCCCATAATCCTGCCCTTCAAAGGACAGTCCACCGACGTCGTCGATTTCTACGCATCCCAGTCGTCCAACCGGTCCTCGATTCCCGGGGTCCCAGCCCTCGACTCCCGACGTGTCGTCGACGGCGAGCGCACCATAACCTTCCACAAACCGCTCCCCACGACCTCCGCCAACGGCACATACGAGATCCGCTCCCGCGTCCTCGGCGTCTACGACAAAGGCGCGCCGGGCACCGTCGTCGAGACCGAGCAGACACTCATCAACAGCACCACAAACGAAATCTACAGCCGGGCCGTGGGCAAGGGGTTTTTCGTGGGCCAAGGCAACTGGGGCGGGCCCAAAGGACCAAAAACAGAGAACTACCCGCCGCCCACGGGGCGCGAGCCGGACGCTGTGTACGAGTACCAGACCACCGAGCTCACGGCGTTGCTGTACAGGCTCAACGGCGACTATAACCCGCTGCACGCGACGCCGGAGCCCGGGCGGAAGATGGGCTTTGGAGGCGCCATTGTCCATGGGCTTTTTAGTTGGAACTGTGCTTGTGCTGGCGTGTTGAGAGAGCTGGGAGGTGATGAGCCGGCCAATATGAGCATGTTTAGTGCCAGGTTCGCGAGCCCCGTCAAGCCGGGTGATGCGCTTGTCACGGAGATGTGGAGGATGGGCGATCGGGATGGGGAGGGTTTCGAGGAGGTCAGGTTCGTGACCAAGGTCAAGGGCGGGAAGGTCTGCTTGAGCAATGGGCGGGCGAGAGTCAAGGTTGTTGGGAGGAAGTCGCAGAGTAAGCTGTAGATACATCCATTTAGACAGGGGCATATACTTTGGCGAGAACCATGTTTCGACAGTGAATGTTGATTCATTTCGGCCTCGTGGCGCTGACTTGCTAATGATTTAATGATTCATCTTAATTCTCTCTTCTGTGCAGTGCTGCTCCCCCGTGCAGCGTACTATCGAACAATATTTCCATGACCCCGCCCATCGCTCGATTTGCCATTAGACACCTGCCGCAAACGCCTTTCAATGCTACCAAAGAGTGCTCTGGTCACCAATAGACTCAGTGCAACTGTGAACTCTTCCTCAAAGACCCGCCGACCGCATAAAACGGACAACAATTCCCAATTCGGTATCAGACTGTCAATGCGTATGTACACAAGAACGAAAAGATCATAAGCTTGAAAAGAAGGCGAGCTGAGCCTCAGTCCAACCAGCCAAGGCGGTTTGGGCGGGCGAATGCAAAGGTCTGACAACTTTTGACGCTAGCGAATGCAGTATTGATGAGTGATAGGTGTCTAAAGGTCCATGCCGTTGTCGAACATGCCCTGCTCTTGCTGCGAGACCACTCCGCTCATACGGTCACCCTGAACGTTGCTGTATGTTTTCCTGAGCTCTTCCGAATCCTCTCTGGTGTGTTGTCGGCTGAGATCACCACCAAACTGCTTCTCCAGATTGCTCTCGTCAACGAAAGTGAATCCCTTAAACGCAGTTTGGAGAGTCGGGCTGAGAGGAGTTTCAGGGTTGACGCCGGCGGCCAAGGCGGCGGCCCTGGCGTTGAGTGATCCTGCGTTTCCACTACCGAGAGCATTCGTGAACTCTGGGTCGAAGTTGCTAGTGTCCAACTCGCCCTTGAGCTTTGGCTTGAATGGTGGGATAAGCATCTTCTTCTCCAGAGCGACCCAGTCGACGTCGGCGAAGAATGGGTGCGCCATCAGCTCATCAGCATCGGCTTTGGCACCCAGTCTGTGGTTCGGGTTGCGGTTGAGCAAGCCCTTGACAAAGTTCCTGCCTTCCGTGGAGAGCGCGTCTCGTGGGAATCTAACCTTACCAAAGGCAATGTTCTTGTACATTTGCTGAGTGTCTTCGGCGTAAAATGGTGACCAACCGCAGCACATCTCGAAAACAAGAACACCGAGAGACCAAAAGTCGACCATCTTGGTATAGCCTTGCTCGTCGAGAAGTACTTCTGGTGCGAGGTACTCAGTAGTACCACAGAAAGTGTTGGTAGTGTCACCCTTGGATAAGTTGGCCTTGGAAAGACCAAAGTCACAAAGTGCAATATGTCCGTTGGCGTCGAGAAGAATGTTTTCCGGCTTGAGGTCACGGTAGACAATGTCGTGTTGGTGAAGGTGTCGAAGGGCAAGAATCAACTCGGCAATGTAGAACTTGGCGCGGTCTTCCATGAAGCGACCTTCGCGCTGCAGATGCCAGAAGAGTTCTCCACCTGACATGTAGTCGGTAACGAGGTACAAGTCCGCAGGTGTTTGGAAAGAATACTTGAGGCCCACAATAAATGGGGAATCAGACGTCGCCGTCCGTACCAGGATGTTGCGTTCACCGATGGTGTGCTGTACTTCCTTCTTTTGGATAATGACCTTCTTCGAGAGGACCTTCATGGCATAGATACGCTTGCTGTCCTTCTTCCTGACTTGAAACACTTGACCAAAGGTGCCTTTGCCAATGAGCTTGAGGATGTCAAAGTCCTCTGGACCGTAGACCTTTTTGTCGGTGTGCTTGAAGCTGAACCGAATGCGAATCTCACCAGTGACCAGGTCCTGTTCGCCCTCTCTTGGCTTGAGCTTGTACCAGCCCTCGTGTGCGGTCTCGTACGCTTCGAGATTCGGGCTGAATCGAATGTGACCAAGGAAGGCCTCGTTGTTCTTCTTGTCGTAGATGGATACATCAAGTTCCGAACGCTCGCCAACGACGTCGCTGTAATCATGTTAGCAGGTTTGCAGCTATGCAGAAATAGCTCCTACTCACAATGTCGCGTCGTGCTTCCACGTAGGGTCAGTGACCTGCTCGTTGGAAGCCGAGTTCTTTAACCTGGCGATGTCGGTTTGACTGCTCTGGCGGCTCATCTTAAAGGATGGGATCTGCATGGGTTTTCCTTGGTCGCTGCCAATTCTCCTCATGGCGACACCTCGGGCGAGGTCGTCCTCTTTGTGGTTCGATGGACCGTCATCTCTCGTGTCCATGGCATCTCCCTCGGCACCCTCGGAAATATCCTCGTTTAACTGAAAGATACAGACGACATAAGGAGCAGTACTTGGTCTGAGACCTCTACCCTCAACAATGGAAACAGACAATTGTCCCTTGGATTGACCGACTGGTGGCTGTTCAGAGGTAGATGAACTCGACCGGCTGTTCTTTGATGTGGCAGAGATGGTTGAGGCATTCGATGAAGAAATAGTGACAGTCTCTTCTGGCTGCTTGCTCTCGGCAGACAGCGCTCTTGGTGTATGTGGCGGAGTAGCCTGTTCAGCATCACCCTTGGTCAGTCCACGCTTTCTCTTTTGTGTTGATTCAGATGAGTGACTGGAAGCACGCGTAGAATGTGAAGAAATATCAAGAGGGGGAGGGGATTGGGAGTTGAGGGCGGCGGCAGAGACGGAAGCGGCGTCTGGAGACTCGGCACAGTTGGCGGGATTGGAGAATTGAGCGGTGACATTGGGCGCAGTGACTATGCCATTCAAAGTGTTTGTCGCCTGGAGGGTGTTCCGTCGCAGCCTAGGTGGAGGACTGATGGTCTGACTCTTGCGGTGTGAGGTCGATTTTTGTGTCTGGACGCCAGACTCTCGCCTAGTGTCGGCGGTATCATCTCCGAGCTTCAACATGGATGATGATGTGGACAAAGGTGGTGTGGGATATGATTCTTGCTCTTGCGATGCGATAGCCTTCAGCCCGGCATCCGGTCTTTCATGTGACAGAGGTGGTGGTTCTTCGTGTGACAAGAGCGCAGGCGGAGTAGGAGAATTCGGTGCAGTCAAAAGACCATGTGCGCTGTTGGTAGATGTCGATGTCGTGGTCGAATCTGCCGGTGGTGGTGGTGGTTGTGCTGCCATCGAGTCTTGTGAAATGTCGGCCAGAGTTTGCGATGACGATGACGATCCGGAGATGGAGGGGGAAAAGGAAGGCGCGGCGGCGTCGGCAGAAGTGCAGGTGGTAACGGGCAATTGGAAAGTGGCAGAAGAACGAATGGAAGAAGGTAAATGACAAAGTTGGGAAGCAACGAACCTGTGCAAAGTAGTTCTGAAGTTGAGGCAGTCGCTTGTCAACAAGGTCGGGGCGAGGAGTGGACGCTCCGCCTGGTGGAGTACTAGCGCCAGATCCAATGTGGTCAGAATCTTCGCTGTCTGCAGTTTTGCTGTGAGGACGAAGAGGGTTAGCGTGGACCATGGTTGCGGTTTCTAGAACGAAATAATTTTCGAGTCATGCAAAGAGATTGTCAGACAAGGGCAACGGAGCATGTGAAACCGTCGTGAGATGGAGGGACGGCAGTAATATCGAGAAGTGAGATCTAGGCGTGAATGGTTCATCCGAGATGCAGCAAATTCAGGTACCGTGGCAAGCGGTCTGAAGGAGGTGCGGTAGATTGCGGCCGATTTGGACAAGGTTGAAAGCTGTTTTTGGCAGAACGACTTCGTACTCGTACAAACAGGCAAAGGTAAATTCAGCAAGGCAACGCCGTCTTTGCCGGTTTGGCAGCTGAAATATTTTGGGTACGGTGCTGCGAGCAGTCAAGAGCGTGGATGCGCAGACTGTTGAATAACTGAAAATGGTGGTTTAAGGCGTTCTGATTTGTCGTCTCAGATTAAGATGGAACCAAGCTTGGTCGGTCCGATAGTGCCCGAGTTTCGAGTGGGAATGGGAGTGGCAGTGGTAGTGGCAGTGGCAGATGCAATGGTGGTGAATTTGCATGCAAAGATGCGTTGAAGCGTCTCAGCGTCATAGGCAAAAGCGGAACCTAGGACCCTTGATGCAGGTCAAATGTGGTCTTGCATGGTCTTGGAACCCATGGAACGATTGACTGGCAACGCTGACACCGGAGCTGCTGCGGCAGAAAATCGGACGGTTGGCAGCATGAACCTTTTTCTAAAATCGCCTCGGCAGATGGCAGATGACTCGTGAGGGATTCCGGAGTGCAAAGCCGTCGGCGGTGAAGGCCGGTAAAGTGCGGTGCAGAATACTGTAACGAGCGCAGTGCTGCGACGGATGCAACTTGAAATGCATGTGATGGTATTTCGCAATCCTGTCGTGACTTGTTGCCGGCGTAGTGGTAGTACTGAGTGGCTGCATGGTGGCGCCGACAGACTTCTGGATTGCATGTGGCTTCGGAAGGATCTTGTTGCATGCGATTGTGGGTGGTGGTGATGATGGCATTGTGCTGCTGCTGGCGTGCGCTCCGTGATGCGGGGATGTCGCTGCTGCAGAGCTTCCGTTCGAGATGGCCGGCAGAATTGGTAGTCCTGTAGCGTCGTGCTGCTGGCACGTCGACGTGGTTGCTCCTGGTTCTTGCTGCGCTCTCGTTTGTGTCTAACAAATCACGTAAAAAATGACAAAGAAATACAGACTTACCCATGGGTGATGGCTTGCCGCAGCAGATCCGCAGCATGTGCTGGATGTGCACCTTGCTGATGAAGAGATGCCATTGTGATCGAACGTCCTAACCAACTTCTAGGTGACGAGGAGAGTTTTGGCGAGTTCCGTGCTGGGCTCTGCGGTGCTGTAGTCGCAGGAGTAGTGGATAGAGTAGGTACTGCACTCGATGATTTGGAGCTGAGAGGAGGTGGTAGAGGTCTTCGTGACGAGCCTCGAGTGTTGCGTGAATGGCGCCGCTTTCTTTCGTGTGGAGTTCTGGAGTCGTCTGATGGATTATCCGAAGGCACGTGAGGCGTAGTCTGACTGTCGGCCTCTTGATCAAAAGGTGCGTGATGGTCTTGTGAGGTTGATGAGATAGTTCTTGCGTGTGGTGTGTCAAAGCGATGGTTACCTGTACGCTGGACAACGGCGGCGTTTTGGATGACGGAAGGCGAAGACATGGTACTCCAAAGTCAGAGTAACGAGGCTCTGCAGTGGACTGAACGCAGCTCGCGAAGCTGTAGATGGCGCTTGGCGGCGACAGTTCCGCTATTCTTCTGCTGGATACTTTGCCCTGCAGTAGTCCTGTACGGTCGAACCTCGTCGTTCTTTGAAGGTTTGGCCAGTGCAAATTGATGACGTGAATTTTTGGTCGACTGCAGCTATCGAAACAGGTTAATTGGGCTTGCGCCGAGGACCATTCAGCGTGCGGAGGATCTGTTGCGGTTATGGCTGTGAACGGCTTGCCGGAGGAGTTGCTGAGTACTCTTCAGAGTTTAGCAATGTGAAAATATACAGAACAGTAACATAAGAGCAAAAGAACTCACCAAGGATGGCTGTCGCGAGTGTACATCAAGGCTCCGTCATGCAAATAATCAAGCCGCCGTGTGTTGCAGATCGACCTCGAATGATCGCTGGTGCCCTGGTGACCGGACAAGGGATATGATTCCGAGAGAGAGCAAGTATTTCAGAAATGATGTAGGTTCACGTTTCATACGAGCAGGATATCGATATTCTAGGCTACAACCGATGTTACACAGGCTCGAAAGCAGGGCAAGACGTATCGCATCATTCATGGCCATTGCCTTCTGTAGCTGTCAAATGCTCGTCTATTATCGTACCTGCCTTGTCTGGGGAGGCTCCTTGCATTGGCCGGGGTGCTTCTCAGCCACCATCAACACCTGACCATTACCCAAAGTAAGCACTTAGGATTCTCTCGAACTGTATCGTTATTATCAGCACAGTAAGCTATTGTGCTACCCGATCGCACTCGGTAGCAACAATGCATGACTTGATACAAGAATATTCATAAATAACGATCCAGCCTCAGTCGAGGAAACTTGAACCGCTCCAAGGCGGCTAAGACTAGCGCACGGCTGATCCCGCAGCCTTGTCCCTGGCAGCTGGAGACGCGTTCAAGGTGACAATTCACTTGCTGCGAATTATCCTACTCCGCGCTTCACGTCCTTACGTTTGACATAAGCCGCCGCAACCAGCAGAAAAATGGTCGGCAGGAAAAGAGGAAGAGGCTCTCGGGCGGCGGCTCTGGCCTCGCGACGAGCATCACAACGCCATCTGTCAGATCCCGCAGCATTTCAGGACGATGCGACAGACGCTTCATCACCCGCTGTCAAGCAAGACAATTCCGACGACGAAATGGCAGATGCGCCCGAAATAGACACCTCGGCAATCGCGTCGCCGAAACTCGACGATCCTGAAGATGCTGCTACCCCTGCAGACGGTGGCGACCAACCCGAGGAAGAAGACGACGCCGACAGTCCACCTATCGTTCAACTACCGCGCAAACGCAGAGGTCCAGGTCGACCACCACGTAACCCGCGACCAGACTCACCTGACGGCGACGAAGGATCCGAGCTTGGTACGCCATTCAAGCGAAAAAGAGGGAGACCGGCTGGCTCAGGACTTCGAGGTGGTTTTCGAGGACGACCGAAATATGGTCCCAAGACCCAGCCTGATCGAACGCCCATTGACAAGGAGGGGAATACCGTCGAGGTCGTGAATGATGAGGCCGAGCTGCCAGAGGATCCCGCAGGCGAAACGAAGGTCGACAAGAACGGTGTGCTACAGGGTGGACGAGACTATCGCGTTCGTGTCTTTACTATCGCTGGTCGTGGTGATCGCTTGTACATGCTTTCCACCGAACCAGCACGATGTACAGGTTTCCGCGATAGTTACCTGTTCTTCACCAAGCATCTCGCTCTGTACAAAGTAATACTAGGCGAAAACGAGAAGATGGATCTCATTACCCGTGACGTCCTTCCGCACTCATACAAAGGACGATCAATAGGAGTCGTCACTGCGCGCTCAGTCTTTCGAGAATTTGGTGCCCGTATTGTGATAGGCGGAAAGAAGGTCACAGATGACTACCAAGAGCAGGCCGCCAGAGAGCGTGGCGACGTCCAAGGCGAGATTGCGGACCCTAACGACATGCTACCACCACCAGGCGAGGTCTATAACAAGAACCAATATGTCGCTTGGCACGGCGCGAGCCAAGTATACCACAACAATGCCCCAACCGTACCCCTGCAAACAGGAAAGCCTGTTACCGGCAAGCGCAAGATGAACATCACAGCCTCGAACTGGCAGTTTGAGCACGCCAGAGAAGCAAGGTAACTTACGCAGCCACGTCCGTCTATTTTCACCACAAAACTAACCCATGACAGCAAATTCAACACGACCCTCACAGCCTACCGCCGCGCCAACCTCTCCGGCGTCTACGACACACATACCAACCTAATGCTGATTCCCAAAATCATGCAACCCAGCCATGTGCGGTGGGACACCGTAACTTCAGCGAACGAGCAAAGGTTTCAACAAGACGGTCTCCTACCCGCCTCAGCCGACTCCTCCGAACCGACCATTTTTTCCTCTGTACCGCCAGTTGTCGCACGCAACTTTTTAGTAACAGACACCGTCTTCGCCTGCGCACCAATTCACAATCCTGGCGTCCCCGGTCCCGACGGTGACGTGACCGATATAGGCGGGAACGGACTCACAGGCATCTCTGCAGACCTGATCGATGAGCTGCCCGAGGACTGCAGAGCGGCATTTGAAGACGCGGTGAGGGCTGAGCGGGAATGGAAGAGGAGCTGGGGCACCGAGGGCAGCGACAAGATGAGGGGTGCATTGAGGATTGGTTTCAATGGGTTCCCTGTATAGGAACTTGAGTGGTTAGAACCATTGAAGTAGGCGGTTAGATAAGATCCTGGTGTTTGGAACAGATGGAAGATAGATACCCTGCTTGATGAATATTATTAATGATCCCAGACCTTCTTACTTGTCGATGTCGTACTTCTTGCGATCAAAAAGTCTCGATCCTAGTCAAACGTGTTTCTCGTCACTGCTCCGGTCACTACGCGACGTTACTTCTCTAGGTATACATGGCGAATGAGGTTTACATAAATTTATGCTACAGTACATGTATTCATTGTATTGCAACAGGGTCAAGCTACCCCAGATTTCAATGGTCCGCAGTCGGCGAGAAAAATGACGGCGATCCCCACTGAGTCACTCTCCATAGATACGACCTTCTATTGACCTTGCAATTGCGCTTCCACATTCTCCTTGATTTCTATTTCGAATTATCAGCTGATTGACTGACTATCCAGCATGTCCTACCCTACTCTCCATCTCCGTGCGGAGGTCCGTAATCAATTCTCACGATCCAATGCCATTGACTGACCGTCCTAGACCAAACCCCTCGAGCACCGCTCCGCCCTGACTCCAACCACAACCAAAGCGCTCCTCGAAGCCGGCTACAAAGTCAACGTCGAGCGCAGCGGCCTTCGAATTTTCGACGACGAAGAATTCTCCAAAGTCGGCGCGACACTCGTGCCCGAAGGCTCATGGCCAGAAGCCCCAAAGGACCACCTCATCATCGGCCTCAAGGAGCTACCCGAGGAGACGTTCCCGCTCAAGCACACCCACGTCCAATTCGCACACTGCTACAAAGGCCAGGGCGGATGGCAGGACGTGCTTGCCCGCTTCCCACGTGGTGGAGGCACGCTTCTCGATCTCGAGTTCTTGCAAGATGAGACTGGCAGGCGAGTCGCGGCGTTTGGTTTCCATGCTGGCTTCGCTGGTGCTGCGCTCGCGGTCAAAGCCTGGGCGCGACAGGTCACGGAGAACAAGGTCGGTATGGATGGTGTCAAGCCATATGCAAACGAGGGCCTGTTGGTCGACGATGTCAAGGCTTCGATGGAGGAGGGAGCTAAGAAGGTTGGTCGCACACCGAGATGTTTCGTCATGGGTGCGCTGGGTAGATGCGGTCGTGGCGCGGTGGACCTGCTTCAGAAGGTCGGCGTTCCGGACGACCAGATCGTCAAGTGGGACATTCAAGAGACCAGGGAGAGGCATGGACCGTACCCGGAGATTCTCGAGTCAGACGTGAGTAGTTTTGACGTTTCCGACGGAAAGGATATACGACATTAACGCATACAGATCTTCGTGAACTGCATCTACCTCTCGGACCCAATTCCACCATTCATCAGCCCAGACAGCCTCAACTCAGAAGACCGCAAATTGGGCGTCGTCTGCGACGTTTCCTGCGACACAACCAACCCACACAACCCCATCCCAATCTATTCGATCAACACACTCTTCTCGGAGCCAACCGTGGCTGTAGACACCAAGGCTGGACCACCGCTCAGCGTCATCTCCATCGACCACTTGCCAAGTTTGTTGCCGAGGGAGGCGAGTGAGTCATTCAGTTCCGCGCTTCTGCCCAGCTTGATGAAGTTGAACGAGAGGCATAGCGCCAGTGTATGGATCGGCGCGGAGAGGCTGTTCAACGAAAAGGTCGCGACGCTGCCCCAGAGCAAACTCTCCGCATAAAGCATACAACATAGACAGATCATAGACGAGAGCACAATGAAGGCCACACATGAGGCCACGATCGCTCAAACTTCTGAGACCTACTGTTCGATTCTCCCACGACCCTCATCCTTGATCCATAAAATTCCGCACAGCCCCTACCAATTCCACATACACTTATAATTCAAGATCCTCGCTCCCAGACGATCGAACTCCAGCTGTCCAATCCAGCTATCATTCGTCTGCCTCAACTTCCCAAACACACTCCCTCCCTTCCAGACCAGAACCTGCGGATCCAGCTCCCTGGGCGGCGGACCCACGAGCACATCCTTGGCCAGATCGGGCCTCAGAATCCTCAACCTCGCCTCCAGGAAGCCGTTGAAATTCGCCGTCTTGCTGACCCCGCCGATCACCATGATCCCGCCCAGGAAATCGCGCATCTTCTTCTCGTCGCCGCGCGCCGCTTCGCTGATGCTGACTAGGATCGCCGCGTCCAGCGGCATGATCGGCACCGTGCGGTCTTGGGCTTCGGTGTCGGGTTGCGGACCTGCGGCGCCCGAGGGCGCGGGCGTGTGGGTGTCGTCCGGCGCGGGCGAGCCGGCGGGTGAGGACCGTGGTGTGGGTTCGTCTTCGATGAGGTGGCTGAGGTGCCCTAGTCCTGTTGGCTTGACCGGCGTGGAGACATCCGGCGCGATTTCGCGCGGCTTTGAGAGAGGTGCAGCCAGCACGGCGGATGGAATGTTGGATTGTGCGTATTGCAGTACTTGCAGTTGGGCGGGAGACATGGGGTCGTTGGGGGTTGCTTCGTAGGTGTCGAGGGATCGCTCGACTAGTTTGCGGCGGTGCGTCAGTTTGTGGCTGTGGTCGAAGATGTTGGGCCGGAAGAGGCCCTGCGGTTGTTAGCTGTGATAGACCTGAATGAAAGAGCGAGCTCTTACCAATGCTGCAAGCATGCCTTCGTCGTACACTTTGAAGGAGTACTTGCGGGTATTCTGGTTGGGCGCGCGGAGATGGAAATCGTTCAGCTGGACACTTATGTGCTCGTCGCTCAGCGTGCAGTATTTCTGCTTGAGTTCCTCCGCCAGCAGGTAGTCGTATCTTCGCATGAGATTCATGTCCGAGTAGTTGAAGCGGTCGAACAGCATCATCTTGATAAAGGTCTGAGTGATGTCTTCACCGCCATATTTCAGGTTGATCCTCGAGTTCTCTGCACACATGCCCTCGTCCACGCAGCATATCGAAGTCTTTTGAGCTCCGACATCCACAATACAAGAGCTGCTGTATCCTGCGCCGAACGTCGCAGCTAAACTCTCCTGGATGAAACACACTTTTTGAAAGCCGAAATCGACAAGCAGTTCGCGCAGAACGGTTGAAACAATGACTTTTTCGTAAAGATCTGGAATAATGAAGACGCAAGAGTACTGCGACCAATCCTTCTTCCGTTTGAGGCCCAATTGCTTTTTGATCGACTCGGAAAGAATGGTGAAGAAGTCGTTGAAGAGCATATTCTTGTCATCGTAGTCGCGCTCGTTCAACCAGCCGTTCTGCCACGGCCATGAGAGCTTGTACTTTGGGCGCGACTGCTCTGGAATCCGAAGCACTTCTTGACCAGTAATGACGGCCGGGGCAGGAGACGGTATCTCTGTCCAGTCAATCCTCGAAGGGTCATTGTGTTCAGGAATGATTTCCGGAGGGTTTCTCGAATTCCAGTTCCATACAAGCTCTCTCGAATTCGGCAGTACACGTCGCTTGTTGTTTCGGCGCAAGATCTTGAAATCCTGTGCCATTGCATTGTATTCGTTCTTGAAGTCGTCGCCGAACCAGTCCTCGGAAGGTCCCACCGAGCCGTCTTCCATCTTCATACGTTTCGGTCTAGGCTCGCGATCATCGCCTTCAGATTCTGTATGCTGAGATCGTCGAGCAATGACCATTGGCACCGACTTTGGTAAAGCATCTGTGGCGAGTCCCAATCGAAGATTCTGGCTTCCAGGATGGATCACAATGGTCTTTGATCCATAGGTCTCGGTCTCGGTCTCCTCATCGGCATCGCCATCTTCATCCATATCGACATCTGGATCTGCTGGAGTGCCATTGGGTCCGCTGTGCGCTAGAGCACGATCTTTGTCGCGCGCGGCTCTGATCATCTTGTTGCGCGCTTCCTCGGCTTGAAGTCGCATGGCCAATATTTGCTCATCGCGCTTCAGGAATTCGCTGTACGTACGTTAGGGTCGGGGCAGTTGTGATGTATTCGAGGCTCAAATTGACGAGTTATGGCATGAGTAACTTGAAGAAGGAAATGATTTGAAAAGGAAGTCATAGGGAATCGACATACGTGTAGTAGTTCTTCTGATTGATCATCGGAATCTGAGGAAAACTGGTCAACGCCATGTTGTTGTCAGTTTTCTCTAGACCTGTGGTAATTGTGAGTGACCTGCTTGGGAGGGTTTCGTGCGTATTGGCTTACCTTCTTCTTTGAGAAGGGCTCTGCCCGACTTCTTGCCCACCATCTTGGGCAATGAATGTTGCTATAGATTTTTGATGTTGAACCTCGTCGTCTGACGTCTGGCTTGCAGGACTTATAGCAGGGTGTATTACCGCTATACGCTGATTTCGCAATGAGTTGACTGTGATTCTTTTCGAGATAGCCAAATTCCCATCGAAACTCGAGGTCAATGTATCTCCTCGAAGAAGAGCACCCGAGACACGTGAAGTCGTCAAGAGCGAGACACGTCCATCTTCGTTCGCGGTCAACAACGGGCTTGGCAGATCCGGGGTGATGTGATGTGATGTTTCGGCGGGCATGTTTGGCAACATCATAAATCAGCTCGGCCACGTTTCTTGTACACAACTACGTTATTGCGGCCTACAGTACACTATACACACCCTGTTTAATTTGCATACCATACCACGCGCGCCTCGACCAGGATCCATTGCATAACCCCAAGGACACCTTCACACATACGACTTCAGGCCTCAGGGCAAGAGGCAGCGGACATGGGCGGATACCTTTCGACATTCTCCCGATTAATATGGGCAAAGAAGGAAATACGAATCCTGATTCTCGGACTGGTACGCTCGACTCCCACTCTCTGTCAAAACCCACTCCATAACTGACTCCTCCAGGACAACGCCGGCAAAACGACACTCCTCTACCGCCTCAAGATCGGCGAAGTGGTAACCACGATCCCAACAATCGGCTTCAACGTCGAGTCAGTAACCTACAAGAACCTCAACTTCAACGTATGGGACCTGGGCGGGCAGACGAGCATCAGGCCGTACTGGCGGTGCTACTACGCCAACACAGCAGCAGTCATCTTCGTCATCGACAGCACAGACATCGACCGATTGTCGACGGCAGGGGAGGAGCTGGCGGCGATGCTGAGCGAGGAAGAGCTGCGCGACGCCGCGCTGTTGGTGTTTGCGAACAAGCAGGACCAGCCGGGCGCCAAGGGCGCGGGCGACATCAGCGAGGCGCTGAAGCTGGGCGAGCTCAAGGATAGGAATTGGAGCATCGTCGCGTGTAGTGCGATCGATGGACGGGGTGTGACCGAGGGCATGGATTGGCTTGTGGTGAGTAACGCACGTCTGAAGAGAGGCAGGGTCGTTCACGGGCTAACGAGTGTTGCAGCAAACGGTCAACTCGGAATCATGAGAGTAAAGTGGTCATAGTAGGGCATGGAAATCACGACATAGGCATTAGCTTGGCGTCTGGGGTTGTGGGAACGACTACCCACGCGGTCAATGTTGGTTTGAAGACAGCACGAGAGATGGAGAATGAATGATTCATTGATACCGGTATCATCATTCCCGGACTGACGCGGCACACCTATGCATAGACGACAGCGCGAGGTCTTCTCTTCGAGATTATGCTTATGACGATCTTCTGATCTTCTCGAAAGCTATCCCCATGCGATTCAAGACGAGCTCAGATCCGGCACTTTATGAAGACGGTGTATGCCATGGTACGCTGTCGAAAGCAACCTCGTTGGCAGTTATACTCTAGGGATTGAGTGGTTGCTTTTGCATATCTGAGATATGCGGTGTCGTATCCATCTACCACAACGATAGCTCTCAATCATATTTGAGTACTTTTGATATCGATTGATACCGAGATATTATATTGTGCGATCGCATTACACATGATACTGTTTACCCCCACTACGCAATCTGGCTGACCTTGCACTTCCAGCCAGACTCCTGACTCAACAATGGCAACCTGTGAACAGTCAGTCGATCTCTCTTATTAGCAGCAACAGACAACGACGAAGACTTACGAAGCACCCAAACACCAGCCCAATTCATTTCCCTTGATTTTCTTGGCAATCTTGACCTCGCGATCAATCGGCATTTCATAACCGGTATGCAGCAGCGCAAGCATAAAGTTGAGATCCAAACATCCCTCAGGTCTCTGCAACAACTCCTCCATAGCGCCATCAATGCTCTCAAAAACATCCCACGCCTTGTTGCGCGACTGCGGACCCTGACACACGCGCGCAGTGAGGTCCTTGAGCTCACTTAGCTGGAACGACTCCGGCATGCCGAGCGGCGCAGTGCGGTCGTAAAAGTAGCTGAAGAGATAGATATCCTCGCGCGCAAAAGTCTTTGATAGCGAGGGCTGGTGCACGCCGTTGAAGGCGCAGGGCGCAATAAGGCATTCTTTCTCTTTGAGCAGGGTCTTCTCGGCTAGAGCGCGACATTGCGCTGCGGACCCGCTGGTCGGGCCGGTCATATTGACACTCACGCTGGGGCCGAGTGGGTGGTCACTGCCCATTGGGACGTCGATGACGCGGCTCATGCCGGGCACGATGCACGGGTTCAAGACTGGTTCTTCCAGCCAGTCGCGCGACGACGGGTGGCTGTCGTAGAGGTTCTGGATTACCACTTTGTGCAGGTTCTCGCGGGCGGCCATGAGCCCGTAGCCCAAGTAGGAGTGTTGGTAAAGGGTGAAGTCGCGGCCACCGAAGCTAAGGGAGTATTTGTGGTCGCCTTCGGAGAGGACTTCGGGCATGCCGCCGTCTTTTGCGAGAGGGAAGGTTGGCTCGAAGACAATCTGTGTGCTGCCACCGCCGAGGTCGAAGACTGCTGCAGTCGGAGTCTTGTCTGGTCCGCCAATCTTGCCGAGGAGGTAGTTGGTCGTGATCCAGGCATAGACACCCTCATCCTTGCCGTCCATGACCTCGACACCGCCACGCTCCTCGCTGAGGACGGGGAATGGGTACACAGTCTCCAGTCTGTTGCGAACGGCCTTGAGGATAGCATTGCTGAGCTCTGGACCGAGCTTGCGCAGACCAGCCGTAGCCTTGACCGCAATGGGTGTGCATCCCTTGAGTTTGTCCGGCACGTTCTTCATCGCGACCTCCATCAGTGGATCCAAGCTCTTCGCTGCACCTTCCGCGTCGCTCTTGTATGACGAAAGCCCTGAACCTCCCTCCTTCTTCGCGGTCATCTCGAACCATTCCTTCTCCAGCTCAGGCGTCGCGCCGCAGTTGTTGAAGCGGTAGACGTGAATGCGCGATCCCGTACTTCCAGCATCGATCATGAGCGCATACTGTATCAGTGGCTTCGAAGACGAATATGACTTCGTGCACTTCTGCGTGCCCACCGAAGGATCCGAGGCGACATTTCCGCCAGGGAATTTGGGTACGCTTACGCTGGGAGAGTAGCCCTGTGGTGCGAGATAGTAAATGATTAGAAGGACAAAGGCGATGATTCCTCCGGCCTTGAGATACCGCGATCGCTGTCCTTGATTCATTCGGTAGTCCTGCATCTGTGAAGAGTTTGTGGATGAGCCGTCGTAGCGGTCCGGTTTCTCGAACGGGTCGGCGGAATGCTGCGTTTTGGGGAGAGAGACGCTGATACGTCGTCGAGGTGAAGACAGACCAAAGTAAGACCAGATACCGTTAGATTGTCGTTTCGAGTCGTGATTCCTGGACATTCGAAAAGTTTAAAGAGGGTGCGAACCTAGTCTTGGGACTAGATTGTGAATTAGGAGATTAATAGTGTAAGGGGTAAGGTAGTTGGCTGCTTGGGCTGTATCGAAAGCGACCACCCAATTGGTAGCCGGATTGTAATTGCAAGCTGGCCGGACGATGTCTAGGGGCACAAAGTTTTCAACGAGAAGAGAAGGACAATGAGATCTTGTGTAACACGAGGTCCACGGTCTTGAAGTCGCAAGGTGTTGCGTGTTGGGGGTCCCTCGTACGACGATTCTTGGCATCCATGATCCTCAAGCATCAGCCGTAAGTAGCATCAATTGCATGTGGCTTCGCTTTTGGAGGAGTAACACACGAACCTTGCGAAACAAGCGACACATCAAATTACTAAACTGGAATTGTTTGCTACCTGCAAGTCCGCCATAACAACCATTCCACGCTATGCAAGTGAATCAAACTCAACCCAATCCACCACTATAGCTCGATCTGAAAGCGTTCCCTAATGCGTTGACCGAAGTAAAAGAAGAGGATAGGCGCGGGAGCAATGGCCAAGGCAAGGAAGCCGAAGACAGAGATACCCCATCCGTAGCCTATCTTGTCAAACATTGGTGGTGCAAGTAATGGCACAACACCTCCAACAAGACTCCTGAAAACTGCACCGGCTGCGATGGCAGAGGCAGCGTACTTTTCGAAGCTGTCAATGTAGTAGTTCTGGACGGTGTTGAGGATCATGACCTGGCCCATGCCGTAGAAAAAGGTCGAAACAATCGTGGCCAGCCAGTGGACGTGAAACTCAACGGTCCATGCAAACCAGAACAAACTGATGGGGATGAGAACGGCGCCGACGTTAGCCAGAGGAAGGCGAAATTCAGGCTTTGCTTTGCCGTTGTTGCGAGCTGTGAGGGTCTTGTAGACGGTGTCGATACGAGGTACAAGAAACCAAACAGACGTCAAGAAGCCTAGTCCAGGGAAGAGATAGAGAAGGCCGACTTGTTCGGTGCTGAAACCATACTCGCCGCCGTAAATCTGCTGCATGTTTGTGTAGATAGAAAAGGTAGTGCCAAAGACGAGAGCCTGGTATATGGACATGGTGACGACGATGGGTTGCGAGAAAATCTTGATCGGTCGAAGCAGAGCGTTCTTCAGCTTCTGGAAGATGGGTCGTTCGTCAGCTCCTTCAACACGATACTTGGAAGTGTCGCCTTCGGCTTCCAATTCCTCCTTCCTCTTGTTGAGGATGATTGGCGGGTAGGTCTCGCGCAGGAAAAAGAAACCGGCTAGAGTGTTGATACCGCAGACGATGGTCATGATCCAGAAAACCCATCGCCAGCCGAGTCGCTGTACTGTGACTCCACCGAAGAGCGGTCCCAGAGTCGGTCCGAGCAGAGGTCCAAGGAGATACCATCCGAAGATGCCAGCGCGCTCCTCGGGGACAAACATGTCACTAATGGTTCCTCCACCATTTGCAATACCGACACTGCCGAAGAATCCAGAAATGGTCCTCATGGCGATAAGAGTTGCAATGTTTGGAGCCAGCGCAGTTGGTATTTGCAGCAGGGTGAACATGGCGAAGCAGACGATGTACAGCTTCCTGCGACCGAACGTCTCACTCAGCGGAGCCAGCACAAGAGGTCCAAGACCGAGCATGACCACAAAGCCCGTCGTGGTTCCAATAACGTCGGTGACCTCGCAGCCCAGATCATCGGCAATCTGCTCGATACCAGGAGTAAAGGCCGAGCTGGCAAGAGGAGACAGAACAGACATCATCGCAATAACAGCGACGTTGATCATCTTGCGCCTTCTGGGCCAGTGACGGGGATTCCTGCTGTCCTCCTCGTCGAACTTGAGCAGCTCTCTGCTATCACCACCCTCGCCAGCATCGACGTGGCCGTTACGGAGCAGTGGTGTTTGCTCATTCTCGCCGCTCTGCTGCTGATCCTGGTTTTCCTCGTCTGAAGGCATTTTGGACGATCTGGATAATATCTTCCGTCTTATGTTAGGATGAAGTGTATCCCAAGGGAATCTGTAGATGTCGAAGTTGGCGAGTTCATCAGCAGTGATTGAATCAATATCCAGGATCCCCGTCGCAGGCCGCTGTGACGTACTTGGATCGGTCCACGAATCTGTCTTTGGTGCTGGATCACCCTGCATCTCCAGTTAAATCGTGGGGAAAGGGTCAGTCAATCTCGATGCGCTTTGCCGGCAAAATAGACAAAACTTTGACGGACCGTGAGCGGCAGGCACCGATCAATGTCTCGCTCTCGGGTACAGTATCTCGTAACAAGCTGTATTTCTTTTCAGCGCAGACTCGTTGGAGCAAGTAAGCTAGCGGACCCCTCGACAACAGAGTGACAATCGCTACGAAAAATTGACAGAAGCTGAGCATCGTTCAGTTGCCTTCCTTACAGGATCTTAAATTATACGGAGGTAAGTGGTTGCTGCCTAAAGTAGAAGGTACAGTGGACAGTTTCCCCACACCCCACGGAGTCGCAAATTGGAGAAAGCCAGACATCTTTTGTTATCTCCAACTCATCAACACTCGAATCAGACCGCTCACACTGCAGGGTATTGCACTATACACCAGCCCCCTCCACCGCGCACAATCAGCAATGCACCTATACAGACCACGACAATGACATCCCCCTTCCCAGCCACAACCACAGTCCCCGGCAATGGAAGCGTGCTCCTCGCACACATCCCGCCTACCTCCTCCACCCTGCGCGACCTAACCTACCAATACCCGCTGAAACTCGTCGCACCGTCTCCGCTGCTCTCGTCAGACACCACCTCCACTGCAGTGCAGACCCTCTACCTACTGACCTACGGCGGCGGCCTGGTGGCAGGCGACAGCATCACGCTGTCCATAGTCCTAGAATACGACACGCGCCTGATCCTGCTCACGCAGGGCAGCACCAAGATCTTTCGGTCGCCGGCTCCGGATGTTGTATCGCGACAGGTCATGGACGTCAGGATCGGTGAGGGCGCCGCGCTGTGTTACCTCCCTGAGCCGGTGCAGCCGTTCGAGGGCAGTGCGTTTGAGCAGAGGCAGGGGTACGAGGTTGCTTATTCGCTGGACGAGGCGGGGAAGATCAAGAGCGCGGGCAGTTTGTGTGCGCTGGATTGGGTCAGTGAGGGCCGCAGGGCGAGGGGCGAGAAGTGGAGGGTTTGGGGCTATGCGAGTCGGAACGAGGTCTGGGCGAGGCAGTCGGATGGATCGAGCAAAGAACATGGTGGGAGGAAGTTGTTGCTGAGGGACAATTTGATGCTTGAATCTAATGAGCTGGGTATATCTAATGGGGTGATGAGGGAGGTCGATGGTAACGGGCACGAGCTCCCCGACTTCTCTTCGCGCATGGACGGTCTTGGTGTCTTTGGAACTCTCATACTGCATGGACCAATGTTCGCCAAGGTTGGTGCATATTTCATGGACGAGTTCAGATGCCTACCTCGCATCGGCGGACGAAAATGGGACTCGGGCGAAGAGGAGCCTCAGAAAGACCAGGCGGAGCTCAGGAGAAAAGCCAGACAACAACAAGAGACCGTCGATGGACTTTTGTGGACTGTATCGTCATTGCGTAATTGCGTGGTCGTCAAATTCGGGGCGCGAGAAGTGGAAGGTGGGAAGAGGTGGTTGAAATGGATGCTTGAAGCCGAAGGTAGTGTGCCTCTGCATTTCGGAGAGCGAGCCACATTATGCCTGCGTTGAGCCGTCGAGAGTGTCCTGGCTGTTACTTCCTGTCTGATTTGGCAATTTTGGACACATCACACAGTGTCCCAAGGCAATGCATCCCAGTCGATATTGTCGAAGAAGTTTTCAAACTCAACGCCAAAAGTTGGCATGGCTTCCAAGCTCATACCTCCAATATCGAACGGATCAGGCTGCACCATCTGGTCGACAATCTGATCAGGTGCAGGCGGCGGGGCCAAGACGTAATCCAGTATGTGCTTGATCATGCGGTGGGCTCGCCGACAAAGCGTGATGTTACCCGCCGCAGGGTCGACCCACTCAAGCGCGCTAATGAAGACACTCAGGTCGAGAATTGTCTGCGAGCGTTGCGCGTTTGAGGCCAAGGATTGCGAGGTTTTCGCTTTCCAGAGATCTATCGCCAGAGCCGAAGCGGCGGGGATGCCAAAACTGCATACGTGCCAATGTAACTCATCGTTGTGACCAGGCAGACGGTCTCGCACGTTGTAGAAGCCATTGGTCAGACTCAACATCTGCTGGGCTGCTTCGAGGAATCTGCTCTGAATGCCCCTGGCTTGCTCGTAGCGCGCAATGAGGAAGTGGGAATGCAGATATGTCAGCCTGGTTCCATAGATTGAAGCAATCTCTTGATGATGGTGGCTGTCGCAAGCGGTGCGGTTAAGCTCGATATGGAAGAGCGCAGGAAGTGACTGATACGATTGGTCTAATTTGGAACGAAGGTCGTCAATGATTACTCTGACATGGCCGTGGGGAGGCGGTCCGAGACAAAGTTCCAGTATTTCCTGGCGGACGCGTGTAGCAAGTATGGATGCCCTCAGTCGGGTGGTCCCGTTCATCTTGCCCGAAGGGGACCAGGCGTTCGCGTCGTAAGTGATTGGAATAGAGTCATCCACAGCCTCTTCCAAGGTAATGTCCCATGGCAAAGGACAAGAGACGTACCGTGTACTCAGAGCCGGCGGCCGGCCGCAGAAGGTCGCAAGAATAGTGTCCAGCATGACGACTAGTCCAACCATCTGTCTCATGTCCTGCACGAATGCTCGTGGAAGTAGCCGCTCCTCTTCCTCTCGGTACTCGTGCATCCCAAATGCGGTCAACGCAGCTAATGCGGCACCCTTTCGCATGTGGAGAGACAGGGAAGAGTCGCCTCCGACCATGCTCTGCAGCCAGGTCCCAGAAATGAAAAGTGAGACAGTAAGTTTGTTGTTCTGCTTGAGCTCTGTCGTACACAGACGGTAGCAAGCATCGGCGGCATCAAGAAGCCGACAGCAGTAGTCGCGACGAGTCGGAGCCACGCCTTGGATCAGCTCTTTGAGAAATGGATCCGCATCGTCGAGGTTGAAAGCGGAGACGGCGATGTCTATGATGCAGGTACCAACGAGTTCCCACCGGCTGTTGAAGTTGCAGACAGAATCGAACCATTCGCTGTTCTTACGTGGGATCGTCAACGGTTTCAAGGTATTACGAGATAGAAGATTGGCCAGACCTACGACTCGGGAATGGACATGCGGACGCTCAAAGACGATGCCGTGAGCATCCCAGAACCGGCGCTCAAAGGTTATAGTTGTCGGCCCTTGGTCGTCAAAGAACGCCCCGTTCTCGCTAGCGATAAAGTTGAGTCGCCGTACGACTTTCTCCTCGGGAAGACATTCCAAGATGGCGACACCAAGACGCTGTATTCTCAACTGTGACTCGGAGAGCGGTGTCTCGGCCTTGGTTTCGTCACTGGAAAGTCCGTATAGTCCAGACTGGAGCCCAGTGAAGGAAGCCTCGATCTGAGACTTGTGTTGCAGCAGATCAGCAGAGTGGCTTATGGAGCCCATGTGGCCCAGCTCAACATCGTCGCGTGCATAGTAGGAGTGCCTTGGCGGAAGTGCTAACGGGTCTTCACAGTCAGCTCCAGACTCTGGCCTTGGAGTTGTGGTGGGATTCGAAACAACCGCAGTGTTGTTGATGACCGTTCCGTTGGGCGATTGCGAAGAAGGCTGCGACAGGCCAGGCTTCTTGGTCATGGGCGCCTCGGAGTAGACGCATTCTCGGTTTCGCTTCACGCACCTCGCACATGGCTGGATATGATCACAGCGTAGCTTGGACTTGCGACAAAAATCGCAAGATGGCTGTAACTTGTTCTTCCGCAGACCTACAGGTGCTGGTGCCGATACAGTGGAGCCTTGGACAGGTTTCGCGTGAGTCGGTTGGGACATGTTCTGTTCGTGTATTGTTTCACGACATGTAATTAGTGGTCCATCAGTCGGCCTGTGTCGTGGCCGTATGCGGCGACGAAGCAACAGTCGCGCAGTATGTTGGGCGCGCAAAACAATAAGGCAGTGAACTGGTTGATGGACAAAGATACGGTAGACTCGAGGAAAGTGGAACATGTGGAGTGAGGAGCGCAGGGAGGCTAATCCTCTTCAGTACTTAGTGGGTTTTGGCCTTATGAAACGACGCTTGGTATTGACCATACATGTATTGCCGAAAACGGGTCGCGCTGTTCTACAAATAGGTAAGGTAGCCACATGTGACATGACACGCTCCTTCCATTTTCTTTGACGTCCAGGCACGTAGGTGAATCCTTCGGCTTCTGACATTCGGTGTTTGTGATGATTGCCCAGAACGACTTTTCTGACACGACGTGCTCCACCAACACTGCTTGTAAGCATGTAAGCGTCTTAGTATACACTCCTTAGAGACCTTGCTGTGCCTTTGCTGAGCCGGTTGAGGCGAAGCAGTCGTTGGTCAGTATTGCGGAAGTAGGTGCACTGTTTCAGCCTAGGAAAGCGCTATGTGACCATTCATAGTTTCCTCACAGTATCGAAGAAGGTACAGTATGTGGCAATGAGTGGAAGAAGTCAAGTGAGTATAAGACATTGCATACGGCCACTGTGTCACCTCAGTCTATCATCTCCTAGCATTTCTCTAATATACTACTACCACATCACTCAGTTATCACATTGTTCGACCACCGTTCGTCCATCAACATGTTCAAGTCCGTCGCTGCGATTGCCTGCCTGGCCGTTTGTGCCATGGCGCAGAACAGCACCTCGAGTTTCTCTGCTGCCACTTCCATCAACGTCTTCTGGCCACACACCGACACCGACATGAAGTACGCCGCTGGTATTAAGACCGTCAGCGCAGGAACCACCGTCTTCACATACAATTGTCTTCCTGGTCCATCATATTGCGACACAGCCGCGGTGGTAAGTTGGATAGGGATCGCATGCCGCTCGTTCGGCTACTGATCAAGTGCAGGGAACCGTCACCGAGGCACCTTCATCCTACGTCGAGGTCTACAGCACAACCACTTCAGGCATGTTACTTGCGGTGACCGAGTCCTGTGCGATCAATGGAACCACGGCTGCCAGCTGTCCCCTTGGTGTTTCTGCCTCGGCGGCAGGGACATCGTCCGCTTCAACCATCACCACTAGTTACCCAACCATCACCAACTTCTACACTAACATGCCCATCACTGCTGGTGCCAGCATGCTGAAGGCGGTGCAAACGTCCACTTCGGTAAGCCGTTGTCGTGTGTGTCTATTTTGCTTCATGTTACTGATTTGACTCTAGGCCGCCAATTCTGTCCACTTCAAGGGACTCAGGGCTGGTAATCTCGCTGTCTTGGTGTCGCTGCCGGCTTTGGCTGCAATGGCCGGTGCATTCCTCATCTTGGCCTAGAGTACATGGTCGCACCGGCATACAGCAGGTTGGAAAGCGCTTGTTGTCGGCGTACGTGGAGGCAAGCGTCTTGATGAAATAACGAAATGATCGTTTCCTTTTTGCAGCAACACATAGAGCATAGATTGATTTCACCCGATCTGTATCTTTTTCTCAAGTGCAATCGCGAAGTAGGCCGCCTGCTGTGCGCCAGTTTGTCTTTCGTACAGTCGCAACGCTTTTATCGCGTATTTGCTGCTGGCCTCGGACGCCCTGAGCATCGAGCCCGCGGTGTAAAGCGGCCACATGATCGTGTATCCTCCCCAAAGTCGGATCCATGGTAAAGGGGATGACACACGCGGTGCTGTAAGATTGAACTCGTTGTTGTCGAAATTCAGCCATGGAAATGTCATGCGTAATTGACTGTCGTTGGTCTTATCGAACTGGGAATTCTGGAGGCCTTGTGTTGTTGGTCCCGTACGACCTAAAGACTGGGGCACACTCGATAGGATGCCGTCTTGCAGTTCTTGCAGAATCTGGATTATCTGCGCTGCTTCTTCCTTTGGCGGTGTGGCGGAGTGTTTGGGGAGATATTCCAAAATCATCTCATTGATCAGAATTCTCATGCAGCGAATGCCGTTCCAGTTTAAGTGGGCCATCTCGTTTTCGTAGATATGATATTTGCCGGAATAGAACGCTTCATCACTGGCGTCGGCCTCGACGACTTCGAATGAATGGCCGGGCTGAAATCTGTCAGGATACAGCGAGGCAAATAGGGCGTCCAGTGTTCTGCACTCGGCGAGTATGTGCGTCGGGTCGTGGACTATACCTTGTTTCAAGGATGCGCGGAAGTTGACAAGCCGCACAATATATGTCTGATATCGCCACACCGGATCTTCTGTTCGGACATACTGCGCAAAGAATCGTTGTTGATCCAGGATGACCGGAGGTAGAGCAACTCCTTGGAGGAGACATAGAATTTGAACGTGAGCCGCGACCTGTATACACAACCGCGCCGTGTGTGGATTGGCCAAATCGCTGTAAGATCGCAAGTTGAGAAGAGATGCCGCTCCATTGATATGGTTGATCCAATAATCCAGAGATCTCGGAGAATCGCTTGCCATGGACTCGAATGTCGATAATAATAGCACCGTGAGCAGTGTGCTGTCCAACTTGGCCGTATCGAGAGACTGTATTGCTACATTGGTCAATGCAATAGCAGAAGTGTATTGCCTCATCGCCTCCTTTCGCATTTGTGCATCTCGGGTGAATGCTGCAAGACCGCCCAATCCAACAGCTTTCATGCTGGAATACATTGCCTGGGTGGCCACTTCATTCGACGGAAGAAGGCTTGCAAAGTTGTTCGGTTTGACAATATAATGGGTGAAAAACAGACCCATGGCTAAATCGTCCCTTGCGAAAGTTGGTGCTCGGTCTGGTGGTGTGCCGGATCGTGACCTCGAAATGGCAGCAATCTGCTCACGTGTTGGCACACTTCCTACAATTTCGTCCGTACAGTCGACAAATTCATATTGAACATGACCAGCAGTCGATGGGCGAGTGCGGACATCGAGCTTTCGACGGGTGACTACCCCCTTGGCCTTCCTAACAATGTCTTCGCTTTCGTCGCAGAACATCAAGTCAATTTGATTGCGATATCCAGGGCATACGCGGCCTGCTTTGTGGCAATTGCCGCATCCTTCGGCGACAGCATCACACTGGAAACGTGTCAGATTGTCGCAAACCCCTCAACATCAGTTCCTGCTCGTACCTTGATCTTGCTTGCGCGGCAAGCGAAGCAGCCCTGTGATGGCTTCCCGCGGTACACCATAATGTCGATCAGCAGCCGAGCCTCTCTCCAGCCACATTGTTGAGTCGTTTGCGAATGGAGGTCGCACCGTCGCAGGCAAGCTCGAGTACAAATGCAGTGAAGTTCGTTGCTTGAAACGGCTGTGATGTTCGGAGAAGTACCGAGAATGTTCCTCGAGGCACAAGTAGTGTTTGCGATCCGAGGTCATGCTTCGGCTAATCAAGCTTAAATCCTGAGCGCAGCAAACGCCATCAGGGTAGAAATGCCGCACTGAACGAAAGTCGTTCGGTTGATGGAGTAATCCCGCATGCGGAATTATGCCGCGTCCCCACATCATCCCAAGGCTCTGGAGTCTCAATGTAAACTCAAATTGAGGGAGCCAGGGGAGGGGGTTCCAGACTTGTAAGCACCAAATCTGGTGGACTGCAAAGTGCTATGCCATGCATAAACTGTAGAAACCTATTGACACAGTCTTACTCTACAGCTTGCAAAACATGACCAACTTGCAGTAACACGCTGATCACAGAAACCTAGATGAACAATACTACTAGCAACCATGCTCCATTGGTAGACCCCACTTCGAGCAGCGAGCAGCTCGATTCGAGCGAGCAGGAGCAGCTCTTAGCCGGAAATCGAGCAGGAAATCGAGCTGCTCGATTTTGAGCGAGCAGGAGCAGAAATATCCTACTCTGCGAGCCGGCGAGCAGGAGCAGCAGGAATTGAGCTGCTTGATTTCCTGCTCGAATTGAGCATCGAGCTGCTCACGAGCTGCTCGAAGTGGGGTCTAGGCATAGGCATGGCATAGGCACTCTTCAGCTGCTCAATGGGCAGCTTGGTGTTTATTTAGCTTTATGATAGGCCATATTGAGACTTGACTGTAGTCAGCATAGGCAGAGGCGCAGGTACCCATATAGTAGGTGGGCAAACGGACGGACGCGTCCGCGCCCATGGCTGTTGTGACATCTAGGTCTATTAATCTACTTACAGCCTCCTTCTAGTGATTGTGGCCTAACAGACTGCTTCTACAGCTGTCATGTCTTACCTTGACGTAGACCCATAACGAGCCGATCAGCTCAATGTCCGTTATGAGCAATATATTGAGCGGCTCGATATTGAGCGGCTTGATTTACGCTGCCCCCGCTCGCTCAAAATCGAGCCGCTCGATGTTCCGCTCGATTTGCGGCCAAAGCTGCCCCCGTCCGCTCGATTTTGAGCCGCTCGAAATCGAGCCGCTTGACTAATATTAAGCTGCTTCATAGTCACATCAAATTGTATTATCTACTGCTATAACACTACTTTAGTAGCTATACTACTACCACGCTACTACCACGTAGCTTTATGTCCTATATTTATAGCTTCTTAATAAAATCGAGTGGGCTTGGCAGTCAAAAAGCTGCCCCCGTCCGCTCGGTTTTGAGTAGACCCCACTTTGAGCCGCTCGTGAGCAGCTCGATGCTCGATTTGAGCCGAAAATTGAGCTGCTCAAAATCGAGCAGCTCGATTCCTGCTGCTCCTGCTCGCTGGCTCAGAGAGCAGAATTCTTTAGCTCCTGCTCGCTTGAAATCGAGCAGCTCGATGTCCTGCTCGAATCGAGCATCGAGCTACTCACAAGCTGCTCGATATTTATATAAGTAGCGTTATAGCACTATATAATAC
>Ga0268246_10000102_pt1 | contig 79222 bp, 65 predicted proteins | sample AgamicOrSfe_FD_200242 | JGI IMG/M metagenome (GOLD analysis project Ga0268246, IMG submission 200242) | Agave microbial communities from Guanajuato, Mexico - Or.Sf.e (v2) (version 2) | ecosystem: Host-associated > Plants > Phyllosphere > Phylloplane/Leaf | place: Guanajuato, Mexico | collected... | reverse complement strand
GGAAGGAAAGAAGGATGGCGATTGCACCTACGAGTTTACGAGTCTGACTACAACGATTTGATATATCTTTGTGGAAGCAATGCTGCGATTAGTCAGGTAAGGTAAGGCTGCAACGATGTATGACGAACGGAACTAATCCCGCATGACAAAATCAACGGAAGTGCTTCCGCGGACGTGAGCTGACAATACACGTACTCCACGTACTCAGGCACTAAATATGGAGGGATTGGCTCGAATATTATTTGTTCATCGTGCTTTTGGTCTAAGTTTTATCAAATATGTCAGAGCCACGTCCATCAGTGCCTCATTGGGTCTTTTTGATGGTGCCTCTCTCGGTCGGCTGGCTAAACAACCAAATAGCAACGAACAGCAGGAAACCTGCTACTGTAACACCAATTCCACCCACCCAAGGGTACGCCGCGGTGATGACATAACTTCTCGGCCATTCATCGTGAGCGAAGTGTCGTACAGTGACCGTCGACTTCTCGAAAACGTTGGTGAGGAATGGTCGCTTGTAGTTGACCAGGAAGTTGAAGATACCGTGCTGATCTGGCGTCTTGAATTCGGTACTGTAGATGGTGCTGTTTGCGGTCCGCGAGCTGGCTTGCAGTGCCAGTCTGTGGAATGGAGAAAGCATGCTAAACTCGAGTTGAACGGCATCGCCTGATGGAACGTCAAATGGCGCCCAGTGATCAACCTTCCACTCCGAAAGCTCAATCATGTATGCCTGCAAACATTAGTTGACTGTTCCAAACGAATTCATCGACAGTATAAACATACCACGTCATTCTTGACCCTGTAGATAGTAGGGTTGGTCTCTGGTGATTCTGAAACGCTGAGGTTCTTTCCAGTAGCCACAGCGCCCTCGTTGAGGTGATGCTGGATACGGCCAACCTTGAGGACACCAATCTCTTGAAATGTCCATTGGCTCAACTTTTCGGCGAAAGCCTTGTTGGAGGTCGTAATGTCCTTGCCAGTGTTATCCTGAACCTTGGCTCCGAACCACTTGTCCTCGAGCATCTCCACCGAGCCAAGCACAGTCAGGCGAGCCGAGTTCCTAGCCTGGAAGGCCGTGATCAAGGACAACTGCGATCCAGCCGCAAAGATATCCTCTAGACCTTCCGCCTCTTCCTTTGGATTGTAAGAGTAGGCCGTTGCTGGAGCGCGCATGATTGGTGCAATCAGGGGATTGGCGTTTCCAAGAGTCTGACCGACAGCCCTCGGAACAGCAAGAGTTCCACCCACGGCAAAGTAATCCTCAGTGTCCGACCTGACTGATTTGGGGGCCGCGACAAGCAGAACATCATGCTTCTCGCCAGCACTGCTCTTGTCGTAATTGAAGTGGTCTACCACCACAGAGTTCCTCTCCGCTGGGAGACTGATATCGAACTCGAGAAGGAGGGACGAGATTGATGATGGAGTGGCACCCTCTCCTGATAGGGCTAGCATGATGTTGCCGTTGCCGTTCGCATAGTCGACCAAGAGGTTGGGCGTAAGATTCGGCCCAAGGCCCTTCGACTTGGATGGGAGGATGAGCAAGTGCTCGTAGGCGATAAGTCCATGCTTGAACAGCGAGAGAGTGGTGGATTTGGGAGTGTCGAATGATATCGAGTATCCTCGTGCTAGATCGCAAGTTAGCCTCGCAACACTGTGACCATGTGCATGCGACCATAACTCACATTCAAGGTCTCCCCAGAATTTGGAGTACTTGTTCTTGTCTCCAAGCTCGTCGATAACGACAAGCAGTCTGTTACCAGAGGAGCTCAATGCCTGAACGAGACCAATACAGGCCAGAGCCAGGAACGAAAAGAGCCACCTCATCGCGTGTGCTGTCGAATTGGTTCGTGGTTGGAGAATCTAAGAACTGCCATATGGAGCTTGATCAATTGCTACACGTATACGTCGCCAAGACCTGGTCAGGTATGATGGAGACGGCTATTTCCGCACCGGCGTTGCAGGTGGTTCCCCGACCTCACTCTTCAACTTTAGGTGCTCGATCGTGACATTGCGACACCTGCTCCGCCTCGCCAGGACGTCAGACGATCACACTATCTCTCTCCGAACACACAGCAATCCCCCAATTACAAACGCACAATGGCGCCCGTTCAATTCTTCCAAGCACCAGGCCAATACATCCGCTGGGCGTCTCGCGAAAAGCCAGCCATCTTCTGGTCAATAGTCATCGGCAGCTGCGGTCCAGTTATCGCTGTAGCCGCTCCCCCAATCAGATACAGACTCGGCGACGGACCAAGACCAAGAATCCCTCTCACATACCCAAGTAGGTGATCTTCCGGCGCGAAGAGCTCGCAGAAGCTGATATCATCACAGTCCCACCTGGACCACGAAACATTCCACAGGGTTATGACGATTGAAAGGAGCGAAGGATGAGGAGTGAGGATTGAGGGAAAATCATCGTTTGTAAGCGGGCATTATGAAGGAAACTAAAATACAAGATCCTCCGACCAAATCGCATGGCCCTCTGTCATATCTCGTGGTGCATATATCATTCTGGGGCACTCTTCGCATCGCCTTCTTCGGAATGGGGAGTCTTGCGTCTTTTCAACGGACGCTCGTCGCCGGGTTGGCCGCCAGTATCAGAACACCTGGTGCTCACGGGCTTTCTAGACTGTTCGCCGTCCTTGCTGTCTTCTTGTTCATTTACCAACACATTCATGGCTTCCTCGTCTTCGTTTCCGGTCTCGTTCTTGATGGTCTCGACGGTGTCTTCGTCGATCGCATCCCAGGAGAAGTCGTCGTCTCGGACTGTGGTGAACGTAAGCCACATTCTCGTGGGCGAGTCGTCGGCTAGAGAGGACTTGTTGGTGAAGAGATCCTGTGTCCTGATCAGTACCTATGCAATCAACACATAAACGGTAGCATTGACTTGCCTTGACGAGTTTCCTCACCTCCTCTTTGATATCATTCAGGTGGTTCTGCAGAACCATAGTCCCTTTGCCGCTCATTGGAAACATTTCATGCCATTCCCTGAGATCTTCACGACGTAGGTATGCCTCACCGCCTGTGAGCAGCTCTTGATAGAAAGCCCAACCGCCGTCGTTGCTAGAGATGTGATTGCGACGTTCAATCACTTGCAGGCCGAACCAATGACGGAAGAGGCTAAGAGCCATGTGCAGGAATATGTCGTTGGCATAGTCTTTGCGTCCGGCCTCGGCGGTCCGACGAAGAGCGGGTGGATAGTATGTCATGATAGTGCTTTCAACGTAGGCACATCTCTCGGCGAAGAAGCCGTTGTACTTGGCCACGACTTTGTCCTTGACTCGTGGCGGCAAAGATTCGATCACGGTGGTGGCTTTAGGAAGTGCTAGATCCGTGTTTGCAAGGACTCGGCGAAAAACCTGGTAGCGTCCGACCAGGTGAATGAAACAGTTCTTGTAGATTACACGAGACTGTAGTCGGCAGGCCATTCCAATCCAGGAATGAGGGCTTTGCGCGACAGCCTCCCAAAGACTCTGACCTTCTGCGATGAGTGCGTTCTCCACGGCGTGACGAATTGATGAGACCTAAGATTAATTCAGTATTTGTGCAGTGGAGGAGAAAGTGAGTTTTAAAGACTGACCGAACCGAGCGTTTGTGCAATGTTGAGCAAATTGGTTACGTCGACCAGAATTGTTTCCATGTTCGTACGATCAATGCCCAAATCGATATGGTAAAAGGCCTTGAACAGCATGAGTACAGCGCGGACGTCAGCTGGTACGGCACGACCGTTGAAGTTGGTGATGCCGGGACTGGACAAGGGCTCGCCTTTGTTGTTCAAGGGCACGTTTTCGGCACCACGGTCTTTGTACTGGAGGCGCCAGCGGGGAATGTTGGACCCATTGCTGAGAACCTTCTTGGTCAATTGAGCACCTTCCGAGTCAAGCTCATGGAACAATTTTGTGCTCGACATGCGGAGGATGTGCCGATGCAGAGTAAGGCGAGGAGTTCCGCTGACGATGACCGTGGTGTCGCCATCTTCAAAGTTAGGGTATTGACCCTTTGATTCGTTCCTGTGCGAGCTCATTGCTGCTGCGTGCTATCATTCGTCGTGATATGGAGGAGGCGTGTACGTTGCCCGGGGTTCCGAGTAATTGTAATCTGTGTCGGGGACGTAGATGCGACGATTGCAGTAAGCAAAGTTGCAGGGTAAGCCGATGAGTGAGATTGTTCAATGCTCTTCAAGATCACAAGAACTCGCGTCTGCCGATCTTGCACTGCTCGAGAAAACTCCGCGTGATGTGTGGAGCGCAATGAAAGCTTCGAGGGAAGCAGAGAAGGTTGTCGGTAAAACAAGAGAAAAGAGGAGCAGCTCCGATGCAGTCGTGACTCAGGATGTTAACTCGGCGTCGAGTATCTGATTTCGGTTCGTGACTGATAGAAAGCCGAGAAGGTGGTGTGATCAAGGGGCAAAGGTTCACTTGTGTGGAAGCCTCTATCGAAGTGAATTCACTGACCTCCGCGAAGGAATCGATCGGGAGGCGTAAGTACAAAGCACACACCGTGGAGGGCGAACTTGTACTCGCTGGTCAGGTGCAAGACAGGACGAACGATTAAGTTGTCCACGGCTTCGAAAATTCTGGTTTATGGGTCCAGTTGTCGGACAAGGTAGTGGTATATGTGTGTAGGTAAAGGAGTGAGTGAATTCACTGTGTCATCATCTTGTCGAGTCCTCGTCCTCGCCGGTCATTAACTTCAATCACTTGCACTCATCAAAAATACTGCACCTGTTGTCGGCAAAGCGGTAAAGACGAAAAGAAGGAAGGAAGGAAGGACCTACGTTCGACGTTCTGTCCTTAACGAAGGAACTGACTCTTCACTCCAGATCTTTTGAGTGGTCTCTTGTTTCGTTTCGTCAATAACTCCTTAACTTATGCAGCTGTTCGCGAACCTGGTCAAGTCGCATCTTGTCGAATCGCAGCACAACACAAGTAGCTTTCTCCAGGGAGACTTATCATGATCGAAAGATGCTCAAAGAATGACTGGGTTATGAAGGCTGAGGCTCAATTGACTGACATCGCTCACAACCTTTGCGAGCCAGACAGACACTACGATGGTTCTAGCATCTCGGTCATCAGACGTCGCCTCACTGAATTCAGGATAGACCTGAGATCCGGCAGAATGCTCTTAACTAAATGGCCGGTGAGTCGGTCTTCTTCTTGTCAGTGCGAGTAAGGCGCAAGAGAATCTATCCCGTCAATGGTTCTTGACTCGTCCAGCAGGCGGTCATCTTTGACTCTCCAAGGCGATGTATAATTGCTTCAACGACCAAGGAGATCCCTTCAAACAGCAGGTGACGACGAGCACGTGTATTTCGTCCATGTTGGAAGATAATCAGCGTGGCTTTCAAGATTTGCTTTTCTGCTTCTCAGCTCTGCTTCTGCGGGGTTTTGCTCTCGAGCTTCGGCTGCTTGAGGAAGGTGGATCAATCGCGTGCAGCAAGGCGCGTCGAGATCTTGTCAGATCGACCGCCATCTTCCACCATTTCCAGGAACACGATCTACCCTGCCGTCCCACGTGTGTCGTCCCAGGAAGCAGCAGGTAGAGCCAAGAAACTCGCAGGCAATGCCAAGGAACCGGAGCGGAAACCAAATCGCTGCTGGCGCTCCATTTGCACGTAGTGTGGACGCCTCTGAGCGACGACGTAGGGACTCGGATCGCACAATGGTGGTGCTTTCGAGTGTACTGCAAGGTATGTAGATGAGGTAGGTACGACACGACCAACACTACATAACAGCACAGCGCCGCTGCGCATTATTCTGTAGGCTGATATTCTCCTCTATCTTCATCCTTCGTCCCTTCAACATGCGTTTCACTCAGTCGCTGGCCGCTGCGGTCGTGGCTGTAGCCATTCCATCTCTTGCTTGCGAGAGCTGCATGCATCCCGAGAAAGATGTCGTGCTGACCAGGAACGTTCGTCGCATGCAACCAGATGCTCAGAACGCTACGTCTCTGCCCAAAGGCCCCCTTAGCTGGGGTCAGCTGAACGTGTAAGTCATGTACTCAGTGCCACAGTCCATTTACCCGGCTGCTCATTACGTCTGTCTTCCAGCCTCCACACTACCGACACTCACGGCTGGCTTGAGGGTCACATCAAGGAGAAGAACTATGGCGCAGATTGGGGTGACTATGCCAGCTTTGTCAAGGATATGCGCCAGCAAGCCGATGATCTCGGCGTAGATCTTCTGCTTGTCGACACTGGAGTAAGTTCAATTGTTTTAGTCGAATATGCGGGGGAAAGAAACTGATTTGATATCCCAGGATCTTCACGATGGAGCTGGACTAAGCGATGCTACTTCGCCAAACGGAGAGCTGTCCAACCCAGTTTTCGAGAACATTGATTACGACTTGTTGACCATCGGCAACCATGAGCTGTACATCTCGGCCATCGCCTACGAGACCTTCAACCAGTTCAGCAAGGTCTACGGTGACCGCTACTTGACGTCCAATGTCCAGATCATCAACCCATCCACTGGACAATTCGAGTATATCGGACAGACCCACCGCTATTTCACTACCAAGCAAGGTACGTACAACCGACTCGGTCCACTAAGGATTATACTTACACTCTTCAGGTCTCAGAATCATGGCGTTCGGTGTTCTCTTCGACTTCACTGGCAACTCGAATGTTTCCAGGGTCTTCAAGGCAGCAGACATGGTCAAGCAACCATGGTTCCTGAATGCCATCAACACCACTGAGCCAGTCGATCTTTTCATGCTTATCGGTCACAACCCTGTCAGACCAACTGTCTCAACAAGCACCTTCAAGACTGTCTTCAACGCCATTCGCGCAGCCAGACCTGACACTCCTGTCCAAATCTTCGGTGGCCACACTCACATCCGTGATTTCGCCGTCTACGATGACAAGACAACCGCTCTCGAATCCGGCAGATACTGCGAGACTCTTGGCTGGCTTGCCATGTCCGGTATTAAGACAGGTGCCAACTACACTGGAGAAGTGACCCCATGCGGCGTACCAACTCCTTCCATGCCGGCCAGGATCGTAACCAACACCACCTACACTGGCTTGAACTCTTCCAAGAGCGCATCCAACCTGACTTACTTCCGCCGCTACCTCGACTGGAACCGTCAAACGTTCGAGTTCCACGCTGTAGGCAGCCAGGTCAAGACCTTCGATGTCCAGCAAGGCAGAGCGGTCACAGCTGAGATCGATGCTGCACGCAACGTTCTCAACCTGACTTCTCTGTACGGATGCTCACCAGCCACCTGGTGCATGACTTGCGCGCCTTTTGGCTCGAGTGGCAACATCTACACTCTCCTCTCAACTGCTCTGTCTGCGGTTGTGATTAACCAGACCAGATCCACCATTCCTCGCTTGATCATCCTGAACACCGGCAGCGTTCGTTTCGATCTCGTCAAGGGTCCATTCACATACGACGGTAAGAGTACCCAGACCCGTACCGAGACTCTTAAGCTGACGTGTATCGCAGATAGTTTCATTGTGAACCCATTCACTGATGCATTCCAATACTTGCCCAACGTACCATACTCGATGGCTAGCGTAGGTCACCTATCAAAAAACGATTGCTTGTTCATGCTAACATGTCACAGCAAGTAGCAGGCATCCTCAACAACGGCGCCTACCTCAAGCGCGACCTTTCAACCAGCGACTTTGGCTTCACCCAGTCCAACCCAGCGCTGACAGACGCCTGTATCGACCCACCGGTCACCCACGACCATCTCAACACCAAGCGCTCTTACCCAGGTGGACGCATTATCCGTCGTCAATCTACCACCAACACCCCCGGCTACACCACGACCGACGACTTTGGCACCGACGGAGACGACACGCCACACAGTCCTATCGGATACTACAGCCAACCCAACGTATTCCAGGCCAACGCCAGCTTTCCAGCCGAAGGACTGCCATCGACGATCGACCTCGTGTTCCTGGACTACATTGCGCCTAACGTCGTGGCGGCTCTTAACTCGCTTGGCGGACAGTTTGCTACGTCGCAGGTCAACTATTACTTACCAGAGGTAAGTTGCAAGATCCCAAATATCGAGAGAATTATGCCCAAGTACTGATATCATAACAGAGCTACACCACCAACTCGTATTTGCCTCAGTACGCAAAGCTTGCTTGGCAGGCTAACGTGCCTAATTGCCCCGTTGGTCAGGGTGTTGGGTACAACAGTACCTCGTAAGGGATCAATGACTTGTACGTTGTTTCGCGGAGGACGATGACGGAGGTTATAGCTGCACCGAATTGTTTAGAGAGCCACTATTTTGAATTGCACACTAGTGTTCATGACAGCAGTGAAGACTCAGCATGGAAATCATAATTTCAAGAAGCAAAAGTTTATTGCGAAAGGACATTTTGATGCCTACATGAACAAGCGAAGGAAGAATGAAACCAAAACGCCATCATGTCGGTCGTGATCCAATATTACTGCGATCTTCTGTATCCCACTTAGTTGTTCTGCTGGCTGTTGAGGATGCGCAGGATGGAGAGGAAGAGGTTGATGATGTCGAGGTAAAGGCTGATGGAAGCCGCAATCTCCTCCTCGACCTGGTAGTGTCTCATGACCATCTGGGTGTCGACCAAAATGTATCCACTGAAGATGAGAGCACCGACGATTCCGTATCCCAGCTCAAGAGCGCTGGTGTGGGGGAAGAAGGCGGCCATGAAGCCGAAGATGATCATGACCCACAAAGCGAGGAAGAGGTATGGCTGCCAGCTCGTGAAATCGTACTTGGTCTGGCACGCGAAGAGGGTGAGGGCGATGAAGATTCCAAGTGTGAAGACGAGGGCCTCGAGCACGATCTTGCTTTCGTAGAAGGACGTGACGACGCTGATGCTGTAGGCCTCGAGAGCTGTGAATCCACCGAGGAAGAGCAGATTGGTTGGGTACGACTTGCGCTTCCAGAAGGTCAGGAGCATGAAGCCGATTGCGCCGAAGAGAGAGACCCAGAGCATCCATTGGTTTGACTGGATCCAGTTCTTGTAACTGGAGCTGAAGAAGGAGATGGAGGACAGGGCGACGGTAGCGAAGATTTGGACGGTGAGGATGGTGTAGACCTTGCGAACAAAAGCCATGCGGATGTCGAGAGTAGCCTCAGAGACGGAGCCACCGAACTGTGATTGTTAGTATCTTCGTCGTACATTTCTTGGAGCGAGTGTGGTCATACCTTGAAATCATCCGGAATGTTGTCGTCCTCGCTGCGAGCGACACCAGGAGTAGCCTCTTCTGCCTGGTATGATGGAGGCGCCTGACTGTATCCTGGCTCTTCAAAAGAATCGCGCTGAGGCGCTGGCTGGTATTTTGTGTTGGCTGCCATGTCGAAGGTGTTGTGAGTGATGGAATTTGGAGAAGGTTGCGGTGGTGAAGGATCGCAGGAGAGATGTAGCAGAGGCAGACGACGACGATGATGATGCTAGAAGGTGCGACGGGCCAAGGCTTCTCTGACGCCTGACGCTTTGTCATTGTCACCTGTCTTGTCACCTGCGACATCCTAGCGGAGACTAGCGTCAGCACCGCCACTCCCTTTCGGTAGCCACCGACCAAAGACAAGCATTCTTGAACCTTGATCTTGCTTGAAGCACTTCACCTCATGCTTGATATAATCTGTTATTATCAAACAGATCCGACCTCACCGCAGGCACATCTACTCTCTAGTATCAAGGCGTGAATAGAGTAAGTCTCACGTCAAAGCTCTGACAATCCGTGGTAGGTCAAAAGCCGAGCTCGGAGATAGTACATGATATTTTTCTTTTCCATGACTTTATCACCTTCGATCTCCACACCAGTCATCTATAACCAATACCTTTGAAGGGCGTTTCAAAGTCAAAATTCAATTCGCAATCATGGCCTCAATCACATACCGAGATGCCCGCTCCGAAGACTTCACCACAATCACGGAAATCTACAACCACTATGTCAACACTTCAGTGGCCACTTTCGAGGAGGATCCGGTAACCGTGAGGGACATGCTGGAACGCTTCAGTGTATTCAAAACCGCAGGCCTACCCTACATTGTCGCCGAAGAGCACGGCCAAGTCATCGGCTACGCATATCTATCATATTGGCGGACTCGCTCAGCATTCCGCTTCTCCGTTGAGAATACAGTCTATCTGGCGCCAGGAAACGAGCGCAAAGGTGTCGGTAAACGCCTCGTACAACTGACCTTGGACGCTGCTCGAGCGATCGGCAAGACGAGTATTGTATCGGCCATTGCTGTAATGCCAGATCAGTCAGTCGAGGCGTCTGCATCTGTCATGTTGCATCTGAGGACGGGATTCAAGGTTGTAGGGCGTATGCACAAAGTCGGCTACAAGTTTGGCAAGTGGATAGATGTGGTGTGGTTAGAATACGATCTCACGAGACTTGAATGTAAACTCTGAATTAATCAAGTGCATCAAACCGAAGGCTAGACTGAACGCTCAACGCTAATGCTCGTGCTGTAGTCTCGCTATGCATTTTCGCTCGTTAATTCGTGAACATCATCTTCGTGATAGCGACACTTGCACTTGTCGTCTCTGACCGAAACAGGCATACCCTCTGTCATCACCTATCCCGATACTATCGGGTTCTGCCACCGCCACCTCGTCGGTATTCATGGATATAGTCGCGCTCGTACACAGTATCTCCTGGAGCTTTGCGTCCAATTGGTGGCGGTGGAAGTCTTGAGAGCCGTTCTGCTTCTTCCTGCTCCCTCGCAATTTCTCTCAAACGCTCCTTGCGTTCCTGTCGTATCTCTTCTGACAGCTCGACCAGACGAAGAACATCTTCCTACATTGGCTATTAGTGACGATCCACAATAAGCCTTGAGGCCGACTTACATATTGCAGGTACTCAACAATGTAGAAGAAGTTTTCCGTCTCTTCATACCTGTAGTCCATTTCAACGATTGCCTCTTTGATCACTAGATCTTTTGCGAGCTCGGTCCACATGTCACGACGAAGCTGACGTCCAGAGTCTCTCCTATTGTCTCCTTGACGGCTTTGGTGCGCTGACGCTGAACGGCGACGAGTGATTTGGAGATCAAGTTCTTCGCGAAATTGAGGTGGGGGAAGAGGCGGTGCCTGGGGGGCGGGGGCCTCGCGTACTTCCCGATCTCGCTCGTATATGACATCCTTTTCATAAAAGTCTTGACCATTGCGGACACCACGTCTCCGGATCTCGATCTCCAGGTCTTCCTCACGTGTTTGTGGCAGGGCCGGAGGTGGACTTGGAGGGGCAGGCGGTGGAGGTGTTGGTGATCGTGCTCTTTCGACACCATGGTCAATGTGTCTGTGATGGGTGATGATCTCTTGTATGATTGGAGGACGATAGACTGGTGAAAGCGGCGGAGGAGAGAGATCCCTAGCAGGTTCCGGCTCTGGCTCAGGTTCTGGTGTGGGCTCCCTGGGTGGCTCTCGCTCTCGTCGTCGGATGATGATTTCTTCCTTTTCGAAATCACGCTGCCTAGGAGGAGGAGAGAAGGACCGCTCGCGGCGTCTGACGATGATCTGCTCTTCGACTCTTGGTGGTGGAGGCGGAGCAGGAGAAGGTGATCGTTCGCGACGTCTGATGATAATCTGTTCCCTTTCGATCTCAGGGGGAGGTGGAGGGGATGGCGATCTTTCGCGGCGGAATACAAACTCTTCATGTGCCCTGGCGATGACACTTCTTCTGCGTGCAGGAGGAGGCAAACTGCGGTCTCGTTCACGAATTGTGATCTCTTCGCGATCAATCTCACGCTCTCTGTACTCGAAGTCTTTCCGAGGGGGCTCGCGAACGTCTTTCCGAATGATGACTTCTTCTCGGTCAACCTCTCGTTCCCGACGAGGTGGTGGCATCCATGCGGTTTCCTCTCCTCTGCCACGGCTACCCCCACCGCCTCCACCTCCTCTCCCTCCCCTACCTCCACCGCCTCTACTTTCGCCGTCACTGTCATCACTGCCACCTCGGTTTCTCCTCGGCGGCATCCATCCGCTTTCACCTCCTCGTCGAAAAGTGATCTCTTCTTTTTCGACTTCACGCTCCCGCTCGCGCTCACGCCGCTTTGGTGGTTGTGATTCTCCGCGTCGCAAGGAGATCTCGGTCTCTGCAACCTCACGATCCCTCCCTTTCGGTCGAGGTGCTTCTGGCTCACGGTCGCTGCGACGGATGATGAGCTCTTCATCTTCATACTCCCGATAGCGTCTTCTGTCTCGCGGTGGATCACGATTGTCGGACCTGATGTCCTCCTTGCGTTCCCTGATCACGAGCTCATCACGCTCGACTCGGTCCCGTCCGCCTCTTCTCGAACGCCCTGCATCCGAGAAATTGTCTCTTGACCTGTCGCGGATGACCTCTTCTTCTTTCAATACCATTGTCGGTGGTCCACCACGACCTCCTCCCCGGCGAGAACCAACTTGCGAGGCTTCATTTCTACCGCGATCGTCATAGTCTCGGTTTGCGACGACCAAAGCACCTGCGGTTGTCTGTCCATAATCTTCGCGCAGGAAGTCTGGCTCTCGGCGGGCAGGTCTTCTTTCTGGGGCTATGGTCTCTGCCCTTTGCGGGCGACGGTCGGTATCTCGCTCACGGCGAATGTCTATATCGAGCTCTTCATAATCTCGTTCACGGCGTGGTCTGGAGTAGAAATCTCGTTCCTGCTCCTCGTAGAGATCGGCGGTCGGATATCGTCGAGACATGAGTGTGAAAGAACGCCGTCATGCGGGAGTGTTTGCGGAGGTTGGTGCTAACTTGCGGTCAAGTCCACGTCTGAATTGGCGGACAGTGCACGTGCAGATGACAATCGAGGCTTCCAGCCGCGTGCCAGCCGGACTGCAGAGAAGAACAAATGCAAGAGCGAGTGAACAAGTCGTGAAGCGCAAACTCGAAAAGGACAAAGTCGTGAGCAGCAAGCAAGTGCGCCGGCGTCACTGCAAAGTAAGGAGAGCGCACAACTTGGTGGGATGGCTGGAAATGATTGCCCTGCACATGAGCGATGGTGGAGAGAGTTAGCGCGGACACACCGTCTGTGCGGTGATGCAGCAAGTGGAAATCACAGTGCAATTCGTTCTGTCGCAAGTCGTCATCATACATGCGCTGCCAGCACACCTCACCGCCCTATGATAGATGCACAACCATCTCATTGGTACTATCGGAAAAGAATAGACCATTCAGTGCAATTCAAAACGAAAGATTGGGCTCACAAAAGGTACAAGGAGGAGTTACTGAAGCGCGTAACCGTCAATAACGGCTATCCCGAACTGAAACACTTCGGGGCTCCGCTCTTGTACCTGGCGGATAGGTCCGCAACTCAATACAAGCAATTGACCCTTGAAGAGAGCCCTTGTTATACTGTCGATCTGCAGATGTGTGAGGGAACAGAAGGCGATCGTTTGGAGAAGCTGCATAATTATGCATGCCAGAAGCCAAGGCCTATCGCAGGTAGAATCTGGTATTTGGGCAGCAATGAAAGCCACAATCGCCTCTGTCTTCAGTTGTCTCTGAGTCTCGAATGTGATAGGGCTGGAAGACCCACATTGCAGCCTGACAAGAGTTTCAGGTGACCGCGTCTGATCTCGCGACACATGTCATGCTCCTCAGGGTCCCATGACCGTCTGACTCGTGCCTGACCCTTCACCAACCTGAGGCATCCATTTCGACTTTGTCACTCATTTTGGGTTTTGAAGTCGCACCTGAATGCTATCGTAGTGAGATACCTAGCACCTTGAAGCAGAAATGACCGGACACGACCTCTGCGGTCCGAAGTTGCTGCACGGCTATCAGGAACGAGAGATACTCTGCCTTGCTACACGGTCAACTTGATAAAGACGATCTACTCAGAAAGCAGGCTTGAAATCACACTTTACCAGTACCACCACCATGGACACTCGTGCTCCCATCCAGGTCGCACTCGAGCCTTGCGTATACACTCTCGCGTTCGATGACTCATCAACACGGTTCATCTGTGGTCTCGACAATGGAATCCGCGCTTTCCGTGCAAGTGACTGTATCAGAACCGTCAAGGAAAGTCCCGGACAGGCTGGTGGCATCGCCATAGCTGCGCTCCTGGATGACAGGTACATTGCCATTGTCGGTGGAGGTAGATCTCCCAACTCCTCGCCGAATATGGTACAGTTCTGGGACAATGTCGAAGCCAAAAAGGTCAATGAGCTCGATTTCGCGGAACCGGTCTTAGGTGTCAAAGTGACCACCACGTCCGTTGCTGTTATCTTAGCCGAACGAACGATTATCTTGCAATATGCAAAGCACAACCGAAGTAACCTCCTAGGACCCGCTGCTGTGGTCGGTCTACACAGAACAGCAAACAATCCGAACGCTTTGTGCTCGATACGTGGCTATAGGATGGCGCTTCCAGGTCTCACGCCAGGCCAAGTACAGCTAATCGGACTGAAGGACAACTCAAAGAATATCATTCGTGCCCACTCATCGGAGCTCAGGCAGCTAGACCTCAGCAGAGACGGCCAACTCCTCGCTACAGCCAGCAAGCAGGGCACTCTCATTCGCGTATTCTCCACTTCAACTCTATCGCAAACTCATGAGTTCAGAAGAGGCGTCGATCCAGCCATAATCTATTCACTCTCCATCTCGCCAACCAACCAGTTCGTCGCCTCGACCTCAGATTCCGGTACCCTCCACATTTTCGACCTCCGACCACCATCCACAGAAGAGACAAGGCCACAGCCTCGCAAACGACCTTCAACAGCCCGCCCTACGGCCACCTCCCGCAACCGTCCCAGCCCCTCCGACTTTGACGCCTTGTCCCTACCCTCCGCCTCTACCTCGCCACGAACAGCAGGGGGCTTCTACGGCCCACCGCCAGACCTAGCACATACGCCTCCAGCTACCGGTCCCTCTGTCGTCTCCGTTATCGCACGCTTCCCCGGCATGCCGCGCGCCTTCTCCGACGCCAGGTCCATGACCAGCATTTCCTACCAGAAGGGCAACGACCCACCCAACTGGCAAGGCCAGCCACGGTACCTGAACACAATACTGCCGAACGGGCAGAAAGGGCGAATCATAAACCCCAACGTGGCGATACCGGGTTTGCCGCATGGACAGCCACCAAAGGGGGTGCTGGCTTGGGATCCGGATGCGAGCGACCGGAGGCTGTGGTGCATTGGCGGTGGCGCAGATGCGAGATGGGAGAGCTTCGTGCTTCAGGAGGGCGAGGATGGGCGACTGAGAGTAGGCAAGGAGGGGTGGAGGGCGTTCTTGACGAGGCAGTTTCCCGAGGAGGGATAAGAAGAATATGGACCAGGTTTAGCACCGGCGTCACGGGCGGGATTTGACGGCTTACGATGTCATCTGGCTTACAGGTGCGCTTGCCTGTGGGATACCGCTATGTTATACGAATTAATCAGGGTTGACTGCTATCTCTGTATTGAATTTAAGGATTGTAGACTCCTTTTCTTTCGCTCGTGTGTACGAAGACATACATACATTGGTATGTCAGACAAATGGTCGATGTTTCCTGAACAGGCCTGGTAGTATGTAGCTGTACAACGAAGACACAGTTTCCTGGTGTCGGAAGGGGTTACAATATACGAATTCAGAGTAGCTGGAGGATAAGATAAGACTGGAAAGAATACATATGTTACATATTACATGGCGTAGATAAGGTTATATAGTACAAGACCCCGACCAGACTCATTAGCAAAGGTGCTGGGCCCAAGTATTAAGAGGGCAGGGGTAGAGCGAGGTAAGCAGCAGCAGCTTCCAAGCAGTATCGTGATTAGGCCGCAATACCAAGGTACCACTTGCCGAGCGGGGTGTAGTCGCCATTGTCATTAAGGAACGACCACAGAGGCTGATGAGCTTGTCCCTGAGTAGTCCTGAATTCACCCCTGAAAGTGTAGCGCTTGACGTAGCGCTTCTTGTCCAGAAACTTGATCTGCGTCTTGATGTCCGGCACGCAAGTCTTGTCGCCCTTTTCGCACTCTGGCGGGTTCGGCGAGTAGCTCTGGAAGCCAATGTCGCTGACCCACATTGGCTTGTTGGGGAAGCGCTTGTGCCACATCTCGACGAAGCCCTGGAACTCGGATGTCGTCCAGTAGTAGTGCACGTCGAGGAAGTCGAACTTGCACTCGGGGCAGGTCTGCACGAATTCGTTGATCCACGGCAGGGAGTCCGGGCCGTTGCTGAGGAGGTTAGCGTTGCTGATATGACAGGAGGGGTGAGAGGAGGCACACGTACATGACTGACGGACTGCCAATCTTCATCTTGGGGTACTTTTGCTGGATTGGAATGATGTACTGCTTCCAAGCGGAAACAGCATCGGCAACGGAGATACCGGAGATGGCTGGCTCCAAGAAGGTCATAAGATGCTCCGGTCTGTATTGGTCAACGTCTGACATCAGAGTGTTCAGGTTTTTGAAGCTAGTGGGGAGTCAGCAAGCATGTTCCTGCAAGAAGAGTTCGCAAAGAACGAACTTGTTTCCATTGTCTGACGTTGTGTCGACCCCGAATTGCTGCATGGTGAATTGGTATCTCTTAGAGAAGTTTTCATCCGGGTAATGGCCAAAGCTGTAGTACCACGAGAGGTGCGTGACCTTGTCGGAGGTGAATTTAGCGACGTCTTGTGTGTAGGTAGCGCTGTTTAGATCGGAGATCATTCCGCGTTTGGGGTTCGAGGCCTCGATAGTCGAGGCACATAGCGCCAAGAAGGAGATGAAAGTCGTCTTCATCTTGTCAGATAGTGTGATAAAGGTGAGATGAGTTTGGATAGTTTGAAATGCAGGAGTAAGGTCGGATTTATATTAGAGCATCTACTGATCAATCACTGTCAAATGACCAGGATGTTGAAGGAATAGAGACAATGACGGAGTTGCAGGAGATCCCCGTTTTAGAGACGGCAAGGTAGTTGGACACAGACTGAAGCAGTATAAGAAAGAGGAACGATAAATAGTAGGAAAGGTGATCACCGTTTAAATGTCTGACATGTTAGTAGTATAGTCTGTTGACCTGGCCTTGGTATAGGAGGAGTTGCGGGGGACAGTTGACGGTTTGAGTATCATGTTGGTGTAACGTTATGGTCCTTCGCTGCAGTTTGTAGCCTGCCTGTCATCTCGCAAGATTGGGTGCTACATGTTGCAGAAGCCGAGCGCCTACTGGGGCATGATATGAAGCATGCGATTCTTGCAGATCTCGGTCCGAGTTCATGGTAGATTGCAATAGCTCCTTCCAGCTTTGGACGCAAGAATATACTGGCCGTGCTTCTCCTGACAATCAAGAAGTTCTGCGACAAGACAGAGCGAGCCATAGACGGCTGGACGCTCGTTGCAACGACTTTAAACGGCTCGTGAAATCCTCTCATTACCTCATGGCGTTACAAGGCAGGTCAAAAGGTGTGTGTGGCCGTTTGCACTCGCAGATCAATCAATTTTGTGACGAGTATCTGAAGAACATCAAGAGCGGCTGTCGAGACAGGAGGGGTATACTATCATCAATGGGATGTCGCTGTTTACGGTCAAGGGTGAGCCCGCATTGCTCGGCTAGATTGCCCAAAATGGTTGAGACCGCCAAGACCTTCCTAATCTCACGCGCCAGACCTCAGATCTCACTTGCTGTCCTACGAATCGCCGTCTGTTCGGAAGACCATCATTGTACGACCGCTAGAGAAGCGGACAGACGTGATCTTAATCTTCCAAAATTGACTTGAGCCACGACCAGTCGACACCACGATGTGGTTGGTGAAAGCATATATATACGGCGACGTGTGATTAAACGCAATAATGACAGGTCGTATATCATCACAATATGCATTATAAGCAGGGACGACGTACGTTGAATCTCAGGATGGCGATATGCTGGGCAATCTACTCACCCATTGCATGCGCTCCGGCCTTTAAGTCGAGCCGAGGTGCCGACAGTAATAACTCACGCTGCGTCGAAAACGGAGGAATGCTCGCGGTAAACATAAATCGTGGCAGTCACTCGTACGAGCTTCTCAACCTAGGCACATGTACTTGGTCCAGGGTCAAGAAAGGAGTCAAAAGACAGATGGCCGGAGTTGCGCCAGGGCGATCGACAACCCCGACAGACAATTTTTGTGGAAAGAAGGGACAGAAGGGTCGGCGCTAGCCAAGCAGCGTGGAGAATCTCTCGCGATTCAGCGACCCAGTGCAGTGCCAGTGCGGTGCAGTGCAGCCAGTACAGGGCTCTAAGCCTCGAACCACAACCCACCGCAACTTTATTAGCTCGTCTCGTCTGGTCTCGTCCGGTGTTTGGGAGGTTCAACTGCTGATTCTCGCATTCATTCTATGCAACTTGAGCCTCACCATCGTTTTCAATGAAGACATAGATGACCTGATCAGCCCAGTCACTTGTCCTCAAGCTTCTATCGAACACGCAGCAGCACCAGAGCGCGTCCAGCGTCTAGTCTTCACCGTTCCGCTTCGGCCAGTCGGGTCTCACCCAACGTGTGATTTTTAGGAGGTGTATTCACGCGACGAAATACACAAGTCTGGCGCCTGGGATCCTATACATGAGAAGACACATCTGAGACTTTCAACCTATACTGCACAACATGGCTGCCGCCGTCACACCGCGTAGCGACGCCCTGCGAAAAGATTCAGTCACCGCTCAGGACGGATGCGATTGGCAGTCCGAGAACATGGCGAAACTACAACAGAAAGGAGTATTGAATGCAGCAAGCTGCTCAAATCCTGGACCGGTCGCCAGACGCAGAGAAAACAAGCGGAGAGACGAGAGCCTCTGGGGTACTGTCTGCAGAGGCATCGTCGACCATCAATTGGGTATGTTTCTCATGCTCCTCATTCTACATGACAAAGGCCCGCGCTGACCTGACAACAACAGGTCTCTCCATCAATGCCCTCCTTCTTCTCGCCATGACACATCTGTTTTTCCCTACCCTACGACCTACGACTATTCAATATTTCACGCTTTCCTATTACGACCCTTCAACTGGCCTTTACAAGCCCGGACTCGATGATCTGAAACATGTCGTTCTATGGATCATTATCTTCACTGGTCTTCGCGCGGGAACAATGGATCTGGTGTTGATTCCGTTCGCAAAACGGTGCGGAATGACGAAAAGGAAGAGCTGCATTCGTTTTGCTGAGCAGGCGTGGTTGTTGATCTATGTCTCCGTATTTTGGAGTGTCGGAATGGTAAGAAAGGCGACAACACTCTAAGGAAATGGACAATTTTCTGACGTTATCACCACAGTACATCTACTCGACGTCGTCTTGGTTTGCCAGTCTCCCGGCAATCTGGAAGGTCTATCCACTTCTGTCCATGACCGGAATCCACAAATGGTACTACCTTGCCCAATTCGCTTTCTGGTTGCAGCAAATCCTTGTTGTCAACATTGAAGAGCGTAGAAAGGACCACTGGCAAATGTTCACCCACCACATCATCACCTCGGCGCTCGTATTTTTCAGCTACGGAAGCTACCAGACCTCGGCTGGAAATGTTATCCTGGTCATCATGGATGTGGTTGATCTACTCCTGCCGGTAAGAACTGAAGGGATCCCAGAGGGAAGAGAATGAGAAGGAACCACGACTGACATATCCCAGCTAGCCAAAATGCTCAAGTATACCGGTTTTCAGACGATATGTGATGTCGCATTCGGCGCTTTTATGGTTACCTGGTTCTTGGCCCGTCATGTGGCCTATATGGCGGTCGTCTGGTCGCTCTACGCAGATTCACCCTCAAAAGTCATGCACTACGGCTGTTACGATACGACGACTGGACTTCAACTCAGCGAAGGAGGCGGAACCGAAATAATGTCAAATCTGCTGCACGCATACACAGGCGGATCGGAACCAGTATGCTTCAACTCGAATGTCCGGACGGTCTTCTTGACGCTTCTGCTGGCCTTGCAGGTGCTTACTTGCATGTGGTTCGCAATGATTCTCCGCGTAGCATACAGCGTTATCATGGGCAACGGAGCCGACGACTCGAGGTCTGATGACGAAGGAGATGAGGAGGATCTTGATATTGAGAACGTCAGAGACTTTGCCGACAAGACACCCGAAATGCAGAACCCGAAAGAGGTGGAAGTCGGTGTCGAGGAGCTTCGCTTTGTGCGCAAAGCAAGTCCTAAGCGCAAGCCAGCGAGAAAGTCTAAGGGCATGTCGAGCGGCATTAGCATTGCAGGACATGGGGACAAAAAGGAGTTTCTCAATCGCATCGGATGTGATAATAGACCTACATAGGCTTTGGACTTGCAGAGGCTACGCGCTGGGTCTCCTGCGGTTTGGAATTCTTAGACATGGATATATGTTACACGACGCTGTGGAATGAAACATGCAATTATGTTCATGCTACACAAACACACTACTACAATTTCGCGCTGTCTGCAGCTAGGACCCTGAAACCCCATCGAGGAGCATGAAGATGGACCTCAGCATTTCCTTCTGGTGCTTTTACCGCAATAACAACCTCCTCCTTATTCAAGCCAACCAACTTGCCATTGTCTTTGTGCTTGAATCCAGTGTCAATCGGGAAGACGACAACTTCCTGGCCCTTCTTGAGCTTCAAAGGATCCTTCTCATCAACATCCACTCGGCCATTGACCTGCGCGTTCAGCACGAACTTCTTGGCCTCGTCCCCCTTGACCTTGACAACCTTGTTCGCCTTGACAGCAGCCTTGACAGTAGCCTTGTACCTACCAACCCAAGCGTACGTCTTTGGATAGACCTCCCTGCTCAAAACATCCACCTTGACAAAATCCATCATCCACTCCAACACCCAGGCGCTGTTAATATCACTCAGTCCCAGCCCGTCCGTGCCGGCAATCCACTCCCGTCCATCGGCCAGCAGCGCCTCAAACGTATCAAACGCCCGTCTCATATGCACCAGGGCCTCAGGCTGGCCCCGCTCCATGTCCTTGAGATCCCACGACCGGCCTGAGAAATCCTCTCTGTCCTTGCGGAACTTGGGGTTCTGCAGGGCGGGCGACGAGATCGGGAGCAACTGGGCCGCGCGAGCGAAGACGCCGCCGTCGACGGTGAAGACGTCAAGGAGGGCGGCGAGGGCTGGCTCGGTGGCATTGGTTGGTAGTGCGGGGTGGGCGGTTGATGCTGGGATGAGCTCCGACAGGCGCGATAGGATCAGGCGTGTGTCGGCGTAGATGTCGCGGCCGTGGGCCAGGACGGGGATGCGGCGGTATTTCACGCCGAGGTTGGTGAGGTCTGGACGAGGGAGTGTCGGGGCTTGGACGCATTCTGCGTAGGGGATCTTGCGGAGCGCGAGGTAGGCTGAGATGCGCCGGGCGTAGGGCGATGCGTTGTAGTGGTAGAGGATCAGGTCGGAGGGAATTTCGGTCATGGTGGCGGTGATGGGATGTGTAAAGATCGGGACTGGTATACACGAATGAGAATGCTTACAGGTCAATTGAGGTAGGAAAGGTAAAGGAAGGGTGACCAGCGACCTCCAACTTATTAGACCTCGGCTTCTCGGCTGTAGCATGTGTGCTTCTTACCTCGCCGATTCCTTCAACCCTACCTTTTTTGCATTTGGGAATATTGATATCAATGCCTGCTGAGCTCACGATTAATGCATCAGACAATATGCATCTCAATGCCACGGAATTGGCACTTGGGAATACCATAAATATCGATTGAATTGGTCTATGCACCCCCAGAGGTTCGCCAAGACTGCGGGGATGGATCGATATGGACCCATAGCACTAATGGCAGATCATCTAATCCAGACGGGGCAGAATCGTTGTCAAGAGAATAATTAGATCAAGTGGTTCATCCTGCGTGTTAAAACATTCTAGTCGATAGTGTAAGCGGAAGGATTTTCTAGGAATGTTCTCTGCTGGTACTCGTGTTTCCCCTGGCTTACATAGGTAGCACAGCCCACATGGTCTCAGCGCCGGTTGGCTCGGTCCAGTGCTGCTGAGCACATTCGTGCCATTTTATTGCAGGGCTAAAGCAGTGAACGCAAAACCCAGACCATGCTGAACGTCGCTTAGCTGAAACGAACAGAACAATGAAATGCTGGTCAAAGAACCTGTCTTTCACGTGATAAAGATGCTGGAAACAATGGCGGATCACTCGGAATTGAGGCGCCGATTACCTTACCTAATCAGGTATAGTTGGCTGGCGTGGGCCGGACCCTGGATTCGCTCATGCTGACTGACATTCCCGATCTGGCGTTTCTGGTCGACTCCACTCTCTCTACTACTGTATCGCTTGCACCTATCTTCCTTTGCTTCACCTCCATCCATCAACCTATCGACTTTCTCATCAGGACATCACCTACGGCACTCTTAGACACATACGACATCCAATCTATCGTATCTTGCCAACCAAATCATGCGTTCCGCCACTGTCGGCGTTCTTGCCGCTTCTGCGCTCACCGCGCAGGCGATCCTGCTGCCTCCCGGCGCTGCGACCGAGAGCGGCTGGAACTCTCCATTCGCTATCGACACTACCAACTCGCAAATCAAGCTGCCATGCCCTGAATGCGTGTCGACCACTCCACAAGAGATCGCGACCGAAGGATCCGACGACATTGTCTGGATTCAGGGAGGCTCAACCGACGTCTTGCTCAACTTCTCCATCGAGGACACACGCACTCTATCGTTGAACGGATACCCTGTATTCCCTCACTTGGGCGGACACTTCGAGATGCCTACCATCAGCCAGGTTGCATCTTCCTCTTCCCTCGTAGAAATCAAGGAGGCCGCCGTTCCGGTTCGGGATCTCCAAGTCTCTGGCCACAGTGTAGCTATCAACAAAGAGTCGGTTTCCCCTGTCGGCGATGAGGTCATCAGAGTTACATACCAACTTATGGCTCTCGACAACCACCCTGTCACCGTGCCAGGTGCCGAAGTCACCATGCTCAAGAGCGCCGAGGGTGAGCTTATGATTCTCAACGTCGAGCCTGCACCAAAGCACCGCAGTATCTTCGACGCTCTTCCACCACACGCCGGCAATGCAGGCGCTCCAACAGCGCCAAAGCAGTGCAAGGACCTCGTTTGCAAGCTCAACGAGATGGTGTCTCACGTCGGCAACAGCCTGGACTCTGCTTTCAAGGACGTCAAGGCTGGTGCACCTAAGATGAGAGGTGGTTGTCACGGCAAGAAGCCTGGCTTCAAAGCCGAAGGCTCAATTGATGGCCGTCCAGGGCGCCACCACGGTCGTCCACCAAAGATGCCTGGCATGCACCCACACGGTCCACGTCCTTTCCACCGTGGCCCCCACAGCCACCACAGACATCACGGACACCACGGTATGCACGTCGTCCTCCACCGTATCCTCAACATTCTCGTCCCAATCGCCATAGGTATGACGATTGGTTTTGTCGCCACGGCCATCGGCATGTTCATCGGTCGCCTGATTTCCTTCCTCTGGATCAAGTTCGTCCGTGGCGGTCAGCGTGGTTACGCTAGCGTTGCGCAAGAGGAGTCTGACGTCGAGGAAGCTGTCGTCGACGAAAAGGCCGTCTACGCCAAGACTGAGGTCGAGGAGCCTCTCCCCACGTACGAGGACGCCCCCGCTTACGAGGAGGTCCAGTCTGAGCGCAAGTAGCTTGGCGACAGCCTGATGGTATCGATGTAACATCGTATTCGACGCACAAGACTGCCATACAACGAGCGGCGTGGGATCGAAGGGATGGATTAACGGATTATGGACAGGTATTCGAGGGGAAGTTATGGTTCATTTCACGGTCATGGTCTTGGGAACTTTATGCCAAAGGTCTATCAGGGATTCAGGAGTTTCATCTTTACGTCGAATAGCATTTTCCCAATATGATCACTAGCATATACCTAGCTCATTCCGCCCGTGCACTATCTGTGGTTCTACAATCCGCAAACACACCATCCAATCAATCAGTGCGTAAATCGTCGCCCTTCATGTGTATGCTCTGAACTACTCGACTACTCGAGAAATCGGTCGACGAGTTGGACGACATGGTGTGCGAGACGAGGCATGCATTCATCGGGTACTGAATAGCCAAATAAACGAGAAGAACCACTGACGAAAAGCCATCAGCGGGTTTGCAATTGGGGTATACCTATTACTCCTCTAATGCCGCCACAGTCGCCATACCATATCAGAAACGCCAAGATGAGCCTCCTCCAACCATGCACCTCAGTCCATAATTTCGTCGTCGTCAAGCCCATTGTAGATTCTGTACATCAATCCACTGAATACATGCATGGACTCCTCCGTCTGGAATGAGATTGTCGGCTTCGTCTCGTCTCGCGTCTATACGTGCCTCCCTCGCTTCCCTCCTCTGTCGTGACTAGAGCCGTCCTTGGCGCTCGTGTCGAAATTCATGCCGCTGATGTTGAAAAAGTCGTCGAAGGGTACTCTGCGCTTGGTGCCGGCGCCGGTTCCTAGTGTTCTGTTGGTGTTGTTCGACCGCGAGTTGGTATTTCGGTTCGCTCGGTTCCGCTGCTTAGGCGGGTGTTCCATCCGCACTGGTGTTTCTGATTGTGTGTCGTGTGGTTGTTGTTCGTGGTCGGGGGTATCGGCTGTGTCCATGTTCACTTCCCGGTCGTGGTTGGTGGGGTATGAATGCGTGGAGCGGAAGAGGAAGGCGGGTGGTGTGCTGGGTGATTGCTGTTGATTGTTTCCGAAGACGGTAGTTGGTGGCATGGTTGCGGATGCTGATTCTGATGGTGCAGGCGTTTGCTGCTGCTGTGGTATCTGCTCCGGCTGCTGCCCATGCGCCGTCTCTCTAGCCTGCTCGGGACTCTGATGTCGTAGCCTTTCCTCCTCTTGTGATGTCTCTTCCTCCTCGTCGTCGTTCTCTGGTCGCTCCGAGCCGTCCAATCGTTCCGTTGCCCATCGTCGTACCCGCCAGCCTTCACCGTCTCCTAGGCCAATATTCTCTTTGTCCAAGAAAGCCAATATGTCATCCAGAGCATCTTGATATCCTGCCGCTCGCGAACGGACTTGGTCGTTTGCTGCTGCGCGGTACAGAGTGGTGACGGACAAAGCCGCGGCTTTGAATGCTGAAAGGATGTCTTCCGGTGCTTGTGGACCAGCAGCCGGTCGGCGAGGCGTGGCCCGTGGAAGGGATGTGTTTAGGCTCCTCATCGAATCCATGGTTTGATGTTCGGAAGGTCGTACAGTCGTAGTAGTCGTGGATGAGATGTGTTATGAGGGGCAAGGCACCAAGATAACAACGCTTGATGTGGTCATGCGGACCCGGAATCAATCCGCGAATGACACAAAGAGCCGCAAAAGCCGTGTCCTTATTGTTGCTCGTTCGTAGCCGCGAGAATGAGGGAGTCTGAGGTTGTTGTAGCGTCCGAGAGAAGACAGTGATGTTGTTCGCTTGGGAAAGACCGGTGTACGTAGAGTAGAGGTCGGTGACGCAGATGTCGTAGCGTGTTGGATCACAATGCCATGTGGTGGAAGATCTGGGAATTTCCTGTTCCGAAAGCTTCACCCGCCTGCCTTGCGCGGCTATGCACGGTCCAGACTCGTCCCCACATGCAACTCTCCGCACGCTGGGGCACCGGACTGTTGACTTGATGCTCATTAAACTCATGTGATTTCAAGGGACCACGTTCTCAATGGCCGTTCATTACGAAGGTGAAGGTGGTCTCTGCATGTGCTCTAGTTGCACAGGGCAAGTGCAGCTACAGGCTGTCGTCGAATACGATCCACTGCTCGAGTCCAGGTGCGTGGGATATGCATGGAGGGCGACATGTTCAATCGTAAGGCAGCGTTAACAACAATTGTGTATTAAAACGACACGGCATCCAAAATATCCGAGATGATACTTCACGTCTCACGCATGGACCTCAAAGATACAAATTCCGAGTCATGTCATTGATCATCCTACAGGTACGATGGTCCTCATAGCAAGGAAGCTCTACTTCCTCGGAATGCGACTGCCCCTTCTCTTCTTTTCCGCGCTCTCCTCGCCAGCAAATCCTGGTGCGTGCGCTCCTATCGCATAATCAGTAGATACTAATCCTTGCGCCGGCGCCGCCTTACCGTTGCCGCCTCCAAATTGGATCCCTGCTTCTTTACTACCGCTAGAGCCAGAGCTGCCAACGCTGAGTCGTGATCCGTGGCTAATCTTGTGCCCCAACGCGTGTTGCGCGACTGCTTTGTCGGACGGTGAATGCGATTCGTTTCCTGTCATATGTTCGTCTGACGACCACCAGCCCTCTGGGCGGGTCAGTGAGGCGCGAAGAGTCGATTGCGAAGCGGGAGCTGAGCCGGCTGATGCTGGCGCTGCTGGAGCACGGGGCGTAGGTGTAGCAGTCAGCACAGATGCGTGTGGGGAGTGACCTGCGCGGAATACGCGACGTTGCTCCATCACGTCCGAGTCATCGTCAGCGTCGTCGTTGTCGGAGCCAATGTCGGTCGTGGAGAACATCCGCGGATTCACCGGGCGGAGGTGGCGTTCGGTGTCTGAGTAAGTGGGGAGAGAGGGTGACTTGATGCTACGTGATGCGCCGCGTTCGCGCGTCTTCGTGCCTTGTCCTGAGTGAAATTCCAGGGCTGAGAGCACATGTGGGAAAACGAGCTTGTGAACGTCAGCTGCCCATAGAAAGTCGAGATGTTCGTAATGAGGGATCTCGGTTGCCACTGTGTGTCGTGGTAGCTCCTTAAGCATCACCTTGATGTCGACGAGACTATCGCTGCCACCGTATAGGAGGACGATTGGCGTTCGGATATTGCGAGTCGGGTATTTGGCTGGCTTGTAGTACTTCGATCCATTGGTGACGCTGAGTGGTGCTTGAACTTCATCGTCGTACATCTGAAATGTACCATTGCGGATGATTTGAAACCAGTGTACCACAGACTTGACGCTCGTAAATGAGAACAAGTGTGGATATGCTGCCAGCTTTTGATGCGTTGGAATGCTCAGCGACTTCCAGCCGAAGAGAAATAGCAGACTTTTGTCGATGAACCAGCAAAATATGGCCGGATATAGCAAAGCCTCCCACATGGTGGTGCTACTGAGCATGGCCTTGCGTCCGAAGAATAGAAATATAATGTTAGGAGTCACCTTGACAAACGAGCTAACAATACCTGATGCCAGCCCTGGTGGGGCCATGGCCGGAGCCAACGCAACGAACACATCGACCTTTTCGTTCAACCGCGGGTGGATGGAGAGGGTCGCAAATGCTTGTGCTGTGCCTTGAGAGAAACCAATGTATGACAGGGAGTGCTGCTTTGTTGTCGAAAGAATGTAATCGATAGTGTCAGGGATGTCGTGGAATGCGAACTGATCGATGGAGAAATCCCAAAATTCGGGCGTTGTTGGTGATACGCGTGTAGACTTTTTCGAGTACTTGTTTCCTCGGTTGTTTCCGATCTAGATGTCTGTCAGGAAGTGTGTCACTGACTGGTATTTTACGAGCTTACCCAAACGTCGTAGCCCTTCTCGACGAGCAAGAAAGGCAAGCACCGCTCCTCTTCCGTCAAGCAAACCCATACTTCGCTGTTCATCATCAAACCATGGTGCAGGTACACAACCTTTTTCTGGATGCTGCCTTCTCCTTGGTTGACCCTCTCGTCCTCCTCACCTCTCTTCCAGCCTAGCCGATGAAGTCCAAGCAAGTAGCCATCTTTGGTCTGACAGATGTGTTCTTCAGCGTAGTAACCAGAGATCTCGCACAGCTCAACAAAGTCCGAGGCCCTAGCGATGGGAGAGGTGATTGATCTCTTCTTGGCGCGCGACTTCCGACCTTGTGGTGATGAGAGGAGGTTGAAAGCTTTCCTAGAGGCCTGATAGAAGAGCTTGATGATGGGTCGCGGCAAGGCGAGTGTGATGACGCGGATGATGGTCTCGAGACCGATGATGATGAAGGATGCTATCAGTGCCAGATACTCCTGGCTTTGATGTAGTGTCAGTTAACCATGTCCTTGTACAAAGTCGGGTGTCGGATAGTCACTCACAACTGCAGTCGCCCTATGAACGGGACTCGAGGCATGTTGGGCTTAACCAAGACTGTCAAAGATGGAAGAAAAGGCCAAAGGAGAAATTATCAAGTGGCTCTTGAGAATCCTACCATGTTCGATACGTCAAAAGTGGTCGCGTGAGAACAACTGAAGGGTTTCGTGAGGGGTCGTCTGGGAAGAACCATTATTATTGAATCTAATGCACACTAAAACATCGCGATCGCGACGTCATGTCGATGCATGTGATGATTCGGCAGGGGCATGCGGCTCTTCGGCGAATGCCGTATCCTCTTTTGGAGACGGGAATGCCTGCCGCATATGGAGACGGATTATCAGGTCAGCTCTTCTACCGATACCTTGTTCAGAAAGACGAATATCTTTTGCGCAGTCCAAAGTTATATGTCATGACCCTGCGTTCATAGCGATAATCATCTGTATTACACTCATCAACGACCACACGCCACCATGCCTTCCTCTTGCAAAGACATCCGTACAGCTATCAACCGGCATTCCAATCCGCCTCGACTAACACTTTACAGGTGCGGCGCTAGCGATGTGTCTGCAAAACAGCGACTGCGTCTTCATCGAACGGAATAAACCGGCCGATTGCCTTCGACCACCCCTTGTCGACACCTTGCCCACACGATGCCAGCAACTGAAGAAAGGCTACGGAGAGTGCAAGCGGGGTATGGTCGACATGCGCAAACGATTCCGTGGTAACAAGCCTATCGCGGCGAGTCTGGAACTGGAAGGAGGAGCAGATGATCCCTCAAATCAGCTGTATGGAGGTGGAAGTGCTTTTGGTGGACCAAAGAGGACGGATGGAAAAGAGGCGCCAGAAGAGGAGTAGTGATGGAGATTCAGCATGTTGCATACTGGGCGTTTGGGCTGTATTCAGGTCTTGTACAACAGATTCGGGGACAGAGATACCACTTGACGAAAAAAGATTCAATACAGAAAGAGAAGACTGTTCGTACAACAATCGTGAGGTACTAAGATGGTGTGCACCCGGCGCAATGTACGCCTTGAGCAGACGACTCTGTGGTTATCTCTCATCGCCAAATAACGCCCAAACTACGAAAACCCCTTTCGATCGACCGCCTCATTCCTGGTCCTCGACCTCAAAATGACTGAACTTTATCGGCCCTTCGAAGTGCCAGTCTCTGTCACTGCCGATAAAGACCTCATTCCAAGCATCTTTCGCTTTCAGCGCCCTGTCCATGAAAGTGCCCATCGTGATACCGTCCTGATCCTCAACTGCAGCGTTGGCTGCTCTCTGCCACCTTCTGCTCAGATGAAGCGAAGTGGCAGGCGGCTGTGACAAGAACATCTTTCTCCAACTCGCGTTCTCGTAGTATATCGCAGGATTCTTGGCCGGGTCCGGTAGACGGTCTGCAGGGAATGCGATGCTGACGTCCCAGGCCCAGTAGCCTGACAGAGATGATTCTCTATCAGTGGGCTTTTGAGGAACAATATCAGGACTGAGCTCGTACGGATCGCGAACCAGGAACTCGTCCTCTTGCGCTTTGGGCGAAACAAGTTTGAGGGTCATTGTCGGATAGCTATCACCGAGCACTTTTCTGAGCAGTAGGTTGTTACGGGGTCGTTCGCCAGGCTTATTCACTTCCCGCTTAGGATTGTTGCGCTTGGCTTCAAGCTGCCAGTCGGGTCGCATAAACATAGTGCGTTGGATGTGTGGTGATGTCGCGATGGTGCCATACCACAGCTGGGAGGTTCTTTGTTGGAGTATGAGATCCACGGGTGACAGTGACCGCAGTATCAATTCTAGAATCTCTGGACACTGTAGCGCTCTTTCAGCTGCGGTCGCTTCGACGTCCATTGGTGTGAAATCCATAGCTTCTTATTTGTAAACAAAGAAGAGTAGAGGTGGTTTGGGGCGTGAGCTGTCTACCCCGAGAGTGTGGAGACCGTTGTTTGACAGTTGGGGTGTTTCAAGCCTGGAATGCTAGTGGCATAAACGCTTGGGGTAATCCAAGAAAGACATTGTATCGAGAGCTTGTGGGCTCGGTGTGATTATAAGCTTCTGAGGCACACAAAGGATTGTGACCAAGACCGAGTCACGTCGAGGCTGACGTATAAGGGATAGTCGGTAGAGTAAGGCCACCGACCAAGCGGGCATGTTATCGGTTGTTCTTGCGTTTGGGGGTCGCGTTATCTTTGATCACGAGCTCCCGGGCAGCTCGATCACGATGAATGTCAGAGAGTGATGCCATTGAAAGGGGAAATTGGTGCGGTCAAAGGCAGAATGCGCATGTGACGTCGCTGCCCAAGACCCTGAACCCCACCACACGCTAACCGGATTGAGACAGCTCGCCTTCTTCGCGTGCCAATCGACCAAAAGAAACACTGAACCTAGGCAACAGTACGACGTGAGTATGATGCTAATCCTGTCGTCGCATGGCTGACACGAGCTGCTGGGGCTGATGGTTGTGTACAACATTGGTTATGCAGTGGAATCGGAGGATATGTCCGTGAAATCGATAGTGGCTGAGCCGAAGCTGATGCAGTGTGCTGACCGAGGCATCCCAGTACGACAATCGCGTGGTAAGGTAGAACCACCCATGAAGAAACCCCGACTGATAAGGAATCATTGTTTAATGAGCGAGCCTACTCCTTATTCGTACAATCTGCTTCCTTTGCCCATGCAAAAAATAAAATTTAGTTCAAGTCGTCGAATCATGAACAGTTAGCGGGGAACGGAAGCACTTGCGTGTGACTCGATAATGGAGGGGACCTCCAGGATTTGCGTCAACAGCGCGATCGTGAAGCCTTTTCTGCGCTGACCACCAATTCGGACGATACATTGTGATCGTCCAAGTCGCTTTCTCGTCCGTAGGTACGGTGAGTAGCCTCGTCGTCTACTTTTGAAGGGTTCGCCAAATCAAGGCGCGTCGGCCTTGCGGGCGTATGACAGGATATCGGCCTCAAGGTTTAGCCGTTTAAACGAAGGAACATCCGGTAGGTCCGCTCCTTTCGCCGCAGTTGCAATCATCGAGTTCTCCTCGTACGCTTGTATGGCCATTTTTATATCATTCGCGGGTCTGTGGTGTAGGGTGACCTCGACATCGTCCACTTTTTCTCCCCATACGCCGTGAACGGAGCATCTTAGTTGTGTGCCAGGGCTTGGACTTCTCACATTCTGGAATTGCAGTTGCTTCAGCCATGGTGCCATGAGAGCCTCTCCAGTAAGCTTGATATAGGCCTCTTTGTAGCACCAGTATGTGTAAAATCTCCGCAGCTTTGCATCGATCAAAAGCTCGCTGTCGAAAGTCGTCTCTCCACCGGAGGGCAAGGTCGCCTTGAGCGTCTCTCCTCTTCGAACACAGCGATCCCCTCTACCGACTGCGTCCCGTCCAATGACCTGGCCGTCCAGCAGAGTGACTGTGTCAATGTTGTACTTCATGTCGAAACGTTCCTCATCCGAGAAAACTTCGTCGTAGATGTCGATCCAGCCATCGAATCCTTCCCTATCAATGGTCCGGTAATCGTCCCGTTCATGTGGACAGACAATATCAACACCTACTTGTGCTGGTTGTCCTTGAAAGGTCTTGATATCATCGGGTTTCCATCCGATGAGAGCAACGAGGCCTGCTTGATGGGACACGTTGAAATCCAGCGGAGCAAATGAGCCGTCCGGTAATAAGGCAGCTGGTTTTCCATACTTGGGATCTCCTCGGCGGTCAAATTTTACATCCTTCCAAGGAATACTCAAAGTCTGCGACACATATAAACGTTTCAAGAGAGCGGATCCAAGGGAGAGCTTGCTGTCCGCGATGAAGACTTTTCTGGTGCAAGATTTGGCCTCTTCCAGTGAGATCAGATCGAGCACATCAGGCGCCTACATGGTTTAGCTGTGAATACTCGCAATCAAAGGCTTTGACCTACAGTCTCCGCTATCTTACTGCCTGGCCAAAGTGATCGCGTGTCCAGTAACCAGCAGGTTAGCGAGCCAGACTGGCTGTTTGACATGACGTTGACTATTGGTGTTTCGATTTTTCTCACTATCCACAATATACGAGCACAATCACAGCCTTGGATTATCTCATCATTGAAAAAGTTGCCAGGATTCAAATCACAATCGTCCAGGCAGATTGGGATGTCAGAATCTATGTTATAGTCATTGATCCAAGTTTACGGTACGATGGCGCTCGCTGATTATTACATCTGGTTGATTATTGCTAAGCCGAGATTCGGCGCCTCAAAGTCCGAAAAGCTTACTCGATTAGCAGCTTCAGTTTTGATATGGCAGCGAGTCGATTCACAATGTTTTTTTAGTCTTCGCGCTCCTAACGTCGTCTTCGTCGCATTCTTTGTGAGATGAGTACAATCAAAGTGGGCGTACTTGCACTGCAAGGTGCCTTTAGTGAGCACATCCAACTTCTACAACAAGGCGCCAGATTCCTGGCAGACAAGGCCATCGCCAAAGACATCACATGGGAGTTCGCCGAGATCAGGACTGCTGAGCAACTTGCAACATGTGATGCACTGATCTTACCTGGCGGAGAAAGCACGACCATGTCGCTGGTTGCTGCACGATCTGGTATGCTGGAGCCTTTACGCGACTACGTCAAAGTACAACGAAAGCCGGTCTGGGGGACTTGCGCAGGTCTCATTCTGCTCGCCGAATCGGCCAACCGGACCAAACAGACTGGACAAGAATTGATCGGAGGCTTGGACGTTAGAGTCAATCGAAACCATTTCGGTCGTCAAGTCGAGAGCTTCGAAGCAGCACTTGATCTACCATTTCTGGCGGACGCAGATGGAGCGGACTTTGAGACGTCCAAAGTACCGTTCAGATCCGTCTTTATACGCGCGCCGGTCGTCGAGAAACTGCTAGCGGCCAAGCCGGGTGTGCAAGAGGAGGAATCGAAGAAACAAGATACCGTGGTTGCTCCTTCAATGCTGCCTTGTGACGAAATGGCTAAACGAGCAGCCAGCGGAGTCGTGGAAATTATGGCACGGCTACCTGGGAGAGCAAAGGCGCTGAAAGATTCACAAGAGACTGCAAAGGACCTCGGTGAAGAGGGCGACATTGTGGCTGTTAGGCAGGGTAATGTCTTTGGCACCAGCTTCCACCCCGAGCTGACAGGAGACTCGCGCATACATGTTTGGTGGATGGAGCAAATAATGCAGGTCTTGAGCCGTCATTGAAGCACTAGTCCGCATGTGGTTCACTCTGCGCGGTGGAGCTTCTTAACACAGGTACAACGGCCGCAAAGTTTCCAGATTGTCGATCTCCGCTCTCTCCTCCGCTTCATCCTACCATGCCGGACCAACATTGCAGCCAACACCGTCTACGGCCATTGACATATTATCTACCATGACGCACAATTCTGAAAGCCTTGTGTGTATAAATGGGCGCTTGCTCGCTCATAGTGCTACAACTCCAACCAGCAACTCCAAGAACAATCAAAGTCAAAGCCGAACATCCTCAAGCACAAATACTCTCGCCAAGTAAACCACAACCACAACTACCTCTCAACCAAAACCAAACAACAACTCAATCAATATGTGTTGCAGCCGAAACCGCGAGCAGCGCCAGCAGCGCCGCGAACAGCGCCGCCTTGCCACTCTTCAAGTCCTTGAGCGCATCACCAACACCAGCTCCAAGCGCAATACACAGGGCGGTGTCGCGCCCAGTGCCATCGATAATACTACTACACGCGGCACGACCCCGAGCCAGCCACCAGCATACTCGGAGGCTGTCGCCCACTCTCAGACTCGACCATCAACAGAGAAGAGTCAATTGGCAGAGCTGGAGGAGATGGAGAGAAGGCATGTCAAGGAGAAGAACGCATTTTGGGCTCGCTTTTCCAAGTCGGAGAACAAGGGCTACTGATCAGGCTATGGTCGGAACTTCTGGTGGTCTTGAAGTGTGGGCCAATATCGCGCAGGCCCACTCATCTCTGTAATGGTAGCTCAAATGAAATTTGCATCTTCCGATCACTTTTATGTTCCATTGAATGAAGCACATAGGAATGCAAACGGCAACATCTGTCCTGCTGTACATTCCACTTCTCCACTAGTACTTTCTGGAGAGCGTTGAAGTACGGGGAGAGACCCACGTTCCCCATTGACCCATCTTCTACACAATGCTGCTAGCTTTCTGATGACTCTTCAGCATACAGCGTGTCGATGCAACCTATCAATTCCGAACCTCAGGAGTGGTCGCCAAGTTTGCTATGTGGAGCATTGTATTGATGCAATGCCCGGATCAGACCAAGTCACAGAAGGCGGAAATGTTTGTGACAGAACAAGCTTGCAGCTTTGCATCAAAGAGCTGGAACTAGTTGTACACAATCGCTGTCGTCGACGTAGCAGTCACTGCCACACCAAATTATTACGCGACCTGTGGATCTGAGACAGCGCGCTGACGCCCAATCTGCGACAAGCTTGCGAATAATATGCTCAAGTGGCCGGCGTCTGCACGATTGCGTGAATCCAGTCCGATACCTTCGTCGCTGTCGCTACATTTTTCAGGCGACGTACGATCCCTAGCGAAATCCAAGCCGAGAATGACACTCGAAATTTACGATACACATCCAGTTCTGGCTTCTGGCTACTCCTTGTCATGCGCGACAGACATCATGTTCAAACCCTGGCAAAGTGGACCCTGAAGCTGCCCGTACAGTATAAGAAACAAGGTTCGGGGCGGCGCCCGTTAGTCCGTTGGCAACCCGCTGCAGCCGTCAACAACGGGCATCACAGATCGTCCATGCATGTGCAGTGGTGTTTGATGATGAAGCATTGGTCATATAAACGCTCGTAGCTCGAACTAATGCCTGTTCATTTCACGATTCCTCTTATTTCATCTCAATTCCCAGCTTCTTTCATATCTGCAAATACTCCAGGCACCATTACAGCTCACCGTGTCAGCCTGATAGCTTGATATATTTAGTAGCGCCTATAACCTTTTCCAAATCTTTACCTTCGAAGACGCAAGTTCATTCTTGTTGTTCTTTCGAGTTGTTCTTGTAACGATTCGAGAGACCTACAAGTCCGAACCACCGGCAATCTGGATTACGACGCAAGAGTAAGCCATTTCTCTGTCTGCATTGTCCTCTACATACTGACCCAATCAGGTCCCGATCCCCATCAGTGGTAAGCAATAGCAAATCTCTCGCGAAGACGTCCTTCTGATCTGTCGAACAGTATTTCCATCCACATACCGGAATAACACTGCCGCTGGGTCAACAGAAATCAAGGTAGACGAACAGATCAAGGTCTCAGCTGCACGAACAGGTCGGGAAGGTCAAGAATCTCGTTACGAAGCCTATCGCCGAGGTCCCTATCAAGAGGAGATAAGAATCCACGACGAGGATAGAACTCGAAGACCTGTTCGTCGAGAGGAAGATATTCGCGTTGAGGTCGACCGGGAGCAGTAAGCACATCTGATACCAAGACTTGTCCTTCATACATACTGAGACTGTCTTACAGATACCGTTCACCCTACAGCCGCTACGTTGACGCTCACATCGACACCAAAGACAATACCTACGAACGTGACACCCAAGTAGACGTAGTCGAACGAAGCTACCGTCAGCGGACCGCCCCTTTCACCTCCGAGTACACCTCCACCAACTGGGAGGACAAATCGACTCGTCCACGCGACTACGCAGGAGACGACATTCGAGTCAAGACAGAGACTCGGAGCACAATAGACGAGCCAAAGCACAAGCTTGATATGGGATACTACGACGAAGACGGTCACTATCACTCTCTTCGCCACGGTCTTCATCGCGCAGCTGATCGCATCTTGCACCCAATCTCCGGAGGTTACCAGCACCATCATCGTCACGACCGCGAAGAAGACGTTGTCATCGAAGACCGCGAGATCACCATGTCTGCTCCACGCCGTGCCGAGAGCGGCCGCTACTCTGAACGTGCCGGTATTCCAAACACCATTACCATTCCATGCCACCACATTCGCATTGGAGATCTCTTGATCCTGCAAGGACGCCCATGCCAGGTCATCCGCATTACCACTTCTGCACAGACTGGCCAACATCGCTACCTCGGTGTCGATCTTTTCTCCAAGCAGCTTCACGAGGAGTCGTCTTTCGTCTCCAACCCGTCTCCATCAGTCATTGTGCAGAACATGCTCGGTCCAGTCTTCAAGCAGTACCGCGTTCTTGACATTCGCGATGACGCCCGGGTTGTCGCCATGACCGAGACTGGCGATATCAAGCAAGGTCTTCCTGTTCTTGACCAGAGCAGTCTATTGGAGAGACTTACCTCATCGTTCAACGATGGCCGTGGCAGTGTTCGTGTCCTTGTCATCAACGACGAGGGTCGTGAGCTTGCTGTTGACTACAAGGTGGTCCACGGTTCAAGATTGTAATGAGGTAAACGAGCTCGAGAGAAATGCGAGGAAGACGTTTAATACCGTGGCAGTGGTTAGTAAGTGGCATACGAGGAGAGGCGGCGCGGCGAAGCGTTGTGACGAGGACTTCGTGCTGGTCGCGGATAAAGGAGTTCGACGTTGTGTAGTCCGTAAATAGTGATGGATTCATTGACCTTCTTTGTTAGTACGATGCTCTGTCACGCGAGCGGTCACCAAATACAAAGGGTGGGTTCTGCACAAAAATCCGGACACTATCACCTTTTGATGTATTGCAATTATGTACGGAAAAGATATCGGGCCTCCTAGTCTGGGTAATAGAAGAGAGATATGAGGCTTGATTCTGTGACTGCTTCTTGGTTGTGAGATAGCTAGAACAACATCGCAAGCGAGTGTGATAAACGAGACTACTTCGCAGAGCTTGGACGCTATTTTGCGCACGCATGAACAAAGATAACCTACATTCCATCACGTCTTTGACTCGTCTAGACACCGAGATAGTAGGGCCCTATTTTATTGCTGTTGATGGTATTTTGACAGAGGCGTTCTCAAAACAACGCTTCGTGCTGAATTGATCTGTGGGAAAGCCCTTCCGCCGGCAAGACATATCCGACACTGTTCATCTACAACGTACTTTCTTGGTTCACGTCAATCCCGTCTTCATCCAACAAAGACCATCCTCCTCGTGAACCTTTCGAGACCATCACTTGGCGTATATTGATCGCATATACTCACGACATGAGTGATTGAAGGGTGATCTAGACCACTACATTGTCAGCCCATTGAGATGGCTGTACGTGTGGCCGCAATTCCGTTCAACGCAGTCAAGCTAAGTACCAATCTCTTCTTCGGTACGGAGAGGAATGTTTGCTCGTTCGTATTCCTACTTGTTCCAGATCTCCTATGTTATGGCTCACGGTGGAATGCAAATCTATGGGCAACCGCCTCGCGATCAACGCAAAGCATTCCGCACTTGTTTGGGGACCATCACAAAATGTCCTTCGGCGCGAACCACCTTATATCTTGTCTCTGCTTCATGTCACACTCCTTTGAACAGAATTCTGCTTCTCATAGACCACCAACATGCGGTCTCCCACGCTCTTTTTTTCATTTGCGCTTGGCACGTCGCTCGTTTCTTTTGCCTCTGCACAAGCTTCACAAGCTACCGACACAGGAATTAACGCCGGCAACTGTGTCAACAATACAGTCGTTCAAGACTCAAATGGCGTAAACAACTACACCCTTTACTGTGGCGTCGATTCGCAGCCTGGCGCTTTCGACGAAATTCCTGCTTCTTCGCTCGACCAATGTCTTCTGCAATGTGACGCTGCCAACACGTGCGTCGGTGTCACCTGGGATGGCAACAACTGCTTTCTCAAGGCCCAGTATGCGTATCAATTTAAGTCGGCACCTAGTGATATAGTTGCGGTCCAAGTGGTTCCTCCTTACCAACCAACCTCGAACTATGTCACCGAAACCAACGACGCTTGCGCAAACAACGACCCAAACCAGAACGGAACCTCCTTCGTGGTACAAGATACCAACAACTTCCAATGGAACACCTCGTGCGGTTCTGACACTGGTGCTAATAATGCCTACTTCGGCTACTACAGCGACCCTACTACGGGTGACATGTCGGGTTCCAACGGAACCGCCTATCCCGCGACAACTAGCTTCAATCAATGCTTCGAACAGTGTGACAGCATTACCGATCCGAGTGGCAACCCCTGTACTGCCTTCACTTTTGTGGGTAGCCAGACAGGTGGCGGTACCTGCTACTTCAAAACTGGATATATGGAACTGACGCAGCCGGGTGGTTACAACTCAGGCAAGGTTGCCGCTGTCCGCCTCGGCGCTGGCAACGGCCCAGCCTCTGGTTCATCATCTTCGACCAGTAGCTCTTCTTCGGCCGCCAGCAGTACGACTTCATCAACAACCACATCGGCCCAGACAAGCACGCCGACAACGACTTCGTCAACCACCACAAGTTCGAGCTCAACTTCCGGATTGGCTGGCTACGGGCCATCTTCCTCGTCGAGTCAGGTAAGTTCTTCAACAACGAGCCCGACAACGACAACGACCACGACCACGACAACTAGCCCGACAACGACGTCAACAACTCTGCAAGGCTATATCGCTTCCACCACATCGACCTCGACAACTACGACGACAACGACATCGTCCACCGTGACAAGTTCGAGCACAACTACTCCATTAGCTAGCTACGCCCCACCTTCGACGTCAAGTCAGGTAAGTTCTTCAACAACGTCGACCACAACGACGACGACGACGACGACGATGACGACGCCGCTGGCCGGCTATGGCCAATCCTCCTCGTCAACAACGACAACTACAACAACGACGACAACAACATCCACTGTGTTGAGTTCGAGCTCAGCTACCCCATTAGCTGGCTATGGCCAATCTTCCTCGTCAAGTCAGGTCACAACGACAACGACGGCGTCGACCACATCATCGTCACCGACAACTACAACGACGACGACGACGCCATCGTCCACCTTGTCAAGTTCGAGCTCGAGTACCCCACTAGCTGGCTATGGCCAATCGTCCTCGTCAAGTCAAGCAACAACGACGACGACAACGACGACGCCATTGGCCGGCTATAGCCAATCCTCCTCGACAACTACAACAACGACAACAACGACAACAACGACAACAACAACATCCTCTGTGTCAAGCTCGAGCTCGACTACCTCATTAGCTGGCTATGGCCAATCTTCCTCGTCAAGTCAAGCGACGACGACGACGACAACGACAACGACGACGCCATTGGCCGGCTATAGCCAACCGTCCTCGACAACAATGACAACGACAACTCCTTTGGCAGGCTATCAAAGTTCCACAACTTCTTCAGTGATCAGTTCAAGCACCACGAGTACAACCTCCGCCCGCCAAGTTTCGTCGTCGTCGTCGAGTGTCAGCAGCAATGTTCCATCTTCTTCCACGACCACTCCTTTGGCAAGCTATCAAGCGCCAAGCACCACTTCCAGCCAGGTGTCGTCTTCGTCGAGCAGTGTTAGCAGCACTGTTTCAACATCTTCTTCCACGACCACTCCTTTGGCAAGCTATCAAGCACCGAGCACCACGTCCAGTCCAGGCCAATCTTCCAGTACCACAAGCACCAGCCTGTCATCCAGTCTTACTACGCCATCCACAAGCGTCCCGGGAAGCAGCACTCACGGTCCTAGCTCGTCGTTGTCGTCACCATCATCAAGCTCCTCGGTTACGCCAGTCACTAGCACTGCTAACAGTGTTTCCCAGGTGACAACCACATCGTCTTCATCGTCGTCTGTCACTTCCAGTGTTGCTACTTCCACGACTACCAGTCCCCTGGCAGGCTACCAAAGTTCCACCACATCTTCACTCCCAGCCTACGCAAGCTCCAGCTCATCTGTGACTTCGAGCTCTTCTTCTACATCTTCTTCTGCCCAGCTCGTTGGATACAGCTCGGTGGCTTCCGCTTCGAGCCTTTCTTCTTCATCTTCGTCTTCTTCGCTCGCTGGATACAGCTCCGTCGCTTCATCTTCGTCTTCTTCGCTCGGCGCTTACAGTACGACTGCTTCGGCGGCCACTCCCGGCGCGACCCTGCATACCCCTGTGGCTTGCCCGGCGGATAACGAAACCTTTGTTCAGGATAGTTCTGGTAATCTTTACCAACTTGGTTGCGGCATGGATTCCGCTCCCGGTTATCCAGGAGCCTACAATACCGTTCCTGTCTCTTCCGACTTCAATGCCTGTTTCAGCTTATGCTCGCAGGATTCACAGTGCCAATCTTTTACCTTTGGGGGCTATAGTGGCACAAGTGCTGGAAATTGCTTCCTGAAGGCTGGTACTGCTCCATTCTTCGCAAACGTGAACACGACCAATAGCATCGTTGCCAACAGGGTTGCAAATACTGGGCCTACCGCAGCGTGTCCTGCTAATGATGGCGCTGTCTTCACGGACAACAACGGCAATCAATATCAAATCGGATGCGGCAATGACACTGACGCGAACTCTTACGGCACAAGTGTACCTGCTACTTACGGCTTCAACGACTGCTTCGATGCATGCGATGAAGACAGCGAGTGTGTGGCGTTCACCTATCAGGGTGGCTTGAATGGTTACGGACAAGGGGTTTGTTACAAGAAATCCTCCTTTGCTTCCTTTACTCCTGGTGCCTACCCATCAATGATGGTAGCTGCCCATCGTCTTGATTACACACCGTCACCCTCTTCTACAACGTCGTCCAGCAGCAGCGCTCTCCCTGCTTACTCCTCGGCAGCGGCTTCCACAACAACAACGTCCAGCCTCGTTGGGTATACAAGCACCACGACGATGCTGGCGTCAAGCGCCCTGACAACTTCCATCTCCGCGATATCTGCCTCTACTTCGAGCCCCGTGGCTTACAGCAGCAGCGATCTTCTGTCGTCATCTACAGTCCTCTCTTCATCGACCACTTCAAGTCTTGTAGCATACAGCAGTAGCACGACGTTGTCGACTCCGGCCATGTCTGCGACGGATCTTAGTGGCTACGTGAGCAGCACAACGACTTCATCGACGGAGCTCAGTGGCTACGTGAGCAGTACGGTCTCTCCGTCTCCAATCTCGTCTTCATCCAGTACCTTTACGACATCTGTGACACCAGTGTTTTCATCTTACCCAACCCAAAGTCCGCCGGTCGCCAGCTCTTCCGCTTCTACGACCGTTAGTGCCTTGCCTGGCAGCTCATACAGTCCGGCGGCCGCTCCTTCCTCGTCATCGGAGTTTGCAGGATACAGCAGCCAAGCTCCGTCAACGACTGCAGCCTTGAGCTCTTACGTGGTGCAATCGAGCGCGAGCCCGTCTCCTACAACCTATTCGACAGGGTTCGAGACCGTTTCTGGGTCATATATACCATCGTCCACGACACCGGTCGTACGTGCCGCAACTCCGGCGCCATCCTGTCCATCGGGTCAGTCAGCCTGCGGAGCACTGGCTAACACCACCTGCAACGACGCAAACGGCCAAGCATACGCCTACAAGTGTAACCAAGCCCCGACCGGCGGTATCATCATCCAGCCATCTAACACGACATCCAACGAGAAGCGTTCCCTGCCCATCGTGATCGGCAAGCGGCAATTCACCGAGCCATCGTTTACAGCCTGCCAACTTGAGTGTGACGAGACAACTGGCTGTATTGCCGTGACCTTCCAGAACACAACCGACACCTGTACCATGTTCGCTTCTCTCTCTGGCGGCTATGCACCATCGACCGGTACCCAATTTGCCCTCGCGCAACCAGCTCTCGACTCGGCGCCCGTTTCGTCCTCCAGCACCTCCTCCTCTTTCACCGGAACAGGCTACGGCGGTGTCTCTTCTTCAACCAGCACTCCTCTTTTCTCGTACGCCCCTACCTCGTCCCTTCCAGCCTACAGCAGCCCAGTGGCGCCATCGTCTTCTCTACCAGGCTACAGCGGTCTACCAAGTACCACGGGTACTACTTCTCAATCCTTCTCCGCAAGCGTCTACACTTCAGGATCCATGACCTTCACGACGACCGTTCCAGTCGGATCGATGAGCATGACAAGCTCTTCCATGCCTGCGACCAGTAAGTTCCTCCACCGATCCCTAATCCTACAACATAGTCCACTAACGATGCACAGTCACCATGACGGTCTACCCATCCATGTGTCCCGCGCTACCAGCCACGACGACGACAATGGTCATGATGCAGACGGTCTCGGCATGCGCTACCAACTCGACCGGCGCTACCATCTGCAGTGCTTAGTGGCATTTAGCTTTTCGTGCTAGCGTTCTGTTGTTGAGAAGGGATATTCTTGTGGGAAACGGCAATGTATTTGCAGAGTCAGTCTTGTAGCATTTTCAGACGGTGTTGGCTCCTTTGCGGTCTGTGAGTACGGCTCCTTACGCGTCATGAGCGACCGTAGCTTTTAAGGAAATTTTCTAATGTCTTTGTCAATTTCATTGTTGAGTCAAAGTGCGTTGTAATATTCGTATCGTCGCGACGTGGCAAGCGTGACGAATGTCACTCGACGATGATGACTTCAGATGTGTGACTCAAGAAGTGTCCAGGTCACATGCAGGAGGACGACAGTCGGATCATCGAAGAAATCAAGTGCCATTCAGTACTTCTCATTATCGTGACATGCAAATAAACAAATCTCCCACAGGTACTAACGCCTTGACCCATTCCAGGCCCACTCCAGCCATCTAGCACCTAGCAAGATCATAGACCTTCTTGCCGTTTTGGTTAAAAACACCAAAGCTAGGACTCTCCCAGTAATCGCTGGCGACGTACCAGAACATGTGAACCTGCTTAAAGGACTGACATCCGACCTCGCGCCAGTACGTCCTAGCGTTCTTGACGCTGGCGACGGCAGCGCCGTACTTAGCGCCGCTGACGGGCCAGCCGGTCTCGGTGACCCAGACCCATTTGCCGGGGCTAACGGCGTTGACTTGGTTGCGGGTCGCGGCGATGCTGTTCCAGAATGTGGATGAGGCGTCTTCGATGGACGAGCCTTGGAAGTATGGGTACGAGTCGACGCCGACGAAGTCTGCGGCGGTGATGACGGCTTCGTTGGTTGAGTTTACCCTACGGCATGTTTAGCTAGAAGAACGCAGTCGAAGGGTTCATGGGAGACTCACCATGCTGTCCATGTGTCAACGTGACCAACCTGAGCTTCCACGCCCATGGCGCGGACCATGCCTCGAACATCGTAGATCTGGCCGGCGAGGGTGTTGGCGTCTGTGTCGCCACGGTAAAGATCTTCACTGCCGACGGCAATGGCAATGATCCAGTCGCTGCCGTAAGTATTGATGGCGTTGATCAAAGCCTGCTTCTCTGCATTGTAATGGTCCGAGTCTTCGGTCCAAACTCCGACGAGGATTCTAACACCCGTTGCAAGGGCTGCTGGGACGGCGTTGGCGAGGGTGTTGCAATCACTAGCTGCGTAGACACGGACGGAGGTAAAGTGGCCGGGAAGGGCGGCGAGTTGCTGAAATTCACTCTGCCATTGGGCTTGGGTTTTGCATGAGCCGTCTGCGTTCTGAGCCGCGACGTTGAAACCCTTCCAATAGGCGGTCGTGAGAGGGAGAAGAGCCGCTACGGCGGCAATTGTGCTGAGAAACTTCATGTCGGTGGTGATTAGGTAAGTTGATTATTAATGGATAGGTAAAGAATATTGATGAGAAGCTGTCGTCAGGAGTGTGAGAGGATGCTGAGGTTGGTGGATGATAGAGAGGAAGATGCGATGAAAGGAATGACGAAATAATTAAGACAGCAGTAAACGAGTGGACTGGCCTTGACGACAGGCAGGAACGATGGTGTATGAAGGAAACTCTGACGACAGAGAAGTCTCGATCTTTTGTAAAAATATTGTATCCACCTACGTTGCTGCAAAACTGCAAAGTGCAATACGAAGTTGTGTCTCAGGGGTTCCAAATGTCGATTACGGTACGGTACGGCATCAACGGCTGCCAGTGCTCGGCCACGATAGATGGCGGTTTGATCGTTCTTATAACGCAGTGTTCGTGTTGCTCATCTCCAATGCAGCGTCCAAAGAATTCGAAATGATGCCACGTCATGATTGTTGATGGTTTCTGAACGAGAGGAATTAAGAGGAATCGTCCTGTGGGTCGTTGCCATGATATACAGCTCAGTTGGGTCATTCAGTCGGATCGACAAGTCCGTCCAAGGAGTGTCTCAGCCTCCATTCGGGTGCGCATCACTCTTTACTGAGATTGTCATCGACACGCTGGTGATCTGACTATCGATTGAGGTGATGCATGAGTTTTGATTGTAATCAACTCTGAAAGGAATGCAGGAAGGATGGATGGACATTGCTGCAAGGCACAGGAACGCAGCTCAGCCAGAATTCAGCCAAGTCCACCCAAAAGTCACATGGCACCAGAAAATACCGCTAGCTTTGGATCTTCATCGCAACCCTGGCAATTGACTTTGATTCTTTCAGCCTTGTCTTCTTCGCGTCTTCGATCATGTTTCGAATCGCATCATCCTCAAGCCTTTCGAGTTGCTTCGGCACAGAATAGGCTTGGGTTCGTCGAGTTGGTTGCCTAATCGTCGCACCTGACGCGTCTTTTCTGGCATGCCACGCCTGATCAGGAATTGTCTACCACTCAGACAGGAACCAAGAAACACGCGCATCGGGCGGCCCGATGGATCCCCGTCATATTCCATGTATCCTGTATCACCACAGTCCGAACTATTGATGCAGTCATGCAGCAACGGCTGCCTTCAATGTCCACTCACTGAGTATCACGACGCATTCGCGCACTACGAAGTTCGGTGGAGATCAAGAGATGGAAGCTGAAGAGCACAAAGCCACTGGGACTAACATTGATCGCTACTTAGAACGTACGTATTCATGCAGGCACTAAACTAGTGGTAACCTGCCGTGGCCGAACCTGCATGCGATACTGCGATACTTGGGCTGCTGACCGACAACAACACCGCTGCCGTCCAATCAGATAGCCTGCTTCGTCCGCTTCAGGTACAGAAAAGGCGGAACAGACTGCAGGACTGCATGCGCCAAGTCAAGCTGTCACGTCGGTTTCCGTCTCGTGAACGTCGTAATGCTGTCCACCTACGCAGTGAGTAAAGAACATACATGTATTGGTTGATGTTGTCCTATAAAGATGTCTTCTCTGCCTGACTTCATGCCTTCAAACCCACCACAGACAATACGTAAGAATCACAAGAAAGCATCTTTGACTACTCTACACTATCACACTCTCGCCCAGCCTACCCTTCTACCCTCATTAGCAGCAATGAATACCGTCCAGCAGTACGTTACCTCCGACTCCGCTGTCTACAGCAGCCCGGAGACTACTCCCGTATCCTCGCCCTACGCTGAGAGTACCTTTGAAATAAGCTTGTCTCGATCATCTACACCAACCACGCTCAAGTCCAAGAAGCGCACCAACAGTGGCACCTACTCTCAGTGTGGCCGACACGCCAACCAATGGCTATTCAACAACTTCTCCATCAAAGATACTGTCCGAGGCATCCTCGACCACAGTCGCAAAGAATCATGACGTCTTACTGTTTTGGCGATTTAATTCACGACAAGAGCTACCCGGCTGTCCGACTCTCATGGAACACTGCGCAGAGCGAACAACACATGGCCTGACGCGAATACCTTCCAAAGTCTCGAACAATGCTGTCGATGCTTTCAGCTATACGATTGTCACGCGGTTTCCCGCCTCCGCAGCCCTGAATCGAACGTCTTCGACTCGCGACTACCGACCACGACAAGAGTGCTTCCATCGCGCCGAGCTGCGCAGTCCGAACACATGTCACCGGTTTGGTATCAATCAGGAAGAGGGAGGAACCGTGAGTCTAAAGGTTGATCACACGCCAAGTTGGAGGGAGTTAAGGAGACCACTAAGGTTGTCGTTCTTGCTCGGAGGATACAGTAATCATGGACGCTAGAGTGTCAGGTGTACCGAGAGATGGACTGAGGAACAGTAGTTAGGCTCTCCCTATCGATTCATCAAACTCATGACTAATATTGGAACCAAACCAACCTCTACCTCATTTATCTTCTGGCTGCCAGACGTAGTACCTGGAACCTCCCTTGACTGACGGCATGATTCCAACCCTGATACTCGATTGACCTTCGCTTTCCTCGAACAAGTCCTCCACGTCTTTAACCACACGGTCAGCCCGGGACCCTTCGAACCTGTCTGCTATCAAGCCCGTGATGTTCAGGCGTGATTGCACATTCTTGACATCGCCATTCGTTACTCCCATAGCTATACACATGAGCACCAGTCCTAGCAGGGCGAACAGGAGATTAGCCAGCACAAGAGCAAACAACGGAGCAACCATGACCTTGGCCACTAGTGACTCGACTCTTGTCTGTGCTTGTAGCGCAGGCACGGCCTGGACGGCGCCAGCAAGCATCGAGACTGTAGCCATGCTGTATGCGAGCGCGAGCTTATCTGCAAGCTCTTGTGCAGTGTCGCTGAAACTTGCAATGTTGGCCGCCTGTGCAAGGTAGAGATAGCCGGGCTTAGCTGGGTCGTTTCCGAGGTTGCTTCCAATTTTCGTCATGAGCTCAGTTGTTACCTGCGCAATGTTCGTGACAGAGTCGTTCGATAGCTGCGTGTCAAAACGCGCGATGGTGCCGTTGACAGAGTCGTACTCGACATCAAAAATAGTCGTATTGCAGGTAATCACAAATGCCAGACCTCCTCCCATTGGAACGATGATCTCGGGGTCGAGTGACGTTCCTCCGCCATTTCCATTCCCAGTGACTAAAGTACCTCCTCCATTTGGATTGATAAGAGCTGCCCAACCCATGTAATATGGATTTGACACCCCATAGAGCGTATTGTTGTTTAACATACCTTCGTCTGTAAAGAATTGCATCTGCCAAGGAGTTGTTGACAAATCTCCTTTAAAAACTGGTGAGCAATTGAAATCTGTTGCTACAAAACTGAATGCATTAAGGTTGCAGGCTGTGGAGATCGGTCGGCATTGAGTTTGTGCACCGTAGGTTGTTGCAGTATAGTCCTGACTTGCTAGCTCTGAGGACGGATGTATACCTAGATAGACATAGTCGAGATCGCTGCTAAAGAATGAGATGGTAATGGAATCTGAGATGTCGTTCAGTACAGACAATGTCGTGGAGCCATCAACAAGCACAGGTCCGTTGGTGTAGTAGTTGACTGAGCAGGATCCATTCGTATCTATGAGCTGCTGAAGCTGCGCTGGGATCGAGTTGTTTCCGAATGTGCAATTCTCAGATAGAGCAAAACCATATTGCGGCAGATCTGGCATCGACTGCACATCGACAAAATTGACAGTCTGAGTGCTAACATGTAGCCATGTGTCTGCAAGAAAGACAAGTATACTAGTGGTGTAAGAGTTTGATTCTTATGAGATGAATAGAACTTACCCAAGGGCAGTGGTACATATGGCCACAGCTGCGATACCCGTGAGGCCTGTAGCCTGGGATTGTCGCTTATGTCTCCAGCCAATCGTATATTTCAGCCAGTGCCATAATGAACTGACACGTCCACCATTGATCATGGTCAGGGCAAGGGTGAGTTGGAAGGGTGTGTAGAGATTCTTCGGTTGCTGGGATCGTGCGTTTTTCAGACAGCTTCGTGCTGCTGGATAGGATGCAAGAGAAAGTGCAGCTGCTGTCAGCACCGGTGCTATGCTGCTGGACCATGACGCTATGAAGATCAAGTACGTAGCACTTAGCTTGACGTAGATGGCGCCGAATTCGTTATTGGTGTCCGTGTACTGTAGAGATGTCGAGTCCAGTGGTTGTCTCTGCACACGATAGTAGTAGACTAGCCCAAGAATGGTTGTAGTAAAGAGTAGCATCGGCAAGATCAGAAGCGCAGCGTTTAGCGCGATGTCTTTACGACCGGAGCTTTGTCTCTTGCTCGATACGCCAGACACCTCATCTTCAGCAGTGGTCTCGATTTGCGCATAGGCAGGTTCAGGCTTGTCTGTGGATGAGTACATAGTGTGTACACCGAAAGTGGGCATACAGGAATCTTCGGTGATGCTGACAGAATGGAAATAGGAAAGCCGAAACCGATTTACATAGTGATAGAACAGATTCTTTATAATAAGGAAAACTCCGTGGAGACTTAGCTAGACCATTCAATCCTCCTGACCATAGCCCCAGGCATGAGAGAGTCATGCACCTGCACCCAGGATCATGCTTGTCTGCAATAGATGATGTCCATGAGCTCAGGAGTGTAGCGCCGAAAAGCCATATCGAGGCTGAAGCTGGAGGTCTCGTTCACGTTCGCCCGTGCTATATCTGCATGCCAAGGATTGAGGATCTCAGAGCCATCGTGCTAAGGTACACGTAGAATGCCTGAAATCTGAGGACACTAATAATGAGTTTGGTGTAATGCCGACAAGCCACGAGGCTCGAGGCTGAAGGGTTAACTCACCTTCGCCCCCGCCGCGGCCGCATGCCAAGGACGAAGGATCTCGGAGTCACCGTACCACATGTAGAGTGGCTTAAGATGCGAAACAATAGTGCAGCGCCATAAGAGCTAGAATATGATCTGTGGCACTCTTGATATGTGGAACGGCAGAGCATCATGAGGAGGCGCCGTGTACTGTGGGTTTCTGGATGCCGAGACTGTACTGTATAAGCGCAGTATTCTAGGCCTACATATCTAATGAACTCGATGAATTGTCCAGGCTCATCTATTCATCAATCACATTCGCTCATATTGTCAGCCAGCTTGCGGAGATTCCTGGGTTAATCAATTAACTGCATGTATCTTTTGATAACTTGAATACTACTGTACATGTAGAACCCGGGCATCAATTTGTGTTCTTTGTAGTAGCGCAACTACCACCATTGGATCGCTACGAAAGGAAATCTTCTGATTACCAATAGGAAGTTTTGACCTCTCTCGCAACTCCCAGCAGTATACATACATCTTGCCTTGAGCTTGAGCTGCCTTGTCCATACCTTAGTTTATCATATACTGTATATACGCACGTGATACGGTAGGGGGCACCTGACTCGTACGAGGATGCGATTCGGGCGGAGAAAAGGCAAGATCCCGAGTCAGGAAATTGTGTCATCGCAAATCCGCGTCAAGAAATAATTTGGCCTGGATCGACTTCCGATTTCTAAGCACGACCATTGAATATAAACAAGCTGGGTGGCGTCCTATCTTTCAGCTCACACGTAATCAGTCAAATCGCATTTCTGTCGCCAACATGTCTGCCCACCACCCACACGACGAAGATATGGAGGGAGCCGAAGACAACAATGAGGAAGATATGATCAACCAGGATGACATTGAGGAAGAGGTTGGCGAAGATGAGGATGTCGCCATGGACTCGGATGAGGAGAACACCGAGACGCTTGAGGAGATTCAGCTACAGAACGACAGTGTGGCACACTTTGACAGCCACAAGGACAGCATTTTCTGCATTGCCCAGCACCCAACGAACCCCGCCATTGTCGCGACCGGAGGCGGCGACGACCTTGCATATGTCTGGAACTGTACACCTGAAGAGCGACCTGTTCTACCTGCCTCATACCAGAATAACCCCCAACCACAGGAGAGAAAGAGCTTGGAGCCTTTGGCGAAGCTGGAAGGACACACGGACTCGATCAACGCCATCACCTTCACTCGCCCAAGCGGCGAGTTCGTCGTCACTGCTGGCCTCGAGGGACGAGTCAGCGTCTTTGCCACACCAAACCAAGCTGGCTCTGCTCGTCTGGTCGGTTCCGCGCAGGAGGTCGAGGAGATCAACTGGCTTTCAGCATGCCCTCATCCAGAGTACCCCAATACTTTCGCCATGGGCGCCTCGGATGGTAGTGTCTGGGTATACACTATCAACGCCTCTGACCCAGCGGTCCCTCTCAACATTGTTCAAGCCTTCTACCTGCACACCGGACCTTGCACTGCTGGCTCCTGGACACCAGACGGCAAGCTTCTCGCAACAGTCTCAGAAGATGCAAGCTTATACGTATGGGACGTGTTTGGCGACGCCGCTGCAGCGGGTCTCACTGATCCAAGCGCCGGTCAGGCTGTTGTAAGCTTGACCGAGGCAGATGAGCGATTCTTCGTCGACGGAGGTCTATACAGTGTCGCCATCTCTCCATCCGGTGCCATTGCCGCAGTCGGAGGTGCAGGCGGTAACATTCGCATCGTGGGTCTGCCACGTCTGTCGATCCCACAGCAGTCGGTCACTTCTGGAGCCAAGGGTGCGGGCGCGCGAGGCAAGGCTGGCGGAGGAAAGCAGGCAGGTGGGCCTACCGGAGGCAAGTCACAAGCTGCATCTGGTCAATCTGGTGTCATTCTTGCAAGTCTGCAAGCGCAGGGCGATGGTGTCGAAACCTTGGCCTTCTCCCCAATCCCTCTCACTCTGCTTGCTGCAGGATCTGTTGACGGAAGCATTGCTCTGTTTGACGCCGCACACAACTTTGCCTGCCGTAGACATATCAAGGAAGCACATGAAGAAGAGGCAGTCATCAAAGTGGAGTTTGTCAATACCCCTACCAAGGAACTGAACCACCTTCTCACGACATGCGGAAACGACGGTGTTATCAGGAGATGGGACGTCAGAGGAGGTACCGCCGCTGCGAACCAGGGCTTGAGTGGGGAGTGGAGGGGTCACAGAGGTGGCGGAGAGGGCGGCGGCATCCTTGGATTCGTTCAGGGCGGTGACGCGAAGCAGATTATCACTGCCGGGGATGAGTAAGTCCTGGCTGATCTTTGAAATTCTTACGCAAGCTAACGAATTATAGCGGCGTGTCTCTTGTCTTCTCAGCACCAGGACCATGATCAAACAGAAGGCTCTTGTGAAGAGGACCCCGACTAAAAGGCCTGCTGCTCAGCCAGAGGAGGAGGAGGAAGAAGAAGAAGAAGAAGAAGAGGAGGAGGAGGGAGACTCCGCCGAGATGTCCGGCAACTCGGGCTTGTGCATCGTCATATGGTCCTGTTGCAGCACCGTCGGCATCTGCCGAACCCTTTCGAGTCTCTGCGCGCTTAGCAAGTATTGGTTGGGCAACTTGACCTCCTTCATTGCAGCCTCGACTGCTTTCCCCTCATCAGCTCCGCTCAGAGCCTTCTGTGCCATGATCGAGACCGCTTTACCACACAGCCAAGCATTCGGCATACCATGCCCGGTATAGCCGCCACAAACATACAATCCATCGTGTTCAGGCACAGGTCCAACCCACGGCATTTCGTCTCTTGAGAATCCCATGACGCCACTCCACATCATTTGCTTCTCCAACGCATCGGTTGTTAAACCGAACACCCTCGGCAGCGTCTGCGTCAACCAGTCCTCCGTCTGCGGATCCATGACACTATCATCCGCAACACCAATGGTATGACCAAACTGGCGTCCACCGCCAAACATCAGCTGCTCGCCCTTCCCACTCGGCCGCTGGATCAGATAGTCATCCTGCTTATCACCCAGAAAAACATACGAATACCCCAACCTGTTCTCTCCTGTCAAGTCCTCACTCGGCGTAAGCGCAGACATCTGGCCGCGGCACGGAACGATCAAGTCCGCGAAGTCAGGCAGTAGATGCGACGTATAGCCGTTCGTAGCCAGAATCACAGTCTTAGCTCTCACCACTCCCCGTGCCGTGTTGACCTTCCACTTGAAACCCCCGTCGCTCCCCGCAGCAATAGACTCCACTGCACAGCACGTCTGCAGATTGAACCGTCCCCCGACCTCTGCGTCAGTAAGCAAGCCCTCAAGAACCGCCGCCACGAATTTGTACGGCCACATCCGCGCCGCGAGATCCGTCACCACAGCTCCGTGCGCGGTCGGTACCCTCAACTCCTGCAGTTCAGCGCGATCGGTCGTGACGCGGCAGTGCTTGCCAATCTCCGGCGAGCTAGACTGCAGAGCATCGATGTTGGCGGCGGCCTCGGCCAGGGCGGACGCGCTGTAGTAAGCGTGTACCGAGGGCTGGACGACGAATTCTGCAGACGGTATCGCGGCGCTGAGCTGGCGAATTGCGTCGAAGTTTGCGAGTTCGAAGAGCGCGATTGATGGGTCTGATGGGTGCGAATACAGGAGCGGTTGGCAGTGGCCGCCGTTCTGGGGGAGGAGTGTCAGTCAGGTCTCTATGTTCGTTGTAGTCGCGTAGAACAGCGGGTTCTGATAACGGGGGCCCTATGACCGATTATCTCGGTTTTTTGTCCACGGGATGTAGGATCAGATGCGACGAGAGGCACGTGAAGGAAGCTCTCCAGATAAGGAAACTACTCCATGCATCAAGTAAGAAACACAGAACTCACCCGTCCAGTGGCGCCCCAGCAAGCCTCGCGGGCCTCGAGCATCAGAACATTCAGTCCTTTGCTGTGTCCATCATTAAGTAATGAGTGAGCGATACTGGCGCCGGTGATGCCGCTGCCGACGACGACCACATCCACTGTCTCTGGCAGATTGCGCGTCGAGCGGTGACCGAGGAGTAGTGGAGAAGGCTCGGTGTGCCAGAAGGATGCCGTGGAGGTCGCCGATGGGAGAGCCGAGGGCTTGTATTGTGTTGTCATTATGGGACAGAGTATTTGGATCGCACAGTGGATGGAGTCGACTTGAGATGAACGCGACACGTCGATTGTGTAGAGAGTTGGACTTATCTATATATGTTGTACAGAATGCTTATCGAGCTGCCTGGTTGGTGTGGTGGGGAAGTGAAGTCGAGTCAGTCCGCAGTGAGGGGCACCTCCTACGAAACCAGAAAGATATCTTGTTTTGACATGCTTACAACAGCCTGGCTACCAGCAGATTACTTGAGTGATGAAGCAGAAGTTGAAAGCTTCAACGTCACATGTAACCAGTAAGTATCGGCAATATCTAAAATCGACTCCAATGTTTGCTTAGGAGCGAGAGCAGAATACATGTAGCGACAGTCTCAACTCCACTAAATCCGCAATCGCCGACAGGCGGTGAGATTCTGCCGGCATCTCAGAAATCTGAATTAATGACGACCTCATGCTCACAAACGATCAGTCTCAGGATCGCGAACAAGATCGCGACCACAACAGCCTTCAACAACGGACACATTTTCCAATACCTCGATACATAATGCCCATATCAATACTACCTCCGGCGCCGGCGCCGCTCACCCCCTCCGCCGCCCAAGACGACGACGACATGGACATGGACCTGGACCTGGACTCCTCGACACTACCACGCACCACAATCCTCACACCAGGCGAGTCAATAACAGACGACCCACAATGGATGCGCGGTCACGGCACATACGTTCCACCCTCCATGTCCACATCCGCCATCCACTCCACCCTCGCCGGCACACTACAAAAGACCAACAAGCTCCTCTCCATCACACCGCTGCGCGCGCGCTACACACCAGAGATCGGCGACCTGGTCGTCGGCCGCATCGTCGAGGTGCAGCAGAAGCGGTGGAAAGTCGATGTCTCGGCGCCACTGCTGGCGTCGCTGCCGCTGAGCAGCATCAACCTACCCGGCGGTATACTGAGAAAGAGGACCAGCGTCGACGAGTTGAACATTCGCAGTTTCTTCGAGGAGGGAGAACTCGTCGTCGCAGAGGTGCAGGCGCTGTATCAGGACGGTAGTGCGACGCTGCATACGCGAAGTCTGAAGTACGGGAAGTTGAGGAATGGTAGTTTCGTCTCGGTGTCTGGGCAGGGTGGTGGTGCGGGTGTCGTGAGAGCCAAGAGGCAGATTTTCACGCTGCAGACTGTTGGTCGCGGTGGGGAGGTCGATGTCGTGCTCGGCGTTAATGGGTTTGTGTTTGTGCAGATGCATCTTGGTGAGGAGGAGAGGAAGGACAGGGATCAGTTCACGCGCATGGAGGAGCAGGTCGGCGCGAAGATGTATTCGAGTCAGAACGATGAAATTGGAGTCGACACGAGGAGAGAGATTGCGAGGGTGTGTGCTTGTGTCACGGCGCTGGCGGAGAATGGCGTCAAGGTCGAGGAGGAGATGGTCAGGAGAGCTTATGACGCTAGTTGCGAGCTTGATATCCAGGAAAATATTGCGGCTGGCGAAGTCGGATTTATGGGAGGTGAGCGCGGACGGGTGGTTGTTGATATGGTGTTGGCTGGACAGGTCGGCTGAAGCGAGCACGCATCACACGTGAATGCTTGAGGCAGTGATCAAGACTTTCTGCCGCTACATTCTGGCTGCTACAACCAGAGCCTACCCTACCACAAGTGAAGGGCCCGGTCGTCAGTCACAGATGCTTTCGATGATGAGAACATCGATATCAAAGCCCAACCGTCCATGCACTGATGACAGTAAGACTCTCAGGACTCCGTCTACTGTGGTCCATAATCTCATGCAATAAGCGCCGATCTTTCACGCAGCAAGACAGCAGAGTCGTAAGTCGCGCGGCGATTCAAAATTTGACCATATATCACCAGTTCTTCACATTTCCAAGCCCCTTGCCGGGAACAATGTTTGTTGGAGGTAAAGAAGGGATCATGCTGTTGATACCGTCTATCTATTTGTTTGTCTGTCCGATCACATCCCAGTCAATATGCACCTACCCATCTGTTTTGTAGACCCTGCCTGCTCCTTCAGTCTCCTGATACCCTCTCTACACCGCTCCATGATCTGTCTAAAATAACCCGAGCATGCACATGGCCGTCTACGCCTCTCGTTTGCACCTTCCAGTAACAGGCAACCGTCTTCACTTGGCCGCACCTTCATCACGTTCACCCCGTTTGCACCTTGCACCCTCCCCGCTCTCCCTCGTTTGCACATTGCCATCAAGTGCAACCCAGAAGAAGCCCTAAGCATACCTTATATTGATCATCGTCACCGCTGTCATCACAACAAACGCGCGGTCGTGGTCTAGTGGTCAAGACGCTGCTCCCCCATTCACCACGAGCCTAGTAGTAAGCTTCCCGAAGGTTCGCGTGACCGAAGGTAACCTTGCTACATGGGTAGGATGGCCGGCCGGCAAGCAGAAATCATGGGTTCAACTCCCATCGTCCGCAGCTTTTTTTTTTTTTGGTCCTGTTGGTGCTTTCCCTCCGCTCATTCATCACCCCATTTGAGCCTTCCCCGGTCCCTGCTGGTACTTGCCTTCCCCGCGGCGCTTCCCCTTCAAACCATTTGCGCCTTCCGCTGTCGGTGCTGGTACTTTCCATGCAGCCCCTTTCACCCCACTGGCACCTTCCCGTCATCAAGTGAGGCCCTAGGCATATATCGATCGTCGTTACAGCTGTCATCACAACAAAACCGCGGTCGTGGTCTAGTGGTCAAGACGCTGCTCCCCCAAACTGTAGAATTCCAGTATCAAAGAATCAGTAGTACACTGCCCACGGCTAGCTCCCGAGGCAGTGGTCCCCCTTACTACTTTGTACAGCATATATTCGGCAAGCAGAAATCATGGGTTCGACTCCCATCGTCCGCAAGTTTTTTCGTTTTTGGTAGTCCTTCTGCGCTTCTCTTTTCTCGTTCTTCTCTTTTCGAATGTATGTGAGTGGATAACAAGCGTTGGAATGTACGACTTGCGTAGCATCAGTTATTACCTACAATCTACATGTTGGACAGCAAATAACTTGGTCGTGGGTAATGGTTGGGGTCATGTAACGTCTCTTTCCATTCTTTGTCCTGGGTCAACATCGTGATCCTGGCCTTTTTTTTTTATCATATGCTCTTTCCCCGTCAAATTCCTCAGACTTTCACCTTCAATCATAAATCATGAAAACTAGACATCAAATCTGACCCACGCCCTCCGAGGAGCAGCCTCCGGCACAACTCCATCTTTCCAGCCACCCGTTTCCGCCAGGAAACGATACGCTTCCTCCACTACCGATCCGAGGGCTTGGTATACCTCCTCGTTCTCTTCGGTATACTTGTTTGCTGTAGCTGGTGGGCCGTCTGGAAACCATATCCGCTCTTCACTACCATCCGGCCGCTGGTAGTAGTTCTCGTGGTTATGGTGATTCACACGGTTATTGCGGAAGGATGTCAGGCTGCCATTTAGGGCCTTGTGGAGGTAGGTTGATGGGTCGGGGGTTGCAGTCGTGATTTGTTGGTTATTTGAAGGTGTTTGTGTTTGTGTCGCAGCTGGGGCGAAAGGTGAGGATGTTGAGGGCTGATTGAACGGATTCGAGGATTGTGTTGGTTGTGACTGTGATTGTGGTTGTGGTTGTCCGAATGGCGAGGGCGAGGCGGTCTTGGGTGCGAATGGAGAGGGTGAGGGCTGGAAGGGAGTTGCGAACAGGTTCGGTTTTGACGCAGGATTTGACGGTTGGCCAAAAGCTCCGGTAGATTGCTGTGGTTGTGCAGGAGCTGGTGCGAAGGGTGAGGTGTTGGAAGGTTGGCTTGGTTGGCCGAATGCTGATTGTCGACCGCCTACTGCCGACGGCTGCCCGAATGCGCCATTCGCGGCCGGTATTGATGGCTGGCCAAAAGCACCATTAGCACTGGGCTGAGACGGTTGCCCGAAAGCTGATGTAGCTCCCGGTTGCGAGGGTTGACCAAATGCCGATGGTTGGCCGAATGCGCCAGTGGTTCCGGGCTGTGACGGCTGACCAAATGCGCTGTTTGCACCGGGTTGTGATGGTTGTCCAAAAGCACTTGTCGTTCCCGGCTGTGATGGCTGTCCAAATGCACTGCTAGCTCCCGGTTGTGATGGCTGCCCGAATGCGCTTGTTGCGCCAGGCTGAGAAGGTTGACCGAATGAACTTGTCGCGCCTGGTTGTGATGGTTGTCCAAATGCACTGCCAGCGCCTGGTTGAGAAGGTTGACCAAAAGCACCTGTTGCTCCGGATTGCGAGGGACGTCCAAAGGCAGAAGTAGAACCCGGTTGTGAAGGTTGACCGAACGCACCGCCTGTGCCTAATTGCGAGGGCCTTCCAAATGCGCCTGCACCCATCTGAGATGGCTGACCAAATGCACCACTCGCACCAGGCTGTGATGGCTGACCGAATGCAGAAGGCTTGCCAAACGAAGCCCCAGCTCCCCCTGACGGCTGTCCAAAAGCTGATCCATTTGACACGGTGCTGCTGCCATTCGGTTGCGAATTTTGTTTTACCATATCGATACGATTCGGATGCTCGTTTTCGCCGTCAACTATGTATTTGATGGCGCCGTCGACATCATTCAATACCGTCTGGACCTGTTGGTTGGACTTTTGGAAGAGCTCGATTTCATTTTGTTGCGCTTGCTGAGCATTACCTGACGCCAGCGTCACATAGTACAGCAGTCGCATCTCCTCCATACTCTGCTCCAGTTGACCCTCGATAAGCTGCCTCGGTGTATCTCTACCTGGGCTGTAACATGAGAATGGCCACTCGGGTCGCTCAGTCTTCAGGTCCGCGATAATTCCATCTTTGCTGATGTTGTAAGATGGTGGCTGGTTGCTCTTCGAGTCTGGCTGTCGTCCGCGGCTGAAAGGATTACTTTGTTGGTTCGACTGATTTGACAGTGCTGAGAATCGGTTCGTTGGGGGTTGTGATCGACTATCCGATGGATGCTCATATTTGCAACTGTCTCCAAACTTGCAGCGACCTTCCATGAAGAAGGAGCAAACTCTTCCACCGCCTCCATCATTCCGCTGTCCGTTTCTGTTGTACATATTGTTCGTGAGTGTGATGTGTATCCAGTTAAGGCCGCTAAATTCGGCTCCTCAGCCGATATTGGAGCAACTTATGATTGAAGAATCATGGAAACCCAGCGAGCATCTGCGAGTTGCTGGATCATCCAGGAGAGAAGCGTATGCTGAGTTTAACCGTACGATGTCCAGCATTCGATTTGATACAATGAGTCAGTTCTCAAGTTAAGACTTTCCAGAAAGACGTGACGCGCCGAAGAAGATCAGGGCAATTTGTCCGACGCGAATCTGGGGTAGCTTGCCTTGGCAGGGATCTGTTCACGTCGCCGGGCCGGGAACTCCTTCTCATGACGCGGCTCCCTATTCTCCTCTCTAGCTGAAGTGTCTTTTCGAACCACCGCCTACCGAGGTTGAAGTCATCTCCTGTAGGAGGACTTGCACAATATCGGCAAGTTTTACTTTCTTGAGTCAATTCAACATTACACCAGACCGATGCATCACGCGTAGTAGTGCTCTCTCTCAAGCTCCCGTCTCTTCGACACAGCCTAGCACTCTTCGCTCGCTTGACGAATCTCTTGGACATGCGCATTGCATTCGATGCACCCATTCTCAATCCTTACCATAAGCATCTTCGTCGCTGGGTACATCACTGCACGCTTCGATCTTGTCATTCGGTTGTATGAGCTTGCCATATTTGCTTGGGATCACGAAGTCTGGACACGCGCCGCAAAAGGCTTCATAGTGCTCTCAATCTTCTTCTTTGCCCTGATCATACCCATCGAGCGCATAGCTGCCAAGGAGGCTGAGATACATCCGCGATCAAAAGCAGCTGGTATATCTGCCCGCGAGCAGTTGAAGAGAAGGGGCTCGTTCTAGTCATGGTAGTATGACCACACAACATGGGTTAATGCGCGTTTTCTGGCCGATCGATGTGTTCAACAGCTCCAAGGCTGGCGTTATCGTTGGATGGAGGAATGGCGATTTGGATGTTCTGGTAGTGACGGTCCTTGAGGGAGTAGAAGTAAGATCGCAAAACAAAACACGGTCGCTTCGAACGAGCTGATCAGTCTACAGACACGCAGTGTTGCAAATGCACTCCAGATCGGGACGCTCTTTCGTGGAAGTCCTCACCCTCTGGAAGAGATACTCGAGCGATGCGGCCAACCAGAGTTGCGCGTTCTAGGTTATCTCAACCCACAGACGAATCCACCTACATTTGATCCTCATGATCTTGCAGTATTCTCAACTCGACGGGGTCAGCCACCGCAGATCTACTGCAGTCCGGACTCTGGCGTGACCATCCAGGTCATCGTGTTCGAAAGACCAGACCCGAGCCGGATGCAGTATCTATCACTGGCACCGATATCACTCACACTCGGAGAAACGTCAGACAGACTCGGGTTAACTGGGCCACCGTTTGAAGGCCTCGATGCCGAGGTCGAGGCAGAAAAGAAGAAGAAGGAAAAGCTGGTGAAGAAACTCAAACTGCATACAGTGATCGAGAGGACTAGGAGCTGTAAAGAGTTGGCATTGCCGCACATCCTCAACCAGATTAATAGTTCCTCTGAGCTTGATCAGCTGATGCAGAAGAACATCGGTCTAGTCGGTGTTCGCTCTAAGAGAGCTCTCAGTGTCGGTGAAAGAGTGATCGAGTCCGCAACCACTCTCTGGGACGAATTCGTCATCCTGGCGCAAAATGTGTTCCACGCATACATCTGGCCAGTAATCTCACATCTGTTTATACTCGGTCTGGTCGCACATCGATCGGCTGCGGAAGTTCTTCTTCAAATACTCGAATGGCGTCCTATGCCTGATTCCGCTGCTCTCAAGGATATCTCTGCAACAGCCCAACAAGTGGACATTCGTCTCCAGCAGTTCTGTTACTGGCCGACTCAGTATATCACACTCCGACGCAGGCGCAACAGCTGGGGAAGCATAACCAATAATCACCCCGAGTACATCCGATTCTACAACAGCCTCTGGCTTGTCGCAAACGACGTGATTATCGGCATTGCTCTCGGATCATATATCATTGACAATGCAGATTTTGTCGCTGGAACACTCAGCCGCGTCGTGGATGCATATTTCATTGAAGGGTTGCAGCGCATGATTTCCTGGTTGATGGGTTGGCCAGCAGGGTTGAAGCTCAACAATGAACTGGCCAAATTCCTCGGAGATCTATTCCTCTGGGTTATCGAATACTGGGCTGGTTGTATGCAGACACTGGAGCCTGCGTTGCCACGGATCATTCAAATCATTGGATTTTCGAGCTTTGCCGGCGCAAGCATGCCAATCTCTCTCTTCTCGGACCTGCTTTCCTTTTTGACGATACACATCTATTCATTTTACATTGCTTCAGCGCGCATATACAATTGGCAGTTGACGATCATCGTCTCCCTGTTTCATCTTTTTCGAGGAAAAAAACGAAACGTCTTACGAAATCGGATCGATTCTTGCGACTACGATCTCGACCAGCTACTTCTCGGTACCATCTTCTTTACACTACTGACGTTTCTATTACCCACCGTCGGCGTCTTCTATGCCACATTTGCTGGTGCCAGAATGGGCATCATCCTATTGAAGGCAGCACTGGACACTTGGCTAGCTTGTTTGAACCACTTTCCTCTTTTTGCACTAATGTTACGAATAAAAGACTCTCGGCGTTTACCAGGTAAGTCCTAAACACCAGCATTTCGAGAGTGGGCTGACAGAAGTCAAAGGTGGCATTCGGTTTGAGATTCAAGATACCCCTTCTGCGTTTTCATCTTCGTCTCGATCGCAAGAGACATCGACATCGGCGCCTACCGCCATTATAAAAATGAAGGTAAGTCACCAGCCAACGAGCTTTCAAACATCATCTCATGACTAATGACATTTCTGCTAGTCTATACCTCTCCCTCTTTCCGAGACCTTCAGCCAGTATTTTCAACTCGGAGGCCGGATTCGGAAACATTATCTGTCACCACGCGTTCTTCTCTGCCTTCTGTCTGGCCGTTTCGTGCCACCGATACATCGCAAGAGTCTCTATAGCTTGCAGTATAGTATGCTGCCCACAAAGCGCGTGTCGATCGGTCAACTCTGGCACATGCTCACCAGTGATACACCCTATGTGGGGGATCAAGGGAAAGCAAAAGGTGCGCCCAACGGTACTGCTGTTCCAGCGAACGGCACTCGCAGCGGCAGGGACGGCTTGGGGGTCAGGAGCAAAGACGGTACGAAGCGAGCACGAAGTCAAGTGCGGAAAAGCAGCGAAGGCATGTGGTGGTCAAAGTAGATCTGGATAATATACGACAAAATTAATATCAGGCTTGTGCACGAAATGTGGGACAACCGCATCATATGAAGTCGTACTACATCACTCATCACATACTGAAAAAAAAAGGACCTCCACGGGTGTAAATCAACAAACGCGCACCTCAGCCATAATACGTGCCGGAAACAGACCAGCCATTGCCGGAGACATTGCCAAAGAAGCCCCGTGCCGTCTTCCCACGCTTACGCTCCTTCCAGCCCAGAAACACGATGATCAGCGCCAACTGCTCCTCGCGACTGAGCTCCACCTCCCAGCGAACAAGGGCGCGTTTCCGCTCATGCGTGAAACTCGCCTTCTCCGTATTCCACAAGAACACAGCACACAGCTCGTGGGTGCTCGCGTCCAGCACCTTTTGGTCGAACTCGCTCAGTCCACTGCAGCCTAGCTTGGAGTCCGTGGTGTTTTTCGCCATGAAAGAGCGAGCGGACCCAGGGATGCTGAACGTGCGGTGTGACTTGTTGACGTTCGTTGTCACAGGAGTCCAGGTGTCTGCGGAGGGGGAGAGGGAGAAGCGCATTTCTTTCCCACCTGGCTTGTAGGCTGCGCCGGCTAGTAAGGGGCCGGTGGTGCTGTGGCCGGCGTGCAGGGTGAGGGTGTACGCTTCCGAGGAGGGGTCGAGGTCGATTGTGTAGAGTGGTACGTCGCCGTCGTAGATGGTGTAGATGTGGTCTGTGAGGTCGTCTTCGAGGGTCTTGTTCGGTGCGCGTAAGATTAGTTCGTTGTGTGTGTCCGAGAGCTGTGGTGGTGAGGCGTTGTGTGCTGTCCAGGCTGGTGCGCGTCGCGGGGCCAAGGCGGTGGCTGCGTGGTAGGTTGGTGGTTTCTCGTCTTCGGGGTCGGGAGTGACTGGTATTGAATTTGACCGTAGGCGCTGCAGCAGCCCTGGTGACGGTGGGCTGTCACGTGCTGGCGGCGCAGGGTCGTTCGACCGGAGGCGCTGGAGGAGACTCGGCATGGTGTAGAGGATGAGTGGAGCGTAGATTTGAACTTGAAGAAAGGAGTGAACGTTCTCGATGGTTTTAAATTGCTGCGTTTGGAGGTATAGACAGACGGTCTTCTTGCTTTCGTGAGGTCAGACTGCTCGGCGGGTTTCCTCTTTCGGTCCAAGCGTTTTAGTGCGATAACGAGCTGTTTTCCGGCGCTCGATTGTTACTTTCAGGGATGGTATGTATGGAGGAAAGGAATGGAAATGGAAAAACAGTCGACTTAACTCAAGCACAGATAAGCAGTCTCCACGTTATTTTGCAACGGATCACGAGTCCGTGTAGATCTTAAAGGCAGTGTCGAGGACGAAGTCGTCTCTCCCAATTTGTCTCAGCGCTGCTGGTATGGAGGAGTGGGGTTACGTCACCCCAGATTCCAGCCGCTGGTCCCAACTTGGAAAGCTGGGGTGCAGACACGGAAACTTGCGAATCCGGGCGGGATTTCTCGGCAGGCACGATCGAGTCTGAGTCAGCTCTCAGCCTCGTGGTTGATGTCGATCAGGGATAGTTTTTCGTGCTCGATGTACTGATACGAGGGACCAGCAGCCTCTCGTAAGTACTGCGCCTCAAAGTGAGTCGTCGATACCAGTACCTCTGGAGTATTGTCGATCCTCTGGACCCTCATACACGACTCGGGAAGCATGGGGAGGCATGCGTAAGGTATAGTTAGCTGCCGAAGACATTACTCGTACATCGTACATGTAAGGTCAGCGTCAACCGCCGCTTGAGGCCGCGGCCGGAGGAGCATCAAAGTACGTCGTCACCAAGTGAAGTACCTTCCGGAAAGAGGAGATGCACTGCATCGACTTGCCAATATTGAATGTTAATAATAAAAATAGCAGAAGAGCTCGCGACAAAAGCGTACACAGCTCAGCCCATGGATAATTTATTATGCTCTGGTATGCACGCAGCTCGATCTACCCCGCATGAGAAAAGCCGATTCTCCGACGTCTCGCGGCGCTCCAACACGTTCGTGGGGACGATTTCGCTTGGGTTCTGGCGCTACACTTTGCGCGGACCGAGTATGCGCGAGACCCTACTGAACTTACTTGACATCTCGCTTGAGACATTTAAACTTCTGTCAGTCACATGTGTCTCTATCCACAATACGGGCCAGTCGGGCAAGAAGGTCGCGACTCGACGATGTTCATTTACATTGCGATGTAACAACAGACCGTAAAGCTGATGTCAACAACCTGAGACTGAGAAGCTTAATGCATATTCTTATTCATCTTAAGACTGGAGACGACCGGTGAACCGCTTCGACATAGAAGACATAAACGACTATGCGGAACCTGAGTCAGCCGCCGCTAGTGCGGTACCTCTTCATAAAACACTCTCTTCGCGATGTAGTACGACCCGCATGGCGCACTCTACCTCAGCACGGTGCATATTGCGACCGACCGAGGCTCGAATCTTACTCCGACACCACCATGCATGCTGTCATGGTCCACGGTCCACCATGTGAAAACTCACCCGAGGATGGGATGAAGCGACATGGTTAAAGCGGACATGATGCCCTCCGCACGGGCAGATCTGATTCTTCGTTTCATTCGTGTTACCCCTCCAAATCGCAACAATGGGAGTTTTCAACCAGGTCCTCACCATCGCTGTCGCCCTCAGCGCAGGAGCAATCGCTCAGAGCACGAACTCGACTTCCAGCTCGCTGCCTATCGTTGATTTAGGGTATGAGATTCAACAGGCGACCAGTCATAACGTAAGGCAGCTCGAGCCGATCGAAATATCATTTCTACATCGGGCTGACGATTTATTCAGACCTCCGGGGGCTACTACAGCTTCAACAACATCCGTTACGGTGCCCTTCCGGTCGGCAATCTCAGATTTGCCGCACCTCAACCACCAGCTGTAAACCGCACTGTTGTTCAAAATGGCAGCGTCGACCGCATTTGTGCTCAAGCCAACCCTGCTTGGTTGACTACCGCCGTCACCTTCCTTGGTGAATACCTCACTACCGGCAAGACCAACTTTACCGCTGCCGACTTCATGAGCTCCACCAGCAACTCGTCGAATGCCAGCGCCGTTCCCGCGCAAGAGTAAGCATTACGAACCAGATCAAGATTACACTCCACCTTGTACTAACTCCGTACAGCCCAAGGACAACCGAGGACTGCTTGTTCCTGGACGTAGTCGTTCCAGAAGCTATTTTCGATGCCAGAGACAGTGGTTACGGTGCACCTGTTCTGGTCTGGATCTATGGTGGCGGTTACACTGCTGGTTCCAAGTCTGACTCGGGCAACCCTTCTGGACTCCTCGCTCGCAGCGAGAACAACAACTCCACTGGCGTCATCTACGTCGCCATGAACTACAGACTTGGTGCCTTTGGTTTCTCCAGCGGACCTACATTCCAGCAAAGCGGTGCCGCCAATGCCGGACTCTTGGACCAGCGACTCGCTCTTGAGTGGGTTCAGGAGAACATCCATCTCTTCGGTGGCGATCCAGACAGAGTGACTGTATTTGGCGAGTCTGCTGGTGGCGGAAGCATTATGCATCAGATCACGGTGAGTATCTTTCTCAGTATCACAACTTGGGATCCACTTACTGACTCACACAGGCCTACGGTGGCCTTCAAGGACCAGTGCCCTTTGCACAGGCCGTGCCTCAGAGTCCTGGTTGGCAGCCACTCGTGTCTAACAACCAGCAGGAGAACATTTTCAAGGACTACCTCGAATACTTGAATGTATCCACTCTCGAAGAGGCACGCAACGTATCTTTCGCTCAAGCACAATTGGCAAACATCATGCAAGTCGGTGCCTCTCCCTACGGACTTTTCACCTACGGCCCAACCGTCGACGGCGACTTTACACCTGCTCTGCCTGGCGTGCTCCTGCTCCACGGACAATACGACAAGTCGTTGCGAGTCATGGTTGGCCACAATGCCGATGAAGGTCTTCTCTTCACCTCTCCATTCGCGCAAAACGATAGTGCTCTGCACACCGAGCTGCTTGGTGCTCTGCCAACGCTCGCTGGTCTTCCAGATCAAGTCAACTACATCCTCAACACTTTGTATCCACCAATCTTCGACGGTAGCCAAGCACAAGGCTACACAAACCAGATTGCTCGCACGGCTGCTCTTGAATCTGAGTTGATCTTCACCTGCAACACTTTCTATCTAGACAAGGCTTTTGGCAACAAGACGCACTCGTATCTCTTCAACATTCCACCAGCGATTCACGGACAGGACATTCCATACACCTACTACACTGGCGTGAACCAGACTGCTGCAAGTGGCAGCGTCATGTACCCTGCAGTCGCCATTGCTATGCAAGATTACATCACCTCATTCGCAGAGACCGGCAACCCGAACGAGGAGGGTGTGCCCTACTTCCCGATCTACGGCCCGAATGCGACAATTCAAGTGCTCAACACCACTAGCATCTTTCAAATGAAAGACCCAGCAGCCAACTACAGATGCAACTACTGGCAGAGAGCTATCTACTACTAGGCTAGAAATGGGATGACTATGGTACAATCTCGCTGAACAACTCGGCTCAGCCGATGCTGTTCATCCATTGCGTGTAGCATATTTCAGGTTTTATGTCTTCGAAAAATGACCAATTTCCACCGCAAGTCTCTCCAGAACTAGCTAGCCCTTGTATTGCAGACATGTCCACCAATACTCCGTAAATAGCACGTGAAAGGTCCTGAGCTGTCAGCCAACGTCTTTATCGTGCTCACAGACTCGCAGTAGCTTTGATCATATCCTGATTTAATTCAGGAGATGGGGCAGATGGCTATCCGCACCTTTCCGCTGATGGACTGGATGGCAGGAGTGAGAAGGTCAAAAGAAGGTCTTCCAGGTGGATAACACAACCAGCCATTCACATGCTCGCATTGATGCATTCTTCCGCCGAGTTGTCCAGAGTTGTTCGCATCTACCCGCATCGTTTGAGCCGTCGTGCTTGGTCGTCCCAATGCGGTTAGTCTACGTATGGGGCAGCTCGAGCGGGATTTCATCACCGCTTTCCAGTTTTGTTGATCAGAGCTCCAATTGAAGCTGCTCCAGGCTGCGCGCTGAAACTCCGTCAGGCTCGCAGCTGTTTTCACCCACCAAACAGAGCCGGTCCATCAATCTATCGCGTCCGCGGTTGTCCTACACGCACTCGGTACAATGCCCCGATGATCTGCGGCTCAAGACACGACGATTAAGGCTATCCGTACCAAGCCCAGATTGCGACCGAGCATTAACCCACGCATCCTACCTGGGCCTAACTCTGACCGACCGGCCCTGAACCGTTCTTCAACTGCCTCGACCACTCACAGCTGTTCTACCGATCATACCGCCCTGATCCGTCAACGGTTCCTTACAGCTTAACCTACCTACCTGACTTGCGCTTCGACCGTCACCGTCATTCAGTCTCAGCATCCTCGTTCTCTACCACTACATCGCGCTATTCTTCCAGTACGGAGCGCGCCTCTATTCCAGCACACCTGCTGTCATCACGAGCCCATGGACCACTGCCTTGCTCTATCGCTGCCGATCCAGCCTCTGATGCAGAGCCGACCACGCGTCTGCGATTGAGAGCCGCAACCATCGACCCGACTCCCCTTGCCAGATTACAGTAGCCCTACATACTCGTTAGCTTGCTCGTTGTGATTATACATTACACCCTGCTTGTTCAAGGGAGCGCAATCATATTTCTGTTCGGCAGCAATGCCTCCCAAACCATCCAACCACGCTCAATTTCCCGTCTCCGATCCTGACAATGAAGTTGTCTGTCCCATCTCTCAACCCGATGGCACTGGGTGCCGCAAGCGATGTCTGGGCGTGAGTATTTCCAAATTCTATTCCCCCTACTCCTCCAATTCTACCTCGTTCGACTCCCCACTCGTTTCTGCCTACCATTGCATTAAGTAACACGGCCTCGATCCCAATAGGAAAAGCGCTTTCGCTCCATGCAAGAACATATTCGAAGAGCACATCCAGAATACTATATCCCAAAGTTACCCGCGACAAGAGAAAGTTTCGAGTTGATGGTCAATACCCCTCCCCATGAAGTTCCACAACCAGTTCAGCAACCTTCCTCGAATCAGCAAGACCATTGGTCACCTCCTTCAGAAAGACGAGAGCATCACTACCTCTCCAATAATGGGCCCTTAGACTCTACAGGTCTGTCCTTTGAACCTGTCCTAGACTCGTTTGAAAATGGAAACTCATTCGGTCAAGGGTTGGCCCAAATACAGGTCGACGGTTTCTACGGGGACGGCATGTCTACATATGACCGACCGACAACGGGGGAGTATCGAAGAGGTTCACTATTGCCTGCTGCAAACGCCGCCGCGGCATTGGCCCAGTTGCATTACGCTCGTCCTGATGGGGAATGGGCGAGTGACCATGTAGGCATCTGTGGCTTCATGTCTCCTGCCTCACTCACATTTGAGCAGAACTTCTTCACCGACCAAGTGACGGATGAGAAGCGAGCCAACTTTGCTGACCCTACGCTATCAGCAGAACAACAATTCCTCGATAGTCAATACCAAACTGACAACATCAGCAACGGTAATGGAAACGGGAACGGACATCATCAGACGACTGAGCTGTTACCTTCGGCCGTGGACAAGTCTCCGACCATACGATCTAGCGCACCAGCTGTGCAGCGGACTCTCTCGCGCGCATCTCGACCGCGGAAATCCTCAGTCACCCAGAATGCGCGACGGCCGAAGCACGAAAGAAAGAGCTCGAAGGATTATCTGAAACCTACAAGCCATGACAGAAAAGCAACATCGGCGGAGCCCAGTTCCACTAACATGTACGGAAAGAGATGGGAAGATCTGATAGATGCTGCGACATCGGCTACTGAAGAGGAGAGTAGGGATTTGACACCGGTAGGAGAATTCGTGACTACAGCGGGACGCGTGCTGGGGCAGACCATTGACAGAGTGCAGATTCCGGCGTCACCTTTTCACTCACCACAAGCTCAGAATCGGACACCAATGGCACCTTTTGCGATCGGAGCACAGTTTCAGACTTATACCGCCTCGCCCCTTCAACAAGCCCTCACACCTCCACCGGCAGAAGTCAACGCGAACCTGGACCTTCAACCTTTCCCATCGGTCGAGGAACCAAGCAGTATAGACAGTGTCGATTCAGGGGCAAACTTCCACATCATGCCCTCGAATCAAGCCACTCTCTCCTCCGCCTCGGACAGTTCACCAATGTTCAACACACCCGTGCAAATATATTGCGCCGGATGCCGACGCTTGTCGATACTGAAGGATAGCTACGCTTGCAACGAATGTATCTGCGGCATCTGCCAAAGCTGCGTCGACGCTTTGCTATCAGAATCAGCACGGGGCCGCGCTACACACTGTCCGAACTGCCAAAACATGAACAGCTCGTTCAAGCCTTTCCAGCTCGACATCAGATAACACCGCCTCGGTTACTCATACTTCTCTTCTTCTCACCTCCGACTCTTACCGACCGAGACTTTTCGATCACACTTTTTGGGCTGGAACACTTTGATTCCCCTGCAGAATGCCACTACTGCTTTTTACGACGATATGATGATTTACTATTTTTGCGACTGGCGCTGGATGGCGTTGTGTGGGAGTCGCCCTATAGGATTTGTTTGTCAGCTAGGGACATTTATACAATATGCTGGGATTCAATGGAGGCCGAACATTTCCCTCTACTGAAGGTACTATATGAACGATTAAGAAGGGAAAAGAAATGAATGGGATATGTAGGTGTGCAATAGAGATATCAATGCATTGCATTACAATCAACTCGTGAAGGGTTTGGGTATCGGCAGTGACTATGGGCTACTCGCTAACCTGGCTCATGACTACCGGTACATCGGCCAGGAATTGTCGTGGGCTTCGGTCGTGTGATTCACTTGACTAGCCGGGCGCTGTGCTTCGCGATATGCAGCTGTGTCTTGATTGTGCGAGGAATAGTGCTGCTTGCTTGGATGGCGTGCAGTATGGCGTGGCCTGTGTGAGTCTTTGCGCTGGGTCTGGGTTTCGCGGCCGCTTGCAACTCTTCTTCCGCTTCGCCGATCATCTATTCCATACTCTTTCCTCCTCCATAGTTCTTTGACCTCTGCATTGGATAGTCCACCGTTGACGACCTTTTGGCTGTAGATAAAGGGCTTGGGTCCGCCGGGGTATTTGCCTTTCTTGGCCTGGATGGAAGTCAACTTGTGGCCTCGTGAGCCCAAAGCGACTTCGAGTAATACCTTGCGTCTCCTGAAGAAATATGTCCAGCTGATGTAGAAGCCATGAATGTGAGATGGTATGACGGCGAGAAGGAATAGTAGGCAGTTCATCAATCTGATAGCACTTAGCATATATTTCCTCGAGCGGTGATAGCTGTAGACCGTACACATCCATGCCGGGTCCAGTCACCCACCAGACCGCCAGCGGTGGAAAGAAGATGTTGAGCATCGTCAGGAATATGCGTTCAATAAGCGTCCGAATCATTGCGAACCACGGTTTCGAAAAGAAAGTTAGATAGTAGAATACAGACCTGCGATGAACCTACAATTCTTGAGAAGATATTCCGGGATAGCGACGATGCAATGGGCGAGATACTGATTGCGGCTGTGATGGAGATCAGTCGATTGTCAGTGGTCAGCCGAAATGAAAACAAGGCAGGACTTTTGGAAAGTCACAAGCCAGCCAACAATTTCCAGGCTGCCTCCGCATCAGTCAGCCGATGTCATGTTGCGTGGTCCTCGTGCCCATGCAGTGCCTTTGTCTTGCTTGTTGTTCACCTCAGAACAGAAACCCCGCGTCAATATCTTCTGATATCGTACCACGGGGTCGGTGTCTCAATCATAACAGCCTCGTCAACGTGTCGCAGAGCCGGCATTCCGGTCTTCAAGTGAGTCTATCGTTCGAGGTACAGCAACAACAATCTCTGGATGCTCGATATGAACCAGACGCGGAAGATGACCTGAATCGGGCAATGACCGTTTGTCTTCGGAGCAGTTCACGGAATTGCTCACCTTTCGTTTAATGCGAGCACTGCGTTTCTCGGATTAGGTACGAATGAGACTTGACGGAACACTCGATCGAGGTGTCTCTCACTGAGGGGACCGGGTCACAGGTCCGACCACTTTCCGGTTGCTCCAATGGTTGTCGCGTTCGGCCACCGAGGTGATCCAAGGAGTCGTCATGTGTGGAGGCTCAAGTTCTCTCCAGTCTCCACACCGCCGAGTCTGCATCAGCTTCAATGCTTCACCTCCACAGCTCAGTGCTATCGTCCGCGTTCTTCCATACGTTGAGCACGACTCGCTCATTGAGCAGATTCATAGCTCGAAGCCGTGTGTTCCTAACGACGGTTCTCTCGGCAACTCATGTCACGCGTGGCGTCGTTATACAGTATCGTTTACCGAACGAGTCGATCGATAGGCAGTCCATACTGTAGGCATTGACAAGACAAGACGTTTGATATCAGTGTCGATCACATCAGGTCTCATCCCTTCCAGAACGCTACTAATGCAGTCTTACTGAACAGGCAAGTTTACGCTCGGATTCTGTCGTGTTATAAAAGCTTGTCTATCACCCGTTACAACGCCTAGAGCGCCGCCCGTTATCAAATCTCCAACCACGTTGTCCGAGGAGTCAAGTTAAAAACGCCTCCCACATGAAGAGCACAAACGTCTCCAATATACAACCGTCGGTGTCGATCCCTGGCGGTTGCACAACTCCGGTACTCGTCAAGCTCGGCTCTGCAACCCAAATTGATCTCCATGGCATGTCTGACCACGGAGGATTATGCTAACTTGTTGATCACCTTTGGCGTTGAAAAGAGAGTGCGCGTCTTGGAGTCTAAGTCCTATTGGAGAAACGTCCGTTGGGTTGACTTACTCGCGTCTAAAATGTAGGTTTCCTTTTCTTCATCTATATCTCTACAAGGTTTTGATCTTCGAGAGAGTATCAAACAAAGCCAAAGCAAAAATGGGTATCTTCGCTGGCCGGAGAGGCAGATCTGGCACCACTTCTCCTCGCAGCAACTCTATTGTCGAGAATGTTCGGAAAGCGGATGGCTCAATAGTGCAAGAAAAGATTCATCAGATTCCGGAAGAAACCGACGACGATTCCCTCAAGTCCCTGAAAGACGAGAAGAACGAAAAGTCATATACGTCGGTCTCGACCTACCCTGTTACGCCGACAGACAGCATCGCACCTCCCAAATCCTTCTCCAGAGCCTCCATCATCGCCGACCTCTATCCTCAATCTCAATACGATGACGAGTACGAATCCTCCGAAAGGTCCCTTCGTCTTCGCCGAAAGTGGAAAAGCTCACGTCTGACTGCGGGCGAGGTTTACGAGAAACCTTGGTTGAACGAAAAGGTCCATCGGCGTTCATGGGAGATATGGATCTTCTACTCCGGAGTTCTCTTGGGCTGTGCTATTGGCGGCTGGCTAGTCTGGAAGTCGTGGTCCAATGTCACCAATAGCCAGTACTGCATGATCATGGATGATGGCTTCACCGGCATCAACGAGGATTACTGGAACTTTGAGATTCAGCGAGGTGGTTTCGGTACCGGAACATTCGAGTGGACCACTACCGACCCGGCGAACATCTATACGGACGACGAAGGTCTACACATTGTGCCCACCCTCACCATCGACACTACCAACATCACCGAAGCACAAATGCTGAGCGGTGCCACCCTCAACCTGACCAAGATGGGAGTCTGCACCTCAGATGTTTCCAGCGACTGTGTAATCACGAGCAACTCGACGTCTGGAAACATTATCAACCCAGTCAGAAGCGCACGTATCAACACAAAGGGCAAGAAGAAGATTACCTATGGCAAGGTCGAGGTTGTGGCCAAATTGCCGAGAGGAGACTGGCTGTGGCCTGCCATCTGGATGATGCCCGAGGACGACGTATATGGCGTGTGGCCCAACTCCGGCGAGATTGACATCATGGAGTCCAGAGGTAACGCGCCACCATTTCCTGGAGGCCGTGACCAAATCTCTAGTACACTCCATTGGGGACCGAACAGCGATAACGACGGATACTGGAGGGTTCGTAATCACTTCCCCTACTTACACACATCTAGCTAACGTTTCGACTCGCAGACTTTAGGCCAACATTTTCTTCCCCGTACCGACTTTTCTGTGGACTTTCACACCTTTGGCTTGGAATGGAACGAGAAATACCTGTTCTGCTACCTTGACTCTCGTCTATTGGTACGTCCCGACCATTAGCAACTCTCATGTAACCATATACTGAGCACCTTACAGCAAGTCCTTTTTGTACAATTTCCAAAGGGGTCCAACATGTGGAACAGAGGCAATTTCGGTACAAACTCAAATCAGTCTGCCCTTTACGACCCTTGGACGGAGACCGGCCGTCCCAACACACCCTTCGACCAGGACTTCTACCTGATTCTGAATTTGGCTGTTGGTGGTACCAATGGCTTCTTCGTAGACCAAGTCGGCAACAAACCGTGGGTCAACAACAACGAGTACGCACCAAGGGCGTTTTGGAATGCCGTCAACCAGTGGTATCCTACCTGGGGTGCAGGAGATACCAAGGGAATGACTGTTCAGAGCGTAAAGATGTACACTCTGGGCGCATGTTCATGATCACGTCTAATTTCACAAATAGACTATAGAATTGATTAATCTTATGCTCTTGTAATGCAAGTATCGACATGGAGTTCTCAAAGGCAGGGCCGAGTCCAACTACAGTGACCGAAACAGATTTCTCCTGAGAACATGCAAGACATAATGACAACGTGACCTTTCTTCGGTGGAGCCTTCGAAATGACTTGGCGATCAATATTCACCCCTCCTCCTTCGATCGCCCTATACAGCGGCGATCGTGGGTCTGTGATCTGCAAACACTTGGTCTCTTCAGGGCCAAGGAGGCCGTATCCACCTCCGCGTGTCAACAATGAAGGATTCAGATCCACATGTGTCTGGACAAACAAAAAGCCGACACAAGATGCAGTAGACTATCGGAAATAAGCATCATCCTGTCCCAACACAGAGCATGCGAAGACAACGAAAATTAGAGTCATTAGACCCTTCCAACGAGATGGTAAGACAGCACGATCGGAATGCGCCGAATCGTATGAATATGGAACGATGCCCCGGGTACAGTAAGGTAATAAGCTAGCGAGTTTCTCGTATCCGCTTCTTTTTCCCTCGTCGACCAGTGGAGCACTTCTCTATATCAAATCACTCTCGGTCCAAACGTGGATGTCGTTGGTTGAGTGTCATTCTTCATTGGGGCCCCTCAGATACGGCCGAGTTATCTCAGAGATTTTCATCCTCTTTGCAGACGTTACGCATTGCGTGGTCCTGCTAACAACCGGAAGAGCCTTCCTCCTGCACGGTCAACAAGATCAGACGTATGAATGAGGAGCGTTGTGGCGGATGTCTGCAGTGCAGTGCATGCGAGATGATGGCCGAGGTACATCCATGTACATGTAGTCCCGATGTTTACGCTTGATCCCTAAAGAGTGTGGCTGGTAAACCCTGTTTCCCCATGAAGGCCTTTTCTAGCGACGAAACATGACTCGTGACATGACTCGTGACATGTGGATCGGCATGCCCCAGCTTTCTTCTGACTTCACCTCCCCGTCGACTCCTTTCGATCAACACCAATACCGTCGTGGTAGATCTTTTCATCTAGGCCCAATGCAAAGACAAGGCCAAGTCTGGGGTACAAGGTCGTCTCCCCAAGAAGCAAGTCGCCGAGAAACCCCTACGCTGTCGCTGTCAATCTATCGACTCCAACGATGGACATACTCTAAGCGAGACGTTTATCAGTATAACCGTCGACATGCATGTCGCATGGCCTTACATCCGTCCTCATCTTGCAGTCTGGTGGCAAATCCAATCGTCTTGAATAGGGAAACGACGACTGCGCATCTCTATCGTCGGCCTCGTGTCGGACCGAGCCATTACCCCTCCGCACTCCGCAGCCTGTCCAGGCTATCCACCTGGCGTTGGAATTGTCTCGCTTGAATCTGGCAGTCTGGACAGGCTGCGGAGTGTGCTGATCAGGATCATGCCCCATGATGCTTGAACATAACATGGTAACCTAGCAGGTAGGCTTATCTCCACTACGTTCACATCCTCGCAATCACTTTCCAGGCTTCAATTTTGACAGCTCGACCACCAATTGAGTTTGATAGGCAATATCTCACTGCACTACCAGTCTAGCACCTACTTGACACAGAATAGGTACACCTCTGTCATTCCCCAGCATATTTGACTCAACCGTTTCCGCCGTCAAGGTTATACCTACTCCAAGACTTAACCACGACTCCTTATTGCGGACGCCGTTCGGTAGATTGCCATTTCTGTCGAACGGCGCTCGGTTCCTTATACTCGATCAACAGACTTCAACCACCATCGCAGCCGACAGCCCATCCGATTGGTCATGGCAAGTCCCGATCGCTGTCCCTGTTAGGCTGCCTCGACTATTGCATCTACGACATCCATTGCATAGTACAACGACACAGCATGACAACCCATCGTTTGTTCAGCGTTCTCATGGTGCGATGAGACCCAAGACCATGGGTTCAATAATTCACGCTCCTATGATCGGTCATTCTCTAGTGCTTCGCTTGTTCCTGATATGCTCTCCCGGTAACCATTTCGTTTTCCGATCAAGTCAGAGCTCGGGCACTGTCCTTGCCATATGTTCGATAAAGACTTGTGTTGCCCTTGGACATTTTTGAATTACGCCAAGCACTTTCGACTACTATCCCCTCTCAGGACCTAACCAACCAGGAAGTCACAGTTTTCACTATGGCATCTCCAGGTCATCCTCCTTCCATAGGTGGCCCTGCTGGCCGGGGCTCCTCCGAATCTGGAAGCACCTTGCCGACACGACCCAGCACTGCGGTGGTCAACGTCACCGCCCCTGTGGTGGAAAAGACATCTTTTGCCAGTCTGAGGAAGTTTGACGTGGTATGTCGACTGCATGTCAGCCCTAATGATCCATCACTAACGATCATGTCAGATGGCCAAGTTCCTCCATCAACGTATCGTTCAAAGCAAGTGGCTGGAGGAGTATCACGAAAACATGTACTTTGGTACTGCCAACCTTGGCACCTTTGTTAGAAGACCGGATGGCACGTATGCCAGGACAACACAGAACGAGGGTGTTCTCAAAGCTGTCGAACGCGTTGCCCCAATCGTCGCCTTCACCATGTCTTGTGACAGCGTCAGCGTTCTTCTGGACGGTCTCACCCCTGACCAGAGGATGGTCAACTTCATGGACGGCTCGTCCATTTCCATCTTTCCTTCGGTAACAGATGTCAAGGATTTTGGCGCTTATGCCAACATGGGGTATTTCACTGCCCTCTGCAAACGGGAGCACTTCATCCTTGTGTGTGCTGGCTCTCCATCAGATCTTCTTGTTCAAGCAGCATCCCTTGATGGCCATCTTGTAGCAATGGTAAGAGCTTTGCGACCCACCGGATACCGTTCAACACTGACCGAATCAGATCTGGGGAACAGCAGTCATCTCTCCACCGCCAATGGCTTTCGATCCAGCCTCGGCCATGGGTGTACCAAGATCAAATTCAATGCCACAAATGCAACAACAGCATGACTTTTCGACCTTTTCTTTCGGTGACCAACCGAACCTCAACTTTACAGCGGGCCCAGCGCCGCAACAACAACAAATTCAGCAGCAACCACCATCACAACCGATGTACATGCAGCGTCGAGGCAGCGCATATCAACAACCAATGTATCAACAGCCACAACAGTCAATGTACCAGCAACCACAACAGTCAATGTACCAGCAACCGCGCCACGTGAGATCGGTCTCCGCACCACGATTTACGCAACCTTTCCAAACAGAAGAAGAAGAAGAAGATCAGTTCGCTCCTCATATGGCTATGCCACCGCCAATCAGAAGGTCCAGCATGGCAGCTCCTCCACGTAGAGCGAGCGTTGCACGACGACCAAGTACAGGCAAGGGCCGCGTCTCGTTTCAAGAGCATGAACAAACACCCCGCTCGAACAGTATGTCTGCTATTCCAAGGAATGTCAGCATCAGCAGCGTGCCGGAAGACGAGCTTCCAGACTTGCCAGATATGCCCGTCTTTGCCCGGAGGCCGAGCATGCAACCGAAAGCAAGGAATGGTTCCTTCAGCAGCACTTACCTCGGCAATTACCGTGGTTCTGTGTCCAACGATGTTGCTTCCAAGGTCATGTTTGTCGAGCGAGCAATGGAGGTCGAAGAGGCAGGAGAAGTTGACGTCGAGAGACAACGAGATCAGAAACGACCCTTTGCACTGGTCCATTCTTGCCTTGTAGCTGTTGCTTGCGCCTTTGTCGTAACGATCTCTCTCTGGTCGCTTTCCACTCTTATCTCCGAGACTCGCCTTGATGGTGGCTGGCTTCGCTGGTCGCTGATCGTCACTATTCCGTTCTTCGCCATCTTCTCGCTCTTCTTCGCCATTGTCATTAGCGGATCATTCTTCCAACTCTTCGGACCTCTCAGCTTCTTGCAGCAAAACACTCAGTTCTACTCTGCCAAACCACCAAAGCTCGAAGAACACTCTGGCGAAGATCTTCCTCATATGACTATCCAAATGCCTGTCTACAAGGAGGGTCTCAAGGGTGTCATCATGCCGACTATCATCAGCGTTCTCAAAGCGGTCAACTACTACCAGGCTCATGGCGGTACTGCGACCATTCTCGTCTGCGATGACGGAATGCAGCTTATCAGCGAGGAGCTTCAAGAAGCTCGCAAAGTCTTCTACGAACTCCACGACATCGCATGGGTATCACGTCCAAAGCAAGTCACCAAACCAGGCCCAGACTACTTCCTCCGCAAGGGAAAGTTCAAGAAGGCTTCCAACATGAATTACGCACTCGACTTTTCTGGTCGTGTCGAAGACAGGTGGTTGGCAAAGATGGAAGCCAAGGCGAAAGAGCTCGGTTGTGCACCACAGGAAATCTCTCTCGAGGACGAAGACGACATCTACGAGAGTGCTCGCGTCGAGGTTGAGGCGGAGGACGGCGGTAGAACTTGGTCTGCTGGAGATGTTCGCATCGGCGAGTTCATCCTCATCATCGACTCCGATACCCGCGTACCCGAAAACTGCCTCCTCTGCGGCGCTCTTGAGCTTATGGAGAGTCCAGAAGTAGCCATTGTCCAGCACTCTTCTGGGGTCATGAGAATGACCGACAATATGTTCGAGAGCGGCATCACTTACTTCACCAACCTCATTTACACGTCCATTCGCCACGCCGTCGGCTCGGGTGATGTCGCCCCTTTCGTCGGTCACAACGCCTTTCTTCGCTGGCGCGCAATCCAGAGCATCGCCTTCCAAGAAGACGGCCGCACAAAGTTTTGGTCCGAATCGCACGTGTCTGAAGACTTTGAGGTGGCGCTACGTCTGCAACAATCCGGTTTCATCGTACGCATGGCCGCCTACCACGGAGAAGAGTTCAAAGAAGGCGTCTCGCTGACCGTCTACGACGAGCTGGCACGCTGGGAGAAATACGCATACGGCTGCAACGAGCTGATCTTCCACCCGCTGATCTACTGGCCAGTGCGCGGTCCCCTGACACCTCTTTTCCGCGCCTTCCTCTGTTCCAACATCAAGATCACCTCCAAATTCACCATCATCGCCTATATCGGCACCTACTACGCCATCGCGGTCGGCTTCCCCCTCTCCATCGTCAACTACGTCATCTGCGGCCTGCAATTCCAGCTCGACCACTACTACCAGACGTCGTGGCATATCTTCGTTGGCCTCTGTGTAGTCTACAACGTCCTCTCACCTATCTCTTTCGCCATGCTGCGCTACCGTATGGGTCAGTGCAGCTACTTCTCCGCCCTTGGCGATTGCATCAAGTGGATGCCACTGTTCCTGCTTTTCTTCGGTGGGTTGTCTTACCACCTGTGCAAAGCACTTTCTTGCCATTTCTTCAGCATCCAGATCGAGTGGACCACCACCGCCAAGGAGCTCGAGAAGACCGGCTTCAAGATCGGTTTGGACCGTGTCTTCCGCGACTTTTGGCGCATGTATGTCATCATCCTGCCGCTGTGTGCGGGCATGGTATACTTCGGCGCGTATGCTCCGGGAGGATGGCGAATTACCGATTTCACTGTTATCGTACCGCTGGCGAATCAGTTGGGCTGCCATGCGCTGTTACCTGTAAGTTTACGACACACCTTGGTGTTGTCGACAATGTACTAATTTGTTTGCAGTTCGCTCTTGGTCTCTTTTGATGTAATTTCCTAATTTCTAATCCTATTTCGACAACGCGGTACGACGGCCTGGCTTGCAACGACACAACAGGAGGCTCTTTCATTTGCTTCTATATTCTTCTAAGCTCTTTTTTCCTTTCTTGATCATATTGATAGATAGCAGCTCACGGGTTGAGCCCAGCGTCTCATGACCTTTATATACCCCTTGGATATAGAACTAATCATAATATTTATCATATGTTGCCTTCTCTAGTCTCCACGAATTATGGAACAGTTGGCGGATTGAAGGTCTAGTACAAGTGGTAGGCATCGCGTCCGTCAGAGTGGAGGCCACCGCGCTGGGTTTCACTCAGTGTAGTAATAGTTCATGCTGCCCGTCAGCGGGGTTTTACTACGAGGTTCGAGTCAGCTGTAATCGAAGGGCACTACGAGTAGCACCTATACACGATTCCGTGAGACTCTTTAGCTGATAATGTAACCTTTGCGATTCGATGCCAAGTATACCGCTAGCGTAGATCTATACCTGATTAGGCAAGTGACAGCGTCCAAATACCGGCAGCAATCAACATCACATGCGAGTTCCATATGATTTACACAGCTACGTCTCACCTCGGCGCGTTTAGTCTGACTGACTACAGTAATTATTCCGCCGATCCAACGTATCGTGGATGAAATTTGATTTGATCTGACGCCTTGCACCTTGACATCGAATCACCCACATCTCGGACACGAAAGCACCGAATATGGACATCAGATTCACTACCGAATCGGAACTCGACAAGTATCCAGGTATTCGAACAAATCCAGATTTCGGAAGACTATGAAGCTCATGATGTTCCTACCGTAGCCAGACAACATGCTGCAAGAGTAGCCCAGCAGCTCAGCATTCGCAGCGGCCTCATCTATCTGCCGGGTATGGTACATCAGTATATCAAATTCTACCCATCTAACTTGCAGACAGGCACTCCAACCCGGATGATAGAAGACTCAGACCAGGACCGAAAATTCAGACAGCGACGATACTTCTACTACATCACCGGTGTCGACGAGGCCGATTGTGCCGTCACATACGACATCGCGAAGCAACAACTCAACTTATGGCTACCACCGATAGACCCCCGCAAAGTCGTCTGGACTGGCAGAGGGTCAAACAAAACCGAAGCCGTGGACAAATACGACATCGACCACGCCGAGTACGCCGACAAGCTGCCTCGATATCTGAGATCATGGGTCGAACACAACAAGATATCTGGCCACATCTACATCCTCCACGACTCTCAGAAACCGCCATGTCCCGAAGAAGTGATCACAACGCAGAATCTCTTCAACTCGACAGACCTGCAACCAGCAATCGACACTTGCCGCTTGATCAAAGACGACCACGAAATCGAGCTCATCCGGAAAGCGAACGAGATCAGCACCGAAGCGCACACCGCAGTCCTGCGTAACATCGCCCACTTCCACAACGAGGGCCAGGTCGAAGGACTCTTCCTCAATATCTGCGTAGCTCACGGCGCCAAGAAGCAATCATACGGCATCATCG
>Ga0268246_10000100_pt1 | contig 80492 bp, 75 predicted proteins | sample AgamicOrSfe_FD_200242 | JGI IMG/M metagenome (GOLD analysis project Ga0268246, IMG submission 200242) | Agave microbial communities from Guanajuato, Mexico - Or.Sf.e (v2) (version 2) | ecosystem: Host-associated > Plants > Phyllosphere > Phylloplane/Leaf | place: Guanajuato, Mexico | collected... | reverse complement strand
CCCCAACCCTAACCCCAACCCTAACCCTAATGTGGTCCTGACCATAAAGGTGTTAGAGGTGTGTTAGGAGAGAAAGAAGAGAGGAAACGAGAGCTCGAAGGGAATTCGGCTTACCTCACTAGAGGCGACCTACCTGGCTCCTGCATCGCAGAAATTGAAAACACGCTCGATGTGCATATGGTGACATGTAATTTCGAAATCTCACATGTGATAGTCAATAGTACAAAACATTGGTGTCAGTTATGGTAGTATGGTGTAGTGTGGTCAGTCTATTCAGTGATTTTGGCGATTTTCCAGTGCTTGTAGAGCCCATTAATCGTGAAATTCAGTCGTGTTCATGGTATATTCATCTGTATGCACAGTGCAGGAGGAGCAAGGCTGCATACTGATTTGGGTGCAGGGCTTCCCTACAGCGTGCCCACAAGACTTCTGCAAACTGCGGCGAACTACGCCTTGGAGGTTTCAATGTAATTGCACTATAGCATCACTTGAATTAGATACAGATCTAAAGCTCTATGATTCAGAATTTCACCATTCAAATGATACTAATCTTAAGTCTTCATAGTGGACAGATGTAAAATTGATCTTGATCGTGCATGATAAAAGTAGAACTGCCAAGCCGCAGTCCAAGCCTGGGGAACTCCGCGGCTGTTGCACGCAGATGCAATATCATTTTTGATCCAGCATTAATTATTGTAGTAATGAAAAATGTGATTAATGCATACTAAAGCGCAAGTGCTGTTTGGTACGCTAGAATTTTCAGATCTTATATTATTTATTGTGGTGGATGACAATGCACAAGCAAAGAATTAACATAACTCCAAGCCCTCCAAGGTCGAATCTCCTGGTCTCTCAGCTCCGCATCTGATCTGTGTTTGTCGAATCCGGGTCATCCGCTGCCATGGCGCTGCCACGGCGCTGCCTAGAGAAAGAGTACCTCTTGGCATGTTGGTGTTGCAAGTTAGCCACAGTGCCTGCATAGCTAGATGCTAATGAGCACTTCTATGCTATGTTATTAACTTCAACTTTGACCTACCATGAATCCGGTAGCGTTGATGCTTTGACGTTGGGACAGGCTTTTCAGTGACTGGACTCCTTGCCGGCTAGGCGAAAGGTCGTGCTACAATGGTTATGCTGCAGTACCGAGTGTACAACATCGCTTGCAATTCTTCGCGCAGCAGTAGATTATCAGCATGACAGTAGCCAAGGAGGCTTGGATCGACTGCCATTGTCCTTAACTGCTATTATCTCTTGGATCCTCTTATTAAGCTTTAGTTACATTTCTCCTAGTAAGCAGTATATAACCTTTCATTCTCCTAATGATTTCCTGGATGATTATATTGATGTTCTCAATATTTGCCCATCATGAAGCAAGCATCGACCTTCGTCGTCATCATTTTTCTTACATCCCTTCATTTAATCCAAGCATCATTTGACGCAGCGGTCGATCGAGACTGCACTTACTACAGTCCATGTCTGACTTCATTCATCTGGTGTGACGAGTCTGGCGACAACAGAGGCTGCACCTACCCTCAGGATGCATATCCTCTGTACGATCGTAAAGAGCCTGGGAACCCGGCCATGCTTGTCTCAACACATGACTACACCATCTCTTGGAAGAAAGCCAATCCAAACTATCCAGTACGACTAGAATGGCTGATGCCGACGAGTGAAGAGAGGAGCAGGCTCTTACCAAGGTGGGATTTTAGTAAGTCAACCATGCTCTGGACATTGTGCAGGAATGCAGGAGACAGTGTCGTAAGGACAGAAGCTAATGTGTCAGACACGACTATCCCTCCTCCAACAAGTTTTCTGTTCAAACCTGATCAAATACTCCGAGATCTGTATGGCGACGACCGTTCGAATGCCACTGAGTACCTGGCTACCTTGGCTATCGCTGCGGCCGGACTTAGTAACATCATTCGCATCTCTCAGCCTGAGCGTGTACTTGCAGAAAACGATACCACTCCACTCGCATATACAGACTTCTCAAGCCAATTCACCATTCAAAGTTCATTGGTGCCTACGTATCTGGATACCCAGAGAAGCATTATAGCAGGAAAGTATAAGCGGAACATAAGACTTGGTGTTGGAATTGGTGTCGGTCTTGGTGTTCCATTTGCCATGGCCAGTACTGCAGTGGTGACTTGGTTGGTCTGTAGGCAGAGATTTCTAAATACAAGAATCAAATGAAGTGCTTCATTTAGTTTTGCCATCACGTCTTATAGATTTATCTAGAATAATGTACAAGCGAAAAATAGCAGGCTGTTTTTTTACCCTAAAATGCTGGTATAGCAAAAGTGCCTGTTATTTTTTGCCAAGCCTGACAACATAAGCGAATGCAAGAGACGATCACTAATTTACAAATACAATATTTTGACCTGGTCGAATCCACATCTACTGATCAAGCGCGTTTGAATGACACCGATATTATGCATTCGGAATGTGTTATCGTGGCTCTGCGGTGAGTTTGCACTTTGACAACCACGAATTACAGCCAAGTCCGACAATCTCCTAACTCCTCTCCAGACCAACATTGGACCGCTCGCAATGTATCAGCACCTGCCGGCGCGACCACCACTCTTCGCTGATCCGTCCCACGCCTATTCTGATCCGTCTTACGACAGCCACTCCACAGATTCGACAGCCGAACAGTTGATCAGGAAGGCATTGGCCTTGAAAGACGCAAGAGACATAGACAGGGGACATGAACACAGGACATGGACAAACGACATAGGCACAAGACGGACGCAACACTGGGGCATGATGGCACAAAAGTTCAATCTCGACGTTGAACAATGGTCGCGAGGCAGCCGTCCGTGTCAGGATGCTTACAGCACTGGACTTGTGCCATTCGCTGTTGGGTCCAGACGTGGACAAGCAGCAGAGATGTGGCAGCGATACCGTCGCTCAAGGACTGTGAGCATTCTCACGTGTTTGCTTGCCTATCCAGCACCTTGGTAATCATTCTTATCAGCGGGTCTGGCTTACGATCCGCGCCTTTATCACGACTGCATACAGCTGAACAACGCCTTCCCCACTGGACGGGACAGTCCCGAGCACGTGTAAGAGCACGTGTAACCACAATCTTTCCTGCAGCAAGACCTCGAAATTGCTATGTTGCATGTGGCTACTACAAGACCGCATTCAATGTGCGACAGCGCCTATCTGATCAAGACGGTACATCAATCAATCGATCGATGTCATGATAGTAAACCATCAAGAATCATGCGATGAGTGAAGGATTCAGCAATTCTAGTCTTGTCTAGAATCTACCATCCTGCCGACACGCCATCTTGGGACCAGCCACGGGATCCCTTGAAAAAGCACATCAGCGCATGCACGCCATGCTGTGGTACAGACTATATCCACACTGCAAGTCACATCCGCCCAGGGGTCAACTCCCTTCCAGCTCTAGAACTACCGCATCCTACCATCCTACTAATACGCCATAATGAGACCAGCCACAGGATCTATAGAAAAAGCACATGGGCGTATGCACGCCACGCGATGGCAGACTATATGCACTTTGCAAGTCACATCCGCCCAGGGGTCGACTCCCTTTCAGCTCTAGAACTACCGCACCCTCTACTGTCCTATCAGATTGTTCAGCTACCAGCATCGCGCGATCACTCTATATGTTGCGCCGTTACGTCTTCAGCTCCTGAGCGTTCTGCAAGATCTGTCAATCATTGAAGCCACTGCCGAAATGACAAAGAATAGGAGCCCTGGTAGGTATCGATCTCTCTTGTCTTTCCTGTCAATCACATTTCATCTCTATCCTTGCCTTAACAAACCAGGCAGCAATGTCGTACCCTTTGGCCAAATTCAGCGACAATGAGGGAGTCATCGATCCTGAAGAGTTTCTCATACAGGAAGACCGCCCGCAGCAACGGCGATGGCGAGCATTGCGATATCCAGTCTACTTCCTTTGTCTTACTCTTGGCCTCGTCGTTTTGTCACAGCTCCTAGCAAGACCGCAGACTACACAAATCGGCAATGCGCTCTTGTCCAAGGCAGATGGCATTATAACATCGCGAATGTCCACACCTGCAACCTGGATCCAGACCAGGAATATCACACAGTCCGCCAGTGCTCAACTCGAAGATGCCCTCTTCCACGATTCTGACACCTCCATAACTTCACCAAACAAGAAGTTCCGCTTCTCCTTCCTCCATGATGGCGAACTCTTGCTCGAGACAGCCAGGACTAACGACACTACACAATGGGCTCCAACCTGGTGGGCACATTCTGCGACCTATGCGAAAAAGCTAAAAGATGGAACACAATATGTGGCATTAGACAATGAAGGCAGTCTTCAAGTGGTCCGATGGGTCGCGGATGGGCCAACGGCTTTCAGAATGACCCATTCCTGGATATCTACCATGCAGCATGCATGTAGCGACAACATCAACCAGGCTGAGCTGTTAAAGTCTCTTAGAGATGCGCCTAAGCCACAGTCCTTGGCTCTCGACGATACTGGCAGGCTCATCATTTTCAATGCCACTGCTCACGCTGTGTGCATATTGACCGATACTAATGGCGTCAGCCATCGCCCAACCACTACTATCAGCCTAGAGGTCGACGAAGCAGAATGGGCAGAGGGAGATCCTATAATGGACTCGGAAAGATACAACAAGCATCAATTTCGAGCCATGCTCGAGGCAGACATGGAGAAGCAAAACCTCACATTCATACTCAACGCTACCCAACTCGACACCATCTACAACAGTGCAATCATCATGCCTACCTGGCATGGTCACAAAGATCCCGCCATCAGGTTCCTCAAATCCATGATCAGGAATTGTATTGACTGTGATCTCTGGTCTATCAATCTTATTGTGGCGACAGAAGATATGGATCTATTCAATCATGTCGTCTACGAGAATGGTGACCAAAGCCTCCAGTACTTCCTTCCTGGACTTCGTATCCTTGAGTTCGAGCGTTTGGCATTCCCGCACTACGACGACAAAATCAATGTTGCAGAAGAAGTCCAAAATGGGCAAGGCAAGGTCGTACTTCAGAATTTCAAGAAAAACTACGGTTGCTTGGCCACAGGCAAGAAGTACTGTTCCTTGTTGGATTCCGAAGGCATCATTGTGCGAACAACACTATATGCCGACGTTGTGAGAGAATACCTCGACGCACCCTTTGTGATACACGATTCAAATGGTCGAAACGCCGATGATCCGGTTTCTAGGGTGCCAGGTAAGCAACATTGCTGGCAACGTGAAGCATGCAGAAGACTAACAGTTCCATATAGGGGTGCCACCGGTGAAGGAATTGCTAGATGTGCCTAACCTAGCAAAAGCCGGGTGGCTCCTCGAGTACTACGAATGGATCATGGACGCATCAGTTCTCGACGCCGTTGCTGCGATCATTGCAAAAAAACATCCAGCTGCGACTGGTTTACCAAGGGCCTACTTCACTGAGGTAACATATTATACCTACATCTGGGCTCAGCTTGGACCAGTGCCAGGGCCGGCATACACTTTTATCGAAAGCGAACAAGTTGTTGGCGAGAGAATCTACAACGCGACATGGCGCCAAGTCGTTACAAAGGATCCTGACAGACGCATGGGTATCGGCCTCATCGAGAATATGGGGTGGTGGATGATTGACTTCCCAGAGATGATCATTCCTACTGCAACGAGGTGGAATGAGCTTGGACTCAGATACTTCAGGGCCGTTGAGACAGACTATTCGCCTATGAACGAAGCTTTTGTTGCGATGGCCAAGAGCGTAAGGCTATCAGTCAGTAGCCAGCCCATGGGACTATATGAGGCTGCCATGGCAGGCATGCTAAACCTCTGAAGGTCTGAGGTTATGGTCAGGCTGTGCATCACAAAGGAGTCATTGATTTCAGCCGGCGCTTGATTTTGCATGGCGTGGCAGACTTGATGGAGTGTCGGTATTTTTCGTTTGCAGAACAACCTCTTGTAGACCAATAGAGCATTCGATGGTAGAGAGCTGTATCGATCAATGTTCTTTCAAGGTTCGAGGTCCTTATTCATAATCTGAACAACGGTGGATACTCTCACGTGTTTGCTTGCTCGACTCGGCAAGCTCCGTCGTCTTTCAATGCGGGGCGATCGCACGCGACTCCGCAGAATAGTGGCGCCTCCGACGTCAGGTGCCGCGCCGCGTGCATCGGCACCATGACTCGGTGCACGATCACTTTTGTTTCTCGCGTTTTGACCACTCACGCCGCCGTGTTTTGTCACTCAGGAGTGCGCGACTACATTCCGGTGCGCCGAGGCATCCTTCGCCTTTATATGTCTACCCCGGAAGCTCTTCGGGGACACCGTTTGTGACAGCGCTCAAGCACTCGAGATGTGGGACATGGTGATCGTCCCAAGTCGGGAATCCCCACGACCTTAAAATCATGATCTTTACGAGTGGCACCACTCTGCGACCGGATGTGATACTACCGAGTTCGTAATCAACACCTTGTCAACCTGTGATCTACCAACTTTGACCGATCCCTACGCTCCTGTTTCTGTTCCCGACTTGATCTCCCGCGTCCTGCAACACCGTTGCTTCACCCTTCTAGACGATACCTTCCGACGATACGACGCGCAATCGACCGAACAGGAATGAGCATGGCAGGGGCTCGCGGTGACTCCGGACAACTTTGACAGTGAATCAAGAGCTGGAACATACACAACGAATGGCCATCGTCGGTCCTCAACATGTCAAACAATGTTGCGAGCATGACATCTCGTAGCGAGTCCGTCTTTGCTGTCACCATTGCGTTCTTCGCATGCGCGACACTATTCGTCTTCTTCCGGTTACTTTCAAGAATATGGATCGTTCGCAAAGTCATGCTGGATGACTGGTTCATTCTTTTGGCTTGGGTAAGACTCGACAAATAGTCTGCACGAAAGACACTAACCCCCGTCAGATCCTCACTTTCGGACTCTGCTTCAGCATCTGCTACGGCGCAACAGTCGGACTAGGCAGACATGAAGTCGACGTACCAGATCATTGGCAGAAACTCCTCCGCGAGTCTCAATATGCCTTTTCGATCCTCTACCAACCGGCCCTCATGATGGAAAAGACCTCAATCCTCGTCTTCTACCTCACCCTATCACAACCACACCGAGTCTTCAAATGGGCGACGCTCGCTACTCTCTTCGTCGTTAACGCCGCAGGTTTCGCCCTCCTTATGGCTACAGCCTTCCAATGCCATCCTGTCGCCGCCGCGTGGAAATACCCGACTCCTGCCGCACAGTGCACCGACATCATCACCATCTATCTCGCCTCTGCACCTGTCAACATCATTACCGATCTAGCCATGTTGTTCCTCCCCATGCCAATCCTCACAGGCATGAGACTTCCACGAAAGCAAAAGGTCATCCTTGTTGTAACGTTCGGTTTTGGTGTATTCGTCGCAGTAGTCGACATCATCCGGGTCGCATATCTCCAAAACGCGGCGTCATATCGCATCTCGGAACTTTCGCAACAAGTCAATCGAGGGGACGAAATTGACGCAACTGATTTCAGCTTTGACGCCAGTTTCTCCTTCATGTGGTCAGCCATTGAGGTCTGCGTCGGCATCATGGTCGCATGTGTACCCGCTCTGAAACCTCTCTTCTCTCGATTCCTACCACATTTCATTCACGATGCTGGTTTTCGCACTGGACGATCAAACTCTGACCACACAGCGGAAATGGTTCAAGCGCATCGTGTACCATCCGCAGCAACGCGTCAGTCCCCTATGATACCACAAACCTTTACATCCTTCGCTGTACCGGCCGAAGACCAAGATATGGGTATGCAGGATTTCCTCAGTATGCCCGTCGCGCATCCTCAAGAGCCGAATCCCGAACAACAGGACATGGACATGCCAGATTTCCTCACCGTCCCTGGTATGAACCAGCAGGAAGCGATCAACCGACTTCGACGAACCGAAACTGGTCGAACCAATAGCTCCCGCGATACCCGAATTCAAACCCCAACCTGGTTTGACTTTGTCACTTTCGAGAACAAGAAAAGCATGGTCTACATGACGAACCGAGAATCAATATTCCCGGTCGCAGCAGTGACTGTACTCTTCTTCATCTGGGGTTTCGAATACGGTCTCGTTGCACAGCTCAACGCTCAGTTCCAAACAGTAGCTCACGACACCCCTGGACAACAGGCCGGACTTCACGCAGCATACTTTGCGGGTTACGCTGTTGCTCCACTGACCTTTGGCCGCTTGATACTCAAAAATTGGGGATTCAAGGCTTGCTACAGCGTCGGTTTGTCCATCTACGCCTGTGGCACACTGGTCTTCTGGGTTGCTGCTGTACTGACGTCCTTTCCTACCTACATAATCGTCAACTTTGTCGTCGGCATGGGATTATCGACTTTGGAAATTGCCGCCAATCCATTCATTCTCCTTTGTGGACCGTCAAAATATGCCGAGGTCAGATTGAACCTCAGTCAAGGCTTCCAGGCAGTCGGTTCTGTCATTGCCCCAGTCATTGCTTCAAAAGCTTTTGTCAAACTCCAGAACGACTCCCCTTCACTAGTGAATACGCAGTGGGCATACCTCGGGATCGCACTCTTCACCGTTGCTCTCGCCATCGCATATTACTATATACCGCTTCCGGAGGCCACCGACGAAGAATTGGAAGATGCCTCGGAAAGAATGGACCATGCAAACAAGATCAAATACGGCAAGACTGATATTGTGTGGATCATCCTCGGCATGGGTGCCTTTTCCCAGTTCTGCTATGTTGGCGCCCAAGAAACCTTTGCGACTACCTTTAACGCCTACGTTCAGTCCGTCAAGCCGAGTTTTAACCGCACCGACTGGTTGGCCATTGCACACGGTGCTTTTGCAGGATCTCGGTTCGTCGCGGCTGGACTTAGCCTTGTCATCAAGCCTCGAATCCAATTGCTGTTCTGGTATACTGCAGCTATTATCTTCTCGGCCTTGACAATGAACTTTTCTGGCGACACTGCTATCGCTTTGATAGTAGTGGTATTCTTCCTCGAGGGTCCCATCTTCAATCTGGTCTTTGGGCAGAGCATTCGCGGCCTCGGGAAATACACCAAGGATGGTAGCGCGCTCGTCACGGCAGCCGTCAGCGGTGGAGCTGTTTTTCCGGCTATTTCATACGCAGTCGCGCGATCACATTCTTCCCAATACTCGCTTTGCATTGCGGTGGCTGCATTCGCCGCAGGCACGATTTTCCCGATCATGCTCAATGTCAGCGCTCCAATGCGGCGCATTGTCGATCCTACGAGTAGTCCACCCAGAAACGAGCCGGACCGTCCAACCAGCGCAGGCAGCAGTACTGTCCGTCGTATGCGAAACTTGATGAAGATGTGCAAGTATAATGGCAGTAAGGACGGAAGTGTCTCATGGCGTGAGCGCGTGGGCTCTGGAGATACCACGACGACAGACGCTTCCCGGCCATTATAAATATTTATGTTACCCACGACCTCTATTTGTTCTACTATGCGATTGATACCCTTGGGCTTGAGGCGGTATTCCGGCTCGAACGACTTACGAGTGCATAGCGATTGGAAACAGGATGCATTGTAATTCTATATACGCTCCAAAATGTTATGACTGTATTTGGTTGACTCTCCGTAACCTCTTGGTATTCAAAAACATATTCACAATGGTATGTGCAGTTATAGCCGCGTTCGAGGCTCTGCCCTCGAACTCTTTGCGAGGACTATGCATTATAAGACTGAGAGCGCCATCAGCTCAGATATCCCGGCCCTAGCTCTCTAAACAGTTCAGCGGAGACCGATGGAGAGTAACAGATGATCATCATGCATTTGCAATATCAATCTGGTAAAAAGTAGAGCGTAGATCGGGAAGAAATAACAAGCAGTTCTGCCATGCTCGTGTCGCTCAGCCGGCCTCTGAACAACAGCATGAGTGGTTTGTTTTTCAGAACGTTTCCAGCAATGCATATCCTCATAAGATGATCACACCGCAGCTTAACATCTGTGTCACTTTGTTGGCGGCTAAGACTATCAGGATTTCAAGCTCCCCATCTCCGTATCTGTTAGCAACTCAAATTTTCGACCGCCCACGCATCGTGCAGCGAGTGCTGCATAACAACACGCCGAAGCAGATGAGATGCGGTGCAGTCTGAGCCGGAGATAATATGGACCCTGAATTCATTATATCCGATGACATCACGGCCACTTCGGAGTTAAGGAGCAGTCGCTAACTGTACTGCAAGTGAGGTGGAGATGGAGGGGCTAGAGGGCGAGCAAAACATTGACTGCTTGTCCTTCCCAATTCCTCTTTTCAACAAACAAGCACCTTCATACGCGTTCGATCAATCCATCAACATGCAATCAGTCATCAACAAGCTCACCGGCGGCAGCTCTCTGCCAACTGCTCGCCTGGGAAAGAATGGACCAGAAGTCAACCGCATTGGCTACGGAGCAATGGGTCTCTCGGCCTTTTACGGTGAGAAGAAGCCTGACGAGCAGCGCATGTCTATGCTCGACAAGCTGTACCAAGACGGCGAGCTCTTCTGGGACTCTGCCGACATGTATGCCGACTCGGAGGATCTCCTTGGCAAGGTATGTCTTTTGTTAATCCACCATGCAACGACTTTGATGCTGACTCGTACACTACAGTGGTTCAAGGCCAACCCAGGAAAGCGCGAGCATATCTTTCTGGCTACCAAGTTCGCCAACAAGGTAGATGCTCAGGGCAACCGCTCGGTCGATTCCAGCCCAGAATACTGCAAGCAAGCATGCGCTCGCTCCCTGGAGCGCCTAGGCGTCGACCACATCGACTTGTACTACGCCCATCGTCTGGATGGTAAGACACCAGTGGAGAAGACCGCCGAGGCTCTCGCCGAGCTGAAGAAGGAGGGAAAGATCAAGTACCTTGGTCTGTCCGAGTGCAGCGCCGACAGCTTGCGCCGAGCACACAAGGTCCACCCAATTACCGCTGTGCAGATCGAGTATTCGCCATGGGCTTTGGACATTGAGAGCCCAGAGATCGACCTCCTCAAGACCTGCCGAGAGCTCGGTGTCGCTGTCGTCTGCTACTCGCCCATTGGCCGTGGAATGCTCTCTGGAGAGTACCGCAGCCCTAGCGATTTCGGCGAGGGAGACTTCCGCAAGTTCGCACCAAGATTCTCCGAGGAGAACTTCCCAAAGAACCTCAAGCTTGTAGATGAGATCACCAAGCTCGCAAAGAAGAAGAACTGCACACCTGCTCAGCTGACTCTGGCCTGGATCTTGGCCCAAGGAGACGACTTTTTCCCGATCCCTGGTACCACCAACCCAAAGAGATTGGACGAGAACCTTGGCTCTTTCCAGGTCAAGTTGAGCAAGGATGAGGAGGCCGAGATCAGGAAACTTTGCGAGAGCGCAGAGATCTCTGGCGGTCGTTACCCCGAGGCATTCGCCAAGGCTTTGTACGCCGACACTCCTGCCTTGAGCTCTTAAGATATTTTTTCATGAGTCAACAAAGATCTTACTCAGAAGAATTAAAGATGTGGCCCGCCAGATCAATAAAAGTACAGTACAATGAATAAATGACATTACAAATATCTAAAGGTTCCCAGCTAGGTATTAGCACGTGGGTGTTGCTATTGTCGAGAAATTGTTCTCTCAATGTCATTTCAGCTTATGTTAGCTGCGTGAAATACTACTGGCTTTTACTCCTCACATCATATATACATGACAAGTCTTTCATCTGCCGATTTAGCCGTATATCTTCCACAAGTCGACTCAACATCTAAAGCCCGGCCTGGTCGCGAACCCTGCTCAACAAAGGAGCGCTTTCGCCATCTTCACCATCAGCTGCGGGATAAGGCATCTTCTTGAACTCTCCCTTCTTGACCTTGCCAACCATCCAGGTACCGGCCTCTTTGGCTTCGTTGAAAAACTCCTGGTTCTCCTCGAAACTGCGACCGCCGGTTTCAGGACAGTAGAAGTAGGTCCAGACGCCGGCGAACAAGTTGGTGCCGGCAAAGACGAGGAAGAGCCAGTAGTTGAGACTGGTAAACCCGATGGGTGTGAGTAGAGTCACGGCAAAATTGGCAAGACCCCAGATAACGACACTGATGGCTGTTCCTTGAGCGCGGGCGGTCGTTGGGAAGATCTCCGTTGGAATGAGCTGTAGGAGTCAGTATTTGCATGAGAGCTAAGAAGACCGCAGGACTTACCCAAATGGTAGCGAGCCAGCCAATACCAAACGCGCCAGTCGCTACATACAGAGCCACGATACCAGGAATGGCAACGGCGTCAATGTTTGAGATGCCAAATCTGTCAGATTCTTGAACCAGACCACCAAAGATGGCGAGAAGAACAAAACACCCGGTCAGAGCAGTAGAGCCCCACAGCAGCACGGAACGGCGACCGACAGCATCAACAAGAAGCCATGCAAAGGTCATGAGGAAAAAGTAGGAAATATAGTTTCCTTGCGTGAGATACTCAGACTTGCGTGTACTGAAACCAAGCAATTCGAAGATTTGAGGACCGTAAACAGATACAGCGCCGTAACCAGTCAAGGCCTGGTTAATCTGACCCATGATTGTGATCATGGTAGGGTGGAATTGATCGTGGCCGGGAGTGAACATGTTGGTGTAACTGACGCTCTTGTCGGACTCGTTCTTGTGAGACTCGACCAGCTCGTCGCACTTCTTCTTACCCTCGTCCTCACCATAAATCTTGTCGAGAGACTTCTTGGCGTCTTCATTCCTTTCGTGTGAGACGAACCAGCGAGGACTCTCGGGGAGTTCGCTGATGAAGCTGAGCAACAAGATGGGGTAGACCTGCATGCAGATGATGGGAACTCTCCAGGCCCACTCATTCTCCTTTCCAAGCGCGACGGTAATGCCCAAATTAATGGCAAAGGCCATGTTGAGGCCAAAGATGTTTGATTGAAACTCTTGAGCCAGGGCTTTACCACGGGAATCATCTTCATTGAGCTCGGAGCTGTAGACGGGAACGACACTGTCGACTCCACCGACACCGATACCCATGATGACGCGCCCTACCATCATGACCGGAAGAGCTCCAGGTGTGTTTCCAATTCCAGCGACGAACATGATTAGATTACCAATTGCAGTGGTGGACAGACATCCAAAGAGACCGGGTTTGCGGCCATATCTGTCGGCCAACCAAGAGAAGAGTACAGCACCAACGGCGGTACCCAGATAATAGATACTGACAATGACACCGACCAGAGGATCATTCTTGGAGATGCCCATGGTCTCGAGGTAGTCCGAGTTGGTGTTGATCAGCGACATCATTCCCTGATCGTATCCATAAAGGGCGATGGCGGTGGCCGAGAAGAAGACGACCTGCTTCTTCTTGTCCGTGACGAATTTGACAAAGGACGACGACATGTTAAAGGGTAAGGTATTGTTTTCCCCACTGGTTCGTGAAAGTCCCTGGATATGCAGGGCAGATTGTGGTATAGATGTACTGCAGATATTACGACCTCATCTGGAGATGTCTCTGTACAAGTACGGTTGACAGTGGTTGCGAGTCGAAAGCTGATATAGTGACTGATTGAGGGAAGAACACAAACGAGAGCTTTGCGAAAGTCTACGCTCTTCGAAAGTGGACTGACGCAGATAAAAACCTGAATCGAGTGTGAAGGTGCGGTGTGAGAATAAAAGAACGCACCCCGCCGTTACCGCACGTGCGGAAGAAACACGCGACGGAATGACGGAGAGGTGCAGCTCTCCCCGCGGGAGAACTGGCACAGGCAGGTGCCATGCATATTCTATTAACCAACGGGCTCGATTCGGAAAGAACCACCACGATTAATTGCCCGAGTGATCAGTTGCAACATATCATGCATGCATGGCGAATGAGAGCTCTAGATCTGTGCTCACTGTGCACGCTGACCTCGTGTTACGTTACACCGTGTCGGATGAGATGCCGAATGGCCAAACTACGGTATATGGCCCGTTCGTTTGATACATCTGACCTGGGTCGCGAGACCCAGAGCTCACCATGACTGGGAGAAGGTCTTGAAGTTGTAACGAAACTGCAGTTATGTGACTACGTATCTGAATACTACCATACACATTCTTTCCCAATCCGCTATGCAATTCAACGCTCGATTCATTCCAACACATTATTATACAAGCATAAATCATTCCTCATCGCTTCTTGCCAAACATGCCCCTCTTCTGAGGCTTCTCTTGAACACCGACCGTCTCAGTGTTCCAGGCCTTCTTGCTGCCTCTCTTACGGCCGGTGCGGACATCTCTTCTACTGGCGCAGCAACAGCACTCTCCCAGCTGAATGATAAAGGCAATGATTGCAGTTCCGGCGGCGATCCACATGAAGACGAACATCTGGATTCCCAATTCCGCCTGGATATTGATCTCAGCGACAGAGGTAAAAGCGTTTTTCATGATGATGAACATGACAGTAGCGATGACTGCGGCCACAGTGATGAACAGAGCGGCCAGGAAGGTGAAGATGGAGATGAAAAAGGCAGCCCAGCGAGAGAAGACGGAAAGAGGGGTGATGAAGATCATGACAAAGGCGAGGCAGGCTCCAGAAAGGAACAATCCAAACATCCAGTGAGAGACTGTCTCGATAAGGTCAAGGATGCTAGTGACTTCGGCAGGGAGTGCAACTGTGATTGGTCAGTACGTGTGGGTATTGGTCGAGTATAAGGGAAGGTACTCACTTGTTGCACCTGCCAGCAGCTCATTGAGGATGATCTGAACAGGATTGAACCAGTAGAGTGTTTGAGGCTTTGAGCAATCGGTGACACCCTGAGCATTGTAACCCTCGCAAAAGTTCCACAATCCGACCTGGTAAAAGTCATGAAGACCGAGAGACTGTGCAATCGAGTTGATGATTCCCGAATCTGGGACCGTTGTCGGAATGATGTTGGTCAGATTCAATCTGATAAAGTAGGTGCTGGCCTCGTAGTTGCCCGTCGATGTGTTTCCGACTTCGACAAGGATCATGAAGATGACCGAGAGGAGGAGGAGAAAAGATGATATGAGAGCGAAGACGAATCGGGTCCTGGTGGCTCTCTTGATTTGAGCCTTTGACGGTTCATCCATCAAAGTGCGGTCTTTCTCCATCGAGGATGTGCTCCCAGGCTCTTCATTGTTCTTCTTTTTCCCGAACATGTTTGTAGTGTTATCGACCTAAGGCGTATGAGATGGACTGATGAACAGAAAAGTGACCGGCCGTCGAGATGTTGATATGGCCCGGGTTAGATTGACAAGTCCACGACAGAAGTGAGGCGCAAGATACAGTCCACGAAAAAGGTCCACGAAAGCCCGCAGGGTACTAGTATGGGGTTCAGTGAGGTGTCGTACGGGCAAATGGCCGTCTGTAGAGGGCTGGGTGGCTACGCAATTACGCAGCCATGTGCAGAGCCACGCTAAGTCCACGTAAAAGAAACGACGCGACAGATGGCTGACTTCAGGTCGTCATCGACACCGGAGGTCAGGGAGTTGGTGGGTCCAGAAATGTGACAGCGATGTTCAGGTAAGGTAACTTAGGGTGCCGTTTTCTGGTTGAAGCAACACTGAATCGTAGAATCCCTCGGACAGGATTCGGTGGGGGACAACTATTGGCACATGCATAACGTTTGGCAAGGCAAGAATAAGAGAACAGACACTTTTAGAGCAATGCTATTGGTCTTGGCCGATGCAGTTCGTGAGGTGACTGGAGCCTGGTGAGGCGGAGTGAAGACAAAGTCAATCTTCGTGTTGATATCGTGAGTCGAATTGACGTCATGCCGAGACAGCCGAGCTACACATGGGCAAAACGGCAGCACCGACCAGCCAAACAAGGTTAGCAAACAACAACAATTTCTTCACCTCCCTCAAGGTACCTGTCTAGTACCACCCCCGCGGAACAACTCTATAATCTATACCAATGAATACAAATCAGAGTCAAAACAGTTCCTCGGGTTTGCACAAAGTGTTCTGGAACCCGTAACATTCCTATCATTATTGCTTGCTTCTCAGTGCAACATCGTAGTCATGTGGAGTACAGGCAGGGCGCTGCATCAGTCGCCAGTAGGGCTGCGCCTCACGTTGCATACGACTGGACTCGAGTCGGAAAAAAAACACAACTCATGCACGCGCGTCCTGTAGGGCACATACTGTACTTGCACAATGCACATACATGTACAGTAGTGTCTGCCGTATAGGGTACTGCTGCACGTTAAAAGACTGCCGCTTCTAGCGTGACATTGTTGGGCCATATGTGCAAGAATATTCAGCTCCTTTTGCTGTTCGGTGCAGAGCGGATCAAACAATAATTCTCTCCACAGACGTCATATTCAAGGTTTGCTCCACCACAGCACTTCACTGATCACATCACTGCATTCTACCCAAACGTGCATGTTTGCTCATCGATCGTAAATTATCGTTTCACGCCTGCAGAACGTGCTTCTGGCTGTCGGGTGTCGTTGGAAACGCCCTCATGCTCTATCCTTAATTTCATCTATTCTACGTCTCCCTCGCAGCATTTCCTACTTCACACTCAGCCTCTTTCCTTACGACTGTGTGCCCCTTGCTCGTTGCCAGCCTCAATCCACAGGCCATCACTCACCATGTTTCCACAGAGCTTCTGGTTGAGCGGCCTTTTGGCTGCTAATGTTCTTGCCCAGTCATCGACAACCACCGGCTCATCCCCAGGTGCAGCAAGTCAGTCTCAGTCAGCGTCAACGAATACCAATTCTGAAAGCATCTCGACCATCTCCGGCTCCATCTCTGTCTCTTCGTTCGTCTCCGCCACATATGCCGCAATAGGCACCGAGCAGTCAAACGGTGCTACATTCACTGATGCCTCTGCGTCCTCCGCCGCCAGCAATGGCACAGGCACAGCCATGCAACCCACCACGGCCACCTCCAAGGGCTCCACGAGCACAATTACCCGTCTGGTAGGCGGAGGAGTTGGAATCCAAACACTGAGCGTCATCAATGGAACCACGACCATCTTCCCAAGCACAACCGCGTCCGGGACTGGATCTGGATCTGCTACTAGCGCAGCTGCGAAACCCGTCAACACCCAACCATGCAACAACCACGTTGAATTCTGCAACCGCAAATACAGCAACATCACCGAGGTTTGCGCCCATAACTCTGCCTTTTCCAAGCAGGGAAACGCAGCCAGTAACCAGATGTACCCCATTCCGGACCAACTCAACGATGGTGTCCGCATGATCCAAGGAGAGGTTCACCGAGTCAACAACACCATGTTCAGCTGTCACACTTCGTGCGATATTCTAAACGCCGGCACATACCAGTCCGAGCTGGAAACAGTACTGCAATGGGTCGAGAGCCACCCTTTCGACGTCGTCACTCTTCTCATTGTCAACAGCGACTATGCCTCTGTTGGAGTGGAGGACTTCGTCCCTGCTTTCGAGGCCTCTGGAATCATTCCATATCTCTACATCCCTCCCAAGGTGCCCATGCATCTCAACGATTGGCCAACTTTGTCCGAGATGATCTTGAGCCGCAAGCGTGTTGTCGCCTTCATGGACTACAACGCCAACCAGTCCGCTGTACCATATATCCTTGACGAGTTTACACACATGTGGGAGACTCCTTTCTCGCCTCAAGACGACAACTTCCCCTGCACCATCCAAAGACCACCCACTCTTACCAACGTAACCCTCGCCGAGGAGCAATTCATGTACCTGGCCAACCACAACCTCAACCAGGCCATCACCTTTCTCGGTAACACGATTCTGATTCCAAACACTGCCGAATTGAACAATACCAATGCCGATGGATACAACACTGGTATGCTTGGTGCCATGACTGGCAACTGTACTGGTAAGTCTGATTTCATCACTTTTAGCTCCTGGATACCTGCTAATCATTACAGATACTTACAACCGACCACCAAACTTCTTGTTGGTCGACTATTACAACTACGGCAACGTCCCAGGCTCCGTTTTTGACGTCGCTGCCAAGTACAACGGCGTCACCTACAACCGTGCCTGCTGTGGAACCGCCAGCTCCGGAGCAGCCAACTTGAGCATGTCTCACTACGCCTTGGCCATCGCATTCATCTTCACCTCGTCCTTTTTTGTCATGCTATAATGTCCGACCAATCGATTTACAAGCATTTGAGTTTTCTTGCATTGCATAGCATGGCGTTGGCTGTATAACATGGTGAAAATACCTTTATGAGACATAGACATCATTGAATTATGCCATTAATATCCATCAAAGTGTTTTCTTGAGTGTGCCAACTTTGCGATTGCCTTAAAACAGAGTCGTTTATACTGAATGCACAAATGCAGAAGTCTTGGCATCAATTGTGAATGACTCGGATGGCATCGACCCCACGTCACGTTTCGACGCGTTGCTCTCTCCAAATCTCAACTCTGATCTGACCTGATCGACCTCAAACCTTCAATGCGGGCGCTATCGCACACTTTGTCTTACTCTTTCCTCTATCTTCATATCAATCGCAGTCGACATTTGACAACATGCTTGCGATTCAGCACAGACCCAACACATCGCAATTCCAACCGCACGCCTTCCTACCCACTACACCATCGCCGCTATCTCCGCGTCGAAACTCACAGGACGTGTTCAACTCCTTCGGACAGCCAATCTCACATGTACCTCGCTCCATATTCAACCTCTCCATGAACGCGTCGGATCAGCAGCAGACACAAACCTCCACCAGCCGCTCCCTCGACCGAAAGTACAGACCGGAACTCCACGGTACGACACGCGGCGCGCTCGCCCAGAAACGACGCGACATCTTCCATCGCAAAGTACAGAACCAGCGCGACGACAAGACCTGGGCTCGTCGCGGCGAAGAGTTGGAACGGTTGGACGATCGAAACGAGTGGCGGAGATGGGAAAGGGAGGCTTTGAGTCTCGCGCCCGAAATCGACGCAGACGAGCTGGAAGAGGGCGAAGGGAATACTAGGCTGTCGCTCGAAGAGGCCGAGGAGATTGCTCAGATGGAGGAGCGCGAACTTGCTGCTTTGGTCGAGATGATGGATGTGGAAGAAGGCGCGAATTCAGATATGACAGTTGAGTCGCGCGCGGATCAGGACGAGCATTTCGGTAGCGACGATGAGGATTACGAATCCATTTTCGCTGGTCTAGAGTGTGATGCCTCACATCAAGCGGGACTGCATCATGTTGCGCAACGAGAAGGTGTCGTGACGAATCAGGGGCCGGAGCAGGAGGCCGAAGAAATGGATTTATCTTGATATACCCAACCTCCAGAGGTCACACGTTATCTCAGAGAAAACATCAGATATTCAATCCACATAATGATTCGATTTCCCTTTCAGTCTTCTGAGGCACTAATTCTAGAGCTCATGAACCCAACTTTGTCTGACCAAACTTTGTGGTCAGTGACCGAGACTGACTGTCTGAACACCAGAGCGCCATCGCTTGCCAAATTACAAAACACGAAAGAAATGATAGACCACAAACGTTTAACCGCCACCGACGCCGCCTTCCACCCGTATGCGTATCGTCTATCCAGGAGGTCCTCAAAATACACAACGTATTCCTCAGCCATAATACAAAAGCCATCTTTCGCGCTTCTAGAGCTCAGAATCCGCGCTGTTCCACTGAAAGCTGTTCATCCCCTCATCAACCGGAGTGAGCGCACTGCTGTCAATCTCCATCTCCTCAACCATGACCTCGTCGACTTCCTGGCTGTCTCCCTCGGATTCGGGCAGACGGATATTGGCAATCTCTTCGAGACCCAACTTGAAATCGGCGCTGCCCCTTTGCATGTGCATATATGGTGTGCATGGTTCCGGAGGAGGAGTGTTAGTCCAGCCATAGCGAATCGCCAGATGCCGCATGTCACCGTCAAAAGACTCGATGAATCTGATGTCGTCAGGTCTTGCCTTTGGGAAGGCATAGGCTTTGTACTCGGAGACGGCAAAGGCGGGGCTGTAGGACTGGATCTGACGCAAAGTCGCAATGACACAGCCCGTACGATGTTTGCCTCTGTTGCAGTGAATGAGAAGGGGATGGTGAGAGCGGTTGAGTAAGATGTCGAGCACGGATTCGATGAGAGATGATGTGACTGAGATCACGCCGTCTTTGTTTGCCGGTACAGGAATGCGAAAATGCTGGATATTGTTGGTGGAAATGAAGTCGGAATAATCCTCTGGCATGTTGTCAACCAGAGTAATAATGGTTCGAACGCCGAGGCTTTTGATAAAGGGATAATTTTCGGCGGTCGGAAAAGCACTGCGGAATATGATACCATCTTCGACGGCTCCGTAGTTGAGGGGAGGAATAAATTCTTCGAGCCTTTTGGGTATCGTCTTCTTGACTGGAGGAATTGTTGTTGTTGCGTTGACCATTGTCACTTCGGGGGTAGAAATCGATACCCCTTCGATGATAGCTCGGGCGCTGTCTAAGCCTTCCATGATGTGGTTAGAAGTCGGGAATATCGACTGAGCCGTCTTTGTATACCAGACTTGACAACTCGTCAGGAATGGCTAGAGATGTGCTGGTTGTGCCGGATGATGGTACTACGCTTCTATCGCTGTTGTGGTGCGAATGGGGACCTCAAGGTGTCGTTCGACTTAGGTCACGCGAGCAACATTTTGGCGACGGATGTGAGAAGCTGTGCTTGTGTATGTGAGGCGAGAAGAATGAATAGAAATCGAACAGCGGCTCCGAGTGCGATGGAATTATATAGCCAAAGCCCAGAAAGAATCGTTCAGATCAAGACGCAATGTCTACCTTGATGTTCGCAAGGTCACAGGGGACATTGCGACTGAACAAAGTCGGATCGGCAACTTGAAGAGGACATTTCAAGAGTGTCGTGCGTGTGTGAGTCGGTTTGGTCTTTGGCGAAAGGTAATTTACGTGAGGGAAGTCGGGGTACAGGCATGAGCGTGGGTTCGAGAGAATTATTATGAAGAGAGACAATTCAAGGCGGTGGATGCAGTTGAGTGGGTGGGTTGAGTCAAGCGATGATGATTATTGTTAACGTTAAGTTGCGGCTTGACGTTGACCGCGTCCGCGGGCGCTGCCTTCCAGGTTCTGCTTTTGGACTGCCGAGCCCCGCCGAAAAAAAAAGGGCAAAAAGGGCCAAAAAGTCGAGAACTGGAGGCAAGAGGGTCACGGAAGAGCATGCCTAGCCTGCCAAGGTGACTGCAAAATTTAACAAAGCAGCAGGGAAGGAGAGACGGACGGGAAGACAAGGAAGGTGCATGCCTACCACCTGCTCGTGCGTCTGTTATTGATGCCTGCCGCTTCCGAATGCCTGGCTGGCTGCAGGCACGCGAGCGGCTGTGTCAAACGACTGTACGATACATAATGCGGTGCTGTGTAGGTACTACGAGAAGAACATATTTTCACGACTACTATCCTCCGAAGCATGAGATCTGCTTGTTCTACTTCTTCTTTGTTGTACTATTTATTCCAAATGCGATATTGCTAGAGTGGGCATTATGGGTGAGTGGGGGCAAGAGCACGTGGACATCACATGTCTCCGAGTCTGGCCAGAATTGCTCGCGTGCTCTACCTCCTCTTCTCATTATGCATCCCTCTCTTCGATGTTTATCACGCGAGCAGGTCGCTCTAATAGACTATGGCAATCAAGCGAGCATGTAACAGTGTTTTTTAGGCATGATCAAAAGCGATCGTGTGTGAACAGACTGCAGTACAGGACATACCGAAGCGGTTCATCCCCGCGATCAAAACCAGGGTCTACAGATGAGAAGAGAGAGTTGGCAAAGTAGAGTTGGTTTTTGTGCAAAAAGTAAAAAGCATTATACGAGTTATGTGGTAACCTGCATGACCGGACCAGATCTTGGACAATTTCGAGGCGTACTGTCGATGAACGATCAACAATATTGGGTTATTCGAGTCTTGCGCAGATGATCGTAGCATGCGTGAATCCTTGACGGCGATAACACGAGCCACGGTCGAGCACAAAGAGTCAAACGTGCATAGATTGATGACAAGCAGAAGAGAAAAAAAGGCCAACGCCATTCAAACGCCGCATTCTTGCACGGAACCAAGGTATATCTGATCAAAGAGCATCCAGCTTTCCGCTCGCCCAGGCATCTGAACAAGCCAATCCATCGGTCAATCGTGCAAGCAGGCTATCGGTCATGGTAGAAGATTTAGAAGTGAGTGGGTCGTGTTCGGTGGAGTGAGTGAGGTCGGGTTGCGTTGATTTGACATGCGGTATTGTTCTCGTTTCATGACTCGTCCTTTAACCTCGGCGGCGATTCGAAGCTTCCTACTCGCGCTTACAAAATGAGACACTTCTTCTTGTCCTTCTTGCGAGCCATCAATGCGGCGCGGGTAGCGTGCTCAAAGACCTCGCGGACTCCCTCGTTCGTCTTGGCGGAACATTCGAGGTACTTGAGAGCACCAATCTTCTTGCGAACCTCCTCGGCCTTCGAATAATCAGCCTGTTGTCTTGTATAACCTTTCAACCAACAATACTGACCTGCTCGGGTGTTACTGGCTTTTGAGAAGTTTTGTGAAGCTCCTCGATGGTCTTTTGATCGTATCTCAAATCCTTCTTGCAACCGACGAGAATGATTGGAAGACCGTTGCAAAAGTGGAGGACTTCTGAGATCCACTGCGGTGTGTTAGCGATCACTCGCGTGTTTTGTCGTGTTTATCAAATCATCGAACCTTCTCTTGAACGTTGTCGAGCGAATCTGGAGAGTCGACCGCAAAGCAGATCAGAATGACATGCGAATCTGGGTATGAAAGAGGTCTGAGACGGTCGTAATCTTCTTGACCAGCGGTATCCCAGAGAGCCAACTCGACGTGCTTTCCATCAACTTCGACATCGGCGACGTAGTTCTCGAAGACGGTTGGGACGTAGACCTGGGTAGTGTTAATCAAGCTCTTGCAGGCGAAATCGTACAAAATCGCGATTGGTAATGTAAGATGCGCGGTCATCCATAGCTGGTGGGGTTTGAGGGCGGGTCGAGCAAAACAAGACGTACCTCTGGGAAAGTACCCTTGGAGAAGACGCTGTGGTATTTGTCAATACTGAGGAGATCAGAGACTGTCGGTTATCTTACATCAAAAGACAGGTCTTTCCGCAGGCACCGTCACCGACAATAACAAGCTTGCGACGGATTTCAGCCATCTGGGGATAATGTGTCAGTAGGTGGAAGAGTAGTGTGTGTGGCGACGAATGAGGTCGTTTGGAAGAAAAGTTGCAGTGACAATCGATATATGGTGTATGTGTGTCGAAGGGTGGAGGGTTTGTTTGAAGCGCACCTTGAGATCTGCAAGCGTTGAGTTGTTTGTTCGGGCTTCAGGTAAGTTTGCGTGTCGGTGGGCAGGCTTTGACCGGCGATGGAATCAGGTGCGTCGTTGAAAATGTAGGGCGACCTTGGTGAGAACGACGGCGCAAGTTGAATAGGTCAGAGGGAAGATCAGGCCGTGAGCAGTTGTGGAGTTGGGTGTTGCAGCACAAAGATACGACGCAGTCTTGGTCTTGGGGGCTCTGGCGGGCGGGCGGCCATCGTCGACCGTCGTAGGCAACCGAACGCAGCCCAGCGCAACGCGCAACGCAGGCGCACGGACATGCTGAGTGTTTGGTTCCTGCAAGTTTGCCTGTGCCTGTCCAACAACTCAACTTCGTCAACTTGGAAGGCGCGACCGACGCAACTTACCGACTGTCGGCCGATTGAAATTCGAAAAGAGGCATTAATTAAAAGATCGAAGCATCGACCACACTCGACAACTTCAATTGCACTGCACCTCCTGTCCTATTGAATCATCTGGAGCCATGTTATTGCGTTGCTAGGCTGTATACATGTATCTTGTTATGTAATTTTACATGTGTACTCCGCGCTTCATCCACGGGAGGTTCATCAACAAATCGCAGTCTCTTCGCCCTCGATCGCGCGAGCCGCAACGTCTAGGCAGTATAATGCAGTAGAAGAGAATGAAGTATCATGCAAATGGTAGACTATACAATGTAATGGTATTGGTAGACCGATAATAGCGACTAATACGTGGCCAGCTTGGTCGTTCACCAAGTCTATATACAGTTTGAGTTGCAGAGTACACACAGATCGTAGCATTGAACATGTGGTCGGACCGTTCGTTGGTGACAGCAAGTAGATGGTCAGCACCGGTGCATAGCTACGCTCTTCGCTCGCGTGCCTGTCCGTGAAACTGAGTTCTCCAGACCCTCGATGTTCCTGGATGTCCTCTCGGCCTGACTCGGCGAGCGACCTTATTTCAGCCCACAGGAAGCCCGGCATGCGAGTCGCTTATTTCAGTTTTGTGTATCACCTGCCCTAAGTACCCATACACCGATACTTCCAACGTACCCTTTGCCGCTTTCCGACCTGTTGATAGCACCTCCCGATGCGCAGACGCTTCCAAGCTGGTCGGTCATCATCGAAATCTTCACGGAGACACGTCTGGTCGGCAGGACCGCCTCATTTGCTCCGTTGTGAGAGCGTGTAGCATTCGAGAGGTGGCATTCGAGATGGACCGTTCGTCTCCATGAACTTGAATACTGAGTACTTTCGTGCCTCTCGTCGTGTTCAGAACCATCTGCCCGACTTGCGCTTCTCCTCTTTCAAGTGTTCCTGCCAGCTCTTCTTGCACTCTCTGTATGCATCAAAGTAGTCCATGCACATGTCGCGAGATCCGCCATTTCGACGCAGGCATTTCAAACTCCTGTTGGCGGCTTCCTGACAAGGATCGACGTATTTGCTGTTGTCCTTGCTGATATACTGCGCATGGCCTTTCTCCCAAGGCTGGGCTCCTGCTTGAGACTCAGGCTGTGATCCAGGATCTTGCGAAGCCATATCAAGAAATCAGAAATCGAGTTTGGCTTGGTCCGTAAGTGTGAGGCTAGGATCAGATATTTCCCGTGATCGACTGATGCTGATTATGGAGATGAACTACTCCGCGCAAGTTCAATGCATGTAAGATGAATGAAGCACAAATGGATCGTGGTGGAAGACTATCGATAAGTCAGCGGAACCGGACCGCCGCCTTCCCTCCATTGTGAAGCTCCGATGGACTTTAGCGGCGTCATTGTTTAATGCTCATTCACTCACGACTCTCACTTCGCTCCCGACATTTATACACGTTTCATTTTTTTATATCGAGAGCATTCGTCTCATCGATCTTTCAACAGTTTTCTCCCTTTTACTGGTTACACCACGGATCGAGCGGATATGTCTGAGTCGGATGCAGACAAGGTGATGATCGCCGCAGTCGTATTGATTGATCATGTGCTCACATACCATGACAGATTCGCAATAAGCGGCTTGCGAAGTTAGGAGGCGGCGCATCTAATAAATCACCTACTCCCTCAGAAAATAGTCCAGCATCACCAGCTGCTTCACCGTCTGACTCCAAACCAGCCAGTCCAAAGCCTAGCCCCGGCATCACACCGACTACCCCATCAAGCAATCCCTTCTCACACCTCGGAGTTGCATCAAATGCCCAGCAATCACCTCGGATCAACATCAGCGCAGGATCCACGGGTCAAAAGAGAGAGGGAGATGGCACACCGCGACCTAGAAAGCCAGCGGCGGAAGAGTCAAACGACGTTTGGGAGCATAGGCAGCTCAGCCAGATCTTCCGAGTGACACTGGATTCTGAGAGCAAGACGGACGCTCACGGAAAGCCGCTGTACTACTTGGAAGGTCTACGGAGTGATTTGTCTGATGAGGATGCGCCTTTACTGCTGAAGACCGGCCATCTGGATCAAGCGCTCACGGAAGCTGGGACCAAAGCAGCCAACTCCGGAGAGGACCCTCTCGATTATTTGCTGTCGTGCTGGAAGCGTGTTGGTAGGACCATGCGCAACATGAAGCTTGGCGACGGCGAGAATCCGCGATACGAAACCATGAAGGAGGTCCGGAGACTCTGCATGAGTTATTGCTGCTTTGCCGTCTCCATGCCAGAAATGTTTGATGCAAGCCCAAAGGCCGATAACCCATTGGTGAAGCATCTCTTGGCCGGATCCGATAGCGAGACTGGAATCGACCCAGAATTTTTGCTAGAGGCTTCAGGCCGATTTGATGATGACGATACCATCAAGGAGACGCTGGTCGCCGCGGTCGAGCAATTGAGCAGACAGCTATCAAAGCTGGACATGAACGATGACTACAAACCATATGTGACAGCTATGCGGACTGTGGTGCGGTACCCCAAGATAGTCGCTGCCATCTCAGAATCTCCCAACTTTGTCCCCGAGGGCATGACGGCTCAGAACATCGAAGTTCAGTCAACACTAGGGCCGTTCTTCAGAATCTCGCCCGTACAGGCCAATGTGGCAGCAAACTATTTCTCAGCTCCTCGGACGAGGGACAGAGGCTTCATCGCGAATGCACAAAAGGCTCTGAGAATGACCCTGCAGACTCATCAAGCGGAGCTCTTCGACATCGCGAATGCCATCATCAAATGTGGCAAAAAATCACGCGAGAAGATGCTCGACTGGTTCGCTCTGACCGTCAACGCAAATCACATGCGCAGAGCCATGCGGCCGGATCCCAAAGTCCTCTCCACGGACGGTTTTATGATCAATGTCACAGCCATTCTTGACCAGCTCTGCGATCCTTTCATGGACGCTACCTTCAGCAAGGTAGATCGCATTGATGTAGACTACCTTCGCCGCAGCCCACGAATCAACATCAAGGACGAGACGAAGATTAACGCTGATGAGAAGACCTCGGATGAATTCTACTCGCACACCAAGGATGGCTCCAATAATTTCATCTCGGAAATCTTCTTCCTGACCGTTGCGGCACACCATTATGGTACCGAGGCTGCCAACTCACAGCTCGAAAACAAGAAACGAGAACTCAAATACCTGGAGAAAGACCTGCAAGCTATGGAGGCAGAACGAGAGCGGTTCTTGAATCAACCCAATTACCTCCGCATGTTCGACATCCGCACGCAGAAGTTCAAAGACATGGTGGACAATGCCCACAGTATCATCCACGCCACGCAAGGTGTTCTCCTCGACGAACTGGTTCAAGCACGTTCCATGCAGTTCATGCGCTATGTCATTGTCTGGCTTCTTCGAATCGCTTCGGGCAAGAACCTGCCAAAAGAGCAGCTCACTTTACCATTTCCAGATCAGCCTACTGACGTCTTCAAATGTCTACCTCAGTATATCGTGGACGACATTGCGGAAAACTTCAAGTTCATAACACGGAATATGCCATGGATCGTAACGTCGACACAGTGTGAAGAGATTGTTCATTTCTGCATTGCATTTCTCCGCAGTCCCGAGTACGTCAAGAGTCCGTACTGCAAATCGAGTTTGGTCAGCATTCTTTGTTATGGAGTATTCCCACAGAACAACAGCCCCAAGGGTATCCTCGGGGACCTCCTCAATGGCTCGCCCTTCTGCCACAAGCATCTACTGCACGCGTTGATGCAGTTTTACATAGAGTGCGAGAACACCGGTGCGCACAACGCATTCTACGACAAGTTCAACATCCGATACGAGATCGACGTTGTCATCAAGTGCATCTGGCCAAACACAATTTACCGTGAAATACTGGCCCAGGAAGCACGGTGAGTCCTCTTGACGTAATTCACCGATATCGCAAGCTAACGTTTTCCAGCACGAACACAGAGTTCTTCGTTCGCTTTGTAAATCTCTTGCTCAACGACGTGACCTACGTGTTGGACGAATCATTCAATTCATTCATCAAGATTCACGAGTTGACGAAAGAGTTGGCTCATGCGGAGGGTATGGACGAGACGCTTCGTAAAGAGAAGACTGAGCATTTGGAAGACCAAAAGGGTCGAGCAAAGTCTTACATGGGGCTGACAACCGAGACGATCTCCATGTTGAAGCTCTTTACTGAAGCATTGGCCACCTCATTCACCATGCCCGAGATCGTACAACGACTAGCAGATATGCTTGACTACAATGTTGAAGCGCTGGTCGGTCCGAAGAGACGGAATCTGGTTGTCGAGGCCCCAGAACAGTACGGCTTTAACCCGAAGCTCCTTCTGTCAGATCTCTTCGATGTGTACCTCAATCTCGGAAAGAAGGAGCCGTTCCGCCTTGCTGTCGCTCGGGATGGCAGATCATACAAGCACAGCAATTTTCAAGAGACAATTAGATTGATGCAGACCTACGCTCTCAAGTCCAAGGAAGAGATTGAGACATTCAGCAAGTTGGCAGACGACATTGCAGCGGTGCACGCAGCAGACCAGCAATCGGAGGAAGACTTGGGCGAGATCCCTGACGAGCTTCTCGATCCGATCATGGGGTCGCTGATGCTGGACCCGGTGTTGCTGCCCAGCAGTAAACAAGTCGTGGATCGCAGCACGATTCGGAGTCATCTTTTGTCCGATCCCACGGATCCTTTCAACAGAGTGCCTTTAAAGATGGAAGATGTGTTAGCGGCGCAGGAGAAGAAAAAGGAGATAGACGACTTCATCGCGGCCAGAAAGGCAGAGAAGATGGACACCAGCTCCGGATGAGCATTTTAGACGGGTGGCACGCAAGTTCGTGGCCTGGCACAGGTATGGATGGTCAATAGAATTAGGTGGATTCGCTGCGTAGACCAGCAAAGTTCAATGAATCCGATAAGAACAGTATACGAGCTCGTACAGTGAGTCGCTAAACATGTATTGACAAATCAAGTGGTATCTACGCCCAGCCATGCCATGCAAACCAAAGGTGAACACCTTCCGAGGTGCCTGATGCTGCCGTCCGAGACTATACGCCCCGGTAACCCAACTCATTAAGCCGCCTACAACTCCTCATCTCCATCTGCCTCGCGCGATTCATCATAGCCTCATCAGTGAAGAAGAAGCCCTGAGCATTATTCACCAGCTTGTTCCGCCTGTCATGCTCAATCTCACACTCGTAATTGAGCTGATTGACGTATTTCGCCTCTGCTCGCTTATCCAACGACCTCCAGTCTCTCGCGCCGTACTCTTTGACCTGGGCGGGATCGACCCAGTAGTGTATCTTGAGCGGATTCGAGATGCGCTGTTGTGTCTGTGGTGCCATGGGGCTGTCGAATCGTACTGATGGACCTGTCGCGGAACCGGTGCCGGAGAACAGGGAGGAGAGGAGTGGAAAGACGATGAGGAGGAGTAGAGGGAGGAGAGATTGCAGTGCTCGAAGACCCGTCGGTGGTGGTTCGTTGTTCGCTGCGTTTTGCGGTCTCGCGCGTGGCCGCCCTCCGCCGAACTGGTGTACGCGTACGCCTGGGCCCATGTTGAAGGCGAAACCTGGGCCTGTGTCGAACATGCCGCCGCCTGTTTGATGTCAGTATTGACACGCCGGATGTTGAAGAACATGTCTTACCAAATGGTCCGCCCATACCGCCGGCGAAGAATTGTCTGAACAGCTCTTCTGGTGATATTTCGGCTTCGAATCCTCCGCCTCTTCCTCCTGCTGCTCTCTGGAACCCGCTGAACGGTGATGCTTGTGGTGCTGAGCCTCCGCCTCCGAATCTGCTATCGGGATCGCCGCCTGTCATGTCGTACTGCCGTCTCTTATCCGGATCCGAGAGAACCTGAAAGGCGCGCGAGACCACTGATACTCGGTCAGTTTTCGATTCATTACTACATCAACTCCTGCAGTCCTGCTCTCCGAGACCCAATCCGACCCGATCCGACCAAGAACAGCTCAGTGTGGACTCACCCTTGAAAGCCTCGTCGGCACCAGTATAGCCATTCTTATCCGGATGTGTGAGCAAACTCTGCTTCCTGTAGGCCTTCTTTATCTCTGCATCTGTACATGTCGATTTGACGGCTTCGAGTCCCAGAACGTCGTAGAAGGCGGTTGGTTTGCATTTCCGTACTCGTAATACTGCGGCCTTTTGCTCGACTGTGAATGCGCGGCCGCTGCTGCCGTCGTGGTGCTCTCGTGATTTCGCGTTGGAGTCGCCATTTGGTTGTGCGCCGGATGCCTTGGCCGACATAGTATAGAGAAGGTGTCGTTAATGTACAGAGATGTGATCAGATATGCCTGTTTCGCTAGAGATTCGGCGAAGTGGGCGTGGCCCAGCTGTCGATGCGAGGTCCGTGTAGAAGGGTGAAAGTCGCGCCGGCGTTCAGGTTCGATACGGGCCAAGTTAAAAGTTGAATCGTTGTGCGCGTGGTAGTCGAGAGAATTATGTTCTGCTATCTTGACAGATCTCAAGGTAACTTTCATTACATGCAATAACGAACAGAGGTGCGAGTCTTGGCGGCGGAGGTCGGCCGAGTTCGACCAGCAGGCCCGATCAAGACATCAACTTCCAGACATGACTGCAAGATGGGCCTCTTGCTTGGTGATACACGACTTACAGAGACCGTAATATGATTAGAAAGCTTTTCTTTTGAATGCTTGCACATTCCCTTTTTTTTTTTAGTTTTAGAAAAAGAACCATTCGCGCCATGTCGTGCGAGACTTGCAATCGTACTTCAGCGACGAAATATAGCTTCAATCGGTCGAGCCTCATCTCAGCATGGGTTTAGGAGTGAAACACAAAACATGTGGTTATTACAGGCCAGTATCGCAAGTCCCGGCGACTCGAAAGGATCTCAAGGAACATTGCGGTCTCGACTCCGATCAATACCAAGGCTGAGACAAGGCCAACGACCAGCGTGCTCGCAGAGTGGCTATCCTGGATAGTGATGTGTCTGTCCAGTAACTTAGCGATGATCGATTGCTACTATCACATTCCGTCGAGGCTATGCTAAGTCATATTAACGGCCCGTCTGATCCTCTACGCAAATGAGCTGTGGACTTACGCTGCATGATATACGGACCGTTGTGTGACGAGTACGAGTCTTCAGTCCTCGGTAGATGCGGCACGAGACAAGGGGATATCCATCCGTACTTCTACATGCATTCAGCTGACGTCTGCAAAGTCTTGAATTTGAATAATGCTTATAGGTGTTGTCGGGCACTGCTTCAGGTCGTGTGGCCATGTATGTCGACTATGATGTCGCGGGTTTTCGGTTGTGCTTACAGTTATCAGTTGCAGTTCACTTCCACTGCCGAGCATATTATAAACTTATAAACAAGCACAAGTCCTCTGTCAGCCGTCGCCGTCACTGTCACCTCCACTGCATAGGGTACCGTACGATCATTCGTGCGATTGACAACTTGCTACGTTTTCCGTCAATGCAGGTGCTCGGCCGACTGTACTGGGCCTTTTGCATGTTCCGTCATTGACGGTTATTGATAGGCAATATTATTCCAATGGCCAAGGCATAAACGGTGAATTTGCCCCCCTGCCAAGTTGATCTCTCCGCCATTCCACACTCGACGGCACGCGGTCTGAAGTAGACCAAGACATCCAAGTCGCGGAAGTACCTGAGCCGCTACAGTATGTACTGTGGGCTTGTACCTCAGCTACACGATAGTTTGTTGTCAACGATAGGAGGAAGTCAAAATGTCTCAGGATAGGAATTCCCCCGAGTACTTTATTAAAGGTAGGTGTCCCGTCGCGCAGAGTTGAGCCGGTTGTGAGGCTCGTCAGTAAGTTACAGTATAATATCACCATGTTGCAGTACGCCACAAAGTCAGCATCGTCTCTGTCTCCTTTGACTCTCGTAGCAATATGGCTGGCAGCAATCGGCCTTTCCCAAGCGCAACAGCTGACACAGAATGCCGAACTCTCGACTGATCATGATCTTGCATCTTATGTATCGGTCAGTACCTACCATTTCCAAGAATGGATATGCAACCCATGCAGATTGTCCTTCGAAAGCTGACTTGTATCTTCCAGCGCCCAGATATACGTGCTCCTCTCTGGCATGTCACAAAGCATGAACCCAGCCTCATAACACCTGGATACTGGTTTGTTTCGCCGTACGCTTACTGGAAGAATATACCCGACCGTCTGGAATACACGCCCTATCAGGTCGGACCTCACATTTACGACGGAAATGGGGTAAGTCAGCTATACATGAGAACGTCGTTGATGCGCCTCTCTGACTTTTTTTTTCAAAAGGATCTTGTCTGGTCGGGCGCTGTCATCGATCACAACCGTAATGCTCACGACTTCAAGCCTTATACCGTCGGTAACGAGACGGTATTATCCTACATCTCAGGTACAGCCGCTGATAAATCCCTCGACAACGCCGGCGGTCTGTTTGTCATGATGGATGCTTCATACACCAAGACTGCAGACATCACCTCGCTGCCCCATCCGAAGGCTGACATCAATACCCACGAATTCAATGTCCTAGACAACGGTCGTTCCGCTCTGGTTCTCTTCTTTCAAGTCACTGACCGCAATTCTACCGACATTCCTGGTGGGAACCAAGTCGAGCGTCCTTACTTGGACGATTGTATCATGGAGATCGACATTGCAACCCGCAAGGCAGAATTCGAATGGTGTCCTCTCAACAACGGCGTCAACCCCGACGAATCATTCGCCTATGATCCCGTGACCGAACCCATCAGGGACTACTTGTGAGCTTCGTCTTGAAAAGGTTACTCTTTTGCTGCCATCTCACTGACTCCTCCAGTCATGCAAACTCCGTTGACAAGTTCTCCACCGGCGATTATCTGCTGTCTGGACGTCATGTGAACACCCTGTACAGAATATCTCGAGCTGATCGCTCCATCCTATGGCGACTCGGTGGTAGCAAGTCCGACTTTGTCGCCGACTTTAACTTTTCCATGCAACACGATGCGAGGATTGTGTCTGAGAACTCGACCACAATTGTTCTGACCCTACTGGACAACGCCGTGAACAATTTTGAAGAACAAACACCCACTTCGAGTACATCCTCGGCCAAGATGATTGCCTTGTACACCGCCGAAGAGCCCATGCGAGCCAAGGTACGTCACGATTATTTTCTATTCCACAGCCGTTGGGCCACACTGACGATCCCCTAGCTACTTCGTCAATGGAATCGACCAGATGGGGACTTGTCCCATTTGCGTGGCAACGTCCAACTACTAGAGAACGGCAACGCTTTTGTTGGGTGGAGCGAACAAGGCTACCTCTCGGAACACACCTCGGATGGAAAAGTCCTTCTGGAAGCTCAATTCGCCTCATCTCGGTTTTCCACCTACCGAGCCTATAAGTCGCCATTTGTAGGCAATCCCTCAGAGTCTCCAGCTATCAAGTCTTTCCGATATGGTTCCGGTCGATCAAGCTTGACTGTATCGTATGTAAGCTGGAACGGTGCAACAGAGGTTGCAACCTGGATGCTCAAAGGGTATAAATCCGGAAGCGACGTTGCCCAAGAGATCGGAAGGGTACCTAAAAAAGGGTTCGAGACTGTTCTGACGACTCCTGGTGCCTGGTCAAGAATCTCTGCTATCGCTTTAAACGCACAAGATGAAGAGCTCGGCGAGTCAGAGATGGTCGCTACAGTTCTGATCGGCAGTCAAATATCCTCTGCTGGGTCTGGTGATGCAGGAGACACCGTCACCCTGAAGCGTTCCACGGTCTGGATCCTCGCCAGTGGCTTCGTCCTGTTCAGCGTCGTCTTCTGTTTTCCCCTTTTCTCCTCTTGGTTGAGGACAAGAAGGTATATGAGACTCAGCTGAACGACATTCCCGTTCTCGAAAAATTAAGTCTCGAGAACGCGTCGATCATGGAGCTTGTCGGATGCGCACTTTCAGGTGACTATCCGGCCCTCTGACCCCAGTCTATTGGCTTTCCATCGCGCGAACGCATCAATTATGGAGACGTCTGCTGCACCGCTATGGTCACTTGCGTTTGTCAACCATCCAGAGCCTTCGAAATGATGACCCACATCAACGAGTGGCTCCATGCTTACTCGTCCATGCGCACAAATGAACGGAAATGCGCACCGCGCAAGCTTCCCAACTAGCTGCTCGCAATCTCGCAGAGACAATAGGTCGTTGAACATGACTGCGCTACGACATGCTCTGGAACTCAACAGATCGACTATACCGTTCGGGCATGCACCAATTTGCCGGGCCCAATTGAGTGTTACATCTGGCTCGGATGCCGCGGTCTCGTTCGGCACCCAGATTATATTCGCTCTTGTGGACTCCTGCAGGTCACGCGCTTCGTCTCGCATGAGACGCTCGATCAACTTCGGGTCCGCAGTACATCTCTCGACTATACCCGGTGGTAGACTGATGACAGTGACTAATGACGATGCTTCACGCGGCTCCGAACACGATGGGTCCAAATTGTACAGAATACCCCATTGTGCTAGGAAAGGGGCTGCAGCTGTCATCTCGGAGTGCTCGGAGCTTGGTATCTCAAAGGTCAAATTCCTCGTCAACTTCACGGTATTGACCTTTGAGCTGAGACCAAGCTTGGACTTCACCGGTGGCCGTAGGGTTTGTTTGGTAGACGACAGACTGCAGAGCTCGTTCAACAGCCCTTCGAGTATGCATCGCTCGGATGCGGCGTGCTGATCAATCATAACGAGCTTCTGGGAAGTCAAGCCGTCGTGTTGCCCGAGTATAGCAAGAATGTATTTCTGGTCAACTTGAGCAATCACTCTTGCCTCGCGCAAGTCGGACTTTAACAGCTGAACGGCAGTGTGTTTCTCAAAATTCATGCCACTGCCTGTATTAGCATGACCGTGATGGCAGCCTGACTGGCATGTATCTCGCGGTGGCTGCACAGTGGGTATAGGATCCGAGTGGCCAGCGGGAAAACGTGATTTTGACCAGTCGTGCATTATTCCTTCCATCCATAGACTGGACTGTACATCCTTGGCAGGTTTGTTTACGAGCTGCTTCCGCAAAAGAAGAGGCCTACCAGAACGACTTACGGCAGTGTCTCCAGAGAGTACTATTCCTGAATCAACGCCATGATCGCCAGTCTTTATCATTCCGGTTCTCGAGTCGACTTGCAAAGTTTCTCCAGTTATGAAGTTCCGCCATGAGACAGTATTCACAGTGCTGGGCTGAGCGGGAGACATGGAAGATTGATGAGCTGGTGGCTCCAGAATAGTCATAGTCATACAGTCGTCACTTGTTCCAACAGATTCTTTTCTTGCTCCACTGAACTGGCCAGCATTCAGCGGTGCTAGCTCGAACATGGGAGAGAGTCGCCGAGATTGCCGTGCTGTATCGTAAAGGGTTGATTTTCCGCCTCTTATATGACTCCAGTCAGCAGACGGCGTGGTAGGTCTTTCCGAGACGAAAGTGGTTGCCCCTGAGATTTGCTGCTCGCCCATAGACCCGTCCTTCAGGCAGTGCTTCTTATGCTTCAATTCGCGTGGTCTGAAATGGTGCTTTTCCAGCCAGGCATGAACAAGACATTCCACAACTCTAACAAGTTCTTGTGAAGGTACATCATCACGCTTCCCGCTATCTTCCGTTTCGATGCAAAGGTAGAAGACAGGCCAACGATCTATTTCCTTCTGAAGCTTTTTCGAATGCTTTCTTGTCTGCTCGTACATCTTGTTCTTGCGGTCGCGCGCGTGACGTCGCGGCTCCATCTCGTCCGAAAGCAGGTCGCCCGACTCCAGACCAAAGTCAGAACAGTCAAAGAGTCGTTTGATGGTCTCGAACAGAATGTGATGTCCGTGATTGGCATCGCAAGGACGAGCGTCGATTGAGATGAATTGCGAGGCTTTCGTCGCAGCCGGTGTCGTCGATATTGATCCCTTCACGGTCATTCCAGATGTAGAAGCTGTAACAGGGACAAAGGTCGCTCGACCATCATGAGGGAAATGGGCGGCTAAGCATAGTAAACTGACAATTCTGTCGCGCGAACTGGCTGTCTTGTTCGCTGTGATACTGAGCAGTATACGAGATCGGGCGCCAACTTCGCGTACTGTCAAAGCAATGGAAGTGTCTTTAGCGAGCAACAGAGCGATGATCTTTTTCCTGATACCTAACCATTGGTGCTCAGAAGTATGCCGGGCGTCGGCGGCAAGATTGCGTTGTTTGATCCTGACTGGCATGCAACCAAAGAGATCGCTGACAGTGACTGTAGCGCCACGGTCTCTGCACAGGAGGACGACAGGGGGATGAGGTTGTTGGTAGTCGACTGTGATCCCGTGTTGTATGATCAGACTGTTTTGCGAGTAGTGTTGATGATGTTTGGAGGTGATTGTGATAATGGACAAAGCAGCCACCGATGTAAGAAAGGTACAATCTTTAGCGCAAAGTTCTTTGTTCGTCTGATCTTGGTTCGCAGATGCATTGGTTGCTGTCTGACCTTGCTCGACAAGACGGCTTGGAGCAATACCGAGACCATCATCCTCCACCGTACACGATCCTCCTCCGAGATCGAGACTGACATGGATCTTACCGGCTTCGGCGGTGAGACAGTTTTCGAGCAGTCCCAGAACAACATCGCCTAGTGAGGTGATTCGAAAGGAAGATTGAACCTGCGAAACGACGTTTGCCGAGAACCGCTGGATGGACATGGTGGAATCTTGATGTGTATATAGGCACGAAGCAAAAAGATAGCGCTTGACTTACCTGAGATACAGTATGGCATTCGCATACCGTATCTGTATCTCCTGCGGCAGGTGTCGTCCACTGCGTTTGGCGAGGCAAGACCGACACACGGTATACGTCAACCATTACATCGATCACCATTCTGCCGCCAATCGTCCTTGCAGTTTCCGCATGGCGAAGGGCTAAATAGGTCAACCGTGCTTTTTCAATGACAGTTTATGAAGAAGCATGAATTTAAAACTGCGCAAGAGACGGTTGAAGAACACACGACTTCATTTCGTTGAAGTACTGACTTTCGGAAGCTTCGGCAATTCTTGCTGGGTTTCATCAAGCTTCTGATCCAATGCTGCGCTCGACCGTCCGCGACCTCCGACGATAACTTGACTTACTGTACGCGTTCGTCATCGCCATATGATAATTTATTCAACAACAATAATATCATCCTCTTCATTGCATTCTCGGAGACGGATCACTATCGCATCGATCCGAAGACGCCGGTCGTCTTTATCAATGGTACAGTATCGGACGCGTTAATAATCAGCCTCGTCTCATTACGGCATTACCATACGGAAAGCGCATACAACAACGAAGAATCCTCCATGGCAGACACGGTTCCAGCAAAGAAAGGCTTTAGAGCCAAGTTCGGCTTGGGCTCCAGTAAACCCTCATCGCCTCGAAAGAAGTTGACCAAGAAAGGTGCTCGCGATGCTTACGACACTTATTACGATGAAAATCGAAACCCGGATGGAGACCGTCAAGGATCATATGATAGCGATCTGAGCCAACATGAGGAGAATCTCAACTACTACCAGAATGCTGGATCTTTCGCCCCTCATACTTTCAGAGACAGCCAATACTCCGCCATACAATCATCCTCGAATGCCTACCCTCCTCCCACACCCCCACAGCACGATTACATCCAGAACTTCAGCCGACAAAGACAGTACCCGGGTCTGCACTACGACTCTGATACTGCTTCTTTCACATCGGCCAACACCTTGGTACCGAGCATTGCCGAGTCGCAGACGACCTTGTATGCTCCTCCTTCAAGGCGCACCGATTCTCAGACCACGCTTCGGGCGCCTCCATCACGAAGACCGCCTCCCGCACCGAGACCAGCTTCAAACCTTTCCCGCGGACACGAGCTTCACAAATCACTTATTGACAAGGACACTGGCGAGCGGAAAGACCTGACTGAGATGATGCACGCCTTTACTTACGAAGAACATCCAGGTGCCTCGACAGACGAGCTCACGCAACAAAAACCCGAATACGACCCGACGAAACCGGACGGGACCGCCGCTTTGGCGAGCGCATCTCCCGAGATCTGGCATCGCATCTCTGTCTTCATGTCACCCGCAGATATCGCAAACTTATCCATCACGTGTCGGACAATGTACCACCGTCTTGGAGAAACGCCGTATCACCTCCTCAACCTACCTGAGAACCGGGAACATCGCCTCAACTTCCTGTTGCCAATGAGCCGAAAGCTCCCTTACCACCTTTTTTGCTTCCCGTGCTGCCGATACCACCTTCGAACCAGCCCCGGCTACGAGACCATCAAACCAACCAACGTCCTGAACTTCTTTTACAACTGCCCGAACGGCACCAACATGCTTCTGCCCCCACCACGTCTTCGCATCACCGAGGGACGCAGCCTCGCATTCAGCTTGATTCAACTGGGTGCGCGCGACTTCAATTACGGACCCGAATACGGCATCCCCATTCACACCCTTGCTCGACGGTGGAACGACCCGTACTCCGACTGGACACATCAAAGCCAATACCACGTTCACACCAACGGACACGTGATGATGCGCGTCAAGTCTCAGGTCTACGTATACCCAGGCATGACACAGGCTGCGATGCGCCTTCTACTATACAGCCGCGGCGACTACACCCCATACTTCTCCGTCTGCGCCCACTGGCGAGACGGCATATTAACCAGCATTCCCAAGTGCGCGATAAGACACATCCCGGTACGCGAAGTGAATGCCATCACACAGTTTCGCGCCCATAGGCCAACCGGCCTTGTCCCGCTGTGCGAAGAATGTCGACCCATGCGACGGTGCCCCGAGTGTCCGACTGAATATCTCTTCGAGCTGAAATTGGTCGAGGACAAGACCGTGGAGCGCAACTCGCCGGATCGATTCAAGCAGGCCCTGATAGCGACGCGTTGGAGTGACCTAGGCGCAGCCAGAAGTCCGGCGGATCCAGAGTGGGCTGCTGTCGTGGGGGAGAAGGAGGATTACGACAGTTTTATCGAAATCAAGAACCGGGCCGTCAGTGGGATCTTTGAGAGTGCGTTTAGTGATACCGGCCCTGGCCAGAGGATTCTCAGCATGAACCCCAAGGGCATCAAGAGAGGCGAGGCGGGAAATACCTGGTATTAGATTGCTTGCATATATGGCGCACCTGAGATAATTGCATAGTACTTGATCATACGAACAGCACTGTTACTTCCCTCCGCCCTGTCCCCTAAAGCCCTCGGCAACCTCCCCACAAGTCCGCCACTCGACCTCGTCGCCCATGCTCTTCAACCACACCAAAAACCTCTCGACCATGCCGATCACATGCGCCATACCACTGGTGTCCGGATGCAGAATGAGCCCATAGACCACAACGCCCTCTCTCCCCTCCGCGACCTCTTGCCGTAGGAACTCAAACCTATCTCTCCACATCCGCTCCACCTGCCTCACATCAACATACCCCGCGCTATTCTCCGTATGCGGATAAAACTGCATCGGCGTCGCGTCCTCGGCGTACCAGTTGCCAGGAATCTCAACGAGGCTACTCTTCAACAAGGAATCGAAGTCAGGGCTCGGGTGCAACCACGTTGCGTTGTCCTTGTCTTTTTCGAAGTCGATGGGTTCGATCGGTGCAGGGTTCAGCGGGAGGTAGTAAGGCGAACTGTCGTCGTGAGTCAGAGACGAGTCCCATTTGAATCCCTCGGCTTGCAAGAGGGAGATGGTGCGCTCGCTGATCTGGTACAGCGGCGCGCGATAGCCTGTCGGTTTCTTGCCGGTGAGAGCCTGCGCTAGGTCCATCGTCTTTTTCAGGACTTGTCTTTCTTGTGCTGCGCTCATCTGGGACGCGGACTCGTGGCTGTAGCCGTGTAGAGCAATCTCGGCTCCTGATTGCACGATGGACTTGGTCTGCTTGGGAAAGGTCTCCATACTGTGGCCGGGAATGCACCAGGTTATGTGCTCCGAGAGGTTGTGCTTGGCGAAGAGTTTGAGCAGACGAGGAACTCCGACACGTCCGGCGAAGTAGCCTGAAGAGTAGTCCGAGGTGTTGTTCGAGGCCGAGGCGCCGGTGCCGAGCCAGCCTGATATCGCATCAAAGTCGACAGAGATGGCGATTTGAATTTTGTTTTGTGGTCTAGGTGGGGAAACCTGCATTGGTAGAGATCGTTGTCCGGGAGTAGCAATCGAGGCCACTGTCACCGGGTTGCCGTTCTTGTCGACTTTGCCGAGAGCTTCTTCTTCTCTCCACACGATTCTGCCCTCCATACCGCCGTCAACGCTGAGACATTGTCCAGACATGTGTCCAGAAGCTTTGTGGCTCGCGAGAAACGCTACAGTGTTTGCCACATCTTGTGCCTGGGCAATCTTTCGGAGAGCGACTGTTCCCTGACTCTCGATGTAGAGCTCTTTCGAGTCATCCAATCTGTCGCCGATCAATGCTGTATCGACCCAACCAGGCGCAACGGCGTTAATACGAGCCTTCGAGTTCAGTCTGACGACCTCGTTCTTCACGGTCATCACGAGTCCATACTGCAGTCCAGCCTTCCCAGAAGCATATTCTGCATGTCCAGCTTGGCCGAACTTGCCACACTCAGATCCAGTCACCACGATTGCCAGATTTTCGAGCTCCCGATCAGACCGCTCTTGGTATATTTTGGCCGATGAGAGGAAATGCTTGATAGTCAAAAATGTGCCGCGGACGTTGACTCGGTAGACGCTGTCCCAGGTCTCGGCGGGCATCTCCCAGATGTTTGGATGATTCTGCTCGTTGGTGATTCCAGCATTGGCGCAGAGGATATTGATGGGTCCAAAGTGTTCCGCTGCCTGGGCTATACATGATGCTATTGACGCTTCGTCTGAGATGTCGCCGCTGACAGTGAAGAGGTTCTTGGTCCGAGGTAGCTGGACTGGTCGAAGGTCGTGGGCAGTGACTCTGCAGCCATTGGCTTTGCCTCTTCTCAGCATAGATAGATTGTAATAGAATGTTGCACGTACCTAGAAGCTCTTTGACAATGGCAGATCCGATACCACCTGCTGCTCCAGTGACGAAGGCATGAAGTCCTTCGATGCCAAGAAAGGACGACGACATGTCTGGTAGCTGCATTGAAGGCAGAGAGGAGACAAGAAAGACCTACAGATGAACTTGACAGGAGGAAAGATACTTACAAATACCTCCGAAATATAGAAGAGGTCCAAGAGCGATACCGAGATGACAAGCTGCTATGACTAAAGAGGAAGGAGTATGCGATCTCGCGGAAAGTGAAGCAATCAGCCCCGCCATTTCTGTCATGTTGATTCCCCGCTTTTGACACATCACTCTTCCTTATCAGAACCACAAACGACCTGTCTTCCTCCGATGTAGAACGTCTATATCTAGGGTATTACCAGTAAGATCGTTTCGAATAGTAATTCAGTATACGATAGGTAGGGTATACTAGTTCTCTACTTTGTATTATCATTCTTCTCAGCCATCTGTCACACGAACTACACCACTATCAACAAGAAAAACACCCGCCATGCTGCGTATCAAGTGCTCAGGCACACCCTACGAGATCGGCTTCACTCACGGCAGAACCGCTTCAACACAGATCGATCGTACGATATCCTTCTATACATCGCGATTCGCGACCACGGCCAGCCTCCCATGGTCCCGCGTCCTCGAGATAGCCTCCTCCTTCTCCGCCCCAATTGCCACAAAATGGCCGACCTATCACGAAGAGATGCGCGGTATTGCAGCAGGCGCGGGCGTTACGATTCTCGACATTATCGCCATCAACGTGCGTACAGAAATCAGTTTCGGCCTCTTCAGTGATGGGTGTACTGCTCTGTCGTGGAAGACAGGGGATGTATCGTTCTTGGCGCAGAACTGGGACTGGATGGATGCGCAGAGGGAGAATCTTGTCTTCCTTGAGATTGATCAAAGTCCGAAGCCAAGGATCAAGATGGTTACCGAGGCGGGACTCATCGGGAAGATTGGCATGAATGAGATGGGTGTCGGAGTTTGTCTCAATGCTATCCGAGCGAAAGGTGTGGACGAGGGTAGGATTCCGTGCCATCTTGGTCTGCGGCTTGTGTTGGACTCGACATCGAAGGACGAGGCGGTGAGAAGGTTGGAGGAATACGGCGTGGCGAGCTCGTGTCACATGCTTGTTGCTGATGAAACGGGAAGTGTCGGGCTTGAGTGGAGTTCTTCCGAGGGTATGAAGCTGGAGATGAACGAGAGTGGTCAGGTGTTCCATTCCAATCATTATCTGCACAAGGACCTCGTACCATTGGACACAGATTGGATGATAGATAGCGGGTTCCGCTTGAACAGGATCGAACAGCTATGTCAGGGAGTCGAGAAGCCAGATATGGAAATCGTGAGGAAGATGTTTCGCGACGAGGAGAACTTTCCATCTGGTATCTGTCGGAAAACAGCAGAGTCAGTAACGAATGCCTCGACGTTATTCAATATCGTCATGGAGCTCAAGTCAAAGACGGCGAAGATCACACTTGGAAGGCCAGTGGCTCCCGAGGAAGAGTTTGAGATAAGTTTCTAGCGTCGTTGTGCTGACTGTCGATGAGCTAGCTGTAAGGCACGCCGTGGCAGTATGCTAGTCGCAGTAACTATATGAAGATCACGAAAAGCCAATAGCATGGCAATTGACATGCCATGAAAGAGCCATCAGAGGCATAGACTGCTCAAGTGCCCTTCACCATTGTCCTTCTGGAGAAAGAGTTTCAGGCGTCAAAGTCTTCGAATTGTCGAAGCATGTTATCCCAGATATTCTTGAACTTCTTCTCCAGGGTCTTCTCGTAATTCACCTGACCGTCCAGCTGCTTCAGAGAAGTCTTGATCGCATCTTCAATTTCATTCTCGAGGTCTTGAATGGAAGTTGAAACTTCGTCGGCGGGATTATTGTCTGCATCAGGGTTGAGCAAGTCGGTACAGAGCTTGTCGATCTTCGCTTGGGTATTAGCCCAGTCCTTCCAGAGGTTTTCCAGCTTCTGCTTCTCCCGTCCAAAATCTCGATTGAATTCGCTGATCGAATGGCCGAGGGTGGTGTGCTGGATGAATTCTTGGCCGTCTTGGATGTACTTGACGGTGAACGGCTGCTGGTTGAAAGGTAGTCTAGCTTCTTCGATAGTCTGTTCCAGAACCTGAAGCCTTTTGATAGCATCGTCTTCGTCGTTGTCGATACTAGTGTCGTTGAGTGCGTTTGAGAGTTCGTTAAAGACGTCGTCGAGTTTTGCAGGGATTGAAGCGAGAGCTTCTCTCTCGTATGCGTCTGTGTTCTCTGCGGACTATTAATGATCTGACGACACGTAACAGAAGCAAGATCAGGTACCCTTGAAGTAGAGCGACAATGAGTGAGGGACGGGCTTGACCAGGACCTTCTTCTTGATGACCTTCTCCTGCTTCGCTGGTGGTTTCCCGATTAGACTTGGGACGCCTTTGAACATGCCGGCTACAGAGACAGTCTTCTTCGTAGTGGGGGCAGTCAACGGCTGGCGCGCTGGCTTTCTCATGGTCGGTCGCGGATTGTTCTTCGCCATGATTGAGGAGTGTCAAAGAAAGAAGATACCACTGATTTTGAGCCAGAGCGCTTCGCAACCCAAAAGGAGAAGATACGCGAAACCCACAGGAAAGGTTGCCAGGTAGAACATCAACGGTGGTCTTGGTGGTGGTGGTGGCGGCATCAGGCAGCTACGGAGTATGTGCTTGGGTAAATGTTGCTAAATAAGGAAGTCGCGTTGAAGCAGCTACAACTTACGAGGAAGCTGCGATTTGTGGAAGGAACACTGGAAGTTCACTCCTTCTGCAGTGCGGCTGTGAGACTAAACATGGATACGAGGTGAATAGGTAGTGAAGGAGCAGATGTTGATTGCTGGTATCATGTACAGTGCTCTCCAGGCCTTCTCTTTAATCCTTCAATCATACAAACACGTTCACCTCCTACTCCGCCGGAACAAGCACGTCCTTCTCCTCCAGAAGCTTCGCAAGCGAGCCATCCTGATGCATCGACATCAAGATATCGGTTCCACCAACAAACTCCTTGTCGACATACAGTTGTGGTATCGTAGGCCAGTCAGAGTACTCCTTGATACCTGTCGCTCGTCAGCATCTTCTCCGCCGTCCACATCATCACATCACTGACCTGCTCTAAGCTCCTCATCCTCAAGAACATTGAACGCCGTGAACTTCTGTGGGTTCACGCCCTGCAGTCCGAGAATCTGTATACTTGCTCTTGAGAATCCGCATTGTGGCATCTCGGGTGTTCCCTTCATGAACAGCACGACTGGTGAGCTACCGACGGCCTTGTCGATGGCGGCGCGAGTCTCGCCGGACAGGAAACGAGACTGGAGGGTTGCGAAACGGGAAGAAAGGAGGGGGTTGTGGCGGGGACGGATGGTTGATCGGAAGACCTGTGTATATCAGCTGTGATTCGCTCGGGAGTTTGTCGAATCGCATACATTTCCAAGAGCTGATCTGGCGGCCATAATGGGTGTGATTTGTTGTTGTATGTGATTGTGAATAAGAAGATGGTGATTCCGAAGGAGTTCCGAGGTGAAGTTTGCGCTTCGATGTTTCCGGAGTCATGCAGATGTCACAAAAGCTTCAAATTGCCATGACGCCATTGGCTGTTTACGATCACATGCATTTCAAAGCATCTGACTCCTGTACCACCACTACTCACAGACTTGTAACCATGTGAATCCCTTCTATGTCAGCTCTACGCTACAACGAATCATCATGACCTCCCTCCCACAGCCAGCGGATACTGAGCCCCTTCCCTTCCGCGCCGCCGATTATGCGAACGACAACAAACCGCACATCCTCCTCGCATCCACGGGTTCGGTCGCAACAATAAAGCTGCCTCTGATCGCAGAAGCACTATCACGTCACAACGTGTCAATACGGGTCCTCCTGACACCTTCCGCATCCGAGTTTTTGCAATCCCAATCCGCCGAACAGCCGTCGTACAAGACCCTCCTCGCTGTCCCGAATGTTCAAGGCATTTACACCGACGCCGACGAGTGGAGCACACCATGGATCCGAGGAGCAAGCATTCTACATATCGAGCTACGGCGCTGGGCAGATCTGTATGTCATTGCGCCGCTGAGCGCGAATTCGCTGGCCAAGATGGTGCATGGTATGGCCGATAGTCTTGTGCTGGCTGTCGCTAGGGCCTGGGATACAACGGGCACGATTGATGCGGCCGGGGACGGTGGCATCAGATCCAAGGCGGGGAAAAAGGTGATACTTGTCGCGCCAGCTATGAATACGGCCATGTGGTTGCATCCGGTCACAGCGAAGCAGATCAAAATATTAGAGGAGGAGTGGGGTACCGATGTTGGTGGCTGGGTGAAGGTACTGAGGCCGGTAGAGAAGGATCTTGCGTGTGGTGATACTGGATCTGGCGCGATGAGGGACTGGAAGGATATTGTAAGGGAAGTTGAAGGGTGGGTAGAGATAAAGGAAAAGGTCAAGGACGGTTGAAACACTGTTCGCATTCTGTTCGATCATCGCCCAATTGGCAGACCCACGATTTTCACCACATGGCCTCTGGGATGCTGGTTCGAAAAGCGGTCATCAAGAACGGACATTAAGCATGCTCGAAGCGGCGTCTTACACGAAAAGATCATGGAGCCCGTTTATGGCGTGATGCTGTCTATCTCTTACAGAGCCCAAGTCTATATGCAGCCCCGCCGTCGTATGCATCAGGCATGACAAGACAATACCCACATGGCCATCAAAATACTCTCGATTGTCAAACCGTTCACTTCTTCGAGTCCTCGTATTTGGCCTCGTGGATAGCGACAGCGCGACCAGATGGGTCAGTGTTCTTGGACCAGGTTGGCTTCCATCTCATGACGGTAGAAGCGCAGTATGATGGGAAGTGCTCGTCGAACATGCAGCGGTACCAGTAGCTAGAAAAATATTAGTCAATATACTCAAAGTCGAAATTGACGAATCACTTACGCCTCTTTGGAATCTGGAATGTCGTCACCCCACTCTGCCTTTGGGTTGGCCATCATGTCGTCAGTAACATGGAGCTCGGCGTTGTCCTTGAGCGCGTCGATCCAGCCGTATCCGACACCGTCAGAGAACTGTTCCTTTTGTCTCCAAAGGATCTTGTCTGGCAGGTATTTCTCGGCACCAGGCTCGTCCGAGGTGTCAAAGGCCTTACGCATGATGTATTTCTCAATGCGGTCCTTGGTGATCATCTTCTCGGCTGGGTCGATGTTCATGGCGACGTTCATAAAGTCCTTGTCCAAGAATGGCACTCTTGCTTCGACACCCCATGCTGCTGTTGATTTGTTGGCTCTCAGGCAGTCGGCCAAGTGTAGGTTCTTCACTCTGTTGATGGTCTCCTGGTGGAAAGCCTTCTTGTCCGGCGCGGCGTGAAAGTAGAGGTAACCCCCGAAAATCTCATCGCTACCTTCTCCGGACAGTACCATCTTTATACCCATTGCCTTGATTTTTCTGCTGAGCAAGAACATTGGTGTCGAGGCTCTGATGGTTGTGACATCGAAACTTTCCAGGTGAAAGATACAGTCCGAAAGAGCGTCGAGACCTTCCTGAATCGTAAAGGTGAAGCTGTGGTGTTTTGTGCCAAGGAATTTGGCGACCTCGAGGGCAGCCTTGCCGTCTGGCGAGTCTGGGAGACCGATGGAGAAAGAGTTGAGCTGAGAAAGAACCGGCACTTGGGTAAGCTTGTAGTCCTCGTCCATGCCCGCAAGATCCTCCTCGTCCTGTGCCGAGTATGAACCGTTGGTCTTGCCGTTCTGCTGAGCGTTGTGCGCCCTTTGTAATTTCAAGGTTTCTCTTTGCGCGATCGAGGCTACCAAACTGGAGTCGAGACCACCAGACAGAAGCACACCGTATGGGACCTCGGCCATTAGCCTCTTCCTGACTGCTCTCTCGAACGATGTCCTCAAAAGCTTGTAGTCGATTGGATTGGTTGGAAGGTGCTCTGGGTCCATAATCCAGTCTGGAGTGAAGTATCTTGTGAGCTTGTCGGTCTTGGAGTCGTAAACGTGACCAGGAGGGAAGTAGTCGATCTTGTCGCAGACAGGGTACAAGCACTTGAGCTCGGAAGCAAAGTAGACGGCGCCGGGTGTCTCGCTCGAGCGACCCATGTAGAAAGTTGTCACACCCATAGGGTCTCTTGCCGCCACCACTCTGTCCTGCTTCTTGTCATGAAGTACCCACGAGAACATTCCGTCGAGGTGTTTTGGTGCGTCGATGCCATACTCCTGGTAAAGGGGAATAATGACCTCGCAGTCAGAGTGGGTCTTGAAAGGATATGGTTTCGAGAGGCTCTTGCGTAGGACCTTGTGGTTGTAGATCTCGCCATTGACAGCAAGAGCGATGGACTCGTCCTCGTTCAGAATAGGCTGGGCGCCACTGTCGACACCGACAATACTCAGACGCTCGTGGACAAGGATTGTGTTGTTGGCAGTGTGGTTACCGCTCCAGTCAGGTCCACGATGTCTCGCGCTATGCACATGTCAATGAAAAGTCCTCCTGTTCGGAATGTTGGTACGTACGCCTTGCCCATGCGCAGGGCGGTAGGCTTGAACTTTTGCACATCTGGGTGACTGTTCACATGTCAGTAAGCGGCGAACTTTGGTAGCGTGACTGCGGTGAAGGTGCCAGGGGCCGTCCAGCACAGCAATTGTGTCGCAATGTCATGTGTGACTTACCAGTGACAAGCAAAGACTCCACACATCTTGGGCAGTCGAATAAATTACTATCTCGAGGTATGGGTAACTGTCAAGACGGTATTGTCGCAGCTATCAATAGTTGAGCAATTCGACGGTTGTGAGTCAATCGCGGGCAACTTTTTGTGGGCCAACGCGCCGACGCCGACAGTTTACCCCCGATCTCGGCAATAATCTATTTCTTATCCGCGCCAATTCACGGCCACGACAAGATTGAATTTATCCATTCTATAACTCATATCTTGGACACCCCGGCTGCAACGGCGGTGCGAATTCTTGCGACAGCTCGAGAAGCTTCTGGGTCTTTCATCGACGTCCTCGTAGAACTGATGGGCTTCGTCAGTGATCCTACTGATGCTGGTGGCATACTGCATGTACCGACGTTTCACCTGCATGTGTTTCTACTTCATGCTCACGTGCCAATTAAAAAGGAGCTTCAAGTGTTACCGTGTCGATGCTTTTCATAAATGATGCTCTTGTACGTACAGCTCACAAGCCTCGTGACTACCCCACGAACTATACTTGCGTCGCTCATCAGAGGTAACCGAGACTCGAGGCAGACCCAGGGAATATCAGGTGCGATGATCGCAAGGTCGGTCGCTCAATCAAACCAATCAAAACTCGCGCTTCGCGTGCCACCGCTCAGAAGAAAAAGTAAGCAAGCAAGAAGGACAGCAAGCAGAGACCTGCCACAATCTGGACAGGAACTCCGTTTGCAGGGGCCTGCTTAACGCCCATACCAGTTGTTCCAGTCGTGATGCGCTCCTTTGAATCCTGGGCTACAGCATCGGTCTTCCTTTGACGCAGACCTTGGTCCTGAGCTTGTTGTGTGAGACGTGAAATTTGGTTTCTAGCCTCTGCGAGCTGGGCTTGAAGTTGTTCCGATGAGGTAGGGATGGCGCTTGCGATGCTGGAGGCTGTAGCACCCATGGTGGAATCGGCGTTGGAGAACTCAGTAGGTGGGTGACCAGCGGAGTCACGAATTTCTCCAAGGTTCTTGCTGCCTGCTGGGCGCTCCTCTGGGTACGAGACCGCACCGCTTGGGGCTTCGGAGCTTCTCTGGGGGGTGCGTGGTGCAGGTGTTGGCGAGTTGGTGAAAGCAGAGGCATCGTCGTATGAGTGACCACCGTTCGAGGCGGTGCCGTCAGCAGATAGGAAAAGTACGCGAATCTTCTTCTCCTGGATCGAAGATTTGGCGGTTGTTTCAATGTGCTGCCACTGTTTGCTTATCAGCACTTGCTCTCGTGTGACCGTCAATTGCACACTCTTACCACTTGTTGGACGTTGGTGAATTCATTGTCGGCAGAGATTGCAATTGACTGGACCAAGAACTTGTCGCGGCATTTGGCATCAAGTGGTGGATCCTCCTTCATCGCTTGGAGCAATACCTGAACTTCCACATCTTTCTTTGGGTCGATTCTACCAGAGTTTGGTCGCACACAGTATCTGTTTATGATCAGCAAGGTATGGTTAATCTACGACCTTGTGTCCGTACTGTTTTGGAGCGGTAGTCTTGACCTGGAAATAGTTGTCAGCACCGACTCTGTACGATCGAAAGAGTTGCGATAAAACCTACCTTGAACGCAACAGGGTCATTGTTAGGGTTGTAAAGACGTAGAGTCTGCGAAACCTCGTGACTGAAAGGGCCTACAAATGGTCAGTTGCGGCATCGAGCGCGAAGAGAGGCTGGATCGTCGTACGCTTGAAGCCAAGCTCGACTGGGTCGAGTTCTACAGACATGGCGAATATGCGAGGTTTATGTGTGTTCGTGCAGTAGGTGAGATCGTTTAGATGTCCGTGATAAGTGTATCAGAGAGTAGTGGTGAACAGAATGGTCGCAAGATAATTGAGAGTGATTGAGATCAGGTTGCTATGTGGCTTAAGTTGACGTAGGCGCGGATGAAGCCCGATGGCCAACTTGTTCCAGCGCAGACTTCAAGTTGTTGCCTTATGTAATCCGGGGTCGATGTGCCGGCACCTCGACGTCACCAGCGGAAGGTGCTCGTACATGTAAACCACATCACACGCGTTTCACCTTCACCTTGCGTGCATCAATGCAATATACATCTTCTTTGTAAGGACGAAATCAACTCCATCCGCCTATCTCGCGCTCACTCGACCCACATTTTCCACAACTACCGATTTGGAGTACTACACAGAGCACCATCACAACCCGCTCACAATATGACTTCCTCGGGAGATCTTACCATGCTCAAGGAGATGGGCTTTGACGAAGAGAAGTCGACCATCGCTTTGAAGAAGGGCGGTAACTGTAAGATACAAAGTCGTCCACTAACGTTCAATCATTCGTGTTCTGACGATCTATCCTCAGTGCAAGGCGCCATCGATTGGCTAGAGAAGAACCAAGACAAGAGCATCGAGGAACTCAAGGAAGACGATTTCGAAGACGAAGAAGGCGCACCCAAGATCCAGCCTGGAGAGAGCGCACGCAGTCTTCTATGCAAGGACTGTAACAAGAAATTCAGAACTCAAGCACAAGCCGAATTCCACGCTAGTAAGACCGAACACATGAACTTTGAGGAGTCGACCGAGGAGATCGCACCTCTGACTGAGGAGGAGAAAAAGGCCAAGTTGGACGACCTCAGAGCCAAGTTGGCTGCAAAGCGGGCTGGACAGTCTGAGCAAGACAAGATCGATGCTAAGCGCAACGAGGAGATCAACCGCAAGAAGACCAAGGACCACCAGGAGATCAAGGAGGACCTACAAAAGAAAGAGCAGATCAAGGAAGCTCAGGCTAGGCGTCAGGAGAAGAAGGACGACGTAGAGGCGAAGAAGCGCATCAAGGCCAAGATCGAGGCCGACAAGGAGGAGAGAAGGATCAAGGCGGAAAGAGAAAAGGCCGCGAGATCTGGTCAGTCTCAGTTGATATCGGTATCCGAGCCTGCAGCGGCAGCGCCGAAGCCTGCAGCACCAAAATCTGCTGCAAACTATACCGAGGCCAGACTGCGCCTCCAGGCTCCAACCGGCACTGTGCAGAAAACATTCCCTGTGGAGACGACGCTCTTCGAAGTTGCCCACGCCGTCAGTCAGGAGACGGGTTCACAGATCACAAGCTTCACGCAGAATTTCCCAAAGAAGGTTTGGGACGAGGCACAGTTCGGTCAGACCTTGAAGGAGGCTGGCCTGGTGCCTAGCGCTGCCCTCATTGTGAAATGAGCTGAACATTGATCATTGCTCCGCGCAGAATCTTGACCGCTGTATGCACCGAGAAGTTGGGAGCAAGCGCTCGAGTGCAGCAGGCAACAGCGCTCTGCTGCCTACAGTGCTGCATTACGACCCGTCATTTCATCGGCCTCGAAAACTTGATTGGTATGTTCGGATCGCGCATCATGCAAAGTACGGGATGCAGGGTCGAAAAGCCATGGATTTGGTAGCACCCTTGCTTCCCGGCCGTGTGGTTGCCTAAAACTCCGACAAGATTATACGCCAACCAGCAAATGGAACAGAAATGGTCAAGAAGATAAATAGAGGTTTGCCATTCAAAATTCCCATAATTCATACAAATCATACTCAACCAGTTCTCCTCATGGCTTCATTTGTGAATTACGATCCTACCCAGCCCATCGACGACGATTTGTCTTCCATCGACGACGATTTGTCTTCCACCGACGACGATTTGCCTTCCATCGACGACGATCTGTCTGCCTCGCTTCTTACCAATCTTTCACAAGACATCGAAAGCCAATCTCGCAATGCTTGTTTTGCATGTGGTGGGGATACGGAGACTCCGCCTCATGTCCGCGGAGTCACTGCGCAGATGGACAGCGTCATCTCGGAGATGTCCACAGTGTCGGTTGAACAACTACAAACAGCGCGCAGTCGAGGCGGGCATGTTGGTATCGAGGAGGTCTTCATGGCTTCGGCCTATGATGAGGCACGTAAGAGACGCAAAGTCAAGGGCAAATCTGCCGAACCAAGCCATGCTTCCAGCTCGCAAGTGCAGGTCCAAAACACCTTCGTACAGGTTCGCTACGGTCCTTCTGGTCAAGGCAAGACTCTGCTCCTTCCGTCGGCGACGATAGACCTTGACATACTGGAACTCGCGGTGGCCTGTCAACCCGCGACTTTTGGTCGTGGTGGTGAAGACATTTACGATGAGTCTTATCGCTGGACGTGTCTGATCGGCGGGTAATCTTGGTCCATCTATGGGATCTTCTTTCTTCTTTCGGTTGCTCTCTCATTCGTCTGCTTTGGTACCTTTCAGGAAAGCCTGGCAGATCTATCTTCGTATCCGTAATGCATCATCTGACCCTTCACGTTAGCAAATCGGTGCCCGAGTCAACTCGTCTCGTTCGAAGCAGACCCTCAATGAAGTACTCTGCTTATTTCGATGTGAAAGTTTCATGAAAGGATATCATTCGCCGTGCCCAATGCAGATACATAACGCTTTTACGTCGAGAGCCTGGCCTTCTTAACAGGCTTCTTGGCCTGCTTGGCGCCCTTTGTCCTCTTGACAGCAGTCGCAGTGTCGACCTCGATCTCGCCATCGGTCTTCTCAGTGACAGTCTTGGTAACAGTCTCCTCCGGAGTCTCCTTGACAGCCTTGGCAACAGTAGCATCCTCATCATCAGCCTCCTCAGCAGTAATGGTCAATTTCTCGTCAGCCTCCTGAGCTTGAACAGGCACATCGCCAACCTTCTTCAGTCCAGGCATTTCAAACTCATAACCCATCTCCTTGAGCTTGTCGGCCTTTTGCTTTCTGCTCCTTGTCTCCCTCTTGACCGCGCTCGCCCATTTGTCCCTCGTCTTGCCGCGTCTCAACAGACTGCCCTCGATCTTGTTCCGTGGCATGACCTTGAAGCGCTTGCCCTCGCCCTTCCACAAGTTTGCATGCACTTGCTCGTCCGGTATCCTTCGTACCTGCAGGATGTGGCCGAACATGAGGTACTTGTCCATGGTCTTGGCGACAATCTCAGCGACCGCGGCCGAAGAGAACTCGATGAAGGCATAGTGCTTCGAGCGGCCGGTGAGCTTGTTGCGCGAGAGACGGAGGTGGGTGATGTCGCCGAACTGTGAGAAGTAGGCGCGCATTTGGTGCTCGAAGAAACCGTGTGGAACGCGGCCAATGTAGATTGTGCCTGGGTTGTTCTCGTCGTCGGTGGTCTGAGCAGCGAGGAGCGCCTTCTTGGTCTCTTTTTCGTTTGGCAGAGAAGGCAGCTTGCTAACGTCAATTCCCTTCTCGTCGTCATCCTGTGGGTCGTTCTCGTCTTCGTCGCTCTCGAAACCGGCGAGGAGTGCGGCAGTCTGGTCGTCAATCTTGTCGTCTTCCTCCTCTTCTGCCTCGGAGTCGCCTGATTCATATGCTGGTGTTGCTTTGGCCTTTGGCGCGGCCTTTGCTGGCTTTGATGCGGCCTTTGCTGACTTGAGTGCTGGCTTCGCTACTGGAGATTTCTTCTCCTTGACCTCGGTGACTTTTGCGGCAGCATCTTCGGCTTTCTTTACTGGTGTCGCCTTCTTCGTCTGTTTGGCTTTGGCTGGCGCGGCGTCGGTCTTCTTCTCTACCTGCGGCTTCTCATTCTCTTGGTCGATTAGGTCCTCAGCCTTTGCTCTCGGCTCCTTTGTTTGCTTGACGGAGACGGCGTCGGAGTCGCCCTTGACGATGGTGCGGCTTGCAGTCTTCTTTGGCGCAGGCTTCGACTTTGGTGCCTCAGCTTCGGTCTTGGAGATCTTGGTCTTCTTCGCAGCGACGGTAGGTTCAGGCGCGCCTGGTTGATTTGATCAGAAATGAGTACGACATGAGAGCATTGCTTAGCATACCCTTGCGCTTCTTAGCGTCTGTGACTTTAGACATGGTTGAATTACCAAAATTGAATTGTTATGCAGATTAAATCAGGTGTCAGGCTTTCGACTTTTTTTCTGACCCGCGGAGTTTGACTGAAAACGCCGACGAACGAAAGGCGCGTTTTTCCCCAATCCAAAGCAACTTCCCCATTCGCCGGGGAAATGTACTGTATTGTCCATTCGCTTTCTTATATCAAGGCTCACGCTGATCACTTCTTGACAGACATACTGTGCTCTGATTCTGTGATGATTGACATTTCCGAAAAAGCCATCACAGGATGCAATAAAGCGACGATACCACAGTAACAATCAGGACAGTTAAAAGTTGCAGACATCGGTGGCTTCTTTACTCACACGATGTCTACGTCGGATCTGACACACGAAGAGATATGGGATGACAGAGATCTCGTCAACTCCTGGAATGAGGCTCTCGCGGAGTACAAAGTGCATAAAGAATCGTTCTACTTCCATGTCACGTGCTAATATTGTTGCTTAGAAGTATCACAGTATCGCCGCCCGTGGAGAGAACATAGATGCGCTCATCCAGGCTTTTGAAGAATCGAATGGAACCGATCTAGGAGAGATATCACAAACGCCAGATGCTCCTGCCAATAAGGGTTCGACTAATGCGGTGGATGTTCTGGGAGTTACCCTGACCACGAACGAAGCAATGAACATCGACGAAGCTATGACTCCAGCCTCAGTCGTGACCAGCAACACGAATAACGAAACAAACACTTCTGGTCACGGTCAAGCAAGTGAGCAACTTCCTACCCAAGCTCAAGCTGTGCCGCCGTCAACAGGGGCCTTGAGTGCGGTGCTTCCAACGATCCAGGACGAAGCCATGAGGAACCTTATGATGTCCTGGTACTATGCTGGCTACTACACAGGCATTCAGGAAGGACAACAGCGAGCGTACGCTGAGATGCAAGGACGCAATGCCCAATCAGCAGATGCCGCCACTGGTTGAAAGAAAGGCACCGATGCAGAAACGACATGCACAACCATCTTCCGTCAGAGTCGAAGACACGGCGATTCCAGTGGTCAACAACAACCGGCATGCAGGAAGACTTGCCGCTCGCACGATGAAGGTCGACTGAGGCATCAACAGCAAGTGTCAGCGATGTGCAGCACGTTTGTATGCTAAAAAGCTCCATGAAGCCGCCTTATATTGGAGAAGGCAAACAATCTTACACGGGCAAGTCTGAAGGTGTAATATCCAAAGTTGATTGACTCCTCTATTCCGCTAAAGACGCTTCAAAACATGCTCTACTGGACATCAATCACCCATTACCGTTGAAAGACAGGCATTCTAGATGGCTTCGAGTTTTGCAGGAAGCTGAACATCGCATGGTGCTGATTACTGAGTACTGACTGCCTCATCATTTCTTGCCAGCAGCTGCATCGGCCGCCTTTTTCGCCTCAGCTAGAAAGAAATAAGAATCCACACAAATCAATTCGTGCATGTGAACAACGTACCTGCAGCCTGTTTCTGCCTCATGATGGCGGCGTTGTCCTCCTTTGCTTTCGCGAACTGGGTACCGCTCATTGTGTTGCCGGATTTCTAAGACAGGGATCAGATATTGTTCAAAACTTTGGATTCACGGTATTTAGATATAGGAATATAACGTGTTGCAGATGAGATGGTATAACTTACTTGGCCAGCTGCAGCCTTCTGAGCCTTTTCGCGAGCCTTGTCTCTCTGGTTGCCACGCGCCATTGTTGTATCGAGATAGGGAATGAATCGAATAAAGCAAGCGCTGCTAGTCTTGGACAAGGCGTGGCATACAAGGGTGCGATCTGTGCGTCTTGCGGGCTGATAGAAGGAAAAGTGATGGAGTCGATGCGATTGTGAGGTCGTTGTTGATTATTTGATCCGCGGTCCGGTCTCGAACAAATTCCACAAAATTCGCCGCATCGCGAGGCAACAGTACAGGGCAGGCAACTATTACCGCTTCCTGTCGAATTTGCACGTGAAAGGCGCGACCACGTGACCTGTCCCCGCTGAGCTGGATCGCATCGCATCTCCATGCATTCACACCACCTCACGTCTGATAATGTCTTGCCTTTCATTCACAATGAGCGACAAACGCAGATTCCAGTGTTGCATGGTACCAAGCCTGTTTCGGAAAGAATCATGCTATACTGCAAGACATCGGGAATAGCACTGAAGCCTGCTTGTAATTGTAGCGCCGGCCAGAAGATCTGAAACACAATTGAACCCCTACAGCGCGCTACATTCGATCAATATAAGCCAATACATTCGTCCGACTCACACGACCTCCTTCACGCAGGTATCATAACCGCGCTACTACATTGGAGTCAATGGGTTGCTGCTTTGTGATCACGATCGTACTGAGAAACGTCGAGGTAGGTTCTGGTGAAACAGACGCGCTTCATCATGGAAGACATTACAATAGCACCACAATCATACGCGCTCCACAAGCTGAGTAGCGACTTCACTGCGATCCTTTTGAAGCCCCTTCACCTCACTTCTTCTGACAACTTCCTTCCTCTTTCCCTTTGTGTCTATTGTTCTATTGTCACACGTTCGCTATTGTGCGAGAAGCGTATCGACGCCTTTCTGGCTGGCTATCTTCTTCTTCTTCCTCTTCTTCTTTCTCAAACCACCTTTACGGAGATCGATATCAGCTACTACTCTCGCATTTCATTCCATCACGACTTCGACATCTCCTTCAGCTGCTGGCCAGTCTTTCCTGCTTTGAATGTTGCTGCGAATCTATCCCTTTAATCTGTGAGTATGCAACAGTCTCTTCAGGAGATCGCGGTACTGACAAGGATAGTTACTTTGATATCCCACTACCGACACGCAGAATGGTACTCTCTCACAAGTCCCTGGCCGGTCCAGGCTACATCATCCTCAACGCCATCCGTGCACTGAACATCATCGGCTTTCTGCTGGTCATCGCAGCCAGTGTGGTCATGCTCATCAAGACGTCAACCAAATCAGCCTTCTTCTTCTTCGACGCCGTCACCCACGTGTTCACGGCACTAGCAAGCAGTTTCTTCATCATCTCCGAGCTCTGCCTCTTCCCTGGCTACTTTGCACGCAACTGGCCACTCCTGAGCCCGGAACACGGCTTCGTAATGCTCTCTCTGGTAATGATAATCATCGGTCTCGACACGCTCGGCAATCTGAACAAAGAGTCTGACAGCCAAGCGAATCTGGGTCTACAGTTCTGGCGCATCGTCATCGCTTCCGGCATAATGATGTTCATCCTGGGCTTCGTCAATCTGATCGCAAGCTACGTCTTCCGCGACTCGCACTCCGGCATCACAGCACGCATGGTACGCACGCACGGCGCAGTGGCTGATCAAGCAACGATTCACGCCGCGCCAGCGATGACCAAGACCCCATACACGCCGACCAAACGCCCCATCTCGAGCGCAAACCCTCTCGGCATCTTCACCGGAAAATCCGAAGCATCTGAGAACCTGCCATCGTACCGCTCCTTCTCACCAGTTTCACCGACACGCAGCAATGTTCGCAACGAAGGTCTGAGACCTGACTCACCATCGTCGCGGTACTCGCGCTCGACTGCTTGTACCAAAAAGAAGATCTTCGCCTCGCTGGGTCAGCTGCGCAGGGGCAAGAGGGAGAGTCTCGCGCCTCCGTTGCCGCTCAATATCTCGGCGCCGTTGAATACGAATATGCAGTTCGCTGCTTGGGTCGACAAGGACAAGGTTCGCAGGCCGGACAGTGCGTTGCACCCTGCTCGTGGAGGAGAAGTTTGATGACGACGGATTGAGATAGGTATAAGAGTAAGGTCTGAGATTGACGGAGTTATGCATGATACCACATTCATTCAAGGAGCCGGCGTTCAGTCGTTACAGCTGCGGGAATGCACGTTCTTTAATAGTCCCAAGATCATCATTCTATCATCTATACCCGTAATGCAAATTTTCGTCATCTGGTCTCGTTTATTTCGACTGAACATCATCCTCCTTCCACCCACCAACCTTTCTCCCACCCTCCTTCCTCTTGACTCTGCAATGGAGACCAACCTCCTTATCCCAGATAAACTGCCAAATAACACCAACCCAGCTGTAATGGCATGGCAGATCATCGTAGAAATCTTTCGCAATCTCATGCAATTTCGGAAGTCTGGTCCACGGGATCGCTGGAAAATCGTGGTGCTCATTGTGCAGACCGACGTTGTACGTCAGAAGATTCAGCGGGCCATAATAGCTATACGTCTCAGGAATCGCAACGCCCGCGCTGAAACTCTTGCTCGCCTTGTCCGCCAACGCCTGGCGGTCGAAGACGTAGTGCTCGGCGATGAAGTGGCCGGCGCACGGGTGCAGTGAGCCGGCGAGGAAGGACGACATGATGAAATACCACAGCGCGTTGCCGCCGAAGTAGTGCACGAAGGTGACGTCGAAGGCGACTTGCACGGCGATATTGAGTGCGTGGATCTGGGTCAGGGGCAGTTTGTACACCATCATTGGTCGCAGGGCATAAAAGAGGATCTGGAAGGTTGCGAAGAAGGCTTTTCCGGCGACCGAGTCGAGGAAGACGGCTTCGAAAGCGGTGGGGAGATCAGTGTCAAGACCGTCGACGCCCAATGATTTGTGATGGGTCAGGTGGTATGGCTGTGCGTTGTCAGATCTTTCTCTTCTCATCCTCTATTTTGTGTACGTACTCTGAACGACGCCGAATAAGGAATGCCGATCGGCAAGTTGGCGACGATAGCGAAAAGGCGGTTTGCGGTTGCGTTCTTGAAGGCTAGATTGTGGGAGATCTCGTGGATTGCAAGGAACAGGTTCTGGTTCGCAGTCGCGCCGATTATGTAGGCTGTGAGGAAGAATGGCCAGGAGATGACGGCTGTGTTTCGTAGAAGGTAGGCGCAGAGGCATTGGAGTGAGACGACTGCGAGGACGAGAGGAATCGTCAAAGGCTCTGGTCCGCAAAGCTTCAGGACCTACGGTATATGGTCAGCGGATTGTTAGTGGTTGAATCGGGTGAGGCAGCAATACCTCCGGGTGCGCCTTTATGATAGCTCTTCTCCTTGACATGTGAGGTTCTTCGGTGTAGGTCCAGAAGAACTTGTCATGTTGGTCTGCGGATATCGACACCGACGTATCATGTGGAGTGCTCGTAGGTGCCGTCTTGCGGGCAGCTATCGACTGTGGTGCCTCGGTGGCCGTGACGGTAGAGACTGTGGATGCCATTATGATCTTCCGTAGGGTTGTAGGGAAAACACAAGGACAATGATCTATGCAATATTCAGCAAGATGAGGAGAGAAAAGCTGTCATTCCATTGTTTCGACGCGTGGCAGTCATATTCTAATTTGGATTCCCCGCAAAACGTGCAGGGAAGGAGGCAATTCAGGGTTCCAGAAGATCGTCATGCCTAGAACGGCAGTCGCATCCACTCCCGTCTTCCATCTCACCACTTCACCTCATCCTCCTGCTAGTCGTCGTATTTACAAGGGATTTCCAGATAACCATCCAATCTTTGGAGGTGCTCCGTGACATGGCCTTGTTTTGACAACTACCGCGAAACAAATTTCGTGAGACCCGAGATCAAGTCGGCGGACTCTCATGCATCGGACGCTGGCTTGGCGGAGTCTCAATACGACTCAGTCCAGGCATTATTCGACGATTCACATTGAGTCAGAGGGAATCGAAAAGACATCTTTTGATCATGGTCGTGGTATATACTGCACTAGTAATCGTCACCTCGAGATACTACCTCCTTCACATTCGGACGCAACAGGATAGTCTGTGAATCGTTTAGTACAAATCCACAACAAAGACAACGTCTGCAACTTACGTGCTCGAACTGAGCGGTGTATGATCCCTTCTTGTCGACCAATGGAGGATAATCCTGGACAATACCAGCTTGTACAAGGTTATTCAGCTGAGCAATGTTAGTTCGATCATCAGAAAATGGCTATCATGTACTTACTCCGAGAAGATACTTGTCGTGCCCCAATCTGTCCAAGTACCGTCTGCAGAATGGCAATGTACCAAAGTTCTTATCGATACTCTTCAACAATGTCTTTGCGCTGCTGACTCTCAGTGGGGCATGTGGTGCATCCGGCATCCTCGCGTAGTGACTCGTCTCCATATCGTCGCGAACATATCCATTTCCAGTAGAGCCGAATGTCTCAATGGCAAATGTCTCGCCCTCTTCCATCTTGGTCTGATCCGTACCCTTGACGATAGGCACACTCTTAGTACCGTGGATGCTGTGCTGTCTGATGTCGTGACCGTTCAAGTTGCGAATTGACTTGATCTGGTACGTCTTTCCTTCGAGCTCGATCTCATACGATTCCATGGCTTCCTGGATAGCAGCACCAATATCTGACACACGCACATCAATACCCGCTTCCCTGATACCAGTGTTTGTGGCGTCCTTGACCGCAGCGAGCAGGTTGTCGTATACCGGATCGAAAGTCATGGTGAAAGCACTGTCAACAATTCGTCCATTGATGTGGGCACCGAAATCGACCTTCATGACATCTCCTTGCTGCAAGATCATCTTGTTTCCAGCATTCGGTGTGTAATGCGCCGCGCAGTGGTTGATGCTCAGTCCGCATGGAAAGCCCATACCACCTTTGATGTTGTCGCCCTCCTCGAGACCTTGGTGACCGGTAAGATATCTCACGCTGTTCTCGATCCCCTCTGCAATCTCCGTCAAGGTCTGTCCAGGCTTGATGTTCTTCTGCGCCCATTGTCGTGTCTGTCTGTGTACTTCGGCCGCTTGTCTATACTCGGTCAAGAAGTCGTTGTTCATGCGGTCCAGATGCCTCTTCTCCTCGCTTGTCGTTCTGAATGTGTTGTCGTCCTTGTACTCGCAGATCTCTCCTTCGGGATATTGGGCATTTGGGAAAAGTTGTGATACTGGTACTCGTGGTGGATCGCTCTGTTGGGTCGCATTGCCAGTACCGGCCTTCTTCTTCTTTCTTGGCTTTCTCTTCTTCTTTTTCTTTGCTGCGCCCTCTGCACCTCCCTCAGCCGCACCATCTGCCTCATCACCCTCGTCGTCTGACTCTCCCGCATCTGCCTCGCCATTCGTCGGCTCACTAGCTTCGTGTGTTGCGCCGTTCGTCTTCTTTTCCTCCAGACTGAGGCCTTTGACTTCTTCTGCAACGGCCGTCATCTTGATCGACTGATATGAGCAGAAGTGTTGCCAGAAAAGATTCACCGCGTGTCTGAAAGATCTCCAACCCCACATGCGCATCTCGAAAATCGATGCCGCTCTACTCGGCAGACCTTCCGGGCTTGGAACAGAGTTAACTACGTCACGATGCCCTGCTGTGACCGTCGTCCATCACGAACAATAATTAATCCTCTATAATTATCACGACATGAGGCATGTTATACCGCTCGTCTCGTCTACCCCTCGCGGGCTTCTCAAAATGCCATCAATGCCTACGACAGCAGCGTATGACTCCACCAATACGGATGTTTCATGCTACTCGCATCTACCGACAAGATGAAGCCGGCATACCTAATTACTACGAAGTACTCGGTATAGAGCGCAATGCCACAGCAGGTGACATCAAGAAGTACGCCTCTAGTCCAGCATCTCCTACCAAACCTAACCATCCCTCAGGAAATTCTACGCCCTTTCCAAAACCCACCATCCAGACCACAACCCACACGATCCCACAGCGACAGAGCGCTTCCTAAAGATCTCCGAAGCCTACTCAACACTAGGCAGCACCGAGAAACGACAACGCTACGACCGCGACACAGCGCGCGCCGCTCCCACTGCCCCCTCACACCGCGGCTCATACCACTCGTCACAAAGCTCCGGTCCCGCGGGCAGTCGTCCAGCCTCAGGCCTCTCGCGGCGACGGACACAATTCAAAGGCCCACCGCCGTCTTTCTTCCGCAACGGCGGCTGGGGCACACAAGGCGCGAAACGCAGTGACAACGAGAACTTCTCTCACAGCGGGGAAGCCTCCGAGAACGACTCGCCCTACGCGAGCGAAGCGCCGGGCACCCGCCCCCGCGGATTTGCGCAGGGACTCGACAATGACGTGCCGCATTTCGACCAGGCGGGGCATTTCCGGACGCAGGAGGAGGTGCAGCGAGCGCGGCACCGGCGACGGGCAGGGGTGCAGAGCGCGATTGATGATTTTGAGAATAGCGCCAAGAGCTCGTTGGTCAGTTTCGTGATGATCTCTGGGGTCATGGTCGTCATTCTTACCGTCAGTGGGTTCTTTGCCGGCACCGCGACGGCGGCGACGACGGTTGTTCCGACGAGTTTGAGGAAGAGGGATAAGACTTGAAAGCCTCAGCAACGACGGAGCTGCCTAATAAAAAGAAGAGGAAGAAGTGGACTACACAACCACTCCTTGTACCATCCAACTGCTTCTATGTGTATCATACTGGTTACAAGAATCGAGTCTAAAGACTGTATGTCTGCGCATACCTGCTTCCCTGGCAAGACGCAGGCCAATCACGAGGGAGGACGACAGCCGGGGCTTCTCACGGAGAGCCCCTGGAAGATGATCATGTCGACCCAAGGCATTTCGGTCATGATCCATAGACGACGAGCCACACAAACTCAGATAGAAGACTCACTCTTACGAGCCTTATAGATGGACATAAAAAGAAGAGAATGGAAATTCCAGATCCAATTATACAGCTCGACTCTGGCGTCTACCTCTCTCTAGCTACCTGTACATGCATGCCCAGCGTGCCTTCAAGCCGCCACTGTCAAAAACTGTTCATCTTCCTTGAAAGCATAATCGTCAACTCAACATTTAACCCTCAAAGGTCAAGGCGGTGCCGATCTTGTGGCCGGCCTCGTTGAGCTTGGCGGTGTCGAGGGAGAGACCGAGACCGAGGGTGGTGCCTGGGTTGAGTCTGGTGTTGTAGGAGAGAGCAGCAATACCACGGTCGTTGATCTTGGCCTGGGATTTTTTATCAGCATTTGGCTATCAGGTGTGAAAACAACTTTGACCGACCTTGGCGAATGACAATGGGTCAAGCTTGTACTTGGTGGCAACCTCAAGAGCGACGGCGTTGTTGCCCTGGAGAGCGTAGGTGGCCTTGGCACCAGCCTCGACGCTGGAGTTGACCTTTTGGTAGTAGCTGGCAGCGACAACGGAGAGGTTCTGGAGACCAATGATGTTGGCGTTCCAGGATGAGGTGTGGTAACCAATGGCGGCGGAGTAGCGGGTGATGGCAGCCTTCTGGACATCGTATCCAGCCTCGGCACCGGCGACGAAACCCTCGTGACCAACGACGGCGTCGATCAAGGCGTTAATGCCACCGCTGGCGGAGCGGTCAAGGAAGGCACGGGCGTGCATCTTGTCCTGCTTGAAGGTGAAGTTGACCTTCTGGGCACCCTTGTTTGGAGCATTTGGGTTGAAGAGGTTCTGGAGCTCGACCTTGACTGGCTGGTTGAGGAAGTCGGCGAACTCGACCTTGGTGTCGAGGAGTGAGGCAGTGGTGAAACCCTGGGTGATGGTGATTCCTGGACGTTTATAAGTCAGGTATACTGTGTGTGTGTATTGCTTGCGAAATGGCTTTTCAGATCCCGGCTCTTCCTCGTGGGGGTCAAACGACACCGCCGGACTGCCCATGTACATGACGAATAGTTTCTGTCGTAAGGGCGCGGGAAGCTGAAACATTAATCGAAAAGACCTAAGAAATTCTTGCGTACCCTGAGGCTTCAAGGCGTATTTGCCCTCGACCTGAATGGAAGTAAGTAAATGCGCTTGCCTGGGAAAGTCCTTGGGTACATACGGAGGCGGTGGTAGTGCTGTCAAAGGCTTGCTTGCCCTTGATGTTGAGGTTGGCGCCGTTTGGAGTCTTCAGCTTGACATCGAGAGTAGCTATACCGCGCTGTTAGCTCCAAGGCTTGCGGCGCATCGCGTGTGTACTTGCCGGCAGCGGTGTGGTAGAAGTCCTTGTTGAGGAGCTGTCACATCATGGTCAGCTACACGTCGCGACTTTCGAATTCTTGTCAATCGCGTACGTCGGAGGCAGCCTTGGAGATGTCCTGGAAAGCTGGAGTTGGGATGGAAGAGGTCATGGCGCGCTTGGTGCCCTCCTTGAGGTCGTGGCCGAGGGCTTGGGCGTCGTGGCCAATGGCCTTGGCATCTTGCTTGATGGAGGTGAAAGACATTGTGATGGTGAGTTAAGTATTTGGGAATGCGAGAAGAAGTGGTATAGAGCAAGGTAAATATTAAAGACTGAGATTTGAGGGGCCTCAGACTGATATTCACGGTTTGCTGGCCAGAGAAACAATCGGCAGCTTTAGGAAAGGGTCCAAGCTCTGTTGCTTCTCTCGTTCCTTCCAGCCATGGAAATCCAGCGGCTCAAACCGAGCTCCAGCCAATCGCGTCATCTGTCACCGACATGCCACGCGAGTTGCGAAGTTAGGCAATCACGTGAAGCGGCGCTGTTATCTACTGATTCTACTCCGTGTTCGACGTCTGCTTCACCAATTGAAGATGAAACGCGACGACAGCCAGTCTCAGTCTCTCTCTATGGTAGGACCGGCGGGACTCCTCTGCTCTTGGACAGTAATCTCGCGACCCGTGCTATTGTACATTTTCTGGCTATTTCACGAAGTCACCGGATAGCAATGGCAGTAAGATAAGTAAATCTGTCCGTCAGGCTACATGAAGAAGACGTAGGGGCAAGCCTTCATCTCAGACTCCATGCTCCCTCATATATACATCATTACAGTCCCGGACGCCAGCGCTAAAATGCAGCACGCTGGTCTTGCTAAGGAATTGAAAACGATCATCACCTGCGCTCATCAGACGCGACATAATCATCATCCTCGGCCTCGTCACTGGTGGTTCCCTCCTCTTCATCGCCCTCGGTCTCATCCCAATCTTCAGCTTCGAGGTTTGATCCTCTGATACCGAAGCTTAGAAGAAAGCCAAGAAGAGTGATACCGCCAAATATTCCAAACGCCAGGGCTTCGCTCTTGGGTTTGTGAATTTCCATCGAAGCCGTAAACAAGGATCCAGAGATGAATGGACCTATAGCACGACCGGCTGCCGAGAGGGTCTGGGCGAGACCGTTCAATGTGCCAAGGACGGAGTGGTTTGGCGCAGAGTTCGTGATCTGTGATGGTCGTTAGAAGTCGCTGTTCAGCCTTGCAAGAAATATACGTACCAAGAGTAGCGCGCTCGTCAGACAACCAACAGCCGCCACGGTCTTAATGATGAGCACGACTGCCAATTCGGCCCACAATATCGCCTTACCCGGCGTTGTAGCTGGGCGCGAACCGTCTCCGCCGTCTTTGTGCCCGACGAACGGCATGAGGATGAATGCTGAAACGAGACCCGAGAATCCGATTCTGTAGGTTGTCTTGTTTCCGAGCTTTTCACGTAGCCTGCCGAAGAGTCCGACCTGGAAAACAATAGTAACCAGACCGGCAAACCCGAGCGAGAGACCGATCTCTTCTGGCGATAGTCCACGACCAGTTGGAGGACGCTCCTGCGCGAAGATCGGGTACAGGGAATTGTAGGAAATGTTTGCGAGCTGGAAAATGAGAAATGTGGCCAGGAGTAAGATGGTATCTCGCTTGAAGATGACTGATCTGTCCAGGTTCTCTGTGTGCTCTGGAAACATGTGGAGGTGTCCGTCCTCGTCGTCATCTTCCTCGTCATCTGCGTCTTCATCGTCGTCGTTGTGGTCTTCGCCGCGAACCAGTGGTTGTTGCTCGGAGGTCTTTTGTGCCCTTCTGAGGTATGATGGCTTGTGTGAGAACCCTGTGAACTGCCAAAGCCAGGCGAACAGACTCCCTACTCTTTTATTTAAAGGTGGTAGATCTCGTGCTTCATCAAGCGACTCCTCGAGGAAGAAAATGGTGAGTATAAAGTCGACCAGCAGTATCAGAGCGCTGAGCAGGTTCGGTGCAAGATATGGATAAGGATTCTCCTGACCGTTCCAAGGTAGCTGCTTCCATACCAATAGTCCACCGACCAGCGGTCCGGTGATTCCACCGATACCATAGACCACTGGTAGATATGTGAAAGCCTTGCTCTGGTTACTTCTGTCGGTGATCTCGCCCAGACAAGTGCTGATCACCCCCTGGTTGCCATTGACCAAGCCCATGAGTACCTGCACCAAGATTGCCTGCCAAAGCGTGCGACAACATCCGAAAGCGATAAAGCAACAGGCCGTCAGGAGTGTGCCCGTCAAGACAACTGGCTTCCTGCCTATCCTATCGCTGAGCCAACCCCAGAAGAAGTTGGTCGCGAACTGCGCGAGCGCGAAACTCGAAGCGATCAACCCCACATACAATCCAACTTGTCCTTCTCTTACCTCGGGGAAGGAGCTGGCCATGTCTGGGAGATAGGGTGATATCGAGTTCAATGCTGTCTGTTCCGCAAGGGCAATCACTGCCAGGATGGCGAGTTGTGCCTTTGGAAGCGGTGACTCTTCATGGTCATGGTTTCCAGAAGGAGTCTGAGACGGGTGTCGGTCATTGTTTGGTTCCTGGTTGTTCCTTCGAGGGTTGGCGGTGGATGACAAGGGTTTTCCTCTCGATGTCGGCGGTGTGGTCGGAAAGGTGGTATAGTGCAGGATCGATGAATGCTGGGGACCTAGAGGAGGCCTCTGAGAAGAAGGCATTGAGCCAATCGCTTGTTACGGTGCTGCCTGGAGAGGTTGCTATCGGAGTGTGGTGAGGATGCTCAGTGATGTCGTAGTGCCTCAAACCTATCAGCCCAAATCTATACCACCATTATTCGACGGTTTCGTATACAGTATCCGAGCTCACTTCACGAGCTTCATTCAGTCTTTGCACAAGATGGTAGACATAGATAATGTACCCTTGCAAAGCGAGCCGATGCACCGAAACTTTTTGTGATGACCGGTGACGTCGCCAACTCTGATCTGCCGAGGATCAACGAGAATCGCACCATCGAACTGTTTACAGCACACTTCATCTCAGCTACTGCAGGAACCATCAGGTAGTTCAGGAGTGCATGGACTGATTGATATGATGGGATTTCCAGTCTCATTGTTGCCACATTGTTATTGGCTGACAACGAGCATGAACACCGCAAGTAATTCAGAGAGCGGCGGTAAGCTCTACATCTAGTCGCTCAGACCCTTTCTATCTTTTACTCTACTTCCAATATCTCTTGCCCATTACGTTCTTTTGTCAGTTGGGAACCTGATCACCAGTATGGAGTTACCATTCGATGTAGACGGAGCGAGGTCCATTCAATGCGTGGACATGCATACAAGCGGAGAACCCACACGTATCATATACCGTGGCTATCCCGACGTTTCTGGAACGCTACTAGAACAACGCACAGAAGCGCAGCAGAAGTATGATCACATCCGGAAGTGCTTGATGCTCGAGCCTCGCGGCCATGTGGACATGTACGGCGCCTTGTTACGTTGACTTCAACCATGTGCGGCCATGCAACGATAGCACTTGGGCGTTTCCTCATTGACACTCACGACAAGACAATCTTTCCTCTCCGTGACACCGTTCCTATCGATTCGACAATTGATACCGCGACCATCAGTTTGCAAGCTCCTTGCGGCCTTGTCACTGTCACGGTGCCGGTAACACCAGATGGCAGTAAGTCCGACCCCTCTCGGCCTGTCTCGTTCCTCAGCGTTCCATCCTTTGCAAGGGCCACGGACTACAGCCTCAAGGTATCAGATCATCTACTCAGTCTTAACGTGCTCATGGAAAGTCCTATGCAGCATGTGAGAGCCAGCGTAGCTTACGGCGGAGCATGGTATCTCCTTCCGAAGCTACGGATTGATCCTGATACCGATACACCTCATCTCGACAGCCGCAATCTGTCTCTTGCTGCCTTCGAGCTGAAAGAAGCATTCAACTCAAAAGGGCTGCGCGATTGTCGCAACCCTGACGCTCCTGAGTCTGAGTCAGAACATATCTTCGGTACAATCATCACACACCCGCTGTCGCGAGCTTACGATCCAACCCGGAACGCGGACGGAGCAGATCTCGGCCTCAACTTTTTCGGCAAGGATCAATTCGATCGATCGCCTTGCGGGAGCGGCGTTGCGGCTCGTGAGGCGTTAGCTTTCGCCTGTAAACAAAGGAAGATCGGACAGAGATGGGTTTATCACAGTCTCATCTCTAAGGCAAAGGGCCAAGGGGAGATGGTCGCAACAGTAGAGAGTGAGTGTAAAGTTGATGGCTCAGAAGGAACTGGGGCTGTGAGAGTCCGGATCGAGGGAAAGGCGTTCTACTCTGGGTTCTCAAGTCATGTGGTGGAGGCAGGGGATGAGATAGGAAAAGACGGATTCACATTAAAAGAGGCAGAAACGGCAGTCAATAGTCGATGGATGCGCGATGCACTTGGGCGAGAAGGTCTGCGGCCGAAGAGATCTCATGACGACTACATTCATGGGAACTGAGGGTTTGTGTCAGTTGGTCGCGCAACGGAATACTTTCGTTATTGATATCGTGGCACAAGAGATATGTCTGAAGTCAAATTTCGCTGACCATGCTGTGGTCGGACTGTGGGCTACGTATGCTCGTTGCCATGTTCGATCCATCTTCTTCACAAGACCGTCAGTCTTTGGTGCCCATCTCCGATCATTCTCCCTGCTTGATACATGCAGAGGCAGCTTCTGCCTTCACTCTCCCTTGTGCTTCGATCACTTTGCAGATCTGAAAGCCTTCTTGCCGGCCTCCAATTTCTCCAAGTCCGCCTTCAGCAAGTTGCGCTCTTCCTTCACAGCAGGTGGATCGGCAGCGAGCATGCCAATGAGTCCCTCAGTCATGTCATCGACCTTGAGGGGCGACAAGATGTCTGTCTCCAGGTCCTGGAGAAGGTTACGCTCGATGACTTGCTTCGTGACAGAATCGACAAAGTAGCCCAACTGGGTCTGTGGTTTCCCGTTAGCAAAGAATAAAAAGATAGACCTAAGGAGCACCAACCTCGTAGTATGCAGTGGCGCAAATCAAAGCGTCGGAAGCCGAATGCTTCTCCATGTTCATTTCTGAGTTGGCAGAAGCGACACTGGCTGCGAAACCTTTCGGGTCAATGGTGATCGATGTCTGACCGTGGAGGTCAAAGCCACCTTGCTGATGTCTCAACATGGTTTTCTCCACTTCGGCCTTCTGCTTGCGCGCGCGCATTTTCTGAACACGCTCGCTGTAGCTTGGATCGTACGTAATGATGTGCTTCTTCTGATCCTTCAGAAGTTTGTCCAGCTCGCCAGAAGCACGAACAGTTCTGCGATCGATTTCCTCACTGATGAAGCTCTTCATGTTGGCACAAACGTCTTCGCACGCCAGGAAGGAGACGACGTTCTGAACAAAACGTGAGCAGAGTTCAGCAATGCGCTCGACATGCGCAGTCGCAAGACTCTTCCAGCGGTCTGAGAGCTCCAAGAAAAGCTGAGAAATGACAGCATTGTTGAAATTTCCAGGCAACTCGCGACCACGGCTGCATGCAATGACGTTCTGAACCCATTCTTGAGCTTCGGCATATGTCTTCTTCACCTGCTCGGGCTTCGTGTTCTTGTATTCCTTCGCAATCTCAAAGCCACTGTTGGCCTCTTCGTCCAGTCTGCTAAGTTCCTGTGCAGAACCGGTGAATTTGAACTTGGCGCCGAATTGGCGCATCTGACGAGCAAAGTTGTAGTTGCTAGACTGGACAGCAGCGCGCAGACGAATGACGTTCTGCAGGATCTGAGCAGGGTCCATCTCTGTCGTCTGGCGGAAGAAGTCGTGATCGTAGTGTCTATTAGAGTGTCAGTGGATTGGCTATATTTTTGAGGTCTGCATAACATACCCGTCGACAGCAGCTTTTGTAATGGTATGGAAGTTCTGGGAAAGGCGGATGAGATAGTGTCGCTGATCTTTGAGACTATCGCGGGCTTCTCCAAGTTGGGAAAGAGCATCTGTGGTCTCGTCATACCTTGCCTTCAACTCATCTTCAAGCATTGGTAGCTCGCTCTTGAGGTGTTTGGTGAGTAAGAAACCGAGGCGAGTCTTCAGCTTCTCGATGCCGACATGATTGCGGTCTAGCTGACGCCATGCACCGGTGTTGAAGAAAACAGCCTCGTTCAGGTTCCGCTCTTTCTGGCTGTAGTCCATTTCCAGCTCAGATCTGACAGAATTAGTCTATATCGCGATTCAATATTCCACAACACCTACCGATTGCGGAGCACATGCCATCCCAAACCAAACTTGATGTCCTTGCCCTTGGCAAGCTTGATCCATTTTTTCTCTCCTTCGGTGCCGGCTGAAAGCGAGTCTGGCTTTGTGATAATTCCGAGCGTGCGGTCCGTGGCTTCAAGTCTCTTCGCGACGTCCAGAACAATCTGGTTGGCATAATCGTTTTTGGCAGAAACGACGGCCAGGACGATCGTGCGCTTGTCCTTGACGTACTGCTCAACCATGGCCCTGATTAATGCAACATCTGTCTTCGACTGATACCTGTTCTCTGAGTGAATGAGCCCAGGAAGATCGACCAGGGTGAACTGAGGACGTGTTGGGCCAGTGATCTCGATGCTCAGAATATCGCGTGAGAAGGCACGCGGGCTCGACTTGCTAGAGTCCTTCAGACCCATCTCACTGAGAGCCTGGTCCACAAGCTGTCCCATGTTGCTGAAGTCTTCAAGTGACAGAGTGATCTTCTCAAGGTTCTTGCGAGTCTTGTCGGATTTGATGCACACTGAAATACTTTCGTGCTTAGAGCGGCGAAGGATGATCTCGGTCGCAAAGCGGGTGCAAAGATTCTCCGTTCTTGGGAAAGGAATGCCAGTAAGAGCTTCAAGGACAGATGATTTTCCAGAGCTCTGATCGCCGCAAGCGACAATCTGAGGAAGCTCGAGCATACCTCCAAGCCCGATCTCACGCAGTTCGTCGACGATGTCAAGCAGTCTGCTCGATTCTTGACTCTGGAGCGACTCCAAAGAGCTCTGCACAGAGGTATCGGTTTCTTCGTTCATTTCGTCAGCCGTTCTCTTGCGAGAAGATTTTTTAGTCGAACCAGCCATTGAGAGTAATAAGCCTGGCTTTGAGCGGCTTGCTGTGGATGGTGATGATGTTTTCGAATCGTTTGGTAGGCAAAGAGAGTAAAAAGTTTTCTGAGGTGGAAGAGAAAGAAAGAAAGATGAAAAGAGGAGGGTGGCCAATAGCTCTTTATACCTTGTGCTGGCTTCACTTCCCAGCCACAAGTGGACACGTTGTTTCAAGTGAAGCGTGAAGAAGTTGCAAGCATGGCTTGATCTTGTTCCGGGCAGAAAGTGAGAGAAACATCACCTACGATCTTCACTCACATCGACGGACTCACGTTGACGGAAGCTTCAGGACAAGGCATGGATCGAGAGGTTCTGGTGCTATACACGGCCTTCATCGAAAGCACAAGAATTGTCAACAAACCAGTTGTATGCGAGGAAAGATATGGAAGAGATAGAAGAGAACTTCATAGAGTGTTTCGATGCAAAGGATGCCCCCATCGCCTACTGTGGTGAATCGCGGCGTACGTTACATGCGGTCGTGCGGGTGGCTGCCTTGCGGCTTCCTGCACAAGTATCGTGGTCATGGTGCTGCCCTGTCCAGCTGTCCACGAAGGCAGACAAGGAAGGAAGTGAAGTGAACGCAGCTGTCGGAAAGACGCAGCCAGCCGAATGCCAAGACGCAACAGGCCGAGTGCGGATCCACCACAAACGAGCCTCTGCCTTCGGTCTGATCGGTGTCTATCGACTTCGAATGAGTCCTGCTCCTACGAGTCTAAGGTCCACCGACGGTAGAGTTGACCTCATACGCCGCCGCTATCGCCCCGAAAGCACAGAACATTTGCAGCATTCCCGGCAGCGATTGTGTCACCTTTGGTCGAAGACGGCGAAAGAGGTACCTTACTTGGGAAAGTAGAATTAATCGGCCAATGGCATGGACGTGCCGGCGGTATCACAGCTCTTGCAGCAGTTCTGGCCGATATAGTTCAAGGCCTGGACGCGGATGCACGATCGTCGCGGTGAGCGAACAAAACGCTATCAGAGTGTGAGCGAGACCGGGTCATGAAAGACCAGCAGAGTGATCGAAATGCTACAGGCGGACTCTCGATCAGACAGAGTACAGAACATACAGTCCATCTTATTCGTGCATCGCTATAGTGGTATCATAATTCCAAACCAATTCTTCGCAGCGTGCTCGAAAGCTCCTGCAATCTTGTCACCCACCCCAAACACACTGTCCAGCTCCCGCACCGGGATCCAATCTCTCCACCATCCAAGCCGTACTTTCATAGAGCCGTGCTCACATGACAACACAATCATCCTTCTTGCCCTCCTTTCTCCTCAGTCTCTGACCCTTGAAGTCCTTGCTACCTCTTCTCTCAGCCACACCAGGCGCGACGTTGCCCTTCTTCAACTCTTCAAGCCTCTCGATCGCCTTTGGAAACTTGTAGGCCGCAGCCCTTCCGTACCACTTCTTGGCTTCTTCGACGCTGCGAGGACAGCCAATACCGGTCTCGATGTAGTAGCCCATGGCAAACATTGCTTTGGCGAGCGGAGGTTCCGAAGACGCCGCTTTGCGAGCCCAGAGGTACGCTTCAGTGTCCGAGTGCTCGAGGATGCCTTCAGAGCCGGTAAGGTACCTATGAATTGTTAGTGTCGTGCTTGGACAAAATGGTCTATGAGGACTTACCATCCGGAAAGGGCCAGCTCGGCACTATGATCGCCCTGCGCTGCTGCCTTCGAGTACCAAGCAATCGAGCTGCGTGCATCTATCGGCAGACCTAATGAACCATATTCGTAGGCTTGACCGAGACGGCACTGCGACTGCTTGTAACCAAGCTTTGAGGCCTTCATGAAAAGTTCACGGGAGTACTGTTCGTCGGGAATGATCTTGGCCTTGATCGTAGGGTCGGTGTTGTCCGGCTCGTACATCAAGCCGAGCTCATGCAGAGCGTGAGGGTTGTCCTTGTCTGCACGTTCGGCGGCACGTTTGAGCCAGATCTCGGACTCGCCAATGTTACGCTGCTGACCAAGGAGACCCTTGAGAAGGATCATACCAAGCTTAAACATGGCAGCGACATCTTGCAACTGCGCAGCGCGGCGGTACCATTGGAAGGCCTTTTGCAGATCGCGACGGGTACCGCCACCTTCCTCGGGACCCATCTCACAGCAGACTGCGGTTCGATACGCAGCTTGGGCATGACCACCTTTTGCGGCAGCCTGATAGAGGTTGAAGGCCTCTTTGGTGTCGACCTCCAAACCAAGCAAGCCTTGACCGTAGCAATCAGCCATGTAGAATTGAGCATCCGGATATCCGTGGGTGACAAGCTTCTTGATTCGACGATGAGCATCCATGATGTATTTTTCACGATTTTTTGCAGTCTGTCGTGGATCAAGGCGGCCATTCTCGGATGCGAGCACTGTTGCAGCCTCGATCAGCTTCTTGGCAAGTAGCAAAGCCGTTGCATGGTCCTGTGGGTGGGCATTTACTTCGGACTGCAGTCTGCTAATCTCCGCTTGACTAACAGGCTGGGACTGAGATTGACGCCTAGTGTCGATCGATGAGCGAGGGCTAGGCGATGGCCGAGATTGCTGCACGGGTGTACCGTACTGCCTGACCGGAGCTGGTCGAGGTGGCTGGTTGACCATAGCATTCTGCGAAGGGGGTGATTGGTTTGCTAAACCAGGCCGAATAGGAACCGCGTGGTGAGGCAAGGCGTCTGGATTATCGGGTAATGGCGGCATACGGCCATTTGGCGACGCGGACAACGGAGGCTCTATCGATGACGGTGGAGATCGTCTTGGGTCACCCTTTGAAGGCACTATACCATTCTGTCCACGATATCCAGGACCCTGATCAGATCGCATGGCTTGACCAGAGTCAAAACGATTGACCTCTGGACGGGCCTGATAATCATTGTTTGCTGGAGGTCCACGACCTTGCTGGAACGAATTTGGGCTTGCGGTGGGGAGTTGCATTCGTCCTTGCGGAGGTGGCATTGATCCGTTTGGAGCATATTGAGCACCATTTGGCTGTGGTCGGCGTTGATCAGGAGGTACCTGAACTCTGCCTTGTTCAGGATACTGCATCCCGTTGACTTGGGGACCACGCCCTTGTTGAGGCGGATACTGATCAGGAGGACCCATCGGACGTCTTTGCTGTGTCGGGCCGTTGCCCATGGAACCAGTTTGTGGATTCTGCGGATGACCAGGAGGGAACCGAGACTGTATAGACGAGGGGAATCCTCCACCCGAAGCATTCCAGTGCTGAGGTGATGCCGGGACTGACTGGCTTGCTGGCGAGTTGAAGTCATTGATCTGCATCACTCCGAAATCGAATTGCCCCATACCATTCTGTTCCGCTTGCTGCTGGTGTGGAAGCGCTGGTTGAGACATGGCCTGCTGTCCTTGTTGATAAAAGCCACCATTTGGGAGCGCCGTCATCGGCGGAGCCCTTGATGTAGGTGGTGCGTTGTTGAGATGTGCATCCAGAGTGCGACCTCTCTTGTGAGCGAAAGGCTGCGCAGAGTCGAGATTGTCAAAGTCAGGCATTTCGGCCTCAATTTCATCATCTCTATTGTAACCGTTCTGTTGTTGGTGACCCAGCTCCTCTCCGTAGTACTCGGCATACATCTCGGACAGACTGTTTGACTTTGCGTGATTGCTTGCTTGCTGCTGTTGGTAGTGACGTGAAGGCGGAGGCGCTTCTTCGTAGACGGTTGCCGGGCTCATTGGAATATGTGGTGAAGCGTGAGAAGCGGGCGCCGGACGGTGTGCAAGCACGTTGGAGTTGAATGCTTGCGGCGCATCTCTTGGTACAAAGTTCTGAGGCGCTGCACGTTGAGTATCAATGTGCTGGACCGGTGGCTGCCTTGCTTGGTGGTAAGTCATATCACGATCCTGGTATTGCTGATCTCTAGGTGGGCTGTTTCCTTGTCTGGCGGACTGGTGTGGCTGATTGCGTGGAGGGCTTGTCCCTTGACCAGGAATAGGTGGATGGCGCACTTCCCGCTCTTGTTGTTGCGGACGGTGTACCACGGTGATGTCTCGCCGATGCTCATCTAAACTCGGCCTACCAGGGGCTTGTACGGGCTGATTGTAGCCCGGAGCAGGGCCGTGGTCAGATGTGTGAGCTGGAGGAGCCCTAGGGTCAACGGGTGGACGGTAAGCATCGTCGGATGCCACCTTCAACCTCCGGCCATCTTGATTTCGTGGAGGAGATGGCTCAAGATGGCCATTGGAACGCCCTTGAACATCACTGCTCATCGGTCTGCCCTTCTGAACATGAGATGAGTTTGGCCGTGAATCCCCACTGCTAGAATGTTTATCCTTTATCTTTTTCGCAACCACTTGCTTCGTCGGAAACAGAGGGAAAGCGTTATCCTGAGCCAGTGGCATATCATCAGGGACTTCGATGAGAGGCTTGCGTGGGGAGCGATTGCGACTCGGGGCCCGAGATTTGCTTCTTCCTTTGTCCAGTTGATTGTCCGATGTTGACCTCTCGAGAGGTGGTTGTTGCTGGGACCGCTGCGTTCTTGCACGTGACCGAGTCTCCTGGTCGCCGTGATTCGAAGAATGTAGGTGTCTCGGGTCTTGAGGGCGCAGGCGGGACTCTGGATAGTGTGCTTGTTGAGGCATAGAGTTGGCAAATTGTTGCTGCTGATACACTTCCTGCCGAGGCATATGACTCTCTTGTACTCTTGGCTGGTTTGGTGGGGGGCGAGAACGAGACTCGGTCGGGTGTTGTTCCTGAGGCCTTGCGTTTTGCGGTGGCGGAGGTTGCTGTGGCCTTGTGTTCTGAGGTGGGGGAGGTTGCCTTTGCTGCTGGACTGGTGGTTGGGCATAATGATTTGTTGGTGCTGCTTGTTGGTACGGGTCTGACGGACCATTGCCGTAGCCGTAATGACTGGGTTGACTGGATGAGCCATTCGTGGGTTGCGAACCATAGCCATACCCATTGTCATACTGAGCGTTGTACTGTCCGTCGTATTGTCCGTCATGTTGCGCCTGTCCATACCCGTTGTTCATGATCTGCCCGCCTCTTTGCTGTCCATAGGGATCGTGCGGAGCAGCGCGCGGGTCATAGTAGTTTCGGCCTGGAGGCTGGTATGTATGTGGATCGTATGCCATATTGGTGATGGTCGAAGGTGGAACCACACGATCTACTTAGTATGGTTGATCGTTTTACAATATTCCTGTCGCAAGTCCCATTCCAGATCTTGGTCGAGGTTGGCAGTGGTTTTCTTATTTCGTAATCTTCTCTCAATCAATTCGTGCAAATCGTATCTTTGTCAGAATGTAGGCCAGGCTCAGATGGTGATTGTGTACGACGACCGTTATTCGTTTGTAAAGCGGTACAGGGTCTCCAGACGATTGAGCGCAAACTCTAAACCAAAAAAGGTAGGAAGGTGTTTGAAGTGAAGTCGCGTGCCAGTTGAGGCAGCGAGGTTGTAATGCTCAATCGAACAATGAGGTTGTTCGAGGTGAATAGAAAATGTCTGTCAGGCGGCTATTGTACGAAAGAGATCGAAAGGTCCCGTGAGTGCGTGAATGCGTGAGAGCGTTAACGAATGACGATTGTGTCACGGCAACCAAAGTGACCAGACTCTTGGAATGACGGCAGAAGCGAACGACGATGGAAGGCTTGTATAAAGCAGGACCAAAGAAGACACAAGAACGTGACCAGCAGCGATTCCCGATTATCGATTCTGATCAGCGACATGGGAAAACCAAAAGCAGAACAATCTCCGGCAGCGGTTGATTGATTGACGATCTGCAAAGCGATGGATCCACCGAGGCAGCAATTGGTCAATCTACTGCTTCAGAATGGTTAGACTCTCGTACTTGCTGTGGCTGTGGTGGCGGTGCTGTGGCTGTAACTTTCGTTCCTGCTTGATAGGAGCTGTAAATGACCAGATTTTGAGATTTGGACCCACCGACTGTGGCTTAGAGGAAAGGAAGTCTGGTTCAATTAGACTGACCGACTTGCGATGACGGGCAAGATCTCGGCGGTTTTCAGATATTGGAATATGCAAAGTCGAGCTTGCAAGGAACGCTTGTGACTTGTAACTCGGTGACATTAATCGTCGAGATGCGGAAGAGGCTGTACTATTCAAGTTCCAAGGCGAAACAATCTCGAAACAGGGCCGCATCCTTGTCAAACCCAGCCCGTCGCACATGTGTCCCACACTACCGGACCAAGTGCATTTTGGAAGACGTCAGTGATCATTCGGTGAAGTAAGGTATTCATTCTTCTGATAGGTCTTGAGACGCGGTTCAAAAAGCGGTAGCATGACCATAGCAGGTCGAGTTATTTTTGACCTGGACCTCACAATCACGTGAATCTCACCGATGGGGTATCCCCGCGTCTAGGCATCAGTGTCGGAAATGGCGGTTGCACTTGCCGCAAACGCGTCGGTGCTCACCCGCATTTCAGGTTCCCTCTTGCTCCGCGTGGAGATGGTTGTCTTTACCCGAGGGGAGCAACTTGCGCCCGAGGATATCATTAGCCCGGGCTGACCATCAACAATTGCCGATCTGTCGTTGTATATGAGGATATGGCGGACAGCTCCACGTCGTCTTCTCGGACACGACATCTGCACGAGTTACTGTGATCCTTCTTGATCGTCCGTAAACCTTCCCACGAGCTCTGGCATCGTCGTCAACATGGAAATTGGTAAGGAGCAAGGTCAACGTGCTATTTCTACAAGCTTCCCCAAGCTTTCGTTCCGAAAGTGTATACTTGACCAGAGACATGGCTGATATGGACACAACAGGAGGAACAGCCATTGCTGGTGCTGGAGCTGCGGTCGCAGCGGCAGCCTATATCGATGCCAGATTCCACCTTACGAAGGACATTAGCGATATGCTCTTGTTGAGGAAGTGGACAAAGCATTTTGGTAACCAGAGTACGTTCTCCGACAACCATCGTAGCTGGCAATTACTGACTAAGAATAGTAAGCAAGGATCGCTTATCACTTTGGTACGGCTTCGAAGACCAAGTCAAACGCATGCCTGCAAATGAAGAATGTCTGTGGTCAAGAGCTGGATCGTATACATGGGCTGAGACACATACCATGGCTTGTCGCTACTCCCAATTCCTCCTGTCGCAAGGCATCCAGCCTGGTGAGCTCGTTGCTTTCTACCTCATCAACTCCCCGGAATTCGTCTTCTCCTACCTGGCAACATGGGCCATCGGCACCGCTCCAGCTTTGATCAACTATAACCTCGGCGGAGATGCTTTGATACATTGCTTGAAACTCAGTGGTAGCAAAGTTGTCATGGTCGACGAGGATGCAGAGTGCAGGGCTCGAATTGAAGAGTCGAGGAGCAGGATAGAGGGTGAGCTCGGGATGAAGATTGTCATCATGGACCATGAAACCCGACAGATGCTATCTACCATGGAGGCTAAGAGACCGGAACACAAATACCGCGCCAAGCTCACACCAAGGTCGCCCATGTGTTTGCTATACACGAGCGGTACAACCGGATTACCGAAAGCTGTTGCGTTCGATTTGGCCAAGCAGTGGAACATTACCCACTTCCGACAGGCATACAACGGGCTGAAGACTGGACCAGGCGGAGACAGGTGGTATGATACCATGCCTTACTACCATGGTACAGGCAACACCGTCCTAGTGGGCTGTCTATGCGCTGGTCTGACCCTCTGTATTGGTCGCAAGTTTTCGGTTTCACGCTTCTGGGAGGATGTACGCGACTCGAAAGCAACAGCCCTTGTCTATGTCGGCGAAACCGCACGTTACCTCGTCAATGCACCACCAAACCCAAGGGACAGGGATCACAGGGTCAAGCTCGCCTACGGAAACGGAATGAGACCTGATGTCTGGGAGAAGTTCAGGGAACGCTTTGGTATTGCCACTATCTCCGAGTTCTTCAACAGCTCGGAAGGTGTCTTTGCTCTGAGCAATTGGAACGCTGGCCCTTACACCGCATCTGCTGTCGGACACGACGGTGCAATCAAGCGCTGGATGATGAGGAATGTGTACGTCCCTCTAGCTATCGACCACGAAAAGGGCGACATCTGGAGAGATTCGACTACCGGCTTTGCAAAGCGCATGCCTTACGAGGAGGGCGGTGAATTGGTTGTCAAGGTTCCTGATGAGTCGGCCTTTATCGGATACTGGAACAACCCGGAAGCCACCAAGAAGAAGTTCCTGCGGGACGTGTTCCAGAAGGGCGATCTATACTACCGGACGGGAGATGCTCTGCGAAGAGTAGAGGGCAAATGGATGTTCATGGACAGACTGGGTGATACGTTCAGGTGGAAAGGCGAGAACGTCAGTACCGCAGAGGTTGCCGAATGTTTGGGCAAGTTTCCAGGTGTCGCAGAAGCCAACGTTTACGGTGTTGAGCTACCTTGTAAGTGCTGTTGAACCGATATGCTTCTCACACGTGGCTAATCTTCTATCTAGCACATGACGGCCGAGCTGGCTGCGCTGCGCTGTATATCGAGCCAACCGCCCGGGCGTCGTTCGACTACCAGGGGCTCTTGTCACATGCTCGCAAGTCGTTACCCAAATACGCCGTACCACTTTTCCTGCGACTGATCCATGAACAAAATCTTGGCCACAATAACAAGCAGAACAAGGTACCGTTGAGGAACGAAGGAGTGGATCTTGGAAAGGTTCAAAGCGGTCAGGCTGGTCCTAAGGATCAGATCATGTGGGTAGCACCCCAGGGCAAGGCATACGTGCCGTTTGCACAAGCGGACTGGGACAATCTTGAGGGAGGCAGGGCGCGGTTGTAGTTGAATCATAGCATTGTACAGCTTCATGTTTGCAAGATACCATTGTTTTCACAAACTCATCACGCTCGTTGCTAGGCTCGTCGTTGATGAATTGGAAGTAGCGATTGAGCCTCGGTGCTGCAGCAATGGCAGCAACTTTTATTACTACCTAGCTTTGAGCAGAGCAAATACATATGTGTAGTCTCTTCTTTGTTCATCTAACTTGCTCGTCACCGAGTCTTTTATCAGTCGTTACACTCGTCATTAGACTCGTCGTCGTATTCGTCGTCGCGCTAGTTGCTCGACTCGTCGTTGCACTTATGATCGCATTCGTCGCATTCCTCGTCGTCGTCGTCGCAACTATTTCTTCAAAGCCTTCTCAGGATTCTTCTCGAAGGCCTTGACCCATTTGTCCCATTCCCTCGCGCCCTTGGTCATGGTCGACTTAATATCATCCTTGACCTCAGTAGTCTCCCACTGCTCGTCCTCCCAATTCTTCTCCTCGCCGCCGGTCTGGCTTGGCGCCCAACCGATAGCCTCGAGAACTTCGGTCTCCGTCGGAGGAACACCAGGTGAATGGAAAAGTTTGGCATCCCTCTCATGACACCTGGCGCCAAGGTACTTGTCAAGGATCTCAAGCCGAGAAGATGGAACAAACTCGAGACGTAGCTGGTCTTCGTCGTGCTTGCCGGTATTCGAAGATGAGGTTAGACGCTTAGTGACACTTCTGCTAGTTTTGGCGCCTCTGATGCTGCTAACGGCCTAGAAACCACGTCAGTAAGCCGTCAGTCCGGAAAGTAGGGACGAGTACGTACCCAGACACCATCGATTTCGAGAAGACCGCCGAATGGCCAAATGAGAGTAGCGCAAATATCGATACATGCGCTGACGGGTAGAAGGCCGGTAGCGAGAACGGCGTCTTTCTGCGCCTTGGTTTTGGTGCGCATCATGGTGTTGACAAATTCTTCTCGGAGTTGCTCTGGTGTCATGTTCATACTAGGTGGATATACCAAGGTCATTGCCTCGAGAGCGACAGTCTTGTGGGTGTCGTCCTGTTCGACGTGTCCGTCCTCGGCATGCTTGTCGTGATCGTCACTACCTGTAGATCCCAACCGGTTGATGAAGTCGAGGTTCGAGGTTGTGGTCCAGCCCATGGCAGTGTTGATTCCACGAGTCGCTTTGCCTTTGACGCCCTTCCAGCTCATCGTCTTTGCGTCGGAGGTCTTGGCCGATTTGACCTCGTCCTGCCATTTACGCTGGATCTTGTGGAACTTGTTCTCTTTTTCTCCTTCCGCGGGCGCCGTCAATGGTGGTGGGGGTGGGGTATAAATCAGGAAGCGCATTGGAACATCTTTGATCTGGGGCTTTGGAAATGGAACGAGGTATGCGACCAGTCTGTGAGGATCGCGGGCGTAGTGGACTGGGTGTGACGGATCGTCTGGTGGATCCATTTCATTGGAGTGCCTTGGTGGAAGTGGTGGTCCATCATAGCCTTGAGCGTTCTGCGTATAGCTCTGAGTGTTCTGACCGGTAACAGGTACGTATCCTTGTGGATGGTAGGCCTGGAATTGAGTGTCAAGAGCTTGGCCGGCCATTGCCTGTTGGCCTTGGATCGGGGCTTGTCCTTGGTATGGTGGTTGTCCTTGTTGCATTGTTCGTGAATTGAGCTTTGATGAATATACTACCACTAGGTATGCCTATTGATGGCTCTTCGAGAATTGCTGTTCAGGTCTCAAGGAAGGAAGGAAATATGTACTTAACTGCGATAACGAGATACATGGAAGACTTGTTATCGCAGTTAAGTACATATTTC